>OLLF01000097.1_pt1 | contig 31050 bp, 27 predicted proteins | sample 1604471 | NCBI WGS metagenome assembly OLLF01 (sample SAMEA104055714, study PRJEB20765) | soil metagenome | isolation source: soil
CCGGTTGCCGCGAGCTACGGCTCGGCAGGCCAGTCTTCGTATAGTCTCACATTGTCCAGCCAGCTTGCGAGCGCGCCGTCTATCCGGTCGGAGGCGCAGCCACCGCGCTGAGGACGTGCGTCGGGTCAAAGGGCGGTGCGGCGATTCCCCCGGTGGCCACGAAAACCTCGGCCCTCGGCACGACACAAGGCAGACGCGCAATCCGGCAACGGCAATCGCTCACCGATTCCCTGACGCCGTCGGCGCCGATGAGAAACAGCGGCGCGTAGTGACAATGCGGTCCGTGCCGCTTCAGCGCGACCGGCACCGGATCCTTGTTGGCGTCCGTCACCAGCTGGCCGGCGGCATCGCGTTCGGGCGGCCAATAGACGTCGCCTGTGGCGACGCGGGCCTCGACCTGCCAGAAGTCGCCGGCTTCGTAGCGCAGCTTGGGCGCGAAGCGGATCTGGATGCCGTCCTCCAGTTCGATCCAGCCGTCCGTCAGCTTGGTTTCGTCGACCGCCGTCACCGGCAGCGCGCCGGCGAACTTGGCGTCGCCGGCGTGATTCCAAAGGCGCAGCATGGGATGCAGGTCGGCGCCTTCTTTCGCGATCCGCCCCAGGTCGGCGGCGGCGTCCGTGGCGGGCCCAAACGTCACCGTCAGGCTGTCGTTGCAGGCTTTTTCCACCGCGAACAGCGGCCCGGCCCGGCCGCTGACCGCGACGCGGTCGTTGAGCACTTCGACCCAATCGCCGGGCTTCAGGCCGAAGCGCCGGTCGCGCCCCAGGGACTCGACTTCGACCGTGTTGGTGCCGAAGGCCCGGATGGGGAAGACGGCGGCGCCGTTGTCGCGGGCGAACTTGAAGGTCGCGCCGCCGGCGTCGCCGGTCGCTTCGCCGCCCTGGTGGATCTCGACCCGATAGAGGTGATTGTCCTGGCCGCGATAGCGCGCATCGGGCGCCGTGATGCAGGGACCGGGCGCCGCGGAGGCCTGCCGCGCGCGCGCCCGCAGCGTGCCCAGGCCCAGCTGGGGCAGCGTGTCGACGAAGCTGCAGCCGAAATTCTTGATTTCGCTCTTGGGGGGCTTGGGCAGCGCCAGCACCTGCCAGCGGACTTTCGTCCGGGCGGTGGTATCGGGCCCGCCGAGCGCCACCTCGCGGATGCGGTCGTCCTGCACATAGGTGATCTCCTGCTCCCAGACTTTGAGATACAGCAGGACCGCGTCGTTCCATTTGTTGATCACGTCCAGCGTGATCATGTCGTTGAACGGATAGCCGAGCTGCGCGTCGTAGAACATGGGCGCCTCGTTCCGAACCCTTATGCCGTCGACATAGTAGCTGCCCGGCCAGATCAGGATGTTGCCGCTTCGCACCGCGTCCTGCATCGCGGCAAGGCGCGGGCCGCTGCCCGCCAGCGCCGTCAGCCGGTCGTTCCAGCGCGGATCGGCGGCGGTGACGAGTTCAAATCCCAGATCGGCGTCGGGTCCGGCGTATTTGCCGAACAGGTCGCGGGTGAGCGTGCGCATGTAATGCAGCAGGATCGCGCTCTGCTCGTTCCAGTCGGCGTCCAGCGCGACGCGGCCCTGCTGCATCACCACCCCGCTGTAATGGTTGGCGGGATCGAATGTCCTGCGTGTGATGTCTGTGCTCATCGCTCTTCCCCTTAACTCGCAAACAGGATGGCCACGTCCAGGCCGGCCGGCGTGTATTCCGCGATCCGGGCGCTCAGATTGGCGGCGCGCTGCGGCTGGAACAGGTCGTGAAAGGCGCCCATCTCGGATTCGTCGTCGGCGCCGCGGGCGATCTCTTCGGCGCAGTCGGCGGCAAGCTGGCAATAGGCCGGCGTGCCGTAGCGCGTGCTGCCGAAGCAGGGGCGAAGGCGGCTCTGTTCGGCGGCCTGCCGCGCCGCCCGTTCGCCGTCTGGCAGGTTCGGGCAGAGCGCCACCAGGGCGGTGTCCGGCTGGCAGCGATAGCGGCGCGGCGTGCGCGAGCCGGGCTCGACATAGCAGAAGCGCACGCAGCCCTGCTGGCGGCGCCCGACGGCGACGCGGCCGAGGAAAATCGAATTCTCCGCCAGCGCGATGGCGTGCGCGCCCACCGTGCCGATGACCGTGCTGCGCAGCACCGTCAGGCGCGCGAAGGCCAGCGGCAGATCGGGCGCGCCGATGGCGAGCCGCGCCGTGCTCGTCGCATCGACGATGCTGTCGCAGATCGAAATGGCAACCGGGTCGGCGGCGGTTTCGTCCGCCGTCACATGGATCGAGCCGATGATGCTGCTCTCGATTCGAATGGCCGCACCGCTGGCGAAGATCTCCAGGCTCGGCTCGTTCGGCCGGGTCGGCTCGCAGCCGCAATCGAGCCCCCAGCCCGGCACCAGCGTGCAATGGCGAATGGTGACGTCGCAGAGATCGCCCTGGCCGGCGCGGCTGGGATCGTCGCCGTCCGGCCCATGGACCGCGATGCCCCGTCCGGTGACGGTCAACCCGTCCAGCTTGAAGCGGCTGCCGCGCTCGCCCGAGATCGCCAGCGCGTCGGAGCGCTCCGTCATGTAGTCGAGCACGCGCAAAGTGGGGCGGCAGCCCGAGGCGGCGCGGATCTGCAGGCTCTCGCCGGCGGCCAGCGCGACCGTCAGCGGCTCGGTATAGGCGGCGCTGTCCTGGATTTCGATCACCGCGGCGCGCAGCTTCTCATGCGCCGCCTGCCAGGCCGCGTGCTCGGGTGCGCCCTGAGGCGGCTCGGCGCCGAGGTCCTGCTGGTCGCCGCGCCAGCGCGCCAGCGCGGCGTTGATGGTGACGAAGACGTCCTTGTCCGTGCCGCCGCCGGCGACGCGATAGAGCGCGAACGTCACCGGCTGCGACACGGACCGCTCATACTCGCCGCCGCCCATGTCGGCGCTGAAGCCGTATTGGTAATCGACCGAGGCGCCGCGCCGCGGCAATTGTCCGGTGGGAAAAATGATGCGCCCGCGCACCGGATCGACCGCGATCTGCCCCTTGGGCACGCGATAGCGCCAGTCGGACAGGTCGGCGGGGATGACGAGGTCGCGCGGGACCGGCTGCGGCGCGCCCTTCACCGGCCAGTCCGGCGCGTAGACGGCGAGGCTCTTGCCGGCGCCGTAATAGTCGGCGCTGGCCTGCGTCACCGGCGGATGCTGCGTGACGCGCTCTTCCAGGGCGCGGCGGCGGATGGGCTGCGGCACGCCGCGCTCGCGCACCGCATGGCCGTCCTTCGCTTCGACGGCGTTGAAGAGCTGCGTGTCGTTGCCGAGCACGCTGAAGGTGAAGCAATGCGGCCCATCGGCCTCGACGCAATAGGCGGGCGCGTGCGTCACCGAATAGGATTTGAGGCGCCAGACGAACACGCCGACGCTGGGAATGTTGGCCCGGCCGCGCGTCTGATCGCAATGGGGGCGGCGGATATCGGCACTGTAGGCGGCGCGGTCGAAGGCGCTGCCCAGCCGGCCCAGCGCATCGCCGTCGCGCAAATCCGCCGTGCGGCCCCGCGCCGGGCGCGGATGATCGATATGCTGCGTCCACATCAGGCGCTGATAGAACTCGGCCGCCAGCGCCGGCCAGCCGGCGACGCCGTCCGCCAGCGCGCCGAGCAGCGCCAGCGTGCCCTTGCGGGCGCGATAGTCCAGCGTCGCGGCCACTTCGGCCCTCGGGAACAGGATGCGGCCCTCAAGATCGCCTTCGCGCGAAGCGCTCGCGCCGCCCGCTTCCAGCACGGGCGTGTAGCCGATCAGCTCGCCGATATAAGGCACCGCCCAATCGTCGCAGGTTTCGATGAACCAGTTGTCGTAGAGCCGCGCGATGTCCGCCTCGATGCCGTCGACCTGCTCGCCGATGACGGACAGCACGGCGCGCAACGGCTCGCCTTGCGCCGCATCGCGCATGCGGTAGATGGCGGGCAGCAGGTTGTAGAGGCGGTCGCTCACGGCTTGATCTCCTGCAGGATCAGCGTGTCCGGAACCTCGGGCACCAGATAGGCGATCTCGCCCGCAGCGACGCAGATGGCGCCGCGCCGTTCCAGCGTCACGGCCTGCTTGCCGGTGAATTGGTCGAGAAGGCCGTCATCGGCGATCTTGTCGAAGACGTCCAGATCGACATAGACGACGCCGGGCAGGCTCTGGATCGCCGCGAACGCATCGGACGCGAACACGGTGCGGCCCAGCTCCATCCGCGCGAAACCGAAGCGCGCCAGCAGCGCGGCGCGGATCTTCGGCTCCAGCGTCTCCCACTGATAATCGGGATCGACCTTGACGTTGGCGGAGATCGCCAGCGCCGCGCGGCGGCGCACGGCAAGCCTTATCGGCAGATAGGGATCGCCGAAGCGGTGCAGCGCAGCGAGCAGGTTGCGGTAGAGATCGGAGGTCGGCTCGATCGCGCCGTCGTCCACGCCCGCGATGGTGACTTCGACCAGCTGGCGGCGGCCGTCCGTGACGCGCCCCGCCGCGGCCTTGCCGATGCCGGCGAAGGTGCGCGAGAAATCGGCGTAGTCCTGGATCGAGACCAGCCGGTCCAGCGCCAGCAGCGCCAGGGGCGTATTCTGCCGCGCCTGGTCGCGGGTCTCGCGGTCGGCGCCGCCCGAGGCGCGGATGGGATTGACCACGTCCTTGACGCCCAGCGGGCGGGTATTGAGCAGCGCGATCTGGCCGGCCTTGACGTTGCCGCCCTTGCCGATGCCGCTGCGGTAGACGGCCTTGACGTTCTCCACGCCCGTCGGCAGGCGCGCGCCGTGGACGCCGTCGCCGAAGGTGATCGAGACCTTGTCGTCGTCGTCGGTGCGCGTGACGAAGCTGCGGTCTTTCGGGCCGAGCGACACCACGGCGCCGGCCTCGCGCCATTGCACGTCGTTGACGCGGACCTGCAGCGTGCTTTCGACACCCGACACGCTGGGCGCCGACACGAAGGTCAGCGGCGCCTGCTTGAGATCGAAGGTTTGCAGCGCCTTGCTCGCGTCGCCGGCGCCCAGCGTTTCCTGCCGGGTCTCGCCATGGGTGGCGTGGATCACGTTGCCGTAGATCGTCACCGTCTCGCGCCGGTAGGTGTAGGCCAGGTCCGTCGCGAGGGTGACGAAGCTGTGAACCGTCTCGCCCGGCGGCCCGCAACGCGTCGGCGCGCGGGTGCGCTGCGCCACGCCGGCGATCATCACCAGCTCGGCGCCCTTGACGCCGGGCACGCCGGGGATGGCGGCGACCGCCGGCGTGCTTACGACGCCGTTGTCGCGAACCGCATCGACGGCCTTGACCGCGCCGACGTCGCAGCGCTCGCCGCTGACGATCAGCCAGCGTCCGGCCTGCAAGCCGTCATAGAGCCCGCCCAATTCGATCTCGCCGCCGCCGACGCAGTCCGGGATCGGCGCCTCGGCGAGTTCGAGTTTCTCGCTGCCGGCGAAGACGCGCGTGGTGCGCACCGTGGCGAACGGTTCCTCCGGGCTGGCAAGCCAGGCGCCGCCCGCCGGCAAATCCAGCGCGACCGTCTTGCCGCTGAGGCCATAGGCCGTCAGCGAGCGGTGGATGATCGCCGCCGATCGCGTCACGACGATCTGGTCCTGTTTCTGTTTCTGGATGACGATGAAGCTGCCCGGCGCGATGTCGTAATCGTTGTCCAGGAACAGCTTGGCCGGCTGCTGATACTCCGATTGCGGCGCCACGGTGGTGTCGCTGGCGTCCTTGCGGGCGTTCCAGGAATCCGCCGTGCTCCATTCGCTGAAGGTCGAACGTGCGCTGGCGGCGTCGAAGGCGCTCTGCCGCAAGGGCGCGTTGTAACCGAAGGGCCGGGCCTCGATGCGCAGCGCATAGACTTCAAGTGCCGAGACCGCTGCCGGCGGCACGTTGCGCCAGGCGGCATAGAGCGTGTCGGCCAGCGCCGGCCTCGCGGACGCCAGCAGGCGCGGCAGCGCGTCGCTGCCCGCCGCCAGCGCGGCATGGATGTCGCGCGGCAATTGCCGTGCGCTGGCCGGTGCAAGCGACGCGGGCAGGCCGAGTGCGCCGGCGATGGCGCCGGGCGAGGCGGTTGCGATCTCGATCGGATGGCAGCAATCTTCGGCATCGCCGCGGCCGGAATACCATTTCAGAACCGGTGCGCCGCCGGCGGTTACCGTTCCCGCATCCGCCTGGGCGCCCGGCACAGTTGCGGCCTGGGCGGCCGGGACGCCCTTGGGCGGATCTATCGCTGCGGTCACCGCCGGCGCGCGCAGCACGATCCGCGTGCGGTCCTTGTCGCTGTCCGGCTCGACGGCGGCGATGAAATGGAACTGGAATTGCCAATCGTCCTGGCCGGCGCAGCCGATCAGCAATGGGTCGTTGGGCTTCAGCCCGGTCGCGGTGCCTTTCAGGTAGAAGGCGTCGCCGGCCCGGGGTATCGCGCATAGGGGCGCGGTCAGACGCGGCTGCAAGGTGTTCCATTCGGCACGCGCCTGCAGCGGCTCGGAGGTCTCGAAGGCCTGCATCTGCTCGCCGGGCCCGGGGATGCTGTTGCTCTTGGCGCCTTGCGCGATCTCGACGGGGGCCGCGTCCTTGTCCAGCAGATAGGCGAGATGGACGCTCGCCGCCACGCCGGGCCTTGGCGTGTAGCCGACCAGCCGCGCCAGGTTCAGCACCGACAGCCGCTCGGTGGCGGTGCGCAGATAGCCCTCATTGGCGATGCGCTCCTGATAAAACGTGAGAACATCGCCGACGACGGCCCAGGAATCGATCAGCGCCATCGACGCGTCGTCCGCCGCGCGCGACTTGAAGCCCGCCAGCGCCGGGAACGCCGCCGCCGAGAGCCGCGCCTGCATCGTCTCGCGGAACGTGCCGTAGGTGCCGGCGCGCCAGGCGAGCGCGCCAAGGCCCGGGCGATTGAAGATCGTCCCCGGGGTGGAGACATGTGGTCCTACGCAGCAATCGCAAGTCTCAGTCATCGTCCGCCTCGCAGAACGAAGTCGATCCGGCCGTTCTCGGGAAAATTGGCGTCGCTGTCGCAGCGCGCCACTTCGAAGGCGCCGAGCGTCAGCACGCCGCTGGCGAGCGCGCCGGCGTCGCTGCCGCCGAGGCGCTGCAGCCGCGTGACCGTGACGTTCTCCAGGCCCTCGACGGATTTGGCCAGCGCGACAAGGCGCGAAAGATAGATGCCGCCGCCGAACGTCAGGTTGTCGGGGTAGAAGAAGCCGGCCCGTCCGCTGCCGAACAGCTTGAGCAGCTCGGCCTTGACCGCGCCGCGCGTGTAGTGCGGCAGCACGGCGACCTCCAGCGCGATGTCGAGCGGCACATAGCGCGCCTGATCGACGGCGACGTCCTGGCCCATGCGGCGGTAGCGCCACAGGTGGCGGTCGATGTCCTCGAGCAGGGCCGCGTCGGCGGTTTCGCTGCCCGCCGGATCGATGAAGACGCCGGCTTCGTACCAGCTTCCCGTCCAGCGCAGTTCTGCGGCGGCGCGCTGCACATCGGCATGACGCCCGGCGAGTTCGGCGTAGTCCTCGGCCGTGACGGCGCGCGCCCGCCGTGTGCGCAACGCCGTGGGCGCCTGCAATTTCACGCTCGCGGTCGATTCCGGCGCGCTGCCGCCGACGGCGGGCAGGGGATTGCGCGGCATCACGGTGGCGCCGCTCAGCGTTTGGTTGCGCAACACCAGATAGGCGATGGCGTCGGCGCCGGCATTGCCGGCCGCGCCGTTGCCGATCCGGTAGGACGCGGCGAAGCGGGCGCCGGGCGCTGGCGTGCGGCCATGGCCGCCCACGCCGAAGCGCAGATGCGCGACGCCGTCTTCGTCCAGCTCCGCCGCGACGTGGCGGTCGCCGGCGCCGCTGGCGATCAGGTCGAAGCGGGGCGACCACAGCGGTCCGGTGGCGGCATCGCCGGCAAATTCGCGCAACGCCAGGTTCGGCAGCGCGGCGTGCGGATCCTGTGCCAGCGCCCGCGAGGCCGGCATATCCGGCGCGGGCTGTTCGCCGAAGGTAAGCGGGCCCTGGCTCAAGGCCGGATTGAATTTCTCCGGCACCAGCGTGCGTTCGGCAATGCTGCCCTCGCAGGCGCAGTCGCCGAATTCTTCGCGGGTTTCCACCGGCCCCAGCGTTTCGCCCGTGCTGCGCCCGTGATCGACCAGGACGACATTGCCGCGCGCCACGCTGTCATTTTCGATCCAGCGGCAGTCCGGCGACGGCAGCCTTGTCGACAGGCACAGCGAGAACGGCAGGGCGTCGGCCAGGCTCCATTCGATCTCGACCACCAGCTTGCCGAGCAGGCGGTCTTCGCCCGGCGTGACCTTCGTCAGCCGCACGGCGTGGCGATGCGCCGGATCGGCGTCGTCCTTGTCGCCGGTGCCGGGCCCGATCGTCTCTTCGAAGATCAGGACGTCGCCCGCCTGCAGGGCGAGCGCGCGCTGCGGCTTGGTCTCCTTGTCCGCGGGCGCGGCGGCATCGAGCAGCGTCGCCCGCGTCGCGCCCTTCGCCAGGCAGCACTCGCTGTCGCCCCAGGTGTAGAGCGGGATTTCGCTATGCGCCGCGCGGAAGGTGAATTCGGCGTCCGGATCGGCCAGCGGCTCGTACACTTCGTACGTTTGCGGCGGCACGGACGCGAGATCGGGGCCCGTCACGACACGGCCGCTCGCCGCCTTGATGCCGGTAAAGCCCGTGACGAAATAGAATTCGCGCGCGCGGAACGCCGGCAGATCCGTATCGGTCCACACCGTGACGAAGGCGCGGGCGTTGCAGCCTTCATGCATGCGGTAGCCGACGAGCCGCGCATGCCGCCGCACCGAGATGCGCCGGCGCGCCGTGTCGAGATAGGCTTCGGTCGCCACCGCGTCCTGGTAGTAGCTGAGATGGTCGCCGGCATAGGCCAGCAATTCGATGAGCGCGATGCCGAGGTCCGGGACGTGACGCTCCTGCCAGTCCGGCATGATGAGCGACAGCCGGTCCAGCATGAGCTGGCGGAAGCTCGCATAGTCCTTGGCCAGGTAGTTGATGTCCGGCGCCGGCAGGGTTTCCGCCGGACAGGCATCGTCCGCCTGGCAGTCCAGGTCGCTCGGGCAATCGACCTTGAAGCAGAAATCGAGGCAGGCATAGCGCGGGTCCAATCCGGCCAGCGGTTGCGGTTCGGGCGCGCACGCCCCGTCCGCCGGCGTTTCGACGAGGCACAGCCGGTAGGTCGAGAAATCGCCGGGCTTGTCGAGCTTGATGTCCAGGCAATCGTCGAGCTCGGCATCGCGCGCGCGGTCGATGCGTACGCTCACCGCGCGGACGCCCTGGATGCGCGCGCCGCCTTCGATGCGGATATTCGCCGGCGTGACGCCCTCGGGCACATGCCCGAAGAAATGCACGCAGAGCGACATCTGGTCGGCGCCGACTTCGAGATAGTCGATGCCGTTCCAGTCCGGATTGCCGAACAGTTTCTTGCGCCGGTTCGCGGCGCGGCAGGCGAGCGCGTCGGTCACGTCGTGCTCCGCGTGAAGCTGTCGCTGCGCACCGCGCCGGTGGCGCGCACGACGTAGCCGATATCCACGGTCAGCGACGCGTCTTCGCTGCCGACCTCCAGCCGCTGCACGTCGATCAGATCGCCGAGCCAGCGGTCGAGCGCCGCCTGCAGCGTGAATTGCAGCGCGGCGGCGATTTCCGGGCTGTTGGGCGCGAAGATCAGCTGCAGCAGGCCGCTGCCGAAATCGGGCCGGTTCACCCGCTCGCCGGCATTGGTGAAGATCAACTGCTCGATCATGTCGCGGATATGGTCGTCGTCGCCCGTTTGCGCGGTGCGGCCGCCGGCGTCGAAATGGAAGGGGAAGTCGATGTTCATGGCGCCCTCACATCGCCTGCACGCGCGGCTGCGTGACGAGGATCAGCAGCGGCGTGCCGGTCGGAACGCAGGTCGACTGGCTGTCCTGTAGCAGCACGGGCTGGCCCATGGCGGTGACGCGCAGCGCCGCCGTCGTCCAGGCCGCGGTGGCGCAGGGCGGCGCGCCGGACGACATCGACGGGAAGGTGCAGCCCGCGACCGTATAGGTATTGGCCATCGTCACGATCGCCTGGTTCGAAACCGTGACGCGCGGGTTGACCGTCACCGGCTGGGCGCTGCCCAGATGCGCGCATTGCACGGTCGCGCCTTGATGCAGGATGGTGCCGGGCATCTAGCGCTCCTCGCGGCGGCTTGGCGTGCTCATGTGATCTTCAAGGCCCCCTCGTTGATGTCGGTGATGCCGGTCAGCTTGATCTGCGCCGCCTTGATCTCGAATTTCGGCGCCGTGATCGCGATGCCGGTGAGGTTGATCGAGATCTTGCTGGCGCCGCAGGTCAGCGTGATGCCGCCGGAGGGCCCCGGCGTGTCGGAGATGGTGATGCTGTTCTGGGTCAGCGATTGCAGCACGATGTTGGGCGACACCGGCAGGCCGGACTTCGCCGCCGACGGCAGGCTCGACGATTTGTCCCAGCGGCAGCCGACCCAGATCGGATAGTCCGGATCGCCATGCTCGAACTCCACCCAGACGCCCGAGCCGATGGGCGGCACCAGGAAGACGCCCATCGCCGGGCCGGGCGGCCCCGACAGCGGCGCGCAGGCTTCCGCCCAGGTGGACGGGATCAGTGTCAGGACGTCGGGCACCATGACCAGCAGGCGGCCGCGCTCGTCCGGGTCGATGTTGTTGATCACCGTGCCGCGATACTTGCCGAAGAAGTTCTGGCCCTTGCTCATACCAGGACCCTCTGCGAGGCGGCGATCAATCCGTCGCGCGACAGCTTGAAGTTCTGCTTGAACTCGCCGTGCTTGATGGTGCTGGAGACGCTGTCGACGTAGTAAAGCCCGTCATAGGCGATGCCGGCGCCGCGCACCCCCACCAGCAGTCCCCAGAGCAGCACATGGCCGTAGCGCAGCACGTCGAGCGAGCCGTCGCCGCTGATGGCGGCCGAGTCCGTCATCAACTCGCCCAGGATGCTCGTGGCGGCGTCGGAGAACGACATCGAGGCGCCGTCCTTGGCGAACTTCACGCGCGACGGCGGCGTCGGGCGCAGGCCCAGCGGCGGCTTGAACATGCTGACATTGGGAACGGGGATGGGCAGCGGCAGTTTTCCGGTCGCCTTTTCGAATATCGTGTACAGCGTCACGTATTTCTTGGTGCCGGAGAGCGTGAAGCTCAGCGACTCGACATTGGTGTGCGCATCCATGTTCACCGACAGCGCCGGCTGCGGCACCGGCAGATTCACGTCGGGGCCGAAATAAGCGACGCTGGCGCCCGGCACCGGCCCGGGCCGCACGAAGAACACATAGCCGCAAAGAGCGGCGAGGCCTTTGACGAACTCGCGATCCGTCTGCATCGTCTGGCTCTTGGTCTTTTCGGTCGGCGTTACGGCGTTGTCGATGATCGGCGGGATGACGAGCGGCACGACGCCGAGCAGGCGGTACGGCGCCAGCGCCGCCTGGACCTGCGCCACGATCGGCATCGACGGCAGGGGAATGACCTTTTCGACGATGTCCATCAGGACGCTGAGGTCCTCGCCGGTGATCGTCAGCGTGGATTTTCCCGGGTCGCTGGAGGGATGCAGCTGCTGCTGCGTGACGATGCCGTCCATCAGCACATGGGGCATGCCGGCCACGGTGACGATGACGATCACGCGCGTGATCATGGGATCGAAATAGCCCGCCGGCAGCATGGTGGTGAGCAGCGGCGACTTCTTGCTGACCTGGAAGGTGAGCTGGAAGGCGCTGCGGTCCTTGCCGCCGTCGATCGTCACCTCGCTCAGCGCGTCGATCACCGACGCCGGCGCGGACACCGGCACGGCCGGCCCGATCATCAGCGTCAGGTGAATGCCCTTAAGCATGCGGCATCCCCGGTATGCCTTCGGGCAGCGTGATGCGGAGCTTGCGGCCGATCGTGTCGGTCAGTTCCTCGGGCCGGAGCGCGCGGTTGGCGTCGCACAGCCGCCAGAACTGTTCGGGATCGTCGAGATAGCGCGCCGTGATGTTGTCCAGCCGCTCGCCCTGCGCCACGGTATGGACCTGCAGCGCCGCGAAGCGCTCGGGCTGCGGCACCAGGCGGCGGCGCAGATAGACGATCGTCAGGCCGGAGGCGCCGTCGAGCATCGCGGTGTCGATACCGGCATAGCGGCTGGTCGGGGGAAAGGAATTGACGCTCATGGAACCCCCGCGATGCCGAGCGCGCCGAAGGTGCCGCCGGCGGCACGCCCCACGAGCTGTTCCTTGTTTCTCAGATAGGCCATGAAGAGGCCGCCGCCCTTGTGCTCGAAGCCCAGATCGTTCGCCGACAGCACGCGCAGACTGAGGCTGATCTTGGCGCGGATCGGATTGAGCGCGGTGTCGAAGGCTTCCTCGGCGATGCTGAAATCGGTGATGCGCACCGGCAGGATGCGCGTCTTGCTCCAGACGAACAGCGTCAGCGGCATTTCGGCGGCGGCGATCTCCAGCACGCCGGCGCTCGCCTGGGCGTTGTTGGTCTTGAGGGAATCGCTGGTCGGATAGACGATGGTCTCGAGCGCCGCGAGCTGCGGGTAGATGCCCAGTTCGGTGGCCGTCTGGTTCTGGTTCGGGAATTCGAGCTGGTCGGTGGCGTCGATTTCCGCTTCCAGCTTGATGGTCTCGTTGGGCGGGCCCTTGAGGCGCAGCGCCTCCAGCCGGTCGCCGCCGTCGCCGGCCGCCTGCACCTGCAGCGTGCGCGACAGCGTATCGGGATTGTACTGCAGCGAGATCACGCGCAGCACCGCCGACGTCGTCGGATCCAGCAGCACGATGCCGCCCTTGAGCAGATGCGGCGAGCCGGGGAAGGTGGTCATGGGTGTTTCCCCAATGACTGATGCTTCGGGGGCGGCGCGGCCTGGAGGGAGCCGGTCGAGCCGACGACTTTTTCCGCCATGGCGTCGGCCTCCCGCTCGAGCGAATCCGCCGTCGTGGTCGTGAGCAATTTCTTTTGGATGCCGGAGGGCGGCCCCTTGACGTCGTCCGCCAGGCTGCCTGCGACCCGCGGCACCACGGTGCCTTCGATCCAGCCTTCGTTCTTTTGGATGGCAGGCAGGAGTTGGTCGATTTGCGGCCGGACAGTCGCGTCCAGATCGATGCCCTGTGCTTTCAGCCCCGCAAGATATCTGGCCAGATCGTTCTCTTTTTTGGGTGTGAGGATAGCTATGGCGTCTCTGACGATCTTGTCGCCGAGCTGGGTGAGGCGTGCCCTGTGCGCCGCCCGCCCAATTTCAACTGTAGTGAACACGGCGAAACCGTTCGAAGTCTCGGCTATCTTGGTAGACCAGCCGCGCATGTTTCCTGGATTGTTGGCCCGCCATGAGAGGGTGCCACCGACGTTGACGAAGGCCTCATAGGCGACAAAATGTTTCCATTCATTTGGAACGGACTTGGCTGCGGTGTTCACCGCGAGAATGGTCGCCGCCGAAAGTTCGCCGCCGGCGGCGATCACGCCGGTGATCGTCAACTTCGGAGTTGCGCTTGCCGTGCCCTTGGCTTGGCGCTGCACGCTCTCGGCTCCCGTCTTGTGCTGCACCACATGGGTCAGCTCGTGCGCCAGCAACCGCCGGCCGGCTTGTGTCTGGGGGGCGTATTCGCGAGATCCAAATACGACGTCATTTCCCACCGTGAATGCCCGCGCATTTAAGGCCGATGCAGACTCGGCGGCGTTGCCATCGATGTGAACGCGTACGCCGCTGAAATCGTGAGCGAAGCGTGGTTCCATGAATGCGCGCGTCGCCGCGTCGAGCGGCTGGCCGGGCGAACCCAGAACGTCATGAACGATCACCGGAACGGCGGCGGGAGCTTGCTTGGTCGCCTTGCGTTGCAAAATCAAATCCGAACCGTCCGCGTCACGGGTTTGCCGCGGCCGATCGCCAGCCGGTCTCGGGCTTGAGAGTCTGCCGGCCATCATGGGCCGACCTCGAAATGCCAGGGCTCGTTTGAGATTGGCCGCTTGAGACCCGATTTTTTCGTGACCCAATTTGCCATCGCGTTCCATCCGCCGCCGTTGCGCCAGTTGATTTTGACGTCGACAGCTCTGCCTGGGCAGTGCTCACTCATCGCGATGTTGTCCGTGTTGGGCAGCCGGCGCGGATCGCCTGAAGGGTATCCCTCAAAGGCGGTGGCGCCGCTCCACAGGACATTTGCGTTTGCGGCGGCATCCGATTGCGACCATCCGTTCTTCCACCAGAGATTGCCGTCGGCGTCCTTGCCTCCAGGCAATACTTTTAGCCTGTCCAGAGGTATATTGCCGAGCCGGATATTGTACGCCGTGCTCCATTTGTGCGCCGTGGGCCTCGAGCGTACGCCTTCGCTGAATCGCAAGTTTTCACCCGCGAGATAGTAGTCGATGACGAGCTGGCACATCTGCATGATGCGGCGCCAGAGCTCGCCGTCCAGCGACACGCCATTGAGATTGCCGTGGAAATCGTCTTGAAACTCGATCTCGAAAATGGGGACCCCGCCCGCCTTCATCCACTCGCGCCGGACGTGTCCTTGGAGCCTCATGGTGTTCAAGGCGCTGATCATCTCGTCTTTGTCGAAGGCTGACGCGGCGTGCCATTTGTACCAGCCGCTGAGCGCGACGGTCGTTACTTCCCCGGGGCTTAACGCTCCCATCAAGGCAATGACCTCCTCCTCCGGGACATCCCACATGTCCAAGAGCTTTCTGAGCTTCGTGAGATTGGCGGAGTCGGTTACAGGTGCTTCGAGTTTCGTGCCGGCGTCGGCCGGTGCCTGGCCCGCCGGCGTCGCATTCATGACGGCTTTGGCCGTCTTGTCGGCGGCTTTTTCCGCCGGACTGTCGGGTGTTTTGGACGCCGGAACCGCCCTTTGGCGGATGAGCTCGTGCGAGACATAGCCGGTCAGTTTCTTGCCGCCGACGAAGGCCTCGACCTGAATCCAGGCGTGGCCGCCGCGCACAGTAACCACATGCCCCTGCGAAAGCTCGGCCAGCACCTTGCCGTCGCGCTCCGGCCTCGCGTGCAACGTGGCGCTCGAAGGAATGATCTCGCCCTCGAACGGCACGTTCTGCGGATCCTTGGGTATGCGCCGGACTTCCGCCGGATGAGACGCGCCCGCGGCTTGAACCGTATGCGCCAGTTCGTGCGCCAGCGCATGGCGGCCTCGGGGCGTCTGGGGCGCGTATTGCCCGCTTCCGAAGACGATGTGCTGGCCGCTGGCGAAGGCGACGGCATTCATAGCGTCCGCCGACGCGGCGGCGCCGGTATCGGTGTGGACCCGCACGCGGCTGAAATCATGACGGAAGCCCGATTCCATGCTCGTTCGCGTTTTCGTATCGAGCGGCTGTCCGGGAGAACGCAGGACATCGTGAACCGCAGAGGGAGTCGCGGTTTCGTTTAGCCCGCGCTGCGGGATGGATTTCTGCGGGACGCTGGGTCTCGGAGAATGCTCGGCGCGGGCGTGGGCGGTTCCGCTCATTTTGCAACCGTTCCGTATACGGATGTTGCGATGGCGCCGCCCAGACGCGCGGGATTTGCGGCGGCGCGCCTGTCCACCGCCGCCCCGCGCAGCGCCGGCACCGCGGCACTGGTTTGTGGTAGGGGCACCGCCCCAGGACCCGCCCACAGCCGCGCCAGCTCCGCCCGCAACGCCGCCTCGATCCGTGCGCCGTCCCCCGCGCCGCCGGCGACGCCGTCCAGCACCAGCCTCTCGATGTGGACGTTGACGATCATGCCTTGGCTCCCACCGCTTCGAGCTGGCGGAAATCGTTTTCGTTGACCGGCTTTTCCAGCTTGCGCAATTCGCCGCGCGCCGCGTCGAGCAACAGCGTCATGGTCACCGCCGTTCCCGCCTCGGCGGCGAGGAACGCGGCGTTGAGCGCGATGTTGTGGATGCTTGCGCCGGTCAGGTTCAGCTTGGCCAGCCGCGCGAAGTCGATGCCGCTCACCGGCACAAGTGGTGGAAACACTTTTTGCCAGATCGCCTGGCGCTCGGCGAGCGCGGGGAAGGAGAACGTCACGATGAACCGCATCCGCCGCATGAAGGCGCTGTCGACATCGGACTTCTTGTTGGTCGCCAGGATGGCGAGGCCGCTGTACGACTCCACCCGCTGCAGCAGGTAATCGACTTCGATATTGGCATAGCGGTCGTGACTGCTGTTGACCTCGCCGCGCTTGCCGAACAGGGCGTCGGCCTCGTCGAAGAACAGGATGGCGCCGCCGGCTTCGGCCGCGTCGAACAGCCGGCACAGGTTCTTTTCCGTCTCGCCGATATATTTGTTGACCACCGCCGACAGGTCGATGCGGTAGAGCGCGAGGTTCAAGGCGTTGGCGATCACTTCGGCGGCCATGGTCTTGCCGCAGCCGCTTTCGCCGGCGAACAGCGCGGCGATGCCGAGCCCGCGATTCATCCGCGCGCGAAATCCCCAATCGTCGTAGACGGCGGTGCGCAGGCCCGCCTGCGCCGCGATCTGCCGCAGCACCGCTTTTTCCGGCGCCGCCAGCTGGAGGTCGTCCCATGTCGCTTTCGCCGCGATGGGCTGGGCGAGGCGGTCGAGCGCCGGGCGCGTGCGGTCGACGCAGCCGCGCCACAGCGCGTCAGGCAGGGCGGTGGCGGCGTCGTCCGCCGCCGCCCTGGCCGCGTCGGCGGCGATGGCGGCGATCGACGCCATGTCCAGGTTGAACTGGCCGGCGAGTTTCGCGGCGGCGCCGGCCTGTGCTTCGCCCAGCACCTGCAGCCAGGCGGCGTGCTGCTCGGGCGCCGTCGGCTTGGCGGCGGCGAGATGGATGCTGTCGCGGACCAGATCGGGCCAGGGCTCGCGGCTGTCGAGAAACACCACGGCCGCGCCGCTCTCGACGATGCGCTTCACGGCGGGCGCGTGGGCGTCTGCGCTGCGGTCCATCTGCGAGGCGTCGACATACAGCGCGATCGGCAGCAGGGCGCTTTCGCGCTGCCACAGGCGGCTGAAGGTTTCCACGTCCGCGGCCTGCGTCGGCGCGGCGTCCGCCGGCAGGCGGTAGAGCGCCAGGCCGAGCCGGTCCGCGGCATGGCGCGCGATGGCGCGCTTGCTGGCGCCGTCGGCCCCGAGCAGTTGAAAGAGCGGCGGACTTTGCGCGCCCTGGCGTTGCAGATGCTGCACGATGCCGTCGCAAAGCGCCGCTTGCGACGGCGGCAGGTCGTGCGGCGCCGGCGCCATCGCCGTGACCAGCGGCGCCAGGCGGTCGTCGAGATAGTTCAGGCCCTTGATGGTGTTGACGATGCGCTCGTCGGCCTTCAGCGCGCTGCCGATCAGCGGCTGGCCGGCCGCCTGGTTGATCTCGATCAGCCGCCAATGGCGCAGCGGCCGCTCCGGCGACAGCGCGTCCCAGGCCGGTTCGTCGAACAGCGCCAGCGCCAGGGCGAAGGTCGGATAGGGCCGGCCGGGGTCGGCCTGGGCGCGGGCGCACAGGCTGCCCATCGTGGTGTCGAACTCCATCGCGGCGCACAGCAGCAGCGTGTCGCGCTCGAAGGCGCTGAGGCCGAGCCGCCGCGCCAGGGTGGTCAGCGCGGGTTCGCTGTCGCCGTCGTCCTTCTTGTGTCGCGGCGCATGCCGGGGCTTGGGCGCCTCGGGCTCCGCCAGCGCCGTCAGCCGCGCCCGCAATGCTTCGAGCGTGCTCGAAAGATAGCGGTCGTTGGCGGCCAGCCATTGCGCGGCAGCGCTCATGGCAGCGTCACTTTCTGCGCCGGATCGAAGGCGGGCACCGTGCCGGCATAGCTGACGGGGATGCTGTCGACGCCGTCCACCCTGAGGCGGACGACGTAATCGCCGGCGGGGATCGCCTGCACCGCGAACGCGAGTTCGGTCGGCTGCGTGAGGTCGGGGTTCGGGGGCGGCGGCGGCTCGATCGGCGCGACCTGCATGTCGCCCAGCAGCAGCAGCACGCGCTGGCCCGCGGCGATGCGCGGCGTGCAGGTCACGGTGAGCGTGCGCGTGAGGTTTGCGTTCGAATCCGTCCCGACGACGATGGGCCCCACGACGATCTGCGGCGCCAGCGCGAAGGCAATCTCGTTGCTGACGATGGTGGGCAGTCCAGCGGGACGCAGCACCAGGCCCACCGAATAAAAGCCCGGCGCCCAAAGGGCGAGCGGGTCCGCGGCGGGCAGGGTGAGGGCGAGCGCGCCGTCGCTGCCCGCCTGCGGATCGAGCTCGACCGATTGCGCCAGGCGCGCGGAGGTGAAGCGCACCTTGGTGTCCGCCAGGCTCAACTGCCTGCCCAGCAGCGACAGCGCCTCGCCGAGGCGCGCCGCGGGCTGCGAACGCGGCAGCACGATGCCTTCCAGCACGGGAGCGGCTGCCGCCACGGCGGTTGCGCCGCGGTCGTCGGCGCCGCGCGCCAGCACCGGCAGCGCCGACTTGACCGGAACATGGCTGTCGATCAGCACCACCGTGACCTCATAGGCGGCCGAGACGCGGTAATGCGTCTGGAAGACCGTCCACAGCTTGGAGATTTCGTCCAGGCTCATCGGCTGCCAGGTGATGCGCAGCGACTCGAACTGCTTCGCCAAATCGTTGCCCGCGATCGACGCCTCGATATCGGTGCGATCCAGCACGGCATGGTCGTGCAGCACGCTCATGGCCGCGCCCAGCACGCGATGGGTGTCGTTTTGCGCGTCGGTCTCGCCTTTGCCGTAGGCGGTGACGAGATAATACAGGTTGAGCGCCAGCGCCGGCGCGGCGCTCTCGCCGGCGCGCACCACGCCCGGCATGTCGCGATTGCGCCAGCCGGCGTTGACCGCCGTCTGGTAGAGAAAAACATTCAGCTGAAGGTCGCTGTGCCCCTTGCGCGCGAGATCGGGCGGCAGGGTGGTCACCGCCAAGCCGCCGAGATTGCTGTCGCGGTTGTGCATCAGCGTGTTGAGCATGTTGCGCAAGGTCGCCGTGGCGGCGGCGATGGCGAGCGTGTTGCTCATCGCTCGCTCCGCTTCTTGAGATACTCGGCCAGGCTCAGCGGCTTGGGCTCGCGTTTTTCGCCCGGACGCTGCGCCGCGCCGGCGCCGGCGCGCACCTCCACCCGCCCGATGGTGACGTTGACGATCGACGGCGGCGCCTCGCGCGCGTCGCTGCCCTGCGGCGCCGGCGGGCTCCGGCGTTGCGCCGCGAGGGACTGCGTGAACGCCGTGCGCTGGGCCGGCATGACGATCGGCAGGAGCGCACCCTGCGGCGCGGGGCCGTCTTCGCTTGGCGGCATCCGCCGTTCGGATTCCGGCGGCTGCGGTGCCTTGGCGCGGAAAGGGCGAACCCCTTCGCCGCGGTCCGCCGCCGGCCGCACCACCGCGAGGTCGTCGGCGAGACGCTGCGGCCCGTGCATGCCGCGATCTGCGATGTCGGATCGTCCGGCGGCGCCGGGTTCGGGCGCGATCGCCGCTTGCGAGGTTTCCGTCAAGGCCCGGCGGGCGCCGAACGTGCCGTCCGCAGCGCCGGGCCGCTTCGGCGCGATCTCGCCGGGACGGCCAATTTTGGCCTCGTCGTGTGTTGCCGTGGCCGTCGAAGGCGGCGCCGTGCCGCGCGGGCGGACATCATCGCGCGTCGCCGCCCGAGGCAGTCTCGGTGTCGCCGCCGATGCTGGCGGAGCAGCACTCGCGACGCGAGACTCCGGCCGAAGCATCGCCGCCTGGACCGGCAACGCCGCGGCGCGCCCGGTCTTGGGATTGGCCGCGCGGACGGCCAAGCGCGGCTGCTCGCCGTCCTCGAACGCCGCCGCCGCGTTGTGCGGTTCGGCCGCTTCAAAAGAAGCCGGCTCGGGCCGCAAACCGGAGACGTCGCGGTCCTGATTTTCCGCAAGCGCAACGGGCATCACGGTTGCGGCGGCGCGCAGGGCAAGAGCCGGTCTTTCGCCGGGCGTGGTGCGCGGGGCGCTGTGCTCGCCGATGTCGGGCAGGTGACGGCCGATCGGGGCTTCAGCTTCGCCGCGCGCCGTACCCGGGCGCGTCGCGGCCGCCGGTTCTTCCGCCTCGAGGCCAAAGCCGCCCGCGCGCGGTTCGAAGGCTGACGGCAGGCGCGGATCGATCGCCGCCTGCCGGCCGAACGCCTTGTCGACGGTGCGGTCGAGAAAATCGGGCATCCGCACAGCCCCGCTCATTGCCGCGCCAGGTCGAGATAGATCTGCCGCCGTGTCGGGCTCAGCGCCAGGATGTCCGCCTCCGCCCAGCCAAAGGCGCGGGCGAGCTCGTAGACGTCGCCGAGCATCAGCTTCGCCCAGGCGTGCAGCTCCTTCCACAGGAAGCCGGCGATATCGAACGCCGCCGGCCAGCCATGGCCGCAAGCAGGGCAGGCGAGCGCCAGCTCGACATCGGCCTGCGGATCCGCCGCCGCCATCGCCGCGGCTGCCGCGGCGGTGACGGTCTGCGGCAGATCGCGCGCGTGCACCGCCGTGCCGTCGGGCGCGCGGGCCTCCAGCAGGCACCGTTCGAGCAAAATCGCGCGCGCGTTCTCCTGTCGATCTCCGGTCAGCGCCAGCAAGTCGCTGCTGGCGGGCAGGCGAAACCGGGCGTGGTAATCCAGCAGCGCGACACTGCAATCCGCCGCGGCGTCGCCCGCGACGCGAATGTCGGCCAGGGCCAATCCCGATTCCAGCACGCTGCCGCACGCCGGACAGTCGGTGACGAGCGCCAGAAGCGGCCCGAACAGGCGCTCGCGCAAATCCATGAGCTGCGCATCGCGCCGGCCGAGCGAAAGCGCGGCCAGCGCGCCGCCGTCCGTCGGCGCGCCGGCGGCATCGAGCAAGGCCAGCATCCGCTCGGCAAGCGATTGGCGCTCGCCCCGCTCCCAGATCTGCAGCAGTTCTCCCGCTCCCGGCACGCGCATGGACTATGACGGCTCGGTGAAGGTCGGCTCGGCCGGCTCGGCGACGCCGTAGTCGCGTTCCCAGCCTTCGTTCTCCAGCTTGATGTGCTGGATGGCGACCGCGTTGGCGTTGGCGTCGAGGTCGGGCATCGCCTGGTACTCCGACACCCAGCAGCGGAAGATGTTGTAGGTCAGCGCCAGCTGCCCCGCCTCGTTGTAGAGCTCCAGGATGATGTCCTTGCGGAAATCCTTGAGCGAGACCTCGGCGCCGAGGCCGGAGCCGAAATTCCACACCTTGTTCGCCCATTGCTCGAACTCGACGTCGTGGGTGACGCCGCGCTCCAGCGTGATCGCATCGTATTCGGTGCGGCCGGGCGATTTGCGGCTGCTCGACGGATCGCCGCCTTCGCGGTGCTTGACCACCTCGGTGGTCTTCTTCAGGCCGCCCACCTTGCTGATGCCGGCGACATAGCGGCCGTCCCATTTCACGCGGAACTTGAAGTTCTTGTAGGGATCGAAACGCTGCGCATTGACGCTGAACTGAGCCATGACAATCCCCCGCTCAAGTTTGGATCTGCCCAGCCATCTGCTGGAGCTTGATGATGACGAACTCCGCCGGCTTCAGCGGCGCGAAACCGACGACGATGTTCACGATGCCCAGGTTGATGTCGTTCTGGATCGTCGTTTCCTTGTCGCATTTGACGAAATAGGCGTCCTTGGGCGAGGTGCCCTGGAACGCGCCCTGGCGAAACAAATTGTGCATGAAGGCGCCGAGGTTGAGGCGGATCTGCGCCCAGAGCGGTTCGTCATTGGGTTCGAACACCACCCATTGCGTGCCGCGATAGAGGCTCTCCTCGATGAACAGCGCCAGGCGCCGCACCGGGATGTATTTCCAGTCCGACGCCAGCCGGTCGTCGCCCTGCAGCGTGCGCGCGCCCCACACGATGCGCCCCGCCGCCGGCATGGCGCGCAGGCAGTTGATGCCGAGCGGATTGAGCTCGCCGTTCTCCGCATCGGTCAGCGGCACGCTGAGGTCGGGAACGCCGACCAGGGTGGCGTCGAGCCCGGCCGGCGCCTTCCACACGCCGCGCGTCGTGTCGGTGCGCGCGAAGACGCCCGCCACCGCGCCGCAGGGCGCGAAGTCGCCGATCTGTCCGCCGCGCATCGGATCGGGCTGGCGCAGGCGCGGGAAGAACAGCGCCGCGTTCTTGCTGGTGGTGCCGACCGCGGCGACGCCGGCCTTCGCCAGATCCTTGGTGTTCCAGGTGCTGGGCGGATCGACCAGCAGCATGGCGCGTCTGAGCTCGCAATAGCTGCCCGCGGCACCGACGAGCGCGGCGTCCACGTCTCCCGCCGGCGTATAGGGCGGAATGCACAACAGGTTGAACAGGTCGGCCTTGTTGAGCGCGTACAGGCCCTGCTTGGCCGCTTCTTTCCCGGGGCCGGTGAAATCGATGGACTGCAGGCCGTCGCCGTCATCGGCCAGGGCGGTGACCTTCGCGTTGGTGGCGGTCGTATGATCGGCCCACACATCGACGTCGCCCGGGGCGAGATTGGGATGTGCGAGGGGTATGTTGAGTCCTGTGCTGATGACCCGCATCAGGCTGGATTCATTCTCCAGGACCCTGCCGACTTCCCGCACGTCGCCGGCCGTCACCGAGAGGTTGCGGAACAGCTCGACCTGCCCGGTATTGCCGTCGCGGATGGACAGATTGAAAAGGCCGGTCACCCCGACCGCCAGGTCGTGGTCGACGCGGGCACGCAGCTGGTTGCCCCACGCGCCCGGATATTTGGCTTCGAGCGTGACCGAATCTGCGATGAGTTTCGCCTTCGGCACCGGCAAAATGGCTTGCGGCTGGTACAGCCGCACGATGATCGCCTGGCTGCCGCCGTTCATGTAGAAATCGCGCACCGCGTAGCCCAGCGAACTGCCGGACCACAGCCCGCCGAAGACGCGCTCGAAATCGCCATAGTTGTTGATCGTCACCGGCTCGTCGGTCGGCCCGCGCAGGGCGCGGCCGATGAAGGCGGTGATCGAGGTGGCGACGCCCGTGATGGTGCGCACGCCGCTTGGAATTTCTTCGACATAGACGCCTGGGTAACTGACCGTCACTGGCATTGCACAATCCCCTTTTCGTTTTGCGGGCACAGGAACTGGGCCCGAGCGAACGCTTCAAGATGCCGGCGGCTCAGGATTTCGCCGCGCGGCGGTAGAGCACCCGTCCGTCGACCAGCTTGGACACCGCCGCCTCGCCGTCGCTCACCAGCGACTCCAGAACCTGCTCGACGGTTCTGGGATCGACGGCGCGATGCTCGGCGGGCAGCCACCAGTCCATGATCCCCTCCAGCGTGTCGGCCGCGCTCCCGTGATGCGCCAGGTAATCGACGAGTGCCGCGCGCAGGCGAACGACACCCTCTTCATCCCCTTGCACGGCGCTCTCCTGTCGAGCGGTAGCCACACAGGCGAGACGTTCAGCAAGGACCGCGCCACGTGCCGGCGCGCCTCTAAGTACTTGATCGGCCTGGGATATATTCGAGCGACACGCGGCAAATCCGGGTCGAAAACAACCCGCTTGCGGGTCGTCAGCGACCCGGCGACGCCATCGCGCCGGCCGGCATGGGCGCGTGCGGCACGGCGGCATAGGCGGATTTGTCGATGGCGTGCTTCTTCAGCAGCCGGCCGAAGGCGCGGCGCTCCTTGCCGACCATGTTCGCCGCCTTGGTGACGTTGCCGAGCGCCGCCGCCAGCACGTCGGTGAGATAGCGCCGCTCGAACTCGGCGATGGCGCGCGTCTTGGCTTCGCGGAAATTGAGCGCCGAGAGGTTCTCCGCCGCCGCCCGCGGCGCGCTGCCGCCGCCGGGCGCGGGGACCTCGACGACGTCGCGGTCGCACAACAGGTATTCGCGGCAGATCAGGTTCTCGAGCTCGCGGATATTTCCCGGCCAGGCGTAACATTCCAGGCTCGCCAGCGCGCCCGCCTCCAGGTGCTTCTCGCCGGCGCCATAGCGCGACGCGCACGCCGCCAGGAAATGGCCCGCCAGCAGGGCGATGTCGCCGCGGCGCTCGCGCAGCGCCGGCATCGTCACATGCATGACCTTCAGGCGGAACAGCAGGTCGAGGCGGAACTGGCCGCGCTCGGTGAGGCTGTCGAGGTTGAGATTGCTCGCCGAGATGATGCGCACGTCGGCCGAGCTGGTCCGGCTGTCGCCGAGCGGGCGATAGTGCTGGTCCTGCAGGAAGCGCAGCAGCGAGACCTGCGCCTTGGGCGTCAGGGCGTCGACCTCGTCGAGGAACAAGGTGCCGTGCTGGGCGTGCGCGATCACGCCCGCCTGCTCGGACTTGGCGTCGGTATAGGCGCCGCGGCGATGGCCGAACAGCTCGTTCTCCACCAGGGAATCGGGAATGGCGCCGCAATTGACCGGCACGAAGGGGCGGTTGCGCCGGGCGCCGCCGTAATGGATGGCGCGCGCCGCCAGTTCCTTGCCGGTCCCGGTCTCGCCTTCGATCAGCACCGGCGCATCGTTGCGCGCGATCCGCTCGATCAGGCGGATGGCGGCCAGGAACGCCGGCGACGCGCCGATCATGCGGCGCCCCTGCGGGCGTCCGCCGATGCTGCGCAAGGTCCGACTGACACGGCTATGCCCCCGACAAATAAGTCCCCGACAAATAAGCCCCAGACAAATGGCTTTGCCGCCGCCGGCAAGAAACATCGCGTGCCGCGATCCGGCAAAGGTGGCGGCAGCACCGAACGCGCGATTACTGTCTCCAGTCTTCGATAAGGGAGACCATTAAAGTCTAGACACAATTCTTCGCGTTGTGAAAGCAAGCGGTCGCGTCACGACGTGGAATTGGCGGCGCGAAGATTTCGCTGGCCTGTTCTGCACGCCCAAAATGGGCGGCCCGCGCTGCCGCGCGCCGCATCGGTGCTGCGAATCCCTGGTTAACTGCGCGCCCGGCGCCGCGAATTTTATTTTTCCAGGATCGGTGATACAGCGGGTGGTTAACGGCCGCCGGCGCAACGCGCGACGGCTTTCGACAAAACCGATGGGGCTCGTATGCGACTGGAAAACAAGCGGCGCCTGTATGTGCGGGTGAGCTGGAACGAGATCCACCGCCAGATGCGCGAGATGGCCGGCTGGGTGCACGACCTGATGCTCGACGGCCGCGCCATCGAGATCGTCGTCGGCGTGTCGCGCGGCGGGCTGCCCTTCGCCGCCGTCCTGGCGCGCGAGCTCAACATCCGCGAGAACATCGAGAGCATCGGCGTCTCGTCCTATCGCGGCGAGGACAAGGTCAGCGGCGCGCAGATCATCAAGCCGCTGCATCCGGAGATCCTGGCCAAGATCCGCAATGGCGGCGAGAACATGGTGATCCTCGACGACCTGGTCGACACCGGCGGCACCTTCCGCGAGCTGCGCAAGATCTGGCCCAACGCGCTCTACGTGACGATCTATTCCAAGCCGGAGGGCGAGGACATGGTCGACATGCGCTTCCTGCAGGCGCCGCAGAATTCCTGGGTCGTCTTTCCCTGGGACGCCCGCGACGGCGACCCGCAGGCCGTCGACCCGATCAGCGGCGCGGAGAAGGAGTAAGGCTACCTTTTACCTCCCCAACGTGGGGAGGTCGGCGGCGAGCAAAGCGAGCTCGCCGGGTGGGGAAGTCACTCCCGGAGAAGGCACTTCCCCACCCGATCCGCTTCGCGGATCGACCTCCCCATGCTGGGGAGGTGAAAGGTGACATCGCACTGCACCCGCCCCCCCAAAATCTTTTTTCGCGTCGAAATAAAATATCGTTCGCTGCAATGCATATACGAGTCTATCCACCGCGGGATTCGAATTTCTCCGCGGTCTGCGCGCCTTCGCGCGAAATCCGTGTTCGATAAGCGAAGCCGAAAATTATTTTCGAGCACCCCTTGAACCGAGTCGGTCCAAACCCCATTTCGCCTATATCCCCACAGCTGCGAACGATCGAAACACGGCGAAATTTTCCGCGCGGGTGAAAACCCGCGATTCCGTCGACGCCCGCATTCCGTCGAGCGCGGCCATCGGATTGAAGGATATGGCCCCGATGGGTCCGATAGGCTACGGACGTTGACGGCCGCGACAGGAGGACGACATGGACCAGGACGTCGAGCAGCGGCTCGCGCGAATCGAAAAACGCATCGTCTTTGCCGTCTCCTATAGTTCCGTGGCGCTGATCTGGGTCATCGCCCAGCCGGAAGCGGTGGAATTCTCCCGAACGCTGGGGCTGTCGCCAAGGTCGTCTCTTGTCGTTACCGCGCTTTTTGCGGGAGCCGTCGGCGCGTTGCTGACGCGGGTCGTTCTCAAGCGCACATCGAACTAAGCCGCACGGATATGAGAATGCCGGACGTTGAACGAGACGGCTGGTGCCTCGACGACGGGGAGGAGAGGCACCGCGAAGCCCCCGAGACCTTCATCATTCCGGAGCTGGAGGTTCGCAAACGCCTTCAGCCGGGCGATTTCGCCAAACTCATATTTCGAATTTCCCTCGGCGGCGACGAGGACGTATCCGTGGAGCGGATGTGGGTGATTGTCCGCGAGCGCACGCCGGCCGGCTATATCGGCATGCTGGACAACGAACCGTCCGCCATCGCGGAAAACGAAGAGCTTTGGGTGGGTACGGAATTGCCCTTCGAATATCACCATATCATCGATGTCCGGCATGGCAATGAAAAGAGCGCCGCTCTCGCGAAAGCGCCGGCGCCGATTCCCTGGAGAACCCTGAATTAGGGCAAGCCTGTAACCGCGCCGCACCGCGCGATTCCGCCGAACGCGCTACGCGGATTCCAGAATGGTGTAAGCCGGCAGGGTGAGGAATTCCTCGAACTGCGGCGCCAGCGACAGGTCGTGGAACAGGCGCCGTGCTTCGTCGAAACGCCCGCCTGAAAATGCGTCCTCGCCGACCTCGCCCCGGATGCGGGCCATTTCTTCGCCGAGCAGCCGCTCGAACACGTCCGGCGTCGCCTTGCTGCCGTCCTGCAGCGTCACGCCGTATTTGACCCATTGCCAGACCTGGGCGCGGCTGATCTCGGCGGTGGCGGCGTCTTCCATGAGGTTGTAGAGCGGCACCGCGCCGCGGCCGCGCAGCCAGGCTTCGATATACTGCACCCCGACGCGGATGTTCTCGCGCAGGCCCGCTTCGCTCTTGCTGCCGTCGTGCACTTCGAGCAGCTCGCGCTGGCCGACGTTCACGTCCTGGCGTTCGCGCGCCAGCTGGTTCGGCCCCGGCATCAGCCGGTCGAAGACCTCCTGCGCCACCGGCACCAGGTCGGGATGCGCCACCCAGGTGCCGTCATGGCCGTCGCCGGCCTCGCGTTCCTTGTCGGCCTTGACCTTGGCGAAGGCCGCGTCGTTGGCCGTCTTGTCCTTGCGGTTCGGGATCTGCGCCGCCATGCCGCCCATCGCGAAGGCGCCGCGCCGGTGACAGGTCTTGATCAGCAGCAGCGAATAGGCGCGCAGGAACGCCTTGCCCATCACCACCTGCGCCCGGTCCGGCAGGATGTAGGCCGGATTGGCGCGCAGCTTCTTGATGAAGGAGAACATGTAGTCCCAGCGGCCGCAGTTGAGCCCCGCCATGTGGTCGCGCAACTCGTAGAGGATCTCGTCCATCTCGAACGCCGCCGGCAGGGTCTCGATCAGCACCGTGGCCTTGATCGTGCCCGGCGCGATGCCGAGCGCCTTCTGCGCGTGCACGAAGACGTCGTTCCACAGCCGCGCCTCCAGATGGCTCTCCAGCTTGGGCAGGTAGAAATACGGCCCCGTGTCCTTGGCGATCTGCGCCTTGGCGTTATGGAAAACGTACAAGCCGAAATCGAACAGCGAGCCGCTGATCGGCGCGCCGTCGACCGTCAGGTGCCGCTCCGGCAGATGCCAGCCGCGCGGCCGCACCAGCAGCACGGCCGGCTTCGGGCCCAGCGCATAATGTTTGCCGTTCGCCGCGTCGGTGAAATCGAGCGAGGCGTGCCAGCGGTCCTTCAGGTTGATCTGGCCTTCGAGATTGTTGGCCCAGGTCGGCGCGTTGGCGTCCTCGAAATCCGCCATGAAAACCTTGGCGCCCGAATTGAGCGCGTTGACGATCATCTTGCGGTCGACGGGACCGGTGATCTCGACGCGGCGGTCGAGCAGGTCGGCCGGGATCGGCGCCACGCGCCAGTCGCCGTCGCGGACGGCTTTGGTTTCGGCCAGGAAATCCGGCAGTTCGCCGGCATCGAGCCGCGTCTGCCGCTCGGCACGCGCGGCGATCAGCGCCAGGCGCCGCGCATCGAAGGTGCGGTGCAGGCCCGCGAGGAAGGCGAGGGCCTCGGGCGTGAGGATTTCATCGTAGCGGTCCGCCAGGGGACCGTGAATTTCGACACCGCTCGCCATGGTGTCAGCGCGCCGCCGCGGCGTGGCTCTTCATCTTGTCGAGCGCGCCGAACATGGACGGGAAGGGCGGCCGCTTGATGTAGCGACCGGCGCCCTTGATCGCGCGCACGTCGCCCTTGGCATAGACGATGCTGCCGTTCGCCACGGTGTGCGACGGCACGCCCGTGACCTCCATGCCCTCGAAGATCGAGAAGTCGACGTTCTGGTGATGCGTCTTGGCCGAAATCGTGCGCGTGCCTTTCGGGTCCCAGACGACGAGGTCCGCGTCGGCCCCAACGGCGATGGCGCCCTTGCGCGGATAGATATTGAAGATCTTGGCGGTGTTGGTGGAGGTGACGGCGACGAACTCCTCCGGCGTCAGCTTGCCGGTGTTCACGCCATGCGTCCACAACACCGCCATGCGGTCTTCGACGCCGCCGGTGCCGTTGGGAATCTTGGAGAAATCGTCGCGCCCCGCCGCCTTCTGCGGCGCGCAGAAGCAGCAATGGTCGGTGGCGGTCGTCTGGATATTGCCCGATTGCAGCCCGCGCCACAGCGCCGCCTGGTGTTCCTTGGAACGGAACGGCGGCGACATCACATGCGCCGCCGCAAAGGCCCAGTCCTTGGACTGGTAGACGCTGTCGTCCACGAGCAAATGCCCGGCCAGCACTTCGGCGAAGACGCGTTGGCCATTGCCCCGCGCCAGCGTGATCACATCGAGCGCGTCGATGGTCGAGGTATGCACGACATAGACGGGCACGCCGATCACTTCGGCGAATTTGATGGCGCGGTGCGCCGCTTCGCCTTCCGCCGCCGGCGGCCGCGACAGGGGATGGCCCTCGGGCCCGTTGATGCCCTTTGCCAGCAGCTCCTGCTGCAGCTGATAGACCAGCTCGCCGTTCTCGGCGTGCACCGTGACGATGGCGCCGAGCTCCCTGGCGCGCTGGAACGAGTGATACATCGTCTCGTCCGTCGCCATGATGGCGTTCTTGTAGGCCATGAAATGCTTGAAGGAGTTGACGCCCTCTTCGTTGACCAGCGTGCCCATGTCGCGGCGCACGCTGTCGTCCCACCAGGTGACGGCGACGTGGAAGCTGTAATCGCCCGCCGCCTTCTCGGCCCAGCCGCGCCAGTTGCGATAGGCCTCCATCAAATTCTGCTTGGGATCGGGGATGACGAAATCGATGATCGTGGTGTTGCCGCCGGCGAAGCCCGCCGCCGTGCCGGTGAAGAAATCCTCCGACGCCACCGTGCCCATGAAGGGCAGCTGCATGTGCGTGTGCGGGTCGATGCCGCCCGGCATGACATATTGGCCGCTTGCGTCGATGACCTCCGCGCCGGCCGGCGCGTTCGAGACGTCGCCGACGCTCCTGATGACGCCGCCCTCGCAATAGACGTCGCCGCGAAACTGCGTGTCCGCGGTGACGATGGTTCCGCCCTTGATGACCAGAGACATCAGATTGCTTCCTGTTTGGCGCCGAGATTGAGCAGGATATAGACCCCCGCCGCAAGGAAGAAGCCGACGAACCACGCGCCCGTGAAGATCGTGTCCCAGACCGGCGCGACGCTATCGACCAGCTTCACCGAGTGCGCGAACCCCAGGATATTCGGCGCCACGCCGACCGCCAGGGCGACGACCCCTTTCAGGTTCCAGCCGCCGGTTCCCTTGTAGAGACCGTTATATTTGAACAGATCGGCTGTCGACAGCTTCTGCCGCCGCACGATGTAGTAGTCCGCGATCATGATCCCGGCGATGGGGCCGAGCAGGGCGGAATAGCCGACCAGCCAGGAAAAGATGTAGGTGCCGGCGGTCTCCAGCAGCTTCCACGGGAAGATGAGGATGCCGATGGCCGCCGTGATATAACCGCCGCGTGTGAAGCTGATCGACCGTGGTGCAAGGTTCGCGAAGTCGTAGGACGGCGACACGACGTTCGCCGCCATGTTGACCGTCAGCGTGCACACCATGACCACGACCAGCGCGATGGCGGCGCCGACACCGCCCAGATGTCCCGCCAGGTCGACCGGGTCCCAGATCGCCTTGCCGAAGATCACCACCGTCGCCGACGTCACCGCCACGCCGAGGAAGGAGAACAGCGCCATCGGCACCGGCAGGCCGATGGTCTGGCCGATCACCTGGTCGCGTTGCGATTTCGAGAACCGCGTGAAGTCCGCGATGTTCAGCGCCAGCGTCGCCCAGAATCCGACCATCGCGGTCAGGCTGGCGGCGACCACCGGCCAGAACTGGTCGGCCTTCAGCGTCGACGGTGCCGACAGCATCGCGCCGAAGCCGTGCGCGTTGACGTAAGCCCAGCCGAGCAGGACGAGGCCCATCACGACCAGGAACGGCGCCGACAACGTCTCCAGCCAGCGGATCGACTCGGTGCCCTTGCTGATGAAATAGATGTGCAGCGACCAGAAGGCGAGGAAGCAGGCGAACTGCCCCGGATCGATGCCCAGCACGGGCAGGGGCGTGCCTTTCAGCGCGCCGCCCAAGAGGATGTTGAGCAGGCCATAGATCGCCGAGCCGCCGATCCACGTGTTGATGCCGAACCAGCCGCAGGCGACGAAGGCGCGCGCCAGCGCCGCCGCCTGCGCCCCGCGCGGCCCGAACGAGGTGCGCAGCAGCACCGGAAACGGCACGCCGTATTTCGTGCCCATCGCGCCGGTCAGCAGCATCGGCACCAGCACGATGAGGTTGCCGAGGAAGACCAGAAGAATGGATTGCACCGGGGAGAGACCGGATGCGATCAGTCCGCTCGCCAGGAGGTAGGTCGGAATGCACGCCACCATCCCGACCCACAGCGCGGAATAGGACCGCCAGGTCCATGTCCGCTGCGCCGCCGTCGCCGGCGCAAGGTCGTGATTGTAGAGGCCGGGATCGGCGCTGGATGCGATGAAGGTTGCGGCGTTGTCGATGGTGTCGGTCATTCAGGCCCCCAATCCAAAACCGTCATGGCCGCCCTCGTGGCGGCCATCCATGA
>OLLF01000099.1_pt1 | contig 30561 bp, 28 predicted proteins | sample 1604471 | NCBI WGS metagenome assembly OLLF01 (sample SAMEA104055714, study PRJEB20765) | soil metagenome | isolation source: soil
CGGGCGAGCGACAACGGAGCGGCTGCGGCCCTGCTCCAGCGCGGTTCGCTGAAGGCGTTCGCGGCGTCGCATGCGGCGCGCTGGTGGGGCGAGGTGAACCTGGTGGCGCGCGCGCTGGTGGCGAGCGGCGACTATCGCAGCGCCTACGGCATCGTCTCCGACACCGGGCTGACGAGCGGCACGGAGTTCTCCGAATCCGAATTCATGGCGGGCTGGATCGCGCTGCGCTTCCTGCACAGCCCGAACCAGGGGCTGGTGCATTTCAAGAAGCTGGAGGCGGGCGTGTCGCGGCCGATCAGCCTGGCGCGGGCGCGCTATTGGAAAGGCCGCTGCTACGAGGCCAACGGCAATCTCGCGGACGCCTATGCCCAGTACAAGCTGGCGGCGCAGGCGCCGGAGAGCTTCTACGGCCAAATGGGACTGGCGCGGATCGACGCGACGCCGGCGGTGCACATCGCCGACACCCAGATCGACGCCAGCGGTGTGGCGGGCGATTTCGACGCCGACGACGTGGTGCGCGCCATCCGCGTGCTGGCGGATCTGGGGCAGGAGAACATCCTGCGCATCTTCGCGGTGCGCGAGCAGGAGCTGCATCCCGACGCGCGGCGCGTGAAATACCTGGCGCAGACCCTGACCGAGCTCGGCTTCCGCGAGATCGCGGTGCGCGTGGCCAAGACGGCCAGCTATGCCGGCACGCCGTTCCTGACCTATCTGCATCCGGTGATCCCGCTGCCGGCCTATCCCGGCTCCGGCACGGCGCCGGAGGCCGCCTATGTGCTGGCGCTGATCCGCCAGGAGACCGAGTTCGATCCCGACGCGGTGAGCAAGGCGGGGGCGCGCGGGCTGATGCAGCTGATGCCGGGCTCGGCGCGGACGGATGCCAGCCGCGCCGGGGTGCAGTACCGGCCCAATGACCTGACCGGCGATCCCAACTACAACATCCAGCTCGGCATGGTGGAGTTCGCCGGCGACGTGTCGGACTGGAACGGCTCGCTGGTGCTGGCGATCGCGTCCTACAACGCCGGGCCGGGAAATGTGAAAAAGTGGATCGCAGCGAACGGCGATCCGCGGAGCCCGGCGGTCGATCCGGTGGACTGGATCGAGGAGATCCCGTTCAACGAGACGCGCAACTATGTGCAGCGGGTGCTGGAGAATGCGCAGATCTATAGGAGCCGGCTGGCGGGTCGCGACGTGCCGTCGCGCATCCTGATCGACCTTTATGCGCCGCTGGCGCCGCAGGTGAAGGTGGTTTCGCCGTTTCCGTAGCGGAGATATTTACCCTCCCCTTGAGGGAGGGTCGAAATTTGCGAAGCAAATTTCGGGGAGGGGTCCGGCGCAAGGCGGAGAGCCTGCCCTAGGCGGCTGACCCCTCCCCGAAAAATCCTTCGGATTTTTCGACCCTCCCTCAAGGGGAGGGTGAGAAGTCAGGCTTACCGGAAGATCGACAGCCATTCGCGCGCCAGGCGCTGGGCTTCGGCGATCTGGGAGGTGTTCATCTCCTTGGAGATGGACGCCCGCCAAGACTTGGCCTCTTCGCTGCCGCGCACGGCCGCCAGGTTGAACCATTTGTGGGCGGCGACGAAATCCACGCCGACCCCCTGCCCCGTCGAATAGGCAAGCCCCAGATTGTACATCGCGTCCGGCCGGCCAGTCTTGGCGTCGGTCTCGAACTGCGCCAGGGCATCGATATCTATGCACGCCATGACACGTCCCACTCCAAAGTCGCGGCCGGGATGACCCCATGTCGCAGGGGGATCGTGGGCGCAGACGGATGAACGCGGGGTTAACAGGGTTAACCGTGAAATTCACACCTCGTTAAGACTTGCGGCAAGTTGTAAGCATTTCGTCCGTACAAGGATCATCGTGCCGGCGGCGGGAGCAAAAAAAAACCGCGCCGGGGCGCGGGTTCAAGATCTGCTTGCGGGCTTGGCCGCGGCTTAAGGACTGAAAGACATCCGAGCCGCGGCCTTTGCCTTCGCTGACGGACGATCCGCGGGTTAGAGCGGGCGGTCCGAAAACGACAGCGTTGACCGAGTCAACGCTGGGTCACTATTTCTTCTTCTTGGCCTTCTTCGCGGTCTTCTTCTTCGCGGTCTTCTTCTTTGCCTTCGGCATGAGAGCTAACTCCTTTAACGTTCCGTTCGGGTCGGGCGAATCGTTCGCCCCCCAAAACGTGAGCAATATGAGTGACTTGCAATTTGTTTTGCAATACGTGCCAAGGTTTCGCGCAATGTGCATTTCACAAAAAGTTCATCTCAGGCCCATTTTCATTGGCTTATATTGATCGATCCGTATACGGATCGTCAGGTTGCGAATTTTCGCGTGTCAAGCCCGATTCCGCAAAATTGTGCGAATTGGCGCGAATCACCCTTCGTCGGGGAGTCCGAGTCGCGTCTTGAGAAGTGCGTTGACGACGCCGGGATTTGCTTTGCCGCCGGTCTGCTTCATCACCTGACCGACGAACCACGCGGCGAGTTTCGGTTTCGCCTTCACCTCTTCGACCTTGTCGGGGTTCGCGGCGATGACGGCGTCGATCGCCTTCTCGATCGCCGACGTGTCGGTGACCTGCTTCAGTCCGCGCGCCTCGACGATCTTTTCCGGATCGCCGCCTTCGCTCCACACGATGTCGAGAACATCCTTGGCGATCTTTCCCGAGATGGTGTTGGCCGCGACCATCTTCACGATGGCGGCGTTGGCGGCGGCCGACACCGGGCCGTCGGCGATGGCGAGGCCGCTCCTGTTGAGGCGGCCGAAATATTCGTTGTTGAGCCAGTTGGCGGCGGCCTTCGCCTCGATGCCGGTCGCGAGCATCGCTTCGAAATAGTCGGCGCTCTCCTTCTCGGCGACCAAAACCGTGGCGTCATAAGGACTTAGGCCCACCTTCACGAGGCGCGCCTTCTTCTCGTCCGGCAGCTCGGGGAGGGATTTGGCGATTCCGTCGACCCAGGCCTGCTCGAGAACGAGCGGCAGAAGGTCGGGATCGGGAAAATACCTATAGTCGTGGGCATCTTCCTTGGAGCGCATCGCGCGCGTCTCGTTCGCCTTGGAGTCGTAGCGGCGCGTCTCCTGCACGATGGTGCCGCCGTCTTCGAGGATGTCGACCTGGCGGCGCGCCTCGTATTCGACCGCCAGCTGCACGAAGCGCATCGAGTTGACGTTCTTGATCTCGCAGCGCGTGCCGAGGTGCTTGAAGTCGCCGTCGGCGCGGAACTTCTCGTAGCCGCCGATGCGGCAGACCGAGACGTTCACGTCGGCGCGCATGGAGCCTTCGTCCATGTTGCCGTCGCAGGTGCCCAGATAGCGCACGATAGAGCGCAGCTTCTTGAGGAATGCGGCGGCTTCTTCGCTACTGCGCATGTGCGGCTTGGAGACGATCTCCATCAGCGCGACGCCGGAGCGGTTGAGGTCGATATAGGAGCTGTCGGGATGCTGGTCGTGCAGCGACTTGCCGGCGTCCTGCTCCATGTGCAGGCGCTCGATGCCGACCGTGATGGTCTCGTCCTTCATGTCGAGGAGGATTTCGCCCTCGCCGACGATCGGGCTCTTGTACTGGCTGATCTGATAGCCCTGCGGCAGGTCGGGAAAGAAATAGTTCTTCCGGTCGAACACGGAATTCAGGTTGATCCGCGCCTTCAGGCCAAGGCCGGTGCGGACCGCCTGCTCGACGCATTTGCGGTTGATGACGGGCAGCATGCCGGGCATGCCGGCGTCGATGAAGCTGACCTGGCTGTTGGGCTCGGCGCCGAATGCGGTCGCGGCGCCGGAGAACAGCTTGGATTCGGAGAGGATCTGGGCATGGACCTCCATGCCGATGACGATCTCCCAGTCGCCGGTGGAACCCTTGATGGTCTTGTTCATGCCGTCCTCCACCACTGGGTGGGTCTGGCGTCGAAGCCGGACGCCGTTTCGATGGCGCGCGCGGCGCGCAGGATGGTGGCCTCGTCGAACGCCTTGCCGATGAGCTGCAGGCCGAGCGGCAAGCCGTCGGCGGTGAGGCCGGCGGGCACCGAAATGCCCGGCAGGCCGGCGAGGTTCACCGTCACCGTGAAGATGTCGTTGAGGTACATCGACAGGGGATCGGCGCTCTTGTCGCCGATGCCGAAGGCCGGGCCCGGGGTCGCGGGGGTCAAGAGGACGTCGCATTTCTCGTACGCCTGCGTGAAATCGCGGGCGATCAGGGTGCGCAACTGCTGGGCGCGCTTGTAATAGGCGTCGTAATAACCCGACGAGAGGACGTAGGTGCCGATCAGGATGCGGCGCTGGACTTCCTTGCCGAAGCCCTCGGCGCGGCTCTTTTCATAGAGATCGATGATGTCCCGGGCGCCCTTGGCGCGGTGGCCGTAGCGGACGCCATCGTAGCGGGCGAGGTTCGAGGAGGCCTCCGCCGGGGCGACTATATAATAAGTGGGCAGCGCGTATTTGGTGTGAGGGAGCGAGACGTCCACGATCTGCGCCCCGCCGGCCTTCAGCCAGTCGATGCCCTTGGTCCAGAGCTGTTCGATCTCGGGCGGCATGTCGGCGATGCGGTATTCCTTCGGAATGCCGACGCGCAGGCCTTTGACGCCGGATTCCAGGTTCGCCTCGTAGTCGGGCACGGGGAGGTCGACACTGGTGGAGTCCTTGGGGTCGATGCTCGCCATGTGCCTGAGCAGGATGGCGGCGTCGCGCACGGTGCGGGTCATCGGCCCGGCCTGGTCGAGCGATGAGGCGAAGGCGACGATGCCCCAGCGCGAGCAGCGGCCATAGGTGGGCTTCAGGCCGACCGTGCCGGTGACGGCGGCGGGCTGGCGGATCGAGCCGCCGGTGTCGGTGCCGGTGGCGGCGAGGCAGAGATTGCCGCTGACCGCCGCGGCCGAGCCGCCCGACGAGCCGCCGGGCACGAGATTGGCGTTGGAGTTGCGCGCCCGCCAGGGGTTGAACACCGGGCCGAAGGCGGAGGTCTCGTTCGACGAGCCCATGGCGAACTCGTCCATGTTGGTCTTGCCGAGCATCACGGCGCCGGCGTCCCACAGGTTCTGCGACACCGTCGATTCATAGGGCGGCACGAAATTGCCGAGGATCTTGCTGCCGGCGGTGGTCTTGACGCCCTTGGTGCAGAAGAGGTCCTTGATGGCGAGCGGCAGGCCTTCGAGGGCGCGCGCCGTGCCGGCGGCGATGCGGGCGTCGGAGGCGGCGGCCATGTCGAGCGCCTTGTCGGGCGTCTCGGTGACGAAGGCGTTGAGCGGGCGCGCATCGGCGACGGCCTTGACGAAGGCACCGGTCAACTCCTTCGACGAGACTTTTTTGGCGTGGACCGCGTCGCGCGCCTCGGCGAGCGTGAAATCGGTCAGCGTCGTGGGCAGGGACATTATTCGACCACCTTGGGCACGACGAAGAAATTGTCTTCGCCTTCGGGCGCGTTGGCCATCAGGGCCGCGGCGTTGCCGCCCTCGGTCACCTTGTCCTCGCGCATTTTCAGGCGCTGCTCGACGACGCTGGTCATCTGGGGCACGCCCGTCACGTCCACTTCATCGAGCTGCTGCACCCATTGGAAGATGCCGTTGAGCTCGCCGGCCATGGGTTCGACCCGGTCCTCGGCGAGGGCCAGTCTGGCGAGCTTGGCAATGCGTCGAACGGTGTCCTTGTCGACGGACATGGGGCGGCCTATAGGCTGAGAAATCAACGGTCTTGCTAGCAATCAGGGGCCAAGCTGGCAAGCGATCCTGTCGAGGTTCGGCTATGTCGCTCGGTATCACCGGCATCGACCACGTCCAGATCGCGGTGCCGCGCGCGCTGGAGGCGGCGTGCCTCAAATTCTATCGCGAAATCTTCGCCTTTCCCGAGCTGGAGAAGCCGGCCGAGCTGAAGGCGCGGGGCGGGGCTTGGTTCCAGGTCGGGGCGCTGCAGATGCATATCGGGGTTGATCCGGAGGACAGTCCGCGCAGTAAGAGGCATATCTGCTTCCTGACGGGCGACCTCGGCGCGGCGAAAGCGGCGGTGTTGGCGGCCGGCGTCGCGGTTGAGGAAGAGAGCGTGGCGGAGGGGCTGAGCCGGTTCTTCGTGCGCGATCCGGCAGGGAATCGGATCGAGATCGGGCAGCGGTGATTTCTTGGCGGTTGTCGACATCATCGCCTTAAAAACTGCGCTCGCACCCAACGCCCGCCTGATCGGCCTCGACCTCGGCGAGAATACCATCGGCATTGCGCTGTCCGACACGCGGCTCACCGTCGCGACGCCGATGGAGACGTTCAAGCGTGGGAAATTCTCCGCCGATGCGGTGAAGCTCGACGCCATAATCAAGGAACAGAGTGTCGGCGGGCTGGTCGTGGGGCTGCCGCTCAACATGGACGGCTCCGACGGGCCGTCGGCACAGTCGGCGCGGGCGTTTGCGCGCAATTTCGCCGCGCGCTCGCCATTCCCCATCCTGATGTGGGACGAGCGGCTGTCGACGGCGGCGGTGACGCGGACGCTGCTCGACGCGGACGCCTCGCGCAAGCGGCGCGGCGAGGTGGTGGACAAGATGGCGGCGGCGTACATTCTGCAAGGGGCGCTCGACCGGCTGCGCCGATTGGAGCATTCGTGACCGTTTCCGACGACGACAGATCGGGCGAAGACCGGCCCGCCCGATTCTTGTGGCTCCCGCCCGGATTGCGGCCGCCGGTGGTGATGAAGATCCGCCAGGAGCGCATCTTCCTGCTGGTCGGCATGGCCGCGCTGTTCGCAGGGTATGACCTCAACGTCTTCGGCCTGGCGCTGCCGCAGATCCAGGCGAGCCTGCATATCCCGGAGAACCAGGCCGGCATCACGGTCGCGATTTTCCGCCTGGCGGCGTTTTTCGCGCTGGGCCTCGCCTACAGCGCCGACATCGTCGGACGGCGGCGGTTGCTGCTGATCACGATCTTCGGGCAGGCGCTGGCGACGCTGGCGACCGCGTTCGTGCAGGACGCGGGCCAGTTCATCATCGCGCAGTTCATCACCCGCGTGTTCGGCTATGCCGAGGAAATCCTCTGCGTCGTGGTGATCGTGGAGGAGATGGACGAGCGCTCGCGCGGCTGGGCGACGGGCACGTTCGGGGCGCTGGATTCGACCGGCGCCGGCCTCGCCTCGCTGGTGTTCGCCTTCGTGACGATGCTGCCTTATGGCTGGCGGGCGATCTATGTCATCGGCGCGCTGCCGATGCTGCTGCTCGCCTATCTGCGCCGCCGCCTGCCCGAGACACAGCGCTTCGAGGTGCGCAAGGACCAGGTCGAGCGCCTGCACTCGCAGGTCGCGGCGGCGCTCGACATGGCGCGGCGCATCGTGCGCGAATATCCGGGGCGCATCGCGCTTATCCTGCTGGCGGTGGGCGCCTACGGCTTTTCCATCGGCGCCTCGACCGTGCTGATGGGCAAATACCTGCAGCAGACGCTGCACTATGCGCCGTGGCAGGTGACGGCGCTTTACATTCCGGGCGGCTTTGCGGCGCTGGCGCTCAACATCGTCGCGGGACGCCTCAGCGACCGCTGGGGCCGCAAGCCGGTGCTGAGCGCGACCGTGCTGATCATGGCGGCGAGCTTCGCGGTGTTCTACAGCGGCGTCGGCGGCGTCATCGTGCCGGTGGTGTGGATCATCGCGCTGTTCGCGTTCTTCTCGACCGATGCGCTGCTGTCCGGCTATGCCATCGAGCTGGTGCCGACGGCGTATCGCGCCACGATGTCGGGGCTGCGCTACCTGGTCGCGATCCTGGCGGGCGCGGCGAGCCTGGCGCTGGAGGGCGTGTTCTACGACTGGCTGGGCGGGCACGGGCCGGCGATCTCGCTGTCGCTGGCGGCGGCGCCGCTGGTGCTGGTGGCGGTGTATTTCCTGCCCGAGCCGGCTGGCAAGACGCTGGAGGAGATGAGCGGGGCGGCGTAGCGGATGGGTTTGAGCTTGCCATCCATCCTTCGACAAGCTCAGGATGAGGACTGAGATTTGGACTTCGCCCGAATCCTGTCGCCATCCTTCGACAAGCTCAGGATGAGGTCGGTATCTCGGACCTCATCCTGAGCTTGTCGAAGGATGGCCCCAAGCATCGGCCATTCACCAGCTCCACAACAATTTGACGCGACGCGCGAAGATAGCTTGCCCCTCCCCCGCCCCTTGCCTATACCACCGTTTTGATGACCCGCCCGGCCAGCGCCGAACCTCTTCTCAAATCCAGCCACCTGCTTGGCATCGAAACGCTTTCGGTGGGCGAGATCGCGGCCCTGCTCGACCTCGCGGAGACCTATGCGGCGGTGAACCGCGGCGCCAACCGCAAGACGGACCTGCTCAAGGGCCGCACCCTGATCAACCTGTTCTTCGAGGCCTCGACCCGCACGCAAAGCTCGTTCGAGCTGGCGGGCAAGCGGCTGGGCGCCGACGTGATGAACATGAGCGTGCGCTCGTCGTCGGTATCGAAAGGCGAGACGCTGATCGACACGGCGACGACGCTGAACGCCATGCGGCCCGATATCTTGGTCGTGCGGCATCCGGATTCGGGCGCCGCCGAACTTTTGGCGCGCAAGCTCGATTGCTGCGTGGTCAATGCCGGCGACGGCAGCCATGAACATCCGACGCAAGCCTTGCTCGACGCATTGACGATACGGCGGCGGCGCGGGGCGTTCGAGGGGCTGATCGTGGCGATCTGCGGCGACGTGCTCCATTCGCGCGTGGCGCGCTCGAACATCCACCTGCTGCTCAAGATGGGGGCGCGGGTGCGGCTGATCGCGCCGCGCACGCTGCTGCCGTCGGACGCCGACCGCTTCGGGGTGGAGATCTTCCACGACATGGCAAAGGGCCTCGCGGACGCGGACATCGTGATGATGCTGCGGTTGCAGCTGGAGCGGATGTCGGGCGCCTTCGTGCCGTCGACGCGGGAATATTTCCGCTTCTATGGCCTCGACCACGAGAAGCTGAAAGCCGCCAAGCCGGGCGCGCTCGTCATGCACCCGGGGCCGATGAACCGGGGCGTCGAGATCGACAGCGCGGTCGCCGACGACATCGAGGTCAGCCTCATCCAGGAGCAGGTCGAGATGGGCGTCGCCATCCGCATGGCGGTGCTGGACGCGTTGAGCCGCGGGCTGGCGCCCGAGGGGCGCAACGCGCCATGAGCGGATTGAATAAGAGTGGGCGCATCGCTTTCCGCAACGCGCGGCTCATAGACCCTTCGGGCAATCTGGACGTGCCGGGTGGCCTTCTCGTTGAAAACGGCCGCATCGCCGATGTCGGGCCGCGGCTGTTCCACGACGCCGAGCCGAACGATCCCGAAGTGATCGACTGCAAGGGGCTGGTGCTGGCACCGGGGCTGGTCGATGCGCGGGTCTTCACCGGCGAGCCGGGCAGCGAATATCGCGAGACCCTGGCCTCGGCCAGCGAGGCGGCGGCGGCGGGCGGCATCACCACGATCATCGTCATGCCCAACACCGATCCCATCATCGACGAGCCGTCGCTGGTGGATTTCATCCTACGGCGCGCCGCGGCCACCGCCAAGGTCCGCGTGGCGCCGATGGCGGCGCTGACCAAGCACCTGGCCGGCGAGACCATGACCGAGATCGGCCTGCTAAGAGACGCCGGCGCGGTGGCATTCACCGACGGCGACCGCACCATCGCCAACACGCGCGTGCTGCGCCGGGCGCTGGCCTATGCCTCGACCTTCGGAGCGCTGATCGTGGGGCATGCGGAAGACCCGGACCTCTCCGAAGGCGCGTCGGTGACCGAGGGCGAGTTCGCCATGCGGCTCGGCCTGCCCGCGGCGCCGGCCGCCGCCGAGGCGATCATCGTGGAGCGCGACATCCGCCTCGTCGAGATGACGGGCGCGCGCTATCACTTCGGGCAGATCTCGACGCGCGCGGCGCTGGACATCATCGCTTCGGCGAAGGAGCGCGGCGTGGCGGTGACGTGCGGCGTGGCGGCGCATCACCTGGCGCTCAACGAGCTGGACGTCGGCTCGTACTACACGTTCCGCAAGGTGAAGCCGCCGCTGCGCTCGGAAGCCGATCGCGCCGCGATGGTGGAAGGCGTGGCCTCGGGACTGATCGACATCATCGTCTCGAGCCATGACCCGCAGGCCGCCGACACCAAGCGCCAGCCTTTCGCGCAGGCCGCGTTCGGTACGGTGGGGCTGGAGACGCTGCTGCCGGTGGCGCTGGGGCTGCATCATGACGGGCGGGCGCATCTGAGCCACCTGCTGAAAGCGCTGTCGACGATGCCGGCGAAAATTCTCGGGCTGAACGCCGGCACCCTGGCCAAGGGCGCCCCGGCCGACCTGGTGCTGATCGATCCGGACGAGCCGTTCACGGCGCGGGCCGGCGATCTGCGCAGCCGCGCGCAGAACACGCCGTTCGAGGGGCGGCGGTTTCACGGCCGGGCGCAGAGGACGTTCGTGGGCGGGGTTTGCGTGTTCGATAGGAAGGCGGGGAGGAAATGAGGTGGTGGAGCTTCCCGTCCAAATCTGACATTCTAAATGTCGCCTCCTTGCCCGAACCACATGATCCCCTTCCTTTCCACCACCTGGACCGCCGCCGCCGAAGCCTTTGTGCTCGGCTATCTCTTTGGTTCGATCCCGTTTGGGCTCTTGTTCGCCTGGGCGTTCGGCGAAGGCGATGTGCGCAAGATCGGGTCGGGCGGCATCGGCATGACCAATGTGCTGCGCACCGGCAACAAGGCGGCGGCGGGGCTGACGCTGCTGTTCGATGCGGCCAAGGGCGCGGCCCCGGTGTGGATCGCCGGACATTTCTGGGGCGCGGATGCGGCGCTGTTCGCCGCGCTGGCCGCTTTTCTGGGCCACCTGTATCCGGTCTGGCTCGGCTTCAAGGGCGGCAAGGGCATCGCGGTGTCGCTCGGCATTCTACTGATGCTGTGCTGGCCGGCGGCCTTGGCGTCGCTGGCGACCTGGCTCGCCACACTGGCGCTGTTCCGCATCTCGTCGCTGTCGGCGCTGGTCACGGCCTTGTTCGCGCCGCTGTATATGTACCTGCTCGGACGCGAGCACGCGGCGGTGCTCTGCATCCTGCTCGCCGTGCTGGTTCTTCTGGCTCACAGCCAAAACGTTCGCCGCCTGTTGCGCGGCGTAGAGCCGCGTATGGGCGCCAAAAGCACGCCCGCGTGACGGCGCGGCCGCTCGGCGAGGCGGAGCGGCGCGCCTGGCTACGCCTGGCGCGCACGCAGAATGTGGGACCCGTCACCTTCGCGCAATTGATCGCACGCTTCGGGTCGGCGACCGCGGCGCTGAAAGAAGTGCCGCGCCTGGTCAAGCGCGGCGGCGGCAGCGACCTGCGCCTGCCCAGCGACGACGACGCGGCGCGCGAGATCGCGGGCCTCGCCAAGCTCGGCGGGCGCGTGATCGCAAGCTGCGAGCCGGATTTTCCGCGCGGGCTTCGCGCCGCCGAGCCCGCGCCGCCGATCCTTTCCGTGGTCGGCCATGCCACGCTGCTGGACCGCGAGATGGTGGGGATCGTCGGCGCGCGCAACGCCTCGGCACTGGGACGCAAGCTGGCCGGGACGCTGGCGCGCGACCTGGCGCAGGCGGGCCTCGTCGTCGTCTCGGGCCTGGCGCGCGGCATCGACGCGGCGGCGCATGACGGCGCGCTGGCCGGCGGCACCTGTGCCGTCGTCGCGGGCGGCGTCGACATCGTCTATCCGCCGGAGAACGCGCAGCTGCACGAACGCATCCGCGCCGAGGGCTGCATCGTGTCGGAAATGCCGCTCGGCCTCGCGCCACAGGGACGGCACTTCCCGCGCCGCAACCGGATCATCTCGGGCCTGTCGCGCGGCGTCGTGGTCGTGGAAGCGGCGGAGGGATCGGGCTCGCTGATCACGGCGAATTATGCGCTGGAGCAGGGGCGCGAGATCTTCGCCGTGCCGGGTTCGCCGCTGGATCCGCGGGCGCGCGGCACCAACCGGCTGATCCGCGACGGCGCGACGCTGACCGAAAGCGCGGCCGATGTGCTGGCGGGCCTGCGGCCGATCCTGGGCCAAGACTTTCAGGATCCGGAGCGTGACGGGCCGTCATCGCCGGATCAGCCGAGCGAGGTCGCGGCCGATCGGATTCGTGGTCTGGTCGAAGAGGCGCTGGGGCCGGCACCGGTCGAAGTTGACGTCATCGTAAGGCTTTGCCGGGCGCCGGCGGGGGCTGTCGCAATAATTTTGCTGGAGCTGGAACTCGCGGGCCGAATCGCCCGTCATCCGGGCGGCAAGGTCTCCTGGAGTTGATTGCCGAGATGCTTGGCCTCCATGGCCGCCAGCCCCAACAGGTGCGCGAGCAGGCCCTGTCCCTGCCCCAAGGCAATTTTGCGAAGCGTTTCAAGGAGATCGCGCGTGTAGTCGGCGGTTTCCGCTGGCGTCAGCGGCGGCGGCGGGGGCCCTGTGGGGTTGCGGCCGGCGCGGGGATAAGAAGCCATGGCGGCGACCGATCTTGAAGCCTCGCCAAAATAGAGGCGTCCCGATTTATATGCAACCTAAGGTAATATATCTCCCCTAATTTTGGCCAATTCACAACTTTTGGTTTCATCGGGGCGATACCCTCGGCGTTGACACCCGCCGTTTCGTTCGATCAGTGTCCCGCCGCCTTGGGGGACCCGTCCCCTGATTTGGCGGAATTTCCGGGCCGGCGGCCCAAACCGCCGCACCCGAACCACAGCAGAGCACCCCATCATCCATGAATGTCGTCGTCGTCGAATCCCCCGGCAAGGTCAAATCGATCAACAAGTATCTGGGCTCGGGCTACAAAGTCCTGGCCAGCTTCGGGCATATCCGCGACCTGCCCTCCAAGGACGGCTCGGTGAAGCCGGACGACGACTTCGCCATGAGCTGGGAGGTCGATGACCGGGCTGCCAAGCGCATCAAGGAGATCGCCGACGCCGTCAAAGGCGCCGACAAGCTGATCCTGGCCACCGACCCCGACCGCGAGGGCGAGGCCATCTCCTGGCATGTGCTGGAAGTGCTCAAGCAGAAGAAGGTGCTGGCCGGCGTTGCGATCGAGCGCGTGGCGTTCAACGCGGTGACCAAGTCGGCGATCCTGGACGCCATCGCCCATCCCAGGCAGATCAACGAGGAACTGGTCGACGCTTACATGGCGCGCCGGGCGCTCGACTACCTGGTCGGCTTCACGCTGTCGCCGGTGTTGTGGCGCAAGCTGCCGGGCGCGCGCTCGGCGGGGCGCGTGCAGTCGGTGGCCTTGCGCCTGGTCGTGGACCGCGAGGTCGAGATCGAGGCGTTCCGGGCGCAGGAATATTGGAGCATCGACGCCGACCTGATGACGGCGGCCGGCGGGTTCAACGCGCGGCTGACGCAGCTGAACGGCGAGAAGCTCGACAAACTGTCGCTGAAGACCGAAGCGCAGGCGAGCGCCGCGGTGGCCGCGATCAAGGCGCAGACCTTCGCCATCGACAGCGTCGAGGCCAAGCCGGTCAAGCGCAACCCGGCGCCGCCGTTCATCACCTCCACCCTGCAGCAGGAGGCCTCGCGCAAGCTCGGCTTCGGCGCCAAGCGCACGATGCAGATCGCGCAGCACCTGTACGAGGGCACGGATCTCGGCGGCGAGACCGTGGGTCTCATCACCTATATGCGTACCGACGGCATCACGATGGCGCCGGAAGCCATCGCCGAGGCCCGCTCGGTGATCGGCTCGCGCTATGGCGCGCGCTATGTGCCGGGCGCGGCGCGGGTCTATACCAGCAAGGCCAAGAACGCGCAGGAAGCGCATGAGGCGGTGCGGCCGACCCTGTTCGAGCGCACGCCGGAAGAAGTCGCCAAATATGTCGATGCCGATTCCGCCAGGCTCTACGAACTGATCTGGAAGCGCGCCATCGCCAGCCAGATGGAAAGCGCCGAGCTGGAGCGCACCACGGTCGACGTCGCCAGCGCCGACAAGAAGATCATGCTGCGCGCCACGGGGACGGTGACGCTGTTCGACGGATTCTTGACCCTCTATCAAGAGGGCAAGGACGAAGAGGAAGATGAAGACGGCTCCAAGCTGCCGCGCGTAAAAGCCGGCGATGCGGCCAAGGTCGAAAAGGTCAATCCGGCGCAGCATTTCACCGAGCCGCCGCCGCGCTATTCCGAAGCCAGCCTGGTGCGCAAGCTGGAAGAGCTCGGCATCGGGCGGCCCTCGACCTATGCCTCGATCCTGTCGACGCTGCGCGACCGCACCTATGTGCGGGTGGATCGCGGGCGTTTCGTGCCCGACGACAAGGGGCGGCTGGTGACGGCGTTCCTGGCCACCTATTTCCCGCGCTATGTCGAATACGGCTTCACCGCCGATCTCGAAGACAAGCTCGACGAAGTCTCGGCCGGCGAGTTGCCGTGGAAACAGCTGCTGCGCGATTTCTGGCGCGATTTCTCGGCGGCGGTCGGCGGCACCAAGGACATCAAGATCACGCAGGTGATCGACGCGCTCAACGAGATCCTGGGCTCGCACATCTTCCCGCCGAACGCGGACGGCTCGCCGCCGCGCACCTGCCCGGGCTGCGGCAAGGGCGAGTTGAGCCTGAAGCTCGGACGCTTCGGATCGTTCGTGGGGTGCTCGAACTATCCCGAATGCCGCTTCACGCGCCAGCTTGGCCAGAGCAACGACGCCGCCGCTGCGCAGCAGCCGCGCGAACTCGGCGTGGACCCGGCTACGGGCGAGAAGATCTCGCTGCGCAACGGGCGTTTCGGGCCTTATGTGCAGCTCGGCGAGGGCGAGAAGCCCAAGCGCGCGGGCATTCCCAAAGACACCGACATGTCGGCGATCGATCTCGATCTCGGCATCCGCCTGTTGTCGCTGCCGCGCACGGTCGGCATCCATCCGGAGAGCGGCAAGCCGATCACGGCGAATTTCGGCCGCTTCGGGCCCTATGTCGCGCATGACGGGATGTATGCGTCGCTGGAGTCGTCGCAGGACGTGTTCGACGTGGGCCTCAACCGCGCCGTCGACCTGATCGCGGAGAAGAAGAACAACCCTCGCGGCCGGCGCGGCCCGCAGGCGCTGAAGGAACTCGGCAACGATGCGAGCGGCACGCCGATCAAGCTGATGAAGGGGCGTTTCGGGCCTTACGTCACCGACGGCACGACCAACGCCACGGTGCAGAACAGCGACGATCCGGAATCGGTGACGCTGGAACAGGCGCTCGCTCTCATCGCGGATCGTGCCGCCAAAGGTGGCGGCAAGAAAAAGAAGGCGCCCAAGGCGAAGGCCGCGGCCAAGCCGAAGAAGGCAGCCAAGGCGAAGGCGGCGCCGAAGGCCAAGGCTGAAGCGGCGGCGGCGCCGGTGAAAAAGAAGACGGCGGCGAAGAAAAAGCCCGAGCCGGTCGCAGGCGAATAGTTGGCGAAGAAGACACAGGGCGGCAACGCGCCGGCGCTCGACAAGGCGAAGGTCCTGGAGCTGCTCGCCGGCAAGCCGAACGCGACCAAGCGCGATTTGGCCAAGCTGCTCAACATCAAGGGCTCGGACCGCATCGCGCTGAAGCGCATCCTGAAAGAGCTCGAAGAAGACGGCGCCATCGCCGGCAACAAGCGGCGCGGCTATGCGGCGCCGGGCTCTCTGCCCGATGTCGCGCTGCTGGAGATCAGCGGCACCGACGTGGACGGCGAGTTGCTGGCGCGGCCGCAGACCTGGGAGTCCAACGAAGAGCCGCCGCAGATCGTCATCCTGCCGGGGCGCGAGGACAGCGGCGCGGCGCCGGGCCGCGGCGACCGGGTGCTGGCGCGGCTGACCAAGGTCGAGCACGGTTACGAAGCCCGCATCATCAAGCGGCTCGCCGCCGATGCGCAGCGGGTGCTGGGCGTGCTGACGGCGACAGCGCAGGGCCTGCGCCTGGCGCCGATCGACCGCAAGGCGCGCACCGAATACGCCATCGACAATCGCGACCGCGGCGCGGCGGAGAACAACGAGCTGGTCGTCGCCGAGCCTTTGCCGGGCCGCGCGGCGGGTTTCCCGCGCGCGCGGGTGATCGAGCGGCTGGGCAGCATGTCGTCGCCCAAGACCGTCAGCCTGATCGCCATCCATGCGCACGGCATTCCGACGGAGTTTCCCAAAGAGGTCATCGACGAGGCGGAGCGCGCCACGGCGCCGGATTTGCGCGGACGCACCGATTTGCGCGCCATTGCGCTCGTCACCATCGATCCCGAAGATGCGCGCGACCATGACGACGCGGTGTGGGCGGGACCGGACGCGGATCCGAAGAATCCCGGCGGGCATGTCGCCCTCGTCGCCATCGCCGACGTGGCGCATTACGTGATGCCGGGCTCGGCGCTGGACCGCGAAGCGTACAAGCGCGGCAACTCGGCGTATTTCCCTGACCGCGTCGTGCCGATGCTGCCGGAGCATCTGTCGGCCGATTTGTGCTCGCTGAAGGAAGGCGTCGACCGCGCCTGCCTGGCGGTGCGCATGACGTTCGACAAGCAGGGCAGGAAGCGGCGGCATGAGTTCGTGCGCGGCGTGATGCGCTCGGCGGCGCGGCTGACCTATGCCAAGGCGCAGCGCGCCTTCGACGGCAAGCCGGACGCCGACATGAACGCGACGACGCGCGCCACCCTGGCGGCGGTATGGGCCTGCTACCAGACGCTGATCATCGAGCGGCAGCACCGCGATCCGCTCGACCTCGATCTGCCGGAGCGGCGCGTCATCCTGGGCGAGGACGGCAAGATCAAGTCGATTGCTTTTCGCGAGCGGCTGGAATCCATGAAGCTCATCGAGGAGTTCATGGTGCTGGCGAACGTCGCCGCGGCCGAAGTGCTGGAGCAGAAGAAATCGCCGCTGATCTACCGCGTCCACGAGCAGCCCTCCAAGGAGAAGCTGTTCGGCTTCAGCGACTTCCTGCGCACGGTGAACATCGACTTCGCCAAGGGGCAAGTCATGAAGCCGGGCGTGTTCAACCGCATCCTGGCCAAGGCCAAGGGCGGGCCGCATGAAGCGGTGATGAACGACGTGGTGCTGCGCACCCAGGCGCAGGCGGTGTATGCGCCGGACAATGTCGGGCATTTCGGATTGAACCTGGCGAAATACGCGCATTTCACCTCGCCGATCCGGCGCTATGCCGATTTGATCGTGCATCGCGCGCTGGTGCGGGCGCACAAATTCGGCGACGACGGCTTGACCGACCGCGAGGCGGGGCGCCTCGGCGAGATCGCCGAGCACATCTCCATGACCGAGCGCCGCGCCATGGCGGCGGAGCGGGATTCGACCGACCGCTACGTCGCCGCCTTCATGGAGGACCGCATCGGCGCGACCTTCGATGCGCGCATCACCGGCGTGACGCGGTTCGGGCTGTTCGTGCGGCTGGCCGAGACCGGCGCGGAAGGCCTCCTGCCCATGCGCGCGCTGGGCAGCGAGTATTTCAATCACGACGAGCACAAGCACGCGCTGGTCGGGGCGCGCTCGGGAACGGCTTACAAGCTCGGCGATATCGTCGCGGTGAAGCTGGTCGAGGCGGCGCCGCTGACCGGGGGCTTGCGCTTCGACCTGGCGGAGGCGCCGGAGCCGCAACGCGGCAGCAAGCCGCGCTTTGTGAAGCGGGCGCCCGGCCGGGGGAGACGGCGGTAGCGCACAAACACGCCGATTCGACTCGACACAAAACGGCTCTACAATTCTCCCCATGGCAATCTTCGATTCCGACAATGAAAAAGTCGTCGAGCAGGTGCTGCGCCCCAAGGATGCGGCGACGCTGGTTCTGGTCAAGCGCGATGGCGGCACAGCCCGCGTGCTGATGGGCCAGCGCCACGGCAACATGGCGTTCATGGCGAACAAATATGTCTTCCCCGGCGGGCGGCTCGATCCCGGCGACATGCGCATTGCGGTGGCGCACGGGCTGCGGCCCGAAGTGGCGGCGCGGGCGGCCCTGGGCACCAGCCCCGCGCGGGCGCGCGGCCTGGCATTGGCGGCGATCCGCGAGACCTTCGAGGAGACCGGCATATTGCTCGGCGAGCGCGCCGGCAAAGTGCCGCGCACCCGCGCGCCGGCGTGGAAGGCCTTCTTCGCCCACGGCATCGTGCCGCGGCTGGACACCCTTCAGATGATCGCCCGCGCGGTGACGCCGCCCAACCGCACGCGGCGCTTCGATGCGCGCTTCTTCATGGCCGATGCCGGCCTGATCGCGCATACGCTGGACGGCGCGGAGAACGAAGAACTGCTGACGCCGGCCTGGCTGACGATCGACGAGGCGCGGGCGCTGGACCTTCCCAGCATCACGCGCACGGTGCTGGACGAAGTCGAGGCGCGGCTCGGCGGCGAGCACGACCGGCCGGCGCCGTTCTACCGCTTTACGCGCGGCAAGCCGTCGCTTGTGCATATTTAGTATTGCTCGTGATCGAAAACAGGCACGGTGATTTTTACCCTCCCCTTGAGGGAGGGTAAGACTTGATCGACGAGCGCGCGCGGCGGCTCAGCCTGGTCGCGATATTGTCGGCGTGCACGGCGTTTGCGCTGGGCATCGGGCTGACGCTGCCGCTGCTGTCGCTGATCCTCGAGCGGCGAGGCTATGACGGCAGCGTCAACGGGCTCAATCTGGCGACGGCGGGGTTGGCCGCGTTCGTCATCACGCCGCTTGTGCCGCGCCTGATCCGCCGCTTCGGCACGGCGCCCTATCTCGTCGGATCGCTGACGCTTTCGGCTGGCGCCCTGCTCGCGCTCTATGCCGCGCCCAGCCTGTGGCTGTGGTTTCCGGTGCGCTTTCTTCTCAGTGTCGGGTTGAGCGGCCTGTTCGTCACGTCGGAATTCTGGATCAACCAGCTCGCCGACGAGGGCAATCGCGGGCGCACCATCGCGCTCTACGGCATCGCGATCTCGGGCGGCTTCGGCATCGGGCCGGCGATCCTGTACGTCATGGGGACCAAGGGCATCGCGCCCTTCGCCATCGGCTCGGCGCTGCTGCTGCTCGCCATCGTGCCGGTGGTCCTGGCGCGCAAGGCGGCGCCGCGGATCGACGAAAAGACGGGCGCCGGCGTGATCGGCGCGCTGCGCGCCGCGCCGACGATCCTGCTGGCGGCGCTGGTGTTCGGGGCGCTCGACGCCGGATTGTTCGGCCTGTTCCCGGTCTATGCGGTGCGCTCGGGCTATGGCGAGGCCCAGGCCGCGCTGGCGGTCACCGCCACGTCGCTGGGCAGCATGGTGTTCCAATATCCGCTCGGCATGCTCGCCGACCGCTTCGACCGGCAGAAGCTGCTGATGGTTTGCGCCGGGGCCGGCCTGGCGGGCGCGGGACTGACGCCGTTCCTGATCGCTTCGGCGCCGGCCACGTACCTGCTGCTGTTCCTGTGGGGCGGGCTGATCATGGGGGTCTACACGATCGGCCTCACCTTGGTCGGCCAGCGCTTCAAGGGCGCGGAACTGGCGGGTGCCAACGCGGCCTATGTGATGCTCTATGCCGTCGGGCTTCTGGCGGGTCCGCCGGTCGAGGGGGTGGCGCTGGACGCCTGGAATCCGCATGGGCTGATGGTGGCGCTGGGCCTCATCAGCCTGATTTACGTTATTTTCCTGATACTTAGGTCGCGCGCGCCGGCTCCGGCCCTGCCTTGACTTTGGGCGCTTGGCGGCTACATTCCCGGCCCTTCGAACACGTGTCTACCTGGAGTCCCCAATGGCGAAGCCCACCACGGCCAAGATCAAGCTCAACAGCGAGGGCGGCACGGGATTCTATTACGTGACCAAGAAGAACACGCGCACGATGACGGAGAAGTTCACCATCCGGAAATACGACCCCGTGCTGCGCAAGCATGTCGAATTCAAGGAAGGCAAGATCAAGTAGGTCTTGTTCACTCCGCCGCCACTTTCTCCTTTCGCGACGCTTCCACCCGTTCGATGAACGGCAGCATGAAGCCGTGCACCAGCGGAATCGCGCCCAGCGGCATGTCGTGGCCCCAGCCTTCGATCTCGTGATATTCGGCGCCGGGAATGACATGCGCGGTGTGACGCCCGGCCTCGGGGCGGATCAGCGTGTCGGCCGAGCCGTGCAGGACGAGCGTCGGCACGTCCAGTGACTTGAGGCGCTCGGTGCGCGGCGGGCTGGCCAGGATCGCCGCGTATTGCCGGGCGCCGCCCTCGGGATAGAACATCCGGTCGTAGCTGGCGCCGATCAGCCGGCCGAGGCGGGCTTCGTCGAACGGCCACGCGGTCGAGGCATAGGCGCGCCGGCCTTTCAGCGAGTGCGCGATCACCGTCTCGCGATCGGTCGAGGGCGCGGGCGTCGTCAGCGCGGCGAGCGCTTCGGGGCTCGACGGCGGCAGCGACGGGTCGGACGTGGTCGAGAAGATCGAGATCAGCGAGCGCGCCTTTTGCGGATGGTTGAGCGTTACGAGCTGGGCGATCATGCCGCCCATCGAGCAGCCGGAGATGTGCGCGCTCTCGATGCCGAGCGCGTCCAGAAGCCCCGCGGCGTCGGCAGCCATGTCGTTCAGCGTATAGGGCACGTCGGGCTTCTTGCCCTGGCGCACGGCGTCGAGCGCAGCGCGGACATCGGGGACAATGCCGTCCCACTTTTGGCTCAAGCCGACGTCGCGGTTGTCGAAGCGGATGACGCGCAGGCCTGCGGCGGCTAGCCCAGAGCGGAATTCGTCGGGCCAGGAGGTCATCTGGCTGCCGAAGCCGTTGATGAAGAGGAGCGGCACGCCGTCCTTGGGGCCGAGCTCGTCATATTCGATGGCGATCCCGTTGGCGCGGATCTGGGCCATGTTTCCCTCCGGTTTTCATTAGCTTAGCGGCAGCGCGTTCCTTGACAAGATGTCGGGCGAAACCGAGCTTACGAGGCCAACGCCCACGGATGCCATGCGCCGCGCCCTCGACCGCCTTGCCGATGAGAGCTTCGATCTTCTGATCGTCGGCGGCGGCGTGACCGGCGCCTGCGTGGCGCGCGATGCCGGCCTGCGCGGACTGAAAGTCGCCCTGGTCGAGAAGGACGATTTCGCCGGCGCGACCAGCGCGCACAATTCCAAGCTGGTACATGGGGGCTTGCGCTACCTGCGCAATTTCGAGCTCGGGCTGGTGCGGGAGTCGCTGAAGGAGCGGCGCATCTGGCAGCGCATCGCGCCGCATCTGGTGCATCCCCTGCCCTTCCTGGTGCCGCTCTATGGCGGCGGCTGGAAGGCGCGCGCGACGCTGGCGGCGGGGCTGACGCTGTATGACGTGCTGTCGTTCGACAAGGGCTGGCTCGACGATCCGGCGCAGAAACTGCCGAACCATTCCTGGCTGGGGCGCAAGGCGGCGCTCGAGGCCGAGCCGGTGCTGGATGGGCCAGGGTTCGAGGGTGCGTTCAAGTATTACGACGCGCAGATGTACGCGCCCGAGCGGCTGGCGCTGGAATGCCTGATCGAGGCGGACGGCGACGGCGCGGCGATCGCGAACTATGTCGAGGCGCAGACGCTGCTGCGCCGCGACGGGCGGGTCGAAGGCTGCACGGTGCGCGACACGGTCGGCGGCGCGACGTTCGACGTGCGCGCCAAGGTGACGCTGGTCGCGGCGGGGCCGTGGGCGGATATCTTCCTGGAGCATGCGCTGGACAAGCCGGCGTCGCACAAGCTGCTGCGCTCCAAGGGCATCCATGTGCTGGTGCCGGCGATGACGCGCGGCAACGCCGTGACGGTGGCGGCGGGGCATAGCCATTTCTTCGTGCTGCCCTGGCATGGGCATACGCTGCTGGGCACGACGGACACCGCGTTCAAGAGCGCGCCGGACGCGGTGAGCGTCGGCGAAGGCGACATCGATGACTTCTTCGCGCTGATCAACAAATACCTGCCGTCGGCGAAGCTGACGCGCGGCGCGGTCGAGCATTTCTACGCAGGGCTCAGGCCGCTGGTCGACGACGGATCGGGCGACACCTATGGCGCCAGCCGGCGGGCGGAGCTGGTCGATCACGGCGAGGACGACGGGCTGGACGGGCTGTTCTCGGCGATCGGCGGCAAATGGACGACCTCGCGCGACCTGGCGCAAAACGTGGTCGACACCATCGTCGAGAAGCTGGGGCTGAAGGCGGCGGAGTGCGAAACCGACGAGGAGCCGACGGCGGGCGGCGACGTCGGACGCTTCGCGGATTTCCTCGCGGCGCAGAAGAAGGAGCATGGCGACCTGCCGACGCTGGAGCATCTGGCGCATATGTACGGCACGCGCCTGCCCGACATGCTGGCGGAGGCCAACAACCGGCCGGAGTTGCGCGCCACCGTCGGCAATGCCGGCGATATCGGGGCGCAGGTGCTGTTCGCAGTGCGCGAGGAAATGGCGCTGACGCTCGGCGACGTCGTCATGCGGCGCACCTGCATGGGCCAGGTCGGCGCGCCGCCGCCCGCGGCGCTGGAGACCGCGTCGCAGATCATGGCGGCGGAACTCGGCTGGGACGAGGCGCGGCGGACGCGCGAGATCGCGGCGCTGGCGCCGATCTTCACCACGCGGGACACGGCATGACGGCCTTCGTCGTGGTCAATCCGCGCTCCGGCAACGGGCGCACGGGACGCGACTGGAAACAGATCGAGCGCAGCCTTTCGGTGGTCTATCCGCACATGGCGGTCGCGTTCACGCAGAAGCGCGGAGATGCGACGGCGCTGGTCCGCTCGGCGCTGCGCGAAGGCCACCAGGAGATCGTCGCCGTCGGCGGCGACGGCACCATCAACGAGGCGGTGAACGGCATGTTCGCGGCGGACGGGCCGGCCAATCCCGACGCGGTGTTCGCCTTCGTCACCAGCGGCACGGGCGGCGATTTCCGCAAGACCTTCGGCGTCGAGCCGGGACCGGAGGCGGCCATCGCAAGGCTGAAGACGGCGAGCGTGCGGACCTGCGACGTCGGACGCGTCTCGTGCATCACGGCGCGCGGTGCGCCGACGGAGCGCTATTTCATCAACATCGCCTCGTTCGGGCTTTCGGGCGTGATCGTGGAGCAGGTCAACCGGGCGCGCCTCGCCAAGCTGTTCGGCGGGTCGTTCGCGTTCGCCTTCCACAGTGCGCTCGCCATGCTGCGCTACAAGAACACGCCGCTGCGCATCATGGTTGACGGCGCCAATGACGAGATCGCCACCATCGCGACGGTCGCCATCGCCAACGGCCAGTATTTCGGCGGCGGCATGCGCGTCGCGCCGGGCGCCTGGACCAATGACGGACTGTTCGACGTGGTGATCATGGGCGGCGCGCCCAAGGGGCAGGCGCTGGCCGACATGCGGCTGATCTATACGGGCGAGCATATCAACAAGCCGCATGTGCGGGTGCTGCACGGCCAGCGGGTGGTCGTGGCGCCGGTGGCCGAGACGCGTGGGCGGGCGGTTTACATCGAAACCGATGGTGAATCGGCGGGGCGTTTACCAGCAACCTTCGAAATCTTGCCCGCCGCGCTGAATTTGCGATGCTGAGCGGGATAGGGCCATACGAACACTCAGACCTCATCCTGAGCTTGTCGAAGGATGGGCCGCATGCGCGGACCGTGCGGTCATCCTTCGACAAGCTCAGGATGAGGTGAGAGTTGTGCTTCTCACCAGCTAACCAGAGGCAGCCATGACCATCGACCGGACGAAGATCCGCTGGAACGGCTGGGGCTGGGCGGCGCACAAGGACGAACTCGCGGGGCGCGAGGAGGTGTGGGCGTGGCTGGCGGGCGAACTCGGCATGCCGGCGCTTCTTGCGACTCCCGCGAGGCCCTTGGAGAGCATCGCGCTGCCGGCAACGCGGCTGACGGCGGAGGCGCAGGCGCGGTTCGTCGCCCTGCTGGGCGCGGACCGGGTGCGCGACGACAGCTATGAGCGCGCCTTCCATGCGCGGGGCAAGAGCTATCACGACCTCTTGCGGCTGCGGGCCGGCGATCTGGCGGTGGCGCCGGATGCGGTGCTCTATCCGCGCAGCGGCGAGGAAGTTTTGGGCGTGCTGGCGGCGGCGGCGGCGGAGCTGGGCGTCGCGGTCGTGCCCTATGGCGGCGGCAGCAGTGTGGTCGGCGGCGTCAGCGCGGCGAGCGGCGCGTTCAAGTCGGTCGTGACGCTCGACCTGTCCGGCATGGACCGGCTGATCGATATCGACGCGGTGGCGATGACCGCGACGGCGGAGGCCGGTATCTATGGCCCGGCGTTCGAGAAGGCGCTTGTCGCGAAGGGCTTCACGCTCGGCCATCATCCGCAGTCTTTCGAGTTCTCGACGCTGGGCGGCTGGATCGCGCATCGCGGCGCGGGGCAAGGCTCGGGCCGCTATGGCCGGGCCGAGACCTGGCTGGTCGGCGCGAAACTCGCGACGCCGCGCGGTGTGCTGAGCGTCGGCGGCTTTCCGGCGTCGTCGGCGGGGCCGCAGCTGCTCGACCTGGCGCTGGGGTCGGAAGGCGCGTTCGGCGTCGTGACCGAGGCGACGGTGCGGCTGCACGCCGTGCCGGCGGCAAGCGAGTATCGCGGCTATCTGTTCCGCGACTTCGCGGGCGGCGCCGAGGCGATCCGCGAAGCGGTGCAGAGCGGCATCGACGCCACCATGCTGCGCCTGTCGGACGCGGCGGAGACGCGGTTCTATCGCGCCTTCGGCGCGCTGGGCAAAAAGCGCGGCTTGCGCGAGCGGATCGAGCGGCTGGTGCTCGACAGCCGCGGCTTCGACGACAAGGCCTGCGCCATGGTCGCGGGCTTCGAGGGCGCGGCCGACGACGTGGCGCGGGCGCGCGGCGCGTTTGAGGCGATCGCCAAAAAGCATCGCGCGCTGTTCCTCGGCGAGGGCCAGGGCGCGCGCTGGAAGGCGGGGCGCTTCCACGGGCCTTACCTGCGCGATCCGATGATGGACCGCGGCGCCGGCGTCGATACGCTGGAGACCGCGACGCGCTGGTCCAACATCGAGACGCTCTATGTCGCGGTGAAGACCGCGCTGGAAAAAGCCATTCGCGAGACGGCGCCGCGCGAGGGCGCGCACGGCATCGTGTCGTGCCATATCAGCCATTCCTATTCCGACGGCGCCAGCCTGTACTTCACTTATATTTTTCCGCGCGCGCTGGAGCGCGAGATCGCGCAGTGGCGCGCCATCAAGGCGGCGGCGTCGGACGCCATCGCCGCGACCGGCGGCACGATCAGCCACCATCACGGCGTCGGCGAGGACCACCTGCCCTGGATGGCCGGCGAGAAAGGCGCGCTCGGCATCGACGTGCTGCGCGCGGTGAAGATGGCGCTCGATCCCAAGGGGATATTGAATCCGGGGAAGCTTATTCCGCCGAGCTGAGCCCTCCCCTATCCCGCCGGCGTCAGCATCTGGCCGATGTCGAGGCAGGGATAGCCGAGCACGGCGTGCGAATACTGGCCGAGATGCGCGTTCAAGATCCACGGCACCAGATCGCTGAACAGCGTGATCTTGGTCGGCAGCAGCGCCGGCATGAAACCCTGCGGATAGTTCTGGCCGGTGGCCCAATCGCCCCAGGCGCCGTTGAACGGATACTGCATCAGGCAGCGCTCGTAGTAAGGCGTCGTGTTCTGGTTCTGGTAGCCCGCCTTGTTCATCATGTAGCTGGCGACGGCGTTCACTTCCCAGCCGGCGAAGAGCTTGGTGTCGAACGCATCGCCGGACGACAGCGCGGCGCCGCCGGCGAAGAACGAGGCGTAGGCGTCCGGACCCTGCTGGACGAGCATGGCGAGGTTGGTCCAGGCGCGCGGCACCACGTCGTTGGTGTTGGCGTAGTTCACGTTCCAGTACATCAGCGGCCACAGCCCGTTGAACGGCGACGCGGCCACGGCGCCGGTCTCGACCGCCATGTAGTTGCCCTTGACCCCGGCCAGCGCCAGCCGCGCGGGCGGCACGGGCGTCGGCACGGGCGCCGGCGCGGCGCTGACCGTCACCGGCGGGATCGGCTGATAGAACAGTTTCGCGAACGCCGGATTGCCCGGTGTCGGGCCGGCGGTCGCCAGGATGTAGACGTTCTGCCACTGGCCGTTGTGAGGATTGGGCGCGTTGGCGGGCGGCGGCGCCGACGGCCAGTTCGCCGCGGTCGGATAGAGCAGCATCGCAAGGCTCGGCGACAGCGCGCCGCCGAGGCTGTGGCCGGTGAAGACGATAGTCTGGCCGGACTGGCTGCCGCCGGGGAAATTCGCCGGGCTCAGAAACTCCACCAGCGTCTTGCCGGTGTAGGGACAGACCATCGTGTAGAGGACGTTGAGGCCATAGGCCGTGCCCTGGTCGATCGCGGGCGGCGCGGTGTCTGCGGCGTTGGCGGCCAGCGGCATGGGCTGCGGCGATGGCTGCCAGTTCAGGGAAATCACCGGCGCCTGGCCGGGAACGGACGGCGGCGTCAGCGTGGTCGTGGTCGGCCACGCCACCATGTTCGCCGGACCGACCTCCAGATCCTCGATGGTGCCGGCCGACCAGCCGGACGGATTGGTGCCGGCGATGGCGACGACGCAGGTCTTCAGCGAGGGGCTGTAGGCGACGTACATCATGTTGGTGGCGCCGCGGTTGATCGGCACGCCGTCGAGCGTTTCGACGAAGACCTTTGGCCCCCACACCGCGGACCAGTCGCCGGCGGCGAGGCTGGGATAGTTCGGGCTCGGCTGGTTCATGGCCTGGAAGAAGGCGCCCGGCGCGCCGGCCGTGGTCGGATCGGTGGGCTGGTAGCCGCGCAGGAAATTGTTGATGTCGGTCTGCAGATCCGCCGGCGACTCGTTGCGCGAGAACAGCGCGTTGGAGCTGAGGCTCAGCATGAAGACGCTCTGCGGCAGATCGAATGCGGGCAGATTGCTGGACATGATCGTTTCCCCTTACGCAACGCGGGCCGGCTTGTGCCGTGCGATGACGAACGGACAGTACAGAGCGCACGCGAAAGCCAAAGCGCGCGTGTACCCAAAGTGAGTTTCGCGCTCGCACCACATGTTGTGGCCGAAGGCCGGCGCGGGCATTCGAACCTCAGAAAATGAAAGGGGGCCCCCTCCTTCCCCGCGATGGCTCGCAACGCGATTGCCGGATGCTGCGCCGCTTCGACAACATAATTGTTCGTCGAAAAACCATAGGGGGGTACCCCCCAACGCCTTCGCACCGGGCGCGCAGCCGCATTTGCACGTTGGCGCAATCGACCGGTTGCAGGACGCGGGCATTCGTCATGGCGATGAGATGGGCGCGCGGCGCGGCGCTTCAAGGGCCTGTTTGGCGCGCACCGCGGCGGCGGCGTCGTTTATCCACCAGCGGCGGTGGAGATTTCGCAGGCGGGACGCGGCGTCGCGGCGGAGCGGGTGGTGGATAAACCACGGAAAATAATTTTGGGGCGCCCTAGCCGCGCTTGCTCGACAGATAGCTCGTCAGCATGTCGGGCACGCCTTTGACGCCGATCGCGCCGAGCCTTGGGCCGATGGCGCCGCGATGCGAATTGCCGTGCGTCAGGACATGGCCGAGCATTTCGGCGCGGCTCATGCGGCCGGGGTCGCCGTCGGTGAAGGTGAAGTCGAGGACCTCGTCCAGCGCGGCCTGCGGCACGGCGCGGACATAATCGATGTACCAGGCATCGGTCCCGGCCACGATCTCGCGCAGCTCGGCCAGCGGCGGCGTCTGCGGCGAGATCACGCCGGCAAACGGCTCGGGCGCGCCGGCGATGCGCGCCTTGAAGAGCTGGTCGACCACCGAGACGTGATCCAGCGTGATGGTGATGGTCGCCATCTCCATCGGATGCTCGCCGGCCGGCGCGGCGAGCAGCGCGCCGTACAGCGCGCGGTTGGCCCAGGCCTTGTATTCGAAGAGCGAGGTCAGCATTTTGTTCGACATGGCCCGCGCGTTTCACGCCTGAGAAGCGGCACCTTTTCGCATGGCGGACGCGGGTGCGGCAACCGCAGGCGATCGCCGCCGAAGACGTGCCGGGAAAGACGGCGTGCCGAAAGCGCCCTATGCTGGCGGCGCATGAATGACGCCGCCACAGACCCGTTGCAGCAGGCCATCGCATTCCAGCAAGGCGGCGCGACCGCCGGGCCGGGCGCTTGAGGACGCGAACCGCGATCTCGCTGAGCCTGGCGTGCGCGGGGCTATTCTACATCATGGCGGACCGGCTGGGCGTGCCCCTGCCGGTGAGCATCATCTTCGCCGTTGCCGGCGTCTTTACGGTCAGGGCGATCTATCTTTGGCTGATCGATTAGGGTCCGTTGCTTTCACCATCACGCACTGGGTCGTCATGGCCGCCCCCGTGCCGGCCATCCGTGAACACCGTGCGGCACGGTGTTCATGGGTCGCCGGGACAAGCCCGGCGATGCCGGCGATTGGAGTGAATAATTTCAAACCAATCCGACTCTAATACTCCAGCTTCGGATACCAATCCGCGCCGCGCCCTTCCGGCGTGGTGTCGAGCACCGCCCAGAGCGGCGCGAAGTCGGGCGCACCGCGCGGGTCCTGGCCGGGATCGGCGGCCTCGCCGCCCATCTCGCCGCTCCAGAAATGACGGATCGTGCCGCCCTGGCGCGTGAAGACGTTGAAGCTCGGCACGTCCTCGCCCTTGGCGTTCACGCCGTGATAGTCGCGCGAATAGGCGTCGTCGAGGTCGCTGTAGAGCCTGAGGTTCTTCCAGCCGCGTTCGCGTTTCCAGGCGAGCAGCTTTTCCAGCGGCGAGCGGGCGACGACGGCGAGCGCCAGGCGCTGGGCGATGTCGGCGGCGTTGCCCTCCCAGGCGCCGAGCAGATTGGTGCACATCGGACAGGGCCGCGCGCGCGTGGATCCGAACATGTAGCTGTAGACGCCGAGCGTATCCTTGCCGCCGAACAGGTCGGCGATGCCGGCCAGGCCCGCTTCGTCCTCGAAGCGGTAGTCGCCGGTCACGTCGCCGCCGGGCGGCAGGGCGCGGCGCTGGGCGGCGACGCGCTCGAGATGGCGGCGCAGCTCGATCTCCTCGGCGAGCAGCGCGGTGCGGGCGGCGCGGATTGACAGCACAGCGTTCTGGTTCAATACTTCGCTATATAGTGAAGTGTTTGCGTCGCCGGTCAAGAGGCCTGCAGCGCGAAAAGCCCCGCATCGAAAGGTCGCGTTTCATGGGTACGAGATTCTGCAGGGAATTTTCACCTCCCCGGAGGGGAGGTCGAAAAACATCGAGCGCAGCGAAGATGTTTTTCGGGTGGGGGGACTGCATCGGCATTCGCCCCACCCGAAATGCTTCGCATTTCGACCTCCCCTCCGGGGAGGTGAAAAAAGCGGTAATGCGGATGGTAATGGCGATGACGGTTATGACGCTGGCGCTCGGCGGGGCGGCACAGGCGGCGGCGACACCCTACCCGGCCATGGCGCCGGTTGCGCAATATCACTTCGCGAGCGATGCGGACGAGATCGCGCTGGCGCGCAGCGCGGCGCCGCCGTCGATCTCGAACGACGCGGACGTCCTGGTCCTGGGCACGCAGGGCTACACGATCGCGGCCAAGGGCACGAACGGCTTCGTCTGCGTCGTGGAACGGGCCTGGGCCAATGATTTCGGCAAGGACGATTTCTGGAATCCGAAGGTGCGCGGGCCGATCTGCTTCAATCCGGCATCGGCGCGCAGCGTGTTGCCGGCCTATCTGAAGCGCACCGAATGGGTGCTGAACGGCGCGTCACCGGCGCAGCTGGCCGATCTCGTCCGGCTGGCGGTCAGGACGGGACGCATCGCGGCGCCGGAGCCGGGCGCGATGTGCTACATGATGGCGAAGGGCGGCTATCTCAACGACGCGGGCGGGCACTGGCATCCGCATCTGATGTTCTTCACGCCGCGCGCCAAGCCGGCGGACTGGGGCGCGGGGCTCGCGGGCTCGCCGGTGCTGGGCGGCGACAGCGGCATCGAACCGGTCAGCACGTTCTACGTGCCGGTGGCGAAATGGTCGGACGGGACGCCCGGCACCATGGCCATGTGATGGCGGTTTCCGAGACGCAATTGAACCGCACCTTCGCGGCGCTGACCGATCCGACGCGGCGCGCCATCCTGGCGCGGCTGGAGCGCGAGCCGGGGCTCTCGGTCGGCGACCTGGCGCGGCCGCTGGCGCCGCTGAAACTGCCCGGCATCATGAAGCATCTGGACGTGCTGGAAGACGCCGGCCTCGTCGCGCGCAAGAAGACCGGCCGCACCGTGGCGGTCAGCCTGACACCCGATCCGATGGCGGCGGCGATGACGTGGCTGCGGCGTTACGAGCGCTTCTGGGCGCCGCGGCTCGACCGGCTGGCGGCGTTCGCGCAAGCGCAAGAGAAAAAAGTCAGGGAGACGGAACGATGACCAGCGTGACCCTGGTGCGGCGGATCGCGGCGCGGCCGTCGCTGGTGTTCGCGGCGCTGACGACGGCGCAAGGCATCGCGGCCTGGTGGGGGCCGGACGCGGGGCCGGTGCTGCTGGCCGAGATGGAAGCGCGCATCGGCGGCCGCTTCCGCGTGCGCTTTGCCATGCTGGACGGCAGCGAGCATGAGAGCGGCGGCGAGATCGTCGAGCTGGTGCCGGAGCGGCGGCTGGCGATGACCTGGCGCTGGCTCGGCGGGGCGGAAGACCCGGGCGAGTCGCTGCTGTCGTTCGACCTGCGCGCGGTCGCGGACGGCACCGAGCTGACGCTGACGCATGCGCGGCTGGACAGCGAGGAGACGCGGGCCAGCCACGAGGGTGGGTGGAGCGGGGCGCTGGACAAGCTGGAGAAGATGTTCGCTTGAAGCTCCACTTTCCTCCCCCGTTGTTACGGAGGAGGTGCCGAGCGAAGCGAGGCGGAGGGGGCCGG
>OLLF01000075.1_pt1 | contig 29183 bp, 30 predicted proteins | sample 1604471 | NCBI WGS metagenome assembly OLLF01 (sample SAMEA104055714, study PRJEB20765) | soil metagenome | isolation source: soil
GGCCGCGGCGCCGCCGCGCCGGCGCGCGAGGCCCACCGAACGCGAATTGCTCGCTGACAATCACCCCATGGTGGTGACGCCGCACAATGCCGGCCAGCGCCTGTTCGGCGAGGCGGCGCCGCCCGGCGCAAAGTCCTCGTATGCCACGCACAGTGGACCCGCCACGCCGACGCTCAGCGCGCCGGAGTTGTCGAACAGCGGCGCCAAGATATTGCTCGAACTGACGGACATCAGTTTCAAGCTCGTGCCGTCTTCCGGCTTCGCGGTCTATCTCGATTGCGCCGGCCGGCCGCAGGCGACCGATCCCGTCGGCCTGATCGACATTTTCGGCGCAACGCATCACGGCGCGGGCATGAACCAGATGCCGGCGCGGATGAAGGCGGTGCAGCGCTTCGACGTCACCGCCGTGGTGCGCCAGTCGCCGGGCCCGTTCACCTTGCGCGTCGAACCTTACGATCTTCTCGTAACGCATGACGGCAAGTCCACCCGCGGCCGCCCCGACGCGGTGACGATCGGCTCGGTCCGCTTTGTGGTGATCAGCTAGCGCAGGACATCCGGATTGACGACGTTGATCGGCGTCCCTGCGGCGAAGGCGGCGATCTGGTCGAAGATGTCCGAAAACTGAATCTCGTACTCGTCTTTGGTGACGTAGCCGATATGCGGTGTCGCCACCACGTTGGGCAGCGTCAGCAGCGGATGGTTCGGATCGCGCAGCGGCTCGTCCTCGAACACATCGACCGCGGCCATGCCGGGCCGCCCGTCCTGGAGCGCCGCGACCAGCGCGCCGGGTGCGATCAGCGGCGCGCGCGACGTGTTCACGATCAGCGCCGACGGTTTCATGCATGCGAGGTCGGCGGCCGTCACGATACCGCGCGTCGCCTCGACCAGCCGCATGTGCAGCGAGATCACGTCGCATTGTTCGAAGAAGGCGCGCCTGCTCGCCGCGACTGCATATCCCTCGTCCCGCGCCCGCGCGCGCGAGTCTTCCCGCGCCCACACCAGGACGTGCATGCCGAACGCCTTGCCGTAGCCCGCGACCGCGGCGCCGATCCGGCCATAGCCGTAGATGCCCAGCGTCTTGCCGCGCAGCGTCGCGCCGACGCCGGTCTGCCAGACACCGCGTTTCAGGGCTGCCACCTGCTGCGGGATCTGCCGCATCGCCGACAGGATCAGGCCGAAGGTCAGTTCCGCCGCCGCGTAGGATGGCGTGTCCGCATGCATGTTCGACGACACGACGATGCCTAGCCGTGTGCAGGCGGCGACGTCGATATGCGGATAGACGCTGCGCTGGCTGATGAGCCGCAGCTTCGGCAGGCGCTCCAGAAGATCGGCGCCGATCCTGGTGCGCTCGCGGATCAGCACCAGCGCCTCGGCGTCCTTCAGCCGCGCCGCCAGCGCAGCCGTCTCCTGCACATGGTCGTTCCACACCGTGACCTCGTGCCCGGCGAGTTTGGCAAAGCTGGGCAGGGTGCGCAGCGTGTCGAAATAATCATCAAGGATCGCGACCTTCATGGCGCGCCGCCTTGCGGCATCAATGAGATCGTCACGCCGAGCGCCAGCAGCAGTAACAGGAAGCTCACCAGACTTGCATGCCATCGGTTTCGGAATTTGATGCCGTCAGTGTCTACGAAGTCATCGTCTTTCAGGAAAAGAGGATAAAACGCGCGCGTACCGGTCCGTATGCCCGGTTTCACTCGCTCGCCCATTCGCATCATGGAATAGACGATCGCCACAAGATTGAGCAGCGAAAGCAACGCCAGGGCGCGCGCCAGATGTGCCATGTCACAATGAACGCGACGACAAGGCGGTATCATGCGCCGCCAGGAACGCCCGGCCCGCCGGCGTCACGCGCACCATGGCTTCGCCGTTCGCGCCGACGAGGCGCGTCACCAGTCCGCGGGCATTGGCTTCTTCCCAGACGGGAAGCCTGGGGCAGGAGGTGCGCCAAGCTTCCATCACGTCCAGGTAGTTTCGCTCGTCACGTCCGATCCAGGCGATTAGATCGACCAGCAGGGGTTCGACCGGATCGGACATGGGGTGCGCTCCTTCTCAGTAGCGATAGTGATCCGGCTTGAACGGGCCCTGCTGCGGCACGCTGATATACTCGGACTGCTTGTCCGTCAGCTTGGTCAGCTTGACGCCGATCTTGGCCAGGTGCAGCCGCGCCACCTTCTCGTCGAGATGCTTGGGCAGGGTGTAGACCTTCTTCTCGTACTTGCCGGTGTTGGCGAACAATTCCATCTGCGCCAGCGTCTGGTTGGTGAACGAGGCCGACATCACGAAGGACGGGTGCCCCATCGCGTTGCCGAGATTCACCAGCCGGCCTTCCGACAGCAGGAGAATCTTGTGGCCATCGGGGAATTCGACCTCGTCGACCTGCGGCTTGATGTTGCTCCACTTGAAATTGCGCAGGCCCTGGACCTGGATCTCCGAATCGAAGTGGCCGATGTTGCAGACGATGGCGCGATCCTTCATGGCCCGCATGTGATCGACCGTCAGCACGTCGACATTGCCGGTCGCGGTGACGAAGATGTCGGCGCGTGGCGCCGCGTCTTCCATCGTGGTGACTTCATAGCCTTCCATCGCCGCCTGCAGGGCGCAGATCGGATCGACTTCGCTGACCATGACGCGGCAGCCGGCTTGGCGCAGCGAGGCGGCCGAGCCCTTGCCGACGTCGCCGAAGCCCGCGACCATGGCGACCTTGCCGGCCATCATCACGTCGGTGCCGCGGCGGATGCCGTCGACCAGCGACTCGCGGCAGCCATAGAGATTGTCGAACTTGCTCTTGGTGACGCTGTCGTTGACGTTGATGGCGGGGAAGAGAAGCTTGCCGGCCTTCTCCATCAGATAGAGGCGGTGCACGCCCGTGGTGGTCTCTTCGGAGACGCCCTTGATGTTGGCGGCGATCTCGGCGAACCAGCCCTTCGGCTTCTCCTTCAGCAGCCTCTTGATGAGCGCGTAGAAGACTTCTTCTTCCTCATTCTCCGGCTTGTCGAGGAAGGCGGTGTCGCCCTTCTCGGCGCGCAGGCCGTGATGGACGAGCATGGTGGCGTCGCCGCCGTCGTCCAGGATCATGTTGGGATAGCCGCCGCCATGCCATTCGAACAGCCTGGCGGTGTAGTCCCAATAGTCCTTCAGGCTCTCGCCCTTGATGGCGAACACCGGAATGCCGGCGGCGGCAATCGCGGCGGCGGCATGGTCCTGCGTCGAATAGATGTTGCAGGACACCCAGCGGATGTCGGCGCCCAGATCCTTCAGTGTCTCGATCAGCACCGCGGTCTGGATGGTCATGTGCAGCGAGCCGGCGATGCGCGCGCCCTTGAGCGGCTGGGCTTTGCGGAATTCCTCGCGCGTCGCCATCAGGCCGGGCATCTCGACTTCGGCGATATTGAGTTCCTTGCGGCCCCATTCGGCCAGGGAGATGTCCTTGACGACGTAATCGTGATGATCGGCCATGGGGGCAGGGTCCTTCAATTGCGCCGCGGATATAGCAGCGGCACCGGGACCGGGCAAGCAACATATAAAGAAATATGCATGTCTTTATAACATGTCGCGATACGCAATTTTATTCCGGAATTGAACGGCGATTTCCGGAGGATTTTCCCCACGCAATGTATTCGAAAGCCAACCAACGACAGAACATAATGAGAACAAAGTGGCGCGTTGTCAAGCTCTCGCTTCCGCCTGCGATGGCGGGCAGATTTGCGCGATGAGCCTGTCGCTGCTTCTCGACCAGCCGGACCTGCTCGCGCCACAGCGGACGCGGCGGCTGCGGTTTGGCGCGGAGGAGGCGCCCCGCATCGCCATCCTCAACGCGCGCGGTGCGCGGTTCGAGGGCGGCGGCGACGAGCCGGAATTGTCGCTCAAATGGATTCCGCAGGGGCGGGCGCGTTATCGCAGCGAGGGCAAGAGTTTCGCGCTCGCGGGCGACACCAATCTGCTGCTCAATCGGGGCCAGCCCTATCGGCTCGACATGCGCGAGCCTGCCGAGAGCTTCGTCGTCTTTTTCGGCCGCGAACTGGCGGATGCGGCGTGGGGCGCGCATACCGGCACAGGCGGAGACTTTCCCGAGGTGCCGTCTGTCGCGGGGTTGCCGCCCGCGTCCTTGCAGGCGGCGCTCGCGCAGCTTCGCGGGGCCGCGCAAGAAGCCGAACCCGCCGGCGACAGGCTCGCCGAACTTGCGCTCGCCGTGCTGGGCGACGTCGCGGCGCTGGCGCATCGCCATCGCGCGATGCTGGCCCGTGCCCAGCCTGCGCCGCGCGACGCGCGAGGAGCTGCTGCGCCGCATCGCTCGGGCCGAAACCTATCTGGTCCAGACGCCTCGCCACGCCACGCTCGACGGTGCCGCCCGTGCCGCGGCGCTCTCGCCCTTCCATCTGATCCGCGTCTTCCGCGCCGCGCATGGCGAGACGCCAGGCGCCGTGCGCCTTGGGCGGTGAATTTCGCAATTCCGGCGGATGCGGCCGGCGGCGCCCTGCACTAGCGTCGCGTTGTTTCGAGGGAGCCCGCACATGACCGATGCCGCCAAACTCTTCGCCCTTGCCGCAGCTGACGATGCCGAAGGCCTCAAGGCGGCGCTCGCCGGCGCCGACCTGACGCGTCTGCACAATGATGCGGGCGAGTCGCTGTATCGCTTTGCCCTGTTTCACGGCCATGCCGCCGCGGCAGAGGCCGTCAAGGCGCACGGCAATCTCGGCCTGCACGACGCGGCGCTGGTGGGCGACGTTGCGCGCCTGGCGGCGCTGCTGACGGCCGCGCCCTGGGCGATCGACCTGCTGTCGCCGGATGGCTGGACGGCGCTCCATCTCGCCGGCTTCTTCGGCAGCGACGCGGCGCTGGAGCAGTTGCTGTCGCTCGGCGCCAATGCGCGGCTCATGGGGCGGGCGTTCGAGCAGAATCTCGCGATCCATGCGGCCTGCGCGGGGCGCCGGCTGGGAAAGGCGGCGTTTGCCAAGCTGGTGGCGGCGACGGGCAATCCCGACGCCTTGCAGAAGCAGGGCTATACCGCGCTGATGATCGCCGCCGGCAATGGCTTCGAGGTGGCGGTGGACGTGCTGCTGGCGGCGGGCGCCGATCGCTCGCTGAAACAGGCGGAGGGAAAATCCGCCGCCGATTTCGCGCGCGAGCGCGGGCATGACGCACTGGCCGGGCGATTGGCGTGACGCCTCACTCCTCGCCGAATTTGGCCTCGACCAGCGCCAGGATCGCGGTCAGGGCTTCGGCGCAGTCCGGTCCCTCGACGGAGATCTCCACGTCGCTGCCGGTGCTGGCCGCCAGCATCATCAGGCCCATGATGGAGCGCGCGTCCACCGACTGCCCGTCCTTGGCGACCAGGATGGTCGATTGAAAACGCGCCGCGGCTTCCACCATCTTGGCGGAGGCGCGGGCGTGCAGGCCGCGCTTGTTGGTGATCCGGGCGATCGCAACGCGCCGATCGCTCATCCCTTCGCGACACCGGCGAGGTCGGCGGAGCCGGCGCGCATGTATTTGCGGCCCGCGTCGATGGCCTGCTTGACCGCTTCGTCGAGCGGCAGCTTGGTGCGCACGTCGATCAGCTTGATGAGGCTCGGCAGGTTGACGCCGGCCAGCACCTCGATCTTGCCGCGCTCCAGCACGGTCAGCGCCAGGTTGCACGGCGTGCCGCCGAACATGTCGGTGGCGATGACGACGCCGCGGCCGACATCGACGGATTTGGCGGCGGCGGCGATCTCGCGCTGGCGGCGCTCGATGTCGTCTTCCGGCCCGATGCATACGGCGCGCAGATGGGTTTGCGGGCCGGTCATGTGCTCCATCGCGGAAATGAATTCCTGCGCGAGCCGGCCATGCGTGACGAGGACGATACCGATCATGGTGATGCCTTCAAGATGGGGGTGACGATAGCAAGGTTCAAGGGCGGGGGAAGGGCTCAATTGCGCTTGACAGCGCCGCGCAATGCGCCGACCGCCAGCAGAACCTTGTCCGGCGCGGAGGCCTCGAACGCGTTCAGCGCCAGCAAGCGCGGCCAGGCGGCGCGCGGCAGGCCGAGGGCTTTGGGCGGCTCGTAGGTGCGCCGTTGCGGCAGGCGCTCGACGGATGCCGACAGATCGACGGCGAGCGCGATGGCGGCGCCGGCGGCGCGGGGCAGCTTGACGATGCCGAGGCCGCGCACTTCCAGCAGGCCCGCGATCGGCCGCGGCGCCGTGGCGACGAGCTTGCCGCGTTTGACGCAGAGATCGCAGCGGTCGTCGGACACCAGCACGGCGCCGCGCCCGATCAGGCGCAGCGCCAGGTCCGACTTGCCGGCGCCGCTTCTGCCGAGCAGCAGCACGCCGGCGCGGCCGATGCGGATGCAGGTGGCGTGGATGTTCGCGGGCATCAGCGGGCCAGCGGCAGTTCGACGATGAAGCGGGCGCCGCCCCCCTCTTCATCATTCGAGCCGCGGTTCTCGGCGCGGATGCTGCCGCCGGTGCTCTCGGCGATCTGGCGCGCGATGGAAAGGCCGAGGCCGGAATTGTTGCCGAAATGGGAGTTCGGCCGCTCGGTGTAGAAGCGCTCGAAGATGGTCTCCAGATTGTCGGGCGGAATGCCGGGGCCGTCGTCTTCGACGGTGACGCGCGCCTTGCCGCCTTCGACGCGACCGGTGACGAGGACGAGACCGCCTTGCTTGCTGAACGACACTGCGTTGTCGATCAGGTTGCGGAACACCTGGCCGAGGCGCTCGTCGCGGCCGAGCACACGGGCCTCGCGCGGCAGGTCGAGGTCGAGCCCGACATCGACGCCCTTCGAGATCTCGGTGAAGCGGTAGACCTCGACGATGGTGTCGAGCAGATGCGCCAGGTCGACGCGCTCGCTGGTCTCGCGGCTGAGCTCGGCGTCGAGGCGCGAGGCGTCCGAGATGTCGGTGATCAGCCGGTCGATGCGCTTCACGTCGCCCCGCACGATTTCCATCATGCGGGCGCGCTGCTCGTCGGTGTCGGCGCGGGTCAGCATCTCCACCGCGCTTTTCAGCGAGGTCAGCGGATTCTTGAGTTCGTGCGCCACGTCGGCGGCGAAGCGCTCGATGGCGTCGATGCGGTCGTAGAGCGCGCGGGTCATGGCGGCGAGGCTGGTGGCCAGGTCGCCGATCTCGTCGCGGCGCTCCTCCATGCTGGGGATGGTGAAGCGCCCGGAATGGCCGCCGCGCACCTCGTCGGCGGCGCGCGCCAGGCGCTGCACCGGCTCGCCGATGAAGCGCGCCAGGAACAGCGAGGACACCACCATCACCGCCACGGCGATGAGGAAGACCTGGATCAGCCAGGCGCGCTCCTCGCGCAGGATGTCGTCGATGTCGCCGCTCTCGGTGGAGACCAGCAGCACGCCGGAGATCGCCTTGAAGCGCTGGATCGGCATGGCGACCGAGAGCACGAGCTTGTTGTGCTCGTCGACGCGCTCGGCGGTGGCGCTGTCGCCGGCCAGCGCGGTCGTCACTTCGCCATAGATGCGCCCGTCGGTGCCGGCCTCGTGATAGACCTGCAGATGCGTGAAGGGGCGCACGCCCATGACGCCGTCATAGACCCGCACCACGGCATCCTTGGCGCGGTCCCACCAGTCGATCGGCGGCAGGGGCTCGATCTGTACGACGTTGCGCGCCAAGAGGTAGCGCGAGTCGACCAGCAGCTGTCCCTTGGTGTCGTAGAGCCGGCCGCGCAGCCGCGTCGGCGCCAGGAGCTGGCGCATCAGGGGCTTGGCCTTGTCCTCGACGTCGATGCCGTCGGAATTCTCGCCGGTGGCATATTCGGCCAGCGTGCTGGCGACGATCTGCGCCTGCTCCTGGATGCCTTTGAGGCGCTCGTCGACCAGGCTGTCGCGGTTGGACTGCACCGCCAGCACGCCGGCGATCAGGACCACGAGCGCGAAGCCGTTGAACAGGATGATGCGGCGCGACAGCGCGGAAAAGCGCGAGCGCTGGGGAATCGCCACCATGATTACGCCGGCCTGCGGGCGTTACGCCTCGCGGTAGCGATAGCCCACTCCGTAAAGCGTTTCGATGGCGTCGAAATCGTCGTCGACGACCTTGAACTTCTTGCGCAGCCGCTTGATGTGGCTGTCGATGGTGCGGTCGTCGACATAGACCTGGTCGTCATAGGCCGCGTCCATCAGGCTGTCGCGGCTCTTCACGAAGCCGGGGCGCTGGGCCAGCGCCTGGAGAATGAGAAACTCCGTCACCGTCAGGCGCACCGGCTTGTTGTCCCAGGTGCATTCGTGGCGCTGCGGATCGAGCGCCAGCTTGCCGCGCACCAAGGCTTCCTTCTTGCCGTCCGGCCCGGCCAGGGCGCCGGCCTTGTTGCCCTCGGCGCGGCGCAGCACCGCCTTGACCCGCTCCAGCAGCAGGCGCTGCGAGAAGGGCTTGCGGATGTAGTCGTCGGCGCCGGCGTTCAGGCCCATCAACTCGTCGATCTCTTCGTCCTTGGAGGTGAGGAAAATCACCGGCAGGTCGGCCGTCTGACGCAGGCGGCGCAAAAGCTCCAGACCATCCATCCGGGGCATTTTTATGTCGAGGATGGCGAGGTCCGGCGGATTGGCGGTCAGCGCGGTCAAGGCGGAGGCCCCGTCCGAGAAGGTGCGGACGTGGTAGCCCTCCTGCTCCAGAAGCATATTGACCGACGCAAGTATGTTCTTGTCGTCGTCGACGAGAGCGATGTTGGCCATGATGTCCGCCCGTTGCAGCGCTTCGTAGTATAAGGCCCTGACGGACAAAGCAAAGCGGGCGGCGGCGCGGGCGATTCGCGCGGTGACGGACCGGTTTGCGCCAGACTTGCGAGCAGCGCGGCGAGATCGCGCGCCTCGCAGATGAGCCGCCAGGTCTGCGCGCGGCGGGCGCGAAAAGCCTTGCCGTAGCGGCCATGGATGGTGCGGTTGGCGTTGCCCGGCTGGCCGCCGCGCGGGCGCCTGGGCAGGCCCATCGCGGCACGCAGCCGTTGCGCGGCGCGGCGGGAGAGGGGGCTGCGGCAAGCGGTTGATATGTCTCGCACGGCGTACATTCGAACCTCACATGCCGGGGGGAGGGGGCGGGGGTGCGTCCGTGGGCGGCGTGTTGTCCGCCACGGCCGCGCGCTCCGGCACCGAGAAGCGGCGCGTGATGGTGGTGTTGCGCAGGCGGTCCTTGGCGTCCTTGCGCTTTTCGTTGTGACGGATGGTGAAGTCCTGGGCGAACTGGCCGCGATATTTGGCGAAGCCGATGAGCAGGCGGGCGCTCGCCTCGGTGAGGCGCGCCGCATCGCGCAATTCGGCGGAGCGCGCCGCCTGCCAGGTGGAGACGGTGCCGAGCTTGGGCGGCTTGAAGACGTTGGGCTCGGCGGGCTCGCCTTCGGTCAGGTTCGGGAAGGCGCCGGTGGCGAGGATCATGCAATCGACGACGCCCTGGGTGAGGACGCCGAGCTGCAATTCGACGCGCTCGGCGATGCTGCCGGGGGCGAAGAAGGTGGACTGGTCGGGCGGGGCGGGTTTGGGGTCGGGGGTGGTGGTTTCGGACAATGACGTGGCTCCTTTCTGGGAAACCGTTCACTATATGTTCCTTTAGGAATGAAGTCAATGGGGTTGAGCGATAGGAAATTGGGTTGCCCGGACAAGCCGGGCGATGACGGAAGTGGTGGGGGGTCGTTAGAAATTTTCCATTTCCCCAAATCCGTCATCGCCCGCGTTATGCGGGCGACCCAATTTCCTTTCCGCTAAAATCAAGTGTTCCGACGGGCCAACGGCAATGGCAAAGCGCTTCTGGGTTTACATCATGACGAGCAAGCCATGGGGCACGCTTTATACCGGTGTGACGAGCGCGCTTGAAGCGCGCGTGTTTCAGCATCGCGAGGGGCTGCTCGAAGGGTTTACGAAAAAATACGGTGTGAAGATGCTCGTCTATTTTGAGGAGCACGCCTTTGCAGCCGATGCCATCCAGCGCGAGAAGCGCATCAAGAAGTGGCCGCGCGTTTGGAAAATCAATCTCATCCGCACCGACAATCCCGATTGGAAGGATCTGGCGGAGAATTGGTATCCGAAAAACCCGACGCCGGAGGAAATAGAAAATTGGGTCGCCCGGACAAGCCGGGCGATGACGGTTGATGGGGTGTGAGAAAAATCGGGTAGCCACAGCGCGGCTCGGGCGAGGTGTTTTTCAACGCAAAAAAAACGTCATCGCCCGCTTCATGCGGGCGACCCATTTTTGGGGTGGCGAGAAAATTGGGTCGCCCGGACGAGCCGGGCGATGACGGATTTGGCGTGATTTAGCGATCTTGCATACCTCCTTGCACGCTTAAACGCCTTGTAGTAGTTTCTACTACACATGTAGTAGAGCCACGGGACCCGCGATGGCGCAGCTCAAACTCAGCAGGCTCGAACTTCAGATCATGGAGGCCTTGTGGACGCATGGCGCCTCGTCGGTGCGCGAGGTGCAGGAGCGCTTTCCGGAAGCGACCCGCCCCGCCTACACCACGGTCCAGACCCTCATCTACCGGCTCGAGGCCAAGAAGGCGGTGCGGCGGACGCGCAAGATCAGCAACGCCCATATCTTCGAAGCGGTGGTCACGCGCAGCGCCGCGCGGGCGCGGCTGGTGGATGAATTCCTCGGCCTGTTCGGCGGGCGCATGCAGCCGGTGATGGCGCATCTGGTCGAAACCGGAAAGCTCACCCTCGACGACGTGCAGGAGGCCGAAAAGCTGCTGCGCGCGCTGGCCAAAAAGCGGGGGGCGAAATGATCGTCCTGCTGCTCGACCATCTGTGGCAGTCGACGCTGTTCGCCGCGGCGGCGGGCGCGCTGACGCTGCTGTTCCGCGGTCACGGCGCGGGCGTGCGCCATGGACTGTGGTTCGCCGCCTCGCTCAAATTCCTGGTGCCCTTTTCGCTGCTGGCCGCGGCCGGCGAACGCCTGCGGCCGCCGCTGGAGCCTGCGCTGCCGGCGCTGCTGTTCGTCCTGCAGCCGGCGGCGCGGCCGTTCGCGGCGGCATTGCCGCTCCTGGCGCCGTCCGGCGGCGCGGTCGATGCGACGCCGTGGCTGCTGGGCCTGTGGGCGCTGGGTTTCGCAATGGTGTCGATCGTCTGGCTGCAACGCTGGCTGCGCCTGCGCGCGGGCGTCGCCGCGGCGACGCGTTTGCCGGTCGCCGCGCCGGTTCCGGTCCGCTCGTCCGGCCTGCTGCTCGAGCCCGGCCTGGTCGGCATCTGGAAGCCGGTGCTGTTGCTGCCCGAAGGCATTGCCGCGCGGCTGTCGCCGGACGAGCTGCAGGCGATCCTGGCGCACGAGCTGTGCCATCTGCGGCGGCGGGACAATTTGACGGCCGCGATCCACATGCTGGTGGAGGCGCTGTTCTGGTTCTATCCGCCGGTGTGGTGGCTGGGCGCGCGGCTGATCGCGGAGCGCGAACGCGCCTGCGATGAAGGCGTGCTCGCCACCGGCAACGATCCGCAGACCTATGCGCAAGGCATCCTCAAGGTCTGCCGCTTCTACCTCAGTTCGCCGCTCGCCTGCGCGGCCGGCGTATCGGGTGCCGACCTCAACCAGAGAATGGAGACCATCATGGAAAACAAATTCGTCGTTCGCCTGAACCGCCTGCAGAAGCTTCTGCTGGGCGCGGCCGGCGCCGCGATCCTCGCCGCGCCGGTGCTGACGGGACTGGCCACCGCCGCGCCGGGCGCGCCCTCGGCGGACGAGCTGCGCCGCAATCTCGCCGAACAGGCCAGGCCGCGCACGCAGGTGACCATCGATCCGCGCGCTTTCGACAAATATGCGGGCTATTACCGCATGGCGCCGGGGCTGATCTTCCACATCAGCCGCAGCGGCGGTCACTATTTCGAGGGTGTCATCGGCCAGGCGCCGGACGAGATGTATGCGTCGGGCGAAAACGAGTTCTTCCTCAAGGGCCTTTCGCTGCCGGCGCAGTTCAGCTTCGGGGTCGATGGCAACGGGCAGGCGAGCGAGATGGTGCTGCACCAGAGCGGCATGGAGCAGCACGCCGCGCGCATCGACGCGGCGGTCGCGGAACAGGCGCAGGCGGATTTGGCGCGGCGCATTGCCGGCAATTTGCCGAGCCCCGGCACCGAAGCGGCGCTGCGCCATGACATCGACGGGTTGACGCGCGGCCAGCCGGACTACGACAAGATGGTGCCGGTGCTGGCGGCGGGCACGCGCCAGATGCTGCCGATCATTCAGGCGAAGCTGGTGAAATGGGGCGCGCTGCAATCGGTCGCCTTCACCGGCGTCAACGCCGACGGCATGGACGTCTACACCGTGACGTTCCGCAACGCCCGCTCGGAATGGGACATCGCGCCGCTGACGGATGATGGACGGATCGCGGGCATCTTCTTCGGCGAAAAATCGTGAAGCGCCGCGCGCGGCGTCCCGGCGTGCGCTGGAGCGATTTTGTATTGCGTTGAATCACCCTCAATCGTCATTGCCCGGCTTGTCCGGGCAACCCATGAACACCACCGGCCAATATTTTCAACGGCTGTTTTCATGGGTCGCCCGCATAAAGCGGGCGATGACGATTGAGGGTGATTCAACTCGGTGCAAGTCGGCTCTAAACGAACTCGACCTTCAGCACTTCGTAGGAGCGGGTGCCGCCGGGGGTCGCGACTTCCACCGTGTCGCCCTTGCCCTTGCCGATCAGGGCACGGGCGATCGGCGAGGACAGCGAGATGCGGCCGTGCTTCACGTCGCTCTCGACGTCGCCGACGATCTGGTATTTGCGCTTCTCGTCGGAATCCTCGTCGACCAACGTCACCGTGGCGCCGAACTTCACCGTCGTGCCCGTCATCTTGGAGACGTCGATCACCTCGGCGCGGCCGATCTGGTCTTCCAGCTCCATGACGCGGCCTTCGATGAAGCTCTGCTTCTCCTTGGCGGCGTGGTACTCGGCGTTCTCCGACAGGTCGCCATGGGCGCGCGCTTCGGCGATCGCCTTGATGATCTCGTGGCGCTCGACGTTCTTGAGCTGGTTCACCTCGACCTCCAGGGCCTTGTACCCGGCGGCGGTCATCGGAATGCGTTCCATCGTCTTGTCCTGTTCCACGGCAAAGAAACGCCGCCCGGCCCCGCCTTGGCGGGATTGCCGGTTGCGGACGTTTCGCGGTGTTTTCTTAAAGCCTTGTTACGCCTTGGTTTTATCGTCCCATACGGGGGCGCCAACCAGCAAATAATAAGGCTGCCGGGGGGCAACATCAAGGGCGGGGGCGCTCAGGCGTAGCTCTGCAAGGGGCGGACGTCGAGGTCGCCGGCCTGCAGCGACCGAATCGCCTCGGCGGCGGCGGCGGCGCCGGCCAGCGTGGTGTAATAGGGCACCTTCATCATCAGCGTGGTGCGCCGGATCGACATCGAGTCGGTGAGCGCCTGGCTGCCCTCGGTGGTGTTGAAGACGAGATGGATCTCGCCGTTCTTCAAGGCATCGACGATGTTGGAGCGGCCCTCGGCGACCTTGTTGATGCGGCGGACCTTGATGCCGGCGGCCTCCAGCACCTCGGCGGTGCCGCGCGTCGCGATGACGTCGAAGCCGAGCGCCGCCATGGCGCGCGCCGGCGCGACGGCGAATTGCTTGTCGGCGTCGCGCACCGAGATGAAGACGCAGCCGGAGAGCGGCAGCTTGAGGCCGGCGCTGATCTGGCTCTTGGCGAAGGCGCGGCCGAAATCGGCGTCGAGGCCCATGACCTCGCCGGTCGAGCGCATCTCCGGCCCCAGGATCGGATCGACGCCGGGAAAGCGCGCGAAGGGCATCACCGCTTCCTTGACCGAGATGTGCGGCGACTTCGACGGCGTGAGGTCGAAGGTCTTCAGCAATTCGCCCGACATGACGCGGGCCGCGATGGCGGCGACGGGCAGGCCGATGGCCTTGGCGACGAAGGGCACGGTGCGGCTGGCGCGCGGGTTCACTTCCAGGACGAAGATGTCGCTGCCCTGCACGGCGTATTGCACGTTCATCAGGCCGCGCACTTTCAGGGCGCGGGCCAGGGCGATGGTCTGGCGCTCGATCTCGCGGAGAATTTCCGGCGCGAGGGAGTGGGGCGGGATGGCGCAGGCGCTGTCGCCCGAATGCACGCCGGCTTCCTCGATATGCTCCATGATGCCGGAGATGAAGACGTCCTCGGCGTCGTCGCAGATGGCATCGACGTCGACCTCGGTGGCGTGGTGCAGGAAGGCGTCGATCAGCACCGGGCTGTCGCCGGAGATGCGGAAGAGCTCGCCGGAGACGACCTCCTTCTTCAGATGCGCCTCGTCGGCGCACACCACCATGCCGCGGCCGCCGAGCACGTAAGACGGGCGCAGGATCACCGGATAGCCGATGGCGCGGGCGGCGGCGATGGTCTCCTCGGCGGTCAGCGCGGTGGCGTTGCGCGGCTGCTTGAGGCCGAGCTCGGTGAGCAGGACCTGGAAGCGCTTGCGGTCCTCGGCGAGGTCGATGGCGTCGGCGCTGGTGCCCAGGATCGGCACGCCTTCCTCGACCAGCGTGCCGGCGAGCTTGAGCGGGGTCTGACCGCCGAACTGGACGATGACGCCGGCGAGGGTGCCTTTCGACTGCTCGACGCGCACGATCTCCAGCACGTCTTCGGCGGTCAGCGGCTCGAAATAGAGGCGGTCCGAGGTGTCGTAGTCGGTCGAGACGGTCTCGGGATTGCAGTTGACCATGATGGTCTCGAAACCCTGGGCCGAGAGCGAGAAGGCGGCGTGGCAGCAGCAGTAATCGAACTCGATGCCCTGGCCGATGCGGTTGGGGCCGCCGCCCAGGATGATGATCTTCTTCTTGTCCGTCGGCTGGCTCTCGCATTGCGGTTCGCCGCCGAACGGGGCCTCGTAGGTCGAATACATGTAGGGCGTCAGCGCGGCGAACTCGGCGGCGCAGGAGTCGATGCGCTTGAACACCGGGCGCACGTTGAGCTTGTCGCGCAGGGCGCGCACTTCTTTCTGCGTCGTGCCGGTGAGCGTCGCGAGACGGGCGTCGGAGAAGCCCATCTGTTTCAGGCGGCGCAAGGACGCGGCGTCCTGCGGCAGGCCGGTGGCGCGCACCTCCGCCTCGACGGCGACGAGCGCGGCGATCTCGCCGAGGAACCAGGGGTCGTAGCCGGTGATGGCGTTGATTTCGCTGAGCGGGAAGCCGAGGCGCATCGCCTGCGCGGTCAGGCGCAGCCGGTCGGGCGTGGCGCGGCCGAGGGCGGCGCGGATCTGGTCCTCGTCGCCCTCGAGGTCGATCTCGTCGAAGCCGGTGAGGCCGGTCTCCATCGAGCGCAGCGCCTTCTGCACCGACTCGGCGAAGGTGCGGCCGATGGCCATGGCCTCGCCGACCGATTTCATCGAGGTGGTGAGCAAGGGCTCGGCGCCGGGGAATTTCTCGAAGGCGAAGCGCGGGATCTTGGTCACGACGTAGTCGATGGTCGGCTCGAAGGCGGCCGGCGTGACTTTCGTGATGTCGTTCTTGAGTTCGTCGAGCGTGTAGCCGATGGCGAGCTTGGCGGCGATCTTGGCGATGGGAAAGCCGGTGGCTTTCGACGCCAGCGCCGAAGAGCGCGAGACGCGCGGGTTCATCTCGATGACGACCATGCGGCCGTCGGCGGGGTTGACCGCGAACTGGACGTTGGAGCCGCCGGTCTCGACGCCGATCTCGCGCAACACCGCGATGCTGGCGCTGCGCATGCGCTGGTATTCCTTGTCGGTCAGCGTCAGCGCCGGGGCGACGGTGATGCTGTCGCCGGTGTGCACGCCCATCGCGTCGACGTTCTCGATGGAGCAGATGATGATGGCGTTGTCGGCGCGGTCGCGCACGACTTCCATCTCGAATTCCTTCCAGCCGAGAACGGATTCCTCGATCAGCACTTCGTTGGTGGGTGAGGCTTCGAGGCCGCCCTCGACGATCTGATAGAATTCCTCGCGATTGTAGGCGATGCCGCCGCCGGTGCCGCCGAGCGTGAAGGAGGGCCGGATCACTGCGGGCAGGCCGACGAGGGCGAGGGCTTCGCGCACGCGGCTGGCGGATTCGGCGGCGAGCTCGACGATCGGGTTGCCGCGATTGTCGTACATGAACTCGCCGTGCTCGTCCTTCTTGTGGCGCACCTCGCCTTTCAGCGTCACGCCCTTGGGCACTTCCAGGCCGATCTTCAGCATCGCCTGGCGGAACAGCTCGCGGTCCTCGGCCTTGTCGATGGCGTCGGCGGAGGCGCCGATCAGCTCGACCTGGTATTTCTCCAGCGTGCCGCGCTTGCGCAAGCTGAGCGCGGTGTTGAGCGCGGTCTGGCCGCCCATGGTCGGCAGCAGCGCAAAAACCCGTCCCTCCGGGACGAGGGGCCGCTCGCGGGCGATGATCTTCTCGACGAATTCGGGCGTGATCGGCTCGATGTAGGTGGCGTCGGCCATGCCGGGGTCGGTCATGATCGTCGCCGGATTCGAGTTCACCAGCACGACGCGGTAGCCCTCGGCGCGCAGGGCCTTGCAGGCCTGGACGCCGGAATAGTCGAACTCGCAGGCCTGGCCGATGACGATGGGCCCGGCGCCGATGATCAGAACGGTGTGGATGTCGGTCCGCTTGGGCATATCAACTCATGGGCGCGCAAACGGGCCCCGCGCGGATGCGCGGCTTCGAGCCCCGAAATGCAGGTTAAGGGGATCGTTTAGAGGTGACTCGTCCCGGTAGCAACAGCGCCCGCAACAGAGTCCTAGGGCGATTTGACAATACCCACGAAACTTCGTACGTATGATACTTAGAATGTAAATTGGAAGTGTTATTAGATATGTCATACATCAATCCCGGCGAAGTGATTTCGCCGAAAGCGCATTGGCATCTCTTTGACGTGATCCTCGACCGGAGAGAGGGCGACTGTGCCTATGCATTAGGAACTTGGGACGGCGAACGCCGTATTGGCTTTCGATGGAATGGCAGCAGCCAAACCGGATCGCTGGGCAACCCTCAAAGTCGGGGGCTACCGACCTGGACAATTCTTGATCCGGCACTGCATCCAGCTGTCGTCGCGCTTCTGCCGCCGGAAAAACAGGCTTTGGCAAAGCGATTTCTCGGCTTACGAACTCCGTCGGAATGGGAATCGATCATTTGTCGCGCGAGTGATCTACACAGCGACCGTTGCGATGAAGTCTGCAGCTCGAGCGCGCTTGTCGAATTGCTATACAAGAGTGTTTTGGTTCTTCACGTAGTGCCCTTTAGCGCCGTTGATACAAGGCATCCGGTTTCATCAGACGAAATATTTAAGAGGCCGGAAAAGTTTCCGCCAATCGGCCGCGCCCGGCCCGCTGATAGCAAGATCGATGCTACCGGCCTAATCGTTGGGTCCAACGAAGAAGGCCTGCGCAAACCGCAGCGCGCGTATGTTCATGTTTCGCGATCAGGCGTAGTCGAGGCAGTAGCCGCACTGCACTTGAAAGGACACGACAGCAATTTTCTCGATCTGTCCGTCATCTCGGATCAAGTAGTAAAATATTCCCAGATTTACACGGCGTCGCTAAATTCGTGCGGAGTTGTACCGCCAGTTGTCATTTTGGCGAGCGTGCTTGGAGTCAATGGTGCCCGCCTAATCAAAGAGGTGATGATTGGTGCTCATTTGGAAGATCTTCCGCGCACCGAGTTGGTTGTCGATAAACTTCATTTTGAGGGCGTGGTCTTTGAAACTGTGCCAGCTGATGCAAATGAAAGCGCCAAGATTCTGCGGCCGCTCCTCAGCCATATGGCAAATGCGGCGAATTTACCGACGTCTCCATTCTTTGACGCTGACGGAAATTACAATTTGAAGATTAGGCAGTCGCCTTAGCTCGCCGAGTTCGAAGAGAAAAGCTCAACTCCGCCAGCGCAGCGTCTTCTCGGTCACCGGATTCACGAACGGCGCGCCGGTGCGCACCGATTCCGCCCACGCCTTCTTCAGGCGCATGTACCACATCGCAGGCATGTCGGAATCCTGGATCAGCATCAGGGTCGGGTTGAATTTCAGGCCCTCCTTCTGCAGCTCAACCATGCGCCGGTCGTCGGCGAGGAAGGTGGGGCCCAAGGCCATGAAGAACGGCTTGAGGACGGCGAGCCAGGCCGGCCAATAGAAGATCTGCGTCACCTGCGTGGTCTCGGCGTCGCGCGGCGTGCAGACGGTGAGGCCGACGACGGCGACCTTGCGGCCGAACAACGTGCCGGTGATGTTCTCGAAGCGCACGCTCGGCAGTTCGAAGGTGATCTCGGTGGCGACGTCGGCGCCGAGGAGGGCGTACATCGGCTTGCTCGGCTTGTGCCGCGTCATCACAAAGCCGTTGGCGAGCGGCGCGTAGGTCTTGGCCTTCTCCTTCGGCGTCACCTTCCACCACCAGCGGCCGTGGACATAGGGCGCGTGCGCGGGGTCCATCAGGCCGATGACGGCGTGGTCGATGGCGCAGGCGAAGAGCTGGCTCTCCACCCAGCGCGGCCTGGCGTTCGGCACGCCGACGCGCGGCGGTTCGTAGCGCGGCGCGGCGGCTTCGTGGCCGGCCGCTGCCATGTAGACCCAGATGAGGCCGTCCTGCTCGCGCGCCGGATAGGCGCGGACCTTGATCTTCGCGGCCTCGATGGTTTCGCCGCCGACCAGCGAGGGGATCAGGGCGCACTGGCCGTCGCCCCGGAAGCGCCAGCCGTGATAGGGGCACTCGACCGTGTTGTCGGACAGGACGCGGCCCGCCGACAGCGGCACGCCGCGGTGCGGACAGATATCGCGCAGGGCGAAGACCTTGCCATCGCGGCCGCGGCCGATCAGGACGGGCTCGCCCAGCAGCATCTCGCGGCTGAGACCGCCTTTGCGCACGGTGGAGGCCAAAGAGGCCATGTACCAGCAGTCGCGCAGGAACACCGGCACCGCGTCGGTGCCACTGGCGAGTGCCGGTTCGACGGTCATAGCGGCGACGGAGCCGTCGGCGGCGGGGCCGGCGGCGCCTTGAGCAGGCTGTCGAGCGTCGTCATGAAAAGCTGGCCCTTGAACGCCGGCACCTTATACGCCCATCCGGAGGCGCGCGCATTAATGGCGGCGGCTTCCTTGACCGCGTCCGCCTTGGCCGGATCGAGCGCTTCGGCGGAGAGGACGGCCCAATAGTCGTTGCCCTGCTTCAGCACGTTCGCGGTGACTTTCAGGCCGTCGAAGGTCTTGGTGGTGACGCGGGCCGAGTTCGCGGGGCTGAAGAAATCGAGACTGCCGGCCTGGCGCACGTCATCGAAACCGAAGCCGGTGATGGCGGCGGCGACGCCGTCGGGGATGGTCGGATCGCTGACCGTCTTGCCGGCGGGGATCGGCGACAGCGTGAAATCGGCATCGCTCGGCAGCTTGCGCGAGACGATAAAGGACGGGCTGCCCGGCGGATCGACATCGACTTCCTGGATGCGGGCGCGGTCGACGTCCAGCACCTTCTTGTCGAGCCAGTCGGCCAGCGCGGCGCGCGGATCGAGCACCGAACGCACCAGCCAGGCCTGGTTCTCGCCGGGATGGCGGACGAAGAGGCCGGTGGCGCCCGAGGCGTCGCCGATGTCGAGGCTCTTGCCGGTGATGATCGCGCCGAGTTCGTGGCCCTTGTCGTCGCTCACGGTCATGAGGATGCCGTCGCCGGCGGGCGGGGTTTCGAGGCCGAGGAAATGCAGCCAGTCGGGACGCGCGGTCTTGGGCTCGATGGTCTGCAAGGCGGCGAGGCCGACCAGGGTGCGCTGTACGAGGTCGTAAGAGGCGGGATAGTTGTCGCGCTCGGCGACGACCCAACCCTTTTCCGGCACGAAGGCGACGTCGAAGGCGCCGGCTTTCGCCGCGACGTGGATGCGGGCGGCGCTGCGCACGCTCTTGGCGAAGCCGGGGAGGAATTCGGTCGGCGCGGTGCCGGAATTTTCGCGAGCCGATTGCTGCCATAGCGCGCCGAGCGCCAGCAGCAGGGCGACGAGGGCGGCACCGGCCAGCACCGCAAGATTGCGGCGGCGCGGATCGGCAAGAAGGGCTTTGAAGTCCATCGTGTCAGCCCTGCAGCGCCAGCGCGCGGGCGCGGCGGCGGCGGCGCAGCCAGGCGAGCAGGATCGCGAGGCCCGCGACCAGCAGCGGCACGGCCACGATGTTCACGATCGCGAGCACGCTGCCGAGATAGTCGATGTCCTTGCGCAGATTGCGCTGCACGTCGCGCAGCGCCTTGCGGGTGTCTTTCAGCTCGCGGGTGAAGCGGTCGATCTCGGCCTGCTGCGCAACGGTCAGGCCTTGCGCGCCGGTCGGCTGGCCGTCGGTGCTGCCGCCCTGTTTCAGCTCGTGCAGGCGCTGCTGCACCGCCGTCATGCGCGCCTGCAGCGCCTCGGCTTCGGCCTGGAACTGCGCCTGGGCGTTGGCCTGGATCTCCTTGACCACGGTGAACGGCCGGTCGCTGCTGGCGCGGGTGCGCAGGGTGATGAGGTCGCTGGAGCCCATCAAATTGTCGATGGCGTTCATCACGAAGGCGCCGTTGTCGGCGGTCGGCTTGGCCACCGGCTTGCCGAAATTGTTGTGGATCTCGACCCAGAACTTGTCGTCGAGGATGTCGCTGTCGGCGACGACGACGACGTTGATGGGACCGGTAGATTGCCTGAGCTGCGGCGGCAGCGCGGGCGGCGGCGGCTGGCCGGCGACCGTCAACGCGGCGGGCGGGCCGTTGGCGAACGCCGTCTTGGCCGGGCCGGAGACGCGCGCGGCGATGACATATTGCTCGCCGCTCGGACGGATCATGCCCATCAGGTCCTGCGGCCGGGGATTGAAGCGCACCGCTTCGGTGTCGAGCAGGGCGGCCTGGTCCGACGAATGCACCAGCGGCGCGAAGGTCGTGGTCGCACCCTTGAGCGGGCGCAGCGCGCCGACGCTGGCGAGGTTCAGCGACTGCAGCGCCGAGGTGATCATGTCGGTGGAATCGAACTGGCCGGCGTCGAGATGCAGCCAGATCGGATAGCTCGCCACGGGATTGCGCGGATCGCCGACCTGGACGCGCTGCGCCAGAGCGCGGTCGCCGATCACCTTGCCGGGCAGGTAGCCGACGCCCCAGGCCTGGAACAGGCCGGGCAGGTCGGAGGTCGGATTGGCGCCGCCGCGCGGATCCATGCCGGCGCCGGCCTGCGCCAGCTCCGAATTGGGATCGACGAAGACGAGGGCGCGGCCGCCGCGCAGCACGAACTGGTCGATGGCATAGAGCGCCGCGGCGCTGAGGCCGGCGGGATGCACGATCATCAGGACCGAGATGTTCGCCGGAATGCGGTTGGCGGCGGGATCGAGCATCTGCGTCGCGTAGGTCTGCGACAGCTCGGTGTAGATCGCATAGGGCTGCGCGGTGCCCTGCATCGCCGCCTGGATGCCGCCGGCGCCGGTGTCCATCGGCAGGCTGGAGAGGATGCCGAGCACCGCCTTCTGCGGCTGCGACAGGTGATAGATCAGGGTCGAGAGATCGAACTCGAGGTAACGCTCGCGGTCGAAGGTGAAGTAGGGGATCACTTCCTTGCCGTCGATGCGGTTGGTGCCGACGAGGCCGAAATAGACGGTGTCGCCGGAATCGGTGGCGGCGCCGCTGAGGCCGGCGGCGGTGGCTTCGTCCTCGGTGTCGGTGAAGGCTTCGGGGTCGTAGTCCTGGACGATGATCTTGCCGTGGCTCAGCGCGGCGTATTGCTCGAGCAGGTCGTGCACGCGCTTGGCATAGGCCTGGGTCTGGGCGTAGTCGGCCGCGACTTTCTTCGAATAGTAGAAGCGCAGCGTGATCGGCTCGGGGATCTTGGCGAGAATGTCGCGCGTGCCCTGCGCCAGCGTGAACTGGCCGTTCTCGGTGAGGTCGAGCTGGGCGGTGGTGATCCAGGCGTCGGCGGCGATGTTGACCGCCACGAAGACGATGGCGGCGAGGACGAGGGCGAGGATGGCGTAGAGACGCCGCGAGATGGGCCGCATCGGATCAGCCGCTCTTCTTGAGGTCGACGACGACGACATTGGCCGTCAGGAACAGGCCGATCAGCGTGAAGAAGAAGATCACGTCGCGCAGGTCGATGACGCCGGCCGAGATGGCGGTGAAATGGGTGAGGAAGCTGAACGACGAGACCGCGTTGACGAGGGCGAGCGGCGCCCAGGCGCGGAAGAAATCGAGCACCAGCGGCGCGCCCGAGATCGTGAACAGGAAGCACACCACCACGGTGACGACGAAGGCGATCACCTGGTTGTTGGTGGTCGCCGAGATGCAGGCGCCGATGGCGAGATAGCCGCCGGCCATCAACAGGCTGCCCACGTATGACGCGACGATGACGCCGTTGTCGGGGCTGCCCAGATAATTGACCGTGATCCAGATCGGGAAGGTCAGCGCCAGCGCCACCGCGATGAAGGCCCAGGCGGCGAGGAATTTTCCCGCCACGGTGGCCCATAGCGGCACCGGAAGCGTCAGCAGCAATTCCATCGTGCCGGTGCGGCGCTCCTCCGCCCACAGCCGCATGGCGATGGCTGGCACCAGGAAGAGGTAGAGCCAGGGGTGGTAGCCGAAGAACACCGACAGGTCGGCGATGTTGTTGTCGAAGAAACGGCCGACATAGAAGGTGAACGACCCCATCGCCAGCAGGAAGATCACGATGAAGACATAGGCGAGCGGCGTCGCGAAATAGGCGGCGAACTCGCGCTTGAAGATCGGCCAGATGGATGTCATGCGGCGGAGGCCTTGGCGCGGACGGCGTCGTGGGTGGTGATGGCGCGGAAGACTTCGTCGAGGCGGCCGGCTTCGGCGTGCAGTTCCCGGACGTCCCATTTCTCCGAGACAGCCAGCGCGCTGATGGCCTCGACCGGCAGGGCGCCGTTCTTGGGGAAGGCGGTGAACTGGACGGTGCCGTCGCTGCGTTCCTCGACGTCGACGGTGGAGACGGAGGCCAGGGCTTTCAGCTTCGCCATGGCGGCGGCGCGCTGGCCGGCGGGCAGGGCGATGGTCACGGCGTTGTGATAGCGCGAGCGGGCCAAGAGCTGGGCCGGCGTGCCGTCGGCGACGATCTGGCCGCGGTCGATGATCACGGCGCGGGTGCAGATGGCTTCGACCTCTTCGAGCAGATGCGTCGAGACGATGATCGCCTTTTCCGCCGCCATGCCGCGGATCAGCTTGCGCACCGCGTGCTTCTGGTTGGGGTCGAGGCCGTCGGTCGGCTCGTCCATGATCAGCACCGGCGGGTCGTGCAGGATCGCCTGCGCCAGGCCGACGCGGCGCTTGAAGCCCTTGGACAGCGTCTCGATGGTCTGGTCGAGGACGCCTTCGAGCTCGGTCTTGCCGACGGCGGCGGCGACGCGCGCCTTGCCCGCGGCACCCTTGAAACCGCGCACTTCGGCGATGAACAGCAGGAATTGCCGCGCCGTCATGTCGCCATAGGCCGGCGCCCCTTCGGGCAGGTAGCCGATGGCGGCCTGGGCCGCGAGTTCGTCGGTCTCGACGTCGTGGCCGCAGACGCGGACGCGGCCGGCGCTGGGGGCGAGGAAGCCGGTGATCATCTTCATGGTGGTGGACTTGCCGGCGCCGTTGGGGCCCAGAAAGCCCAGCACCTCACCCTTGCCGACCGTCAGCGACAGGTTGGCGACGGCCGTATAGGGCCCGAAGCGCTTGGTCAGTCCCTCGATCTCGATCATGGAATCCGGGTGAAGAAAACCTAGGGTTTGCTTAGAGAATGCGGGTCCGTACCGCAAGTTCTAGTGCCTTAAGTTTCGGTCACGCCGTTGACATCGCTTGACTTGGTTGAACGATCAATCAAGTATTCGCCATGGCAGAGGACACCCGCACCAGGCTGCTGATGACCGCGATGACGCTGTTTTCGGAGAAGGGTTACGACGCGACCAGCGTCGCCGACATCCTGCGCGCCGCGGGCGCCAACAGCGGCAGCCTGTATCACTTCTTCCCGACCAAGCAGGACCTGCTGATCGAAGTGCTGCGCATGTATCGCGACGGCATCGGGCCGATGCTGCTGGCGCCGGCGTGGGAGGGCGTCAGCGACCCCATCGAGAAAGTGTTTGCGCTGCTGGCGCGCTATCGCATGGCGCTGGAGACGACGGACTGTTTCTACGGCTGCCCCATCGGCAATCTGGCGCTGGAGATCCACGAGCCCGATCCGCCGGTGCGTGAACTCATCGCGACGAATTTCGACGGCTGGGTCGCGGCGATTGAAACATGTTTCGTCGAGGCCGGCGCGCGGCTGCCGGCCGATCTCGACCGCAAGGGCCTCGCCATCTTCACGCTGACCACAATGGAAGGCGGCGTCATGCAGTCGCGCACGCACCGCAATCTGGGCGCCTTCGACCGCTCGGTGGCGATGCTGCGCGACTACGTCACACGGCTCGAACGCGAAGCCGCAGCCAAGGGGAAGAAAACAGCATGAAATGGGGCATGGCCGCGGCCGCGGTTCTTTTGTGGAGCGCCGCGGCGCACGCCGCGGTGACCGACGAATCCTTCATCGACGAGAGCGGCGCGCGCGTGCTGCAGGAATGGGTGGTGGTCGATGCGCTGCATGGCGAGGTGTGGAAGGCGTTCACGACCGACAAGGGATTTGCAAAATGGGCGGTGCCGGTGGTGCACATCACGCCGGGCAATGGCGGGCTGATCGAGTTCGGTCTGTCGCCCCAGAGCAAAATCGGCGACCCCGGCAATGTGCGCAACCGCATCCTGGTCTACATGCCGGACCGGCTGCTGATCTGGGAGAACGAATTCGTGCCGGCGGGCGGGCCGTTCGATCCCACGACCTTCGCCAGCGTGCGCACCGTCTTGTCGTTCGACAATATGGGCAACGGCACGACCAAGGTGACCGAGACCGTGATCGGCTTCGGCACGGGCGCGAAATACGACCAGCTCTACGCGCATCTGCGCGGAGGGAATGCCGAATACCTCACCATGCTTGCCGACAGCTTTCATCCAGCGAAATAGGGGGACTTCATGCTCGATACCAACAAGTTACTGACCGCCACCGTCATCGGCACCGTGTTGCAGCTGGCGATGGTCGTCGCGGGGCATTTCATTGCGTACATCGCGTTGCACGTTTTTATGTTCGGCGGCCTCGGCATCTCGCTGGTCGCAGGCGCGATCTACGGCCGCGGCGCGGCCGGCATGGCCGGCGCGGCGCTGGGCGGCGTCATCGCCGGCGGCGTCTGCGCGCTGATCGGCATCGCGGTCTCGGTCGTGCTGCACGATACGCCGGCCGCGATCCTGGTGGTCGGAACCCTCGGTTCCGTGGCGACGGGCGCCATCGGCGGTGTGATCGGACGGCTCGTCGGCGGCGCGCCCGCGGCGGCCTGACGCCGCCGTTGATCCGCCATGTTCGATCCGTAGGATTGGCTGGCAGCCGCTACCGGGATCGCTCGTGTTCGACGGAAGACTTTTGCAGCGTGCGGCGCTGACCGGCATCGTGCTGGAGATCGCGCTGGTGACGGCGGCATACTTCGTGCCCTGGGTGCGGCTGCACGTCTTCGAGTTCGGCGCCATGATGTTCGCAGGCCTCGCCGGCCTGTTCTATGCCCGCGATTTTGCGCGCGGCTATGGGCGCGGCGCGCTCGGCGGCGCCATCGTGGGCGGCACCAGCGGGCTGATCGGCATCAGCCTCGCCAACATCCTGGGCGAGGTCGCGCTGGTCGTCCTGCCGTTCGGCACGGCGCTGCTGATTCTGGTGGGCGCCATCGGCGGGTTGTTCGGCCAGCTCGGCGCGGACATCCGCAAGCTGAAGACGTAGGCGCGGTTGGGATTGGATTACATTAAACCTCGTTCGTCATCGCCGGCCTCGTGCCGGCGACCCATGAAAACAGCCGTTGAAAATTGTCACTGGCTGTTTTCATGGGTCGCCCGGACAAGCCGGGCGATGACGGAACTGGAGTGGGTGATCTCAACCAAACCGCTACAGTTTTTGGAAAAAACGCCGGCGGACCGATCAAGGCTGCCCGGAAGGGAGGGCTGGGGGGCTTGATTCGCTTTCAGGCGGCCCGTCAACTCAGGTCCGCCGGCAAAGCGAATATCGCCGGAGAAATTGGCCGCGCCATGGTCCAATCGTGACCCTTTCATGGCGCCTGGATGGAGAGCCGCATGGGACGCTTTGTGCACGCTACGGAAACATTGATGACCTATCTCAGCCAGATGGGCGCGCGCGAGGCGCCGGCGCAGATCCGCTGCCGCGAGGAGACCGCCAAGATGCCGATGGCGATGATGCAGATCGCGCCGGAGCAGGGCGCCTTCCTGGGCGTGCTGGCCAAGCTGACCCAGGCGAAGAAATATGTCGAGATCGGCACCTTCACCGGCTACAGCGCGCTCAGCGTCGCGCTGGCCATGCCGGCCGACGGCAAGCTGATCGCGCTCGACGTCAGCAAGGAATACACCGACAAGGCGCGCGGCTACTGGAAAGAGGCCGGCGTCGAGGGCAAGATCGACCTGCGCCTCGGCTCGGGGTTGGAGGCGCTCGACGCGATGATCGCGAAGGGCGAGGGGCCGATCGACCTGGCCTTCATCGACGCCGACAAGCCCAATTATGACGGCTATTACGAGCGCGTGCTGAAGCTCTTGCGGCCGGGCGGCCTCGTCGCGCTCGACAACATGCTATGGAGCGGCCGCGTCGCCGACCCGGCGGCGACCGACGCCGACACCAGCGCGCTGCGGGCCCTTAACGCCAAGATCCACGCCGACGCGCGCGTCGACATGGCGCTGGCCACGGTCGGCGACGGCGTCATGCTGGCGGTGAAGCGCTGAGCACGCTTTTTGGGCTTGCGACGGTCCGGTGACAGGCTCACACTGGGTGCGATGGCGGAAGAAACCATAGCGTTTCTCCGCGCGGGTGAATCGCCGGCCGCGCGGATGGCAACTACGGGCGGAAGTTTCACGGCCGCGCAGGTGCGCTTCGACCGGGCCGAACTCAATCGCATTCTGACGCTCTACGGCCGCATGGTTTCGGCCGGCGAATGGCGCGACTACGCCATCGACTTCCGCGACGAGGTCGCGGTGTTCTCGATCTTCCGGCGCAGCAGCGAGATGCCGCTGTTCCGCGTCGAGAAGCGCCCCAAGCTGCGCGGCCGCCAGGGCATGTACGCGGTGATCGCCGCCACGGGGCTTATCCTCAAGCGTGGTCCCGACCTGGCGCAGGTGCTGCGCGTGTTCGACAAGGCGGTGCTGAAGGCGGCGAGCGGGTAGCTCCCAACTCACCATGGCCGGGCTTGACCCGGCCATGGTGAGATTTGAAGTGTTCGCGGGAGAGGACAAAAGCAAAAAGGCCCCGGAGTCTCCTCCGGGGCCTTTGCGCATTCCATTGTCTGCCGTTTAGCGGCGGCTGCCCATCAGGCGCAGCAGCATCACGAACAGGTTGACGAAGTCGAGATAGAGCTTGAGGGCGCCGAAGATCGCCTTCTTGCCCGCCGTCGCGCCGTCATCCGACTCGGCGTAGGCGTTCTTGATCCATTGCGTGTCATAGGCGGTGAGGCCGGTGAAGATCAGCACGCCGACCACCGAGATGATCCACATCATCATCGTCGACTGGAAGAAGAAGCTGACGAAAGAGGCGATCACGACGCCGATCAGGCCCATGAACAGGAACGAGCCGAAGCCGGTCAGGTCCGTCTTGGTGGTGTAGCCCCACAGGCTCATCGCGCCGAAGGTCGCCGCGGTGATGAAGAAGGTCTGCGCGACGCTGGCGCCGGTGTAGGCGAGCACGACGGGCGCCAGCCCGATGCCCATGATGCCGGCATAGAGCCAGAACGTGATCTGCGCCGCGGGCAGGCTCATCTTATTGAGCCGGAACGAAAGCAGCAGGACGAGGCCCAATGGCGCAAAAAGCGCGACCCAGCCCAGGATCGACATGCCCATGCGCCCGGTGCGCGGGTCGACCGCGAAGAACAGGTCGCGGATCTGCGGCACGTCGGCCACGAGATAGGCGGTGGCGCCGGTCAGCAGCAGGCCCACCAGCATGTAGTTGTAGACGCGCAGCATGTAGCTGCGCAGGCCGGCGTCTATGGCGCCGGCGGTGCCCGCCTGGCCACGCAACACGCGGTTGTCATAGTCAGCCATGAAAAATCCTTTTCTACCGGCGCGTTGCCGGTTGCCCGCATTATATCGTGCTTGCGCAAGAACATATCAAGGCGCCCGCAATTGCGCCGCAGGGCGGGCGGAAAGCGCCGAAAGGGCGCCGATCAGGCCGAATAACAGGGTGGCGGCGCCGCCGCCCAGCACCGTCAGCAGGGCCACGCCGGCGTCGAAGGCGAGGGGAACCTCCAGGATCTGGGTGCAGATGATTCCCGCCGCCAGCGTCCCGGCGCCGAGCGCCAGGAGGCCGGTCAGCACGCCGGTCACGCCATATTCCAGGACATAGACCAGCGCGACGCGGGCGCGCGTGGCGCCCAGGACTTTCAGGACCGTGGCGTCGTAGAGGCGCCCGCGGCTGCCGGCCGCGATGGCCCCGGCCAGCACCAAGAGGCCCGCCAGGATGGTGAGCAGGCTGGCCGCGCGCACGCCGTCGCTCAGCTGCTGCAACAGGCCGTTGACCTGCGCGATGGCGTCCTTGACCTTGATGGTGGAGATGTTCGGGAACGCGTCCGTTATCGCGCGATAGAGCGGCTCCTCGTCCGCAGGGTCCACGCGCACGGTGGCGAGGAAGGAATGCGGCGCCTTGTCGATCAGGCCGGGCGACATGACGATGATGAAATTCTGCCCGCCGGTGGTGAAATCCACCTTGCGGAAGCTGGTGACGGTGGCCTCGATCTCGCGCCCCAGCACGTTGAGCACCATCTTGTCGCCGAGCTTCAGGCCCATGCCGGCGGCCAGCGCCGCGTCGAACGAGATCTGCGGCGCGCCGGTGTAATCGGCCGGCCACCACTGGCCGTCGGTGATCACGGTGCCCTGCGGCGGGGTCGCGGCATAGGTGATGCCGCGGTCGCCGCTGACCGCCCATTTGGCCTCGGGCGCGACGGCTGCATCCTTGGCCGGCACGCCCTTCAGCGAGACGATCCGTCCACGGATCATCGGGGTGCGGCGGTAGTCTTCCACCGATTTGTAGCGATGGATGGCGGCGTCGAAGCGCGCCGCCTCGTCCGGCTGGATGTCGACGAAGAAGAAGCTGGGTGCGGTGCCGGGCAGGCGATCCTTGACCTGCGCCGCGATCGTGTGGTCGAGCAGCGACACCGTTGCCAGCAGCGTCAGGCCGAGGCCGAGTGCGGTGACGACGCCGGCGGTCGCCGCGCCGGGGCGCGTCAAATTGGCGAGGGCGAGGCGCAAGGTCGGGCTGCGCGGGCGCGGC
>OLLF01000249.1_pt1 | contig 29061 bp, 36 predicted proteins | sample 1604471 | NCBI WGS metagenome assembly OLLF01 (sample SAMEA104055714, study PRJEB20765) | soil metagenome | isolation source: soil
ATCCCGACAAAAAGACTTCGATGCGCCTCAAACTTAAACGCGCAGGATGGGATGAAGCCTTCCTCTTCGACCTAATCCGACATATGCGATAGCCCTGCATCAGGGGGAGGGGGTACGATTTTTCGACGAACAATTACGTTGCCGAATAATCCCCTGTTCGCGACAGATTCATTCCGCGGCGCGGCGAACCGCGCGGCGCGTTCCCGGCGGCTCGTAACAGCTGCGGCAGCGCACCTGGTATTCGCTGGCGTCGCCGACGACGAGTTGCTCCTCGCCCGGCACGATGCGGTGGCTGATGTACCCCGAGTCGGAGCCGCAGATCATGCAGACGCCGGTCAGCTTCTCCACCGAGTCCGCGATGGCCAAGAGGCCTGGGATCGGCCCGAACGGGTTCTCGGCGAAGTCCATGTCGAGGCCGGCGACGATGATGCGCAGGTTGCTGCCCTGGCGCTGGCGCATCAGCTCGCGCAAGGCGCGGCCGAACCAGCCCAGGCTGTCGCGCATCGGCTCGTCCAGCGGGAAGAACTGCGCTTCGTCCACCGCCAGGACGTCGAAATCGCCCAGGCTCACCAGCTGCGCGAAATCGGCCTCGGTGCGCACCATGGTGGCGGAGAGCTTGTCGGTGACCTCGGTCGTGCCGTCGGGATTGACGGCGCGGCTCGCGATGAAGCCCTGGGTGCGGGTGTCGTGCGCCGGCTTGATGATGCGGATGCGCTTCCTGGCGTAAAGGGCGCGGTGCAGCCGGGCGATGAGGAGCTCGGTCTTGCCCGAGAACATCGGCCCGACAATGACTTCCAGACGCGCCGTCATGCCCGATATGTCTCTCGCCTTGCCCCGTCCACCGGTCGCACGATTCGTGCGCGTTTCGAAAGGCGATGGCGCAATTCATCCAGAGGCTTGTGGGCGCCGCGGCGGCTTTGTCCGCACAGGGAACAAAGCGGAAATCCGGCCCGGATACCGCCTTTTTGCGGTGTGGATTGTATCTTGGCGGCTAAAGGACTATATCAGCCCCACGTGGTTCTTACGTCCCGTCAGACGAAGCGCTCTGTACATACTGACTCGCTTCCAGCGCGCCGGCACGATGCGGAAACCTTCACAAGCCTGATGTCCGTTTTCCACGCCCGCCCCTGCATGTGCATGGGCGTAATTCAATGACTTAGGAAAATGAAATGACAATCGGTACCGTGAAGTTCTTCAATACCGCCAAGGGTTTTGGATTCATCGCTCCGGAAGGCGGCGGCAAGGACGTGTTCGTCCATGCCACGGCCGTCGAAGCGGCGGGCATGCGCTCGCTGAACGAAGGCCAGAAGGTCTCGTTCGACATCCAGCCGGATGCGCGCGGCAGCAAGGCGACCAACCTCAAGGCCGTCTAAGCCTTCTGGTTTGAACTAAGGGCGGCCGGCGGCGGGGCAAAACCCTGCCGCCGGCTTTCCTCCTTTTCGGCCGGTGAAAGGACTTTTCGATGAACAACAACAATCCGCTCAGTCCCCCGCCGCGCGACCGCGACGGCGCCCGCCGCAAGGCGCTGAACCATTTCGCCGCGTCCGAACAGCGCGACAGCGCCGTCAAGCTCGAGATCAACCGCGAACGCGCCGCCAACGACGCCAAGACCGCCAAGCTGCGCGCCCTGCGCCTGGCCAAGGAAGAAGAAGACCGCGCCGCCGCCCTCCTCGCCGCCGCCGACGCGCCCGCCGCCAAGCCCAAGAAGCCGCGCAAGAAGGTCGTCTTGGGCTGAGCGCACGATGACCGAAGAGGAACGCGAGCGCTGGGAGCGTGACGGGTTCTTCATCCGCCGCGCCCTCGTGCCGAGCGCCGATTGCGATGTGGTCGTCGCCGAGCTGGTCGAGGCGATCCGCGCCGACCCGCCCGCGGCCCACAAGGGCGAAGCCTTCTACGCCGCCGGCGAATACCGCATCACCACCGAGACCGTGCCGACCGCCGCCATGCGGCACGCCGAGGACGCCGTCTCGAAAGTCTTCAACGCACATGCGCTCGGCCGGACGCGCGCCATGGGTGAAAGCGACGCGCTGGCAGCCCCGGTGTGCGGCCTGCTCGGCCCCGACATCGACTGCTTCCAGAGCCAGTTCATCCTGAAGAACCCCGGCGTGATCGGGCAGCCCTGGCACCAGGATTCGTACTATTTCTACTTCGACCGGCAGCCGCAGGTGGCGGCCTGGGTGGCGCTGTCGCGCGCCACGCTGCGGAACGGCTGCCTCTGGGTGCTGCCCGGGTCGCACAAGGCGCCGATCCACAAACATGTCCCCGACCGCCGCCCGGCCGCGAACAAGGGCTATCTGGAAATCGTCGACGCGGATTTTGCCGGCCGCGTGGCCGTGACGATGGAAGCCGGCGACGTGCTCTTCTTCCACTCGTTCCTGATGCACATGTCGACCGACAATGAGGCCGGCGAGCGCCGCGCCGCGATGGTCTACCACTACGGCCGCGCCGGAACGAAGATAAAGCCCGACCTGCCGGCCGCGATGGCCGCGAGCCTCAACGCCGTGAACAGGTGGGTACCGGTGCGGCGGGCGCCATGATGGACAGCGGACGCGCATCGCTGCGCGCCCGTCGCCCGATGGCCTATCGGCGGTCAATACCAGCCGTGATGGCGATGGAAGTGGCGATGGCCCCAATCGCCGCGGTCACGGTCATGGCGGCCGTGATGGCGGTCGCGGTCGCCGCGGTCGGAGTCGCGATCACGCGAATAACCGCCATGGCGGTCGTACGCGTGCGCGCTGGCCGGCGTAACGGCTGCGGCGGCGGTGAGGCCGACGAGCGCGGCCAGGATCGTGGTCTTCAGAAACTTGGACTTCGACAACATGTCATTCTCCTTGAAGGAAGCATCGAGGCGTCCAAGCTGAGCCTTGCCGGATGAACGGCAGGCCAACGGATCTGGGCTTGATTGCGGCACTGAGCGGCTTTGCGACAGGCGGCGAAGCGGCGGCCAAATGAAAAAGGCGCGCCTCGCGGCGCGCCCTTCTCGCAGAACGGACGCGGCAATCAGCCGTAGCCGCCGCCATGCGCCATGTGATGGTGGTGGTGATGATGGTGGACGACGCGATGATGATGCCATTGCGTGCGCGCCTGGGCCGGCGCGGCCATGGCGACGGCCGCGGCGGCGACAACCACGGCCAAAAGAGCCGATTTCAGTCGATTCGAAATCATGAGAGGTCTCCTAAGAGTGTAACGGCGTAGTCTTGGGGCGATGCGCCCCGCAAGCAAGCTACCCGATTCGGCAGGGCCGAATTGGGGCGGCAACAGCCAAAAAAGCCCCCCGCAACGCAGTAATTTGCGGTATGATCCGCACACGGCATAGCGCGGCCACGCTCCTCGCAGGACCACTGCCCGCCACGCACGAGAACCGCGCCCGCTGCCGACCAGAGGAGGCTTGCATGGCCGATCCCATCAAGGACATTGCCCGCCGCAAGACGGGCACCACCTTCACCGCGTCCGAAGCCCGCGATGCGCTGGTGAAGAAGGCGCTGGAAGCCGAACGCCATGCGTTCGAAGCCAAGACCGCCAAGCTGCGCGCGCTCCGCCTCGCCAAGGAAGCCGCCGACGCCGAGCAGGCGGTCCGGCTGGCGGCTGAGATGCCGGCAAAAAAGGCGACGCCCAAGAAGCCCGCCAAGGCGCGCTAGCCTGCATGGGCTTTTCTCCAAGGCTCGCTCTGTGCCCGGTTCTGCTCGCCGCGGCCTTTGCCTTCCACGGGGCCGCCATGGCCGCCGGAACCAGCGATTCATTTGAAAGCGTGCGCGCCCGATGCCCGGGATTGGCAAACGTCGATCTGGCCGCTCTCGCCGCAATGCCGTTCGACGTCGCCGCAGCGCGCACGGCACTGGGTGCCAGCGCCACGCCGCAGCTTGGTGATGCCGCCATCGTCATGCGTCTCTTTGCACCGTCCGGTTTCGGTCGCGCACCGTCCTACACGACCCATGTGGTCGCGCGCCGCGTAAAGGGCCGCTGGCACTACACGCGCGTTCGCCGGCCCCTCGTGCAAGACGCGACGCCAGGAGAGCCCGTGCGCGCCGGCGCCCAGATGCAGGACGGTCTGCTGTCCGTGGCGGCATCCCAGGCACTGGATGCGGCTCTGGACGATCCGTGTTTCGCACACGAGCCTGACTATGCGCCGCGCACGCTACCGCTGCTGGGCAATATTGGTGAGACCTGTGTCGATGGCTCGGCATTTCTGCTGCAGATCGAGCGTGCGGAAGGTGTGCGCACGATCCGGCAGGATTGCGTCCCGCGCTGGCACGCCGGCGAGATCATGCGGCTGTTGCGCGACGCGATCCGGCAACAGTGACGCAGGCGCCGCCGCCGCTCTGACGCGAAGGCAAAAGGCCCCGTTGGGCGCACAGCCTTATTTGTTGCAGGCCATCGCAGCATCCACCGCCATGCCGGAATCGGGATCGTCCACCGTCATCTCGCGATAGCGGTCGAACGTGCCGTGATCGTAGATCCGCACCAGCAACTCGACCTTGAAATTCTTGGTGCAATCCACGGCGTACCACTGCGCGCCGGTGTCGCTGCACATCTTGACGGCATAATGCGTCAGGTTGTCGGCACCCGCTTTGACGCTGTCCTTGTCGAAGCACATGGGCAGCCCGCCACCATTGTCGCGCGTATGGACCCAGTTTTCGGCGTGGGCCGCCGGGACGGCGAAGATCGCGGCGAGGCACAGGAGGAACGCAAGGCGCATGGCGGATCTCTTGAGGTTTCGCGGGAAGCGACTATAGCGCAGGCGGCGATTTGCCAAAGGCCCTGCGAATACCTGAAAATCGCTCCATGACACCCGACAAAGACCAGCCTTCCGCCGGACGTCCCGGCGGATTGGCGCCCGGCGGCCGGCCCCCCTTCGGCGGCCGCGCCTTCGACCCACGCCTGCTCGAGGGACCGATCCCGCGCTCGCTGTTCCTGCTCGCCTTCCCGATCATGGGCGGCAACATCCTGCAGATCGCCTATCAGCTGGTCGATGCCTTCTGGGTGGGACGGCTGGGAGCGGCCGCCGTCGCCTCGGTGTCGGTTTCGATGCCGCTGATGTTCCTGATGATGTCGATCGGCATGGGCTTCACGATCGCGGGCTCGACGCTGATCGCGCAATATGTGGGCGCGCGCAACCGCGCCATGGTCGATCACGTGGCGGGCCAGACGCTGCTGACGGTGGTGGCGGTGTCGCTGGTGCTGGGCTTGCTGGGCTTCGCCATCGCGCCTTACCTGCTGGAGCTGATGGAAGTCGCGCCGGACGTCTATCATAACGCGCTGGGTTTCCTGCGCGTCGCGTTCCTGAGCTTGCCGCTGGCTTTCGCCTATTTCTGTTTTCAGTCGCAGATGCGCGGCGTCGGACAGGTAACCGTCCCGCTCTACATCATCGCGGGATCCGTGCTGATCAATTTCGTCCTGGATCCGCTGTTCATCTTCCATTTCGGCTGGGGCGTGATGGGTGCGGCACTGGCCACGATGGTCAGCCAGGCCGTTTCGGCCGGCGTCGCGGTCGTTCTGCTGACGTCCGGACGCTACGGCATCCAGCTCAAATTGCGCGAGCTGAAGCCGGATTTCGCGTTCATCAAGCGCGCCTTCAACCTCGGCTATCCCGCCGCGATCGAGGGTTCGGCGCGCGGCCTCGGCGTCACGATGATGATGTTCCTGATCACCGGCTTCGGCACGGTGACGACGGCGGCCTATGGCGTCGGCGGCAATGTGATGCAGTTCGTGGTGATCCCGGCGATGGGCTTTTCCATGGCGACCTCGACGCTGGTCGGCCAGAACATCGGCGCCGGCAATATTCCCCGCGCCGAGGCGGTGGCGCGGCTGGCGGCGCTGATCACGTTCGGGGCATTGACCGCGTTCGGCGTCGTCGCCTTCGCCTTCGCCAACCACATCGCGGCCTTCTTCGTGCCGCGCGACCAGCACGTGATCCACGAGGCCAGCGTTTTCATCCGCACCGTGTCGTGGAGCTTCGGGTTCATCGGCCTGCAATTCGCCCTGATGGGCGTGCTGCGCGCCAGCGGCAACATGTTCGCGGCGATGGTGATCAGCCTGGTATCGCAGTGGATGCTGACGTTTCCGCTGGCCTTCGTGCTGTCACACCGCGCCCATATGGGCGCTCACGGCATGTGGTGGGCGTTTCCCATCGCCAACGTCATCACCGCGGTCGTCAGCGCGATCTGGTTCTCGCGCGGCGACTGGAAGAAGCGGCGTATCATCGAAGGCCTCAGCCAGGCCGAAGAAGAAGAGGAAGAGGTCAACGAGCAGGTCATGGTCTGACCTGCGCGCCGGCCATTCCTATTCGTTCGCCTGGAAGTCCGGGAAACGCAAGATGACGCGCTTCTGCGCGCCGCTGCCCAGCGTGAAGGCCGCCGTCGCGGGCTTGGCCTGCGAGCCGTTGATCGATGCCGTGACGTGATAGGCACCGGGCGTTCCCTTCACCAGAACCCAGGGGCCGGCGCAGTTCAGGTCCGCCACCGCCTTGCCGCCATCGCTCAACGTGACGTGGGCGCCGGAAAGGTATTGCGCGCCGCCATTCGAGAACTCGATGCGGATGGGATAGGCGGCCCATTGCGGGTCGTCCTTGGCCGAGCCGACGCCGGTGCAAACGGTTTGGACGCCGCCGAAGGAGACGGGCGTATCCATCGCCATGGGCTGGGGCATGGCGGGCGCGACCATCGCCGCGGCCAGAACGATCGCTGCACTCGGGAACGTCATCATAAAATCCTCCTCGAAATCGAACGCAGCCTGCAAAGGCGGCATGGCGGAAACGTGGCCGCCATCCGTTCGTTCCGGCGGCGGGCGAGGTCAGGAAAACCGCTCCCAGGCCGCCTGGCGCGAGACCTTCAGCGCGCCCGCGATGTCGGCCCAACTGACCTCGCGCTGGCGCAGGACATCGACGGTATCCTGCACACGGTCCCGGACGCGCTGCAGGACCGAGTCGGCAGCCCCCAGATAAGTGAGCAATTGCTCGGTCGGCACAGTGGTCGGCCAGTCGATCTTGGCCGGCGCCGTGGCGGGATCGGGATCCGGCGATTCGGCGATGATCTTGTCGCAGAGCGCGACACATTCATTGCAGATGAAAACGCCGGGTCCCGCGATAAGCTTCTTCACGTCGTGTTGGGACTTGCCGCAGAACGAGCAGAACAGCACGCGAGGGTCGGACGAGGACTTGGCGGGCGCCATGGGGAGAATTCCACGTCAGGGTTACCCTGACAGTCAAGCTTGCCCTGACAATGCTTGTCAAGACGTCCCTGACGTGAAATTTGTTCGCTCCGGTTGTATTGTTCAATTGTCGGCCCATGGGGGATTGCAATGAACCGTGCTCTGCTTTGCGCTGCGCTAGGCGCACTCTTGCTCTCGCCGCCGCAGGTTTTGGCCGCCACCTCGAAAGCCCGCGCCATTGCCAAGCTCGCGGGGACCGATGGCACGGCGATGGGCACGGCAACCTTCACCGCAACGTCGCACGGCGTGCTGATCCAGTTCGACCTGAAGGGCCTTTCGCCGGGCGTGCACGCCATCCACGTCCACACGGCGGGCAATTGCGATCCGAAGGTGGCGTTCACCTCGGCCGGCCCGCATTTCTCGCCCGAACCGAACAAGATGCACGGCTATCTCGCGGCGCACGGTACCCATGCCGGCGATCTGCCCAACCAGTTCGCGGCCAGCGACGGCACGCTGCATGCGAGCGTCATCAGCAACGCCTTCTCGCTCGGCAACGGCAAGAAATCGATCTTCGACCGCGACGGCGCGTCCATCATCGTGCATGCCAAGGGCGACGACTACATCAGCCAGCCGGCCGGCAATGCCGGCGACCGCGTCGCCTGCGGCGTCATCATGCGCACGGCCGCGCCCGGCTCGCGCAAAGGGCCCAAGCACCGCACGCATAAGTAAGCGCAATTGATTTGTGCATGATCGTCTCTCGCAAAGACGGGAGTCGGGCATGCTTGTGCTGCACCAGATGCACATTTCGGGAAACTGCTACAAAGTGCGGCTGGCGGCGCGCCAGGCGAACACGCCGATCGCGCTGCGAGAGTATGGCCTGCACGACGGCAGCACGCGCACGCCCGACTATCTCGCCAAGAACCCCAATGGCCGCGTGCCGATGCTGGAGTTCGAGGACGGGCGGTTCCTGCCCGAATCCGGCGCCATCATCTGGTATCTCGCAGAAGGCACACCTTTGGTGCCGGACAGCAGATGGGAGCGTGCCCAGGCACTGCAATGGATGTTCTTCGAGCAGTACAGCCACGAGCCCTATGTCGCGGTGGCGCGCTTCTGGCTGAAATTCGCCGACAAGGCGGAATTGGAGAAGAAGCGGCACCTGGTCCCGGAATGGCATGCCAAGGGCAACGCCGCGCTGGGCGTGATGGAGACGCATTTGTCCACACATGACTGGTTCGCGGGAAACCGCTATTCCGTCGCCGATATCGCGCTCTATGGCTACACCCACGTCGCCGCCGATGGGGGATTCAATCTTGCGGACTATCCGGCCGTCACGAAATGGCTGAACCGCGTGGCGGCGCAGCCCGGACATATCCCCCTGGAAGAACGCTCCTGATTTGCGCCGGTGAAATCGAGCGATCGGTACACGCGGGCGGTGCGGGAGCGATCCCGCGCCGTCTTCTTTTGAGCCTCGGAGGGGATAGACAGCAGCACGCCCCCGGCAGCAGGATATGGTGAACGAGGGGAAACATCATGGACAACTCAAAGAAGATCGCCGCCGAATTCCTCGGCACATTCTGGTTGGTTCTGGGCGGTTGCGGCGCCGCGGTGCTGGCGGCCGGGGTGCCGGATGTCGGCATCGGCTATGCCGGCGTCGCGCTGGCCTTCGGCCTGACGGTCCTGACCGGCGCTTACGCCTTCGGCCATATCTCCGGCGGCCATTTCAACCCGGCGGTGACGCTCGGCCTGTATGCCGCGGGGCGCTTTCCGGCCAAGGACGTCCCCGTTTACTGGATCGCGCAATTGCTCGGCGGCATCGCGGGGGGTGCCGTGCTCTATTTCATCGCCAGCGGCGCCGCGGGCTTCGACGCCGGCGCCGGCTTTGCCTCCAACGGCTATGGCGAGCATTCGCCGCAGCACTATTCGATGGTGGCGGGACTGGTCTGCGAAGTGGTGATGACCTTCATGTTCCTGATCATCATCCTGAACTCGACGCTGGCGGCGCCGGGCTATGCGCCCATCGCCATCGGCCTGGGGCTGACCCTGATCCACCTGATCTCGATTCCGGTGACCAATACGTCGGTGAACCCGGCGCGTTCGATCGGCGTTGCGATCTTCCAGGGCGGCTGGGCATTGGAGCAGCTTTGGCTGTTCATCCTCGCTCCCCTGGTGGGCGCGGTCCTGGCGGGCCTGGTGCAGCGTTGGCTGGTGAGCGGTTCGGAACGTCACACCTCGGCGACGCTCGCGTCCTAGGACACAGCATGGCATCCTCACCCGGCGCACCACGGCGCGGGTGAGGATCTGCCTTGGGTTACGAAGGACCTGCCATCGGTGAGTTGTTGGACGGCGACGCGCTGAGGCGCGCGCTGACGGCCTTGGCTCGCGAGTCGGGCGACAAGGCCAAGCTGCGCAAGGACTCCCTGGCCCTCATCAAGGCGGCGTTCCAGGACGGCCGCGAACGGGTGAGGGACGGCGTGGAGAACGGCGCCCTGAGTGGCCTTGCCGCGGCACGCGCGCTGTCCGGGCTGCAGGACGTCACCATCCAGGTGATCTACGATTTCGCGGTCAAGCATTTCTATTACGCGCAGAACCCGACGTCTTCGGAACGAATCTGCGTGGTCGCCACCGGCGGCTACGGCCGTGGCGAGCTGGCGCCGGGGTCGGATATCGACCTGCTCTTCGTCCGTCCCTTCAAGCAGACGCCCTGGGGCGAAAGCGTCATCGAATTCATTCTTTACATGCTGTGGGATCTGGGCCTGAAGGTCGGGCACGCGACACGCTCGCTGGGCGAGTGCGTGCGGCTGTCCAAGCAGGACATCACGATCCGCACCGCGATCCTGGAAGCGCGCTATCTGTGGGGCGACGAAAAGCTCCACGAAGAGCTGCGCAAGAAATTCTGGAGCGAGGTCGCGACCGGCACCGGCCAGGATTTCGTCGAGGCCAAGCTCGCCGAGCGCGACGAGCGCCATGCGCGCCAGGGCGAGAGCCGCTATCTCGTCGAGCCCAACATCAAGGAGGGCAAGGGCGGCTTGCGCGACCTGCAGACGCTCTACTGGATCGGCAAATATGTCTATCACGTCGAGGACGCCAGCGACCTCGTCCAGCACAACGTGCTGACTAAGGACGAGTTCAAGACCTTCCAGAAGGCCGAAGCGTTTCTTTGGGACGTGCGCGTGCGGCTGCACTATCTGGTCGGCCGGGCGGAGGAGCGGTTGTCGTTCGACGTGCAGCCGGAGCTGGCGACGCGGATGGGCTTCACCGGCGACAATCCGCGCCGCGCCGTGGAAGCGTTCATGAAGGCCTACTTCCTGGTCGCCAAGGATGTCGGCGACCTGACACGCATCTTCTGCGCCGCACTGGAAGACCAGAACCGCAAGCGGCGGCCTTCGCTCGCCTCGATGCTGCCCGGCTTCCTCAGGCCACGCACCAGCGGCGACGATTTCTATGTCGAGAACGGGCGGCTGACGGCCCGCGGCAACATCTTCCGCGCCGACCCGGTCAACATGATCCGGATCTTCCATATCGCCGACGCCAAGAAGGTGGACGTGCATCCTGACGCGCTGCGCACCATCACGCGCAGCCTGGCGTTCATCGACGACGAGGTGCGGCGCGATCCGGAGGCCAACCGGCTGTTCCTGGAGATCCTGTCGTCGCGCAACGATCCGGAACGGGCGCTGCGCCTGATGAACGAGGCCGGCGTGTTCGGCCGCTTCGTGCCGGAATTCGGCCGGGTCGTCGGGCTGATGCAGTTCAACATGTATCACCACTACACGGTGGACGAGCACCTGATCCGCGCCGTCGGCTATGTCGCGTCGATCGACCGCGGCGAGCACAAAAACGAGCATCCGCTGGCGACCGAGATCATCAAGCGGGTCAAATCGCGGGCGGCGCTGTATGTCGCGATGCTGCTGCACGACATTGCGAAGGGATTGCCCGGCGATCATTCCGAGGTCGGCGCCGCCATCGCACAAAGCCTGTGCCCGCGCCTGGGCCTGTCGCCCGAGGACACCGCCGCCGTGATGTGGCTGGTCAAGAACCATCTCGTCATGAGCGACACGGCGCAGAAGCGCGACATTTCCGATCCCAAGACGGTGAAGGATTTCGTCGGCCAGGTGCAGACGCCCGAAGTGCTGCGCCTGCTGCTGGTGCTGACGGTCGCCGACATCGCGGCGGTCGGGCCGGGCGTGTGGAACGGCTGGAAAGGGCAGTTGCTGCGCGAGCTCTATTACGAGGCCGAAGCGGTGATGTCGGGCGGCGACGCCGTGCCGGCGCGCGCGGCGCGGGTCGAATACGCCAAGGCCGGCCTCGTCAAGCGCATCGGCGACCTGCCGGAGCGCGTGCAGGCGCGCGCCCTGACGCGGCACTATGACAATTACTGGCTGGCCTTCGACGACGCGGCGCATGAGCGCCATGCGCGGCTGATGACGGTGGCCGACGCCGACGGCGAATTGTTCAGCCTGGGGGCGGAGAGCAACGACTTTCGCAGCGTGACGGAGATCGTGCTCTACACGCCGGACCATCCCGGCCTGTTCTCGCAGCTCGCCGGCGCGGTGTCGGCATCGGGCGGCACGATCGTCGATGCCAAGGCGTTCACCACCGGCGACGGCTTTGCGCTGGACGTGTTCTCGATCCAGGACGCGGAGGGCGGCACGTTCGGCGATGCAGCGCGCGTGGAGCGGCTGCGCCTGTCGATCGAGCGGACGCTGCGCGGCGAGGTCTATCCCCGCACCGCTATTGCCAAAAAGCCGGCGAAGAAGCGCAGCAGCGCCTTCCGCGTCACGCCGCGGATCAATTTCGACAACGACGCGTCGGCCAGCGCCACCCTGGTGGAGGTCGAGGGCCTGGACCGGCCGGGCCTGCTCTACGACGTGACGGACGCCATCTTCCAGTCGGGGCTGTCGATCTCCTCGGCCATGGTGTCGACCTATGGCGAGCGCGCGGTCGACGTTTTCTATGTCCGCGACGGCTTCGGCCACAAGGTGCGGCATGAGGAGCGGCTGAAAGCGGTGCGGGAACGCCTGCTCAAGGCGCTGCAAGACCCCGTGATGGCGTAGCCGGTCACCCTCTTTCGCCCGGCCCGGCAAGGCGCTATACCGCCTCTTCGAGCACTGGATGGGAATGCGCCGCGATGATCCGGCACCGGTCAGCCCTGTTTGCCCTGCCCCCGCTTTGGCGGGGTTGGTGACGCGCGCAAACCGCGCTTAAGGCAACGCGTCTTTCCCCCTTCGCTTTTCGGACACGCCCATGACCCAGTCGAACCGCAACCGCGTCCTTTCGGGGATGCAACCGACCAACACGCTGCACCTCGGCAATTACCTCGGCGCGCTCAAGAACTGGGTGCGGATGCAGGACGAGATGGATTGCCTGTTCTGCGTCGTGGACATGCACGCCATCACCGACGATGCCGGCTATCGCAAGCCCGCCGATGTGACGCGCGCGACGCGCGAGGTGACGGCCGCCTATATCGCCGGCGGCATCGATCCCAAGAAGAGCCCGATCTTCAACCAGAGTCGCGTGCCGCAGCATGCCGAGCTGGCCTGGATCTTCAACTGCGTGGCGCGGCTGGGCTGGCTCGACCGCATGACCCAGTTCAAGGAGAAGTCCGGCAAGCACAAGGAACGCTCGTCGGTCGGCCTCTACACCTATCCGGTGCTGATGGCGGCGGACATCCTCGTCTACAAGGCGACGCATGTGCCGGTGGGCGAGGACCAGAAGCAGCACCTGGAGCTGGCGCGCGACATCGCGCAGAAGTTCAACAGCGACTATGAGGCGCCGGATTATTTCCCGCTGCCCGAACCGGTGATCACCGGCCCCGGCATGCGGGTGATGAGCCTGCGCGACGGCCTCAAGAAGATGTCGAAGTCGGACGAGTCCGACAATTCGCGCATCAACCTGACCGACGACGCCGACACCATCGCGCAGAAGATCCGGCGCGCCAAGACCGATCCCCTGCCGCTGCCGTCCGACAAGGCCGAGCTGAAAGAGCGGCCGGAAGCGGAGAACCTGCTCAACATCTATGCCGCGCTGTCGGACACGCCGGTGGCCGAGGTGATGGCACACTTCGCGGGCCAACAGTTTTCCGCCTTCAAGAACACGCTGGCGGAGCTGGCGGTGGCCAAGCTCGATCCCATCACGCGCGAGATGCGGCGGCTGATGGCGGAGACGGCGGAGATCGACAAGATCCTCAAGACCGGCGCCGAGAAAGCACAGGCCATCGCCGAGCCGATCGTGGCCGAGGTGAAGCGGATGGTGGGCTTTGTCGGCTAGGCGTTGGCGCGTCCTCCCATAAGACAAAGGCGGCCGCCGCGTCCCTGGCTGAAAACGCAGGTACCGCCTCTCCTCTCGGAAGCGGGCAGGCTGGCCGGCGAACGGCCTGTCAGAGCCGCTGCGCGCACGCACCTTCGCTTCGTTCCTCCGCGGTCCGCTGCGAATCGAGGACGGTCCCGCCGTCGCGGTGGCCATCTGGCCTACAGAAGATGTCTGGACATGCCGGTCCCCTGGGCTTGCCTTCGGACGAATGGTCCGTAGCGACAGCGTACGGACGCCCGCCCATGACGGAGTGGGGAGGAAAATGAAGCGGGCTACGAAAGCCGCGCGGACTCTATCCCAGAATGAACTTCGTGCGCGGCTTCTTCGCCTTGGGCGGCGGAGCATTCGCGGCGGCGAGCGCGGCGGCTTCGCGGTCGGCTTCTTCCTTCACCAGGCGCAGCGCTTTCAGTTTCGCGGTGTTGGCGTCGGCGGCGTCGCGCTCGAGCGAGAGCTCGTGCTGGATGGTGTGGCTGGCGCCGCGCGGGACGGCGAACTGGTCCATCGCCTTCTTGCGGATGGCGTCGCGGCCGCGCGCCGGCGGGCTCAAGGGATTGTGGAAGGCCATGATGGCTCCTCGATGGTGAGCGGCGGCGGACACGGCGGCGGGCCCAAAGCCCACCGCCGCGTCCAGCGCTAACTCAAACCGATTTGAGGTTCACGGCCTTGCTGCCCTTGGCGTCGGGCTGGGTGTCGAAGGAGACCTTGTCGCCTTCGTTCAGCGAGTGCATGCCGGCGGCTTCGACGGCGGTTGCGTGCACGAACACGTCCTTGCCGCCGCCTTCCGGAGCGATGAAGCCGAAGCCTTTTGCGGAATTGAAGAATTTCACGGTGCCGATGGTCATTGTCTTTTTCCTGAAGTCATGGATTTTCCGCGCGCGCGAGATGCGCGAACGGACGAGGGTCACGAAGCATCAGGTTTGTAGGGGAAGGGTTTCCAGTCTCCGGCGCGCCTTTGGCGGCGCCGGCGCCTTGGGAGCGCTTCGTCTGACGGGCCGTGCAGCCGCGTGGGAGGGGATAAGCGCCTTTATTACGCAAATAGCAAGGATAGGAGAAAGATGGCCGGTCAGGTGGCTTTCGCCAGCTTGATCTGGACCTTGCTGCCGGTTGCGCGCGCATATTTGCGCAGCGACGCCATCGACGGCTTGCGACCGGTCTCCAGGCGGGCGACGGCGGACTGCGACGTCCCCATGCGGCGGGCCACCTGTGCTTGGGTGAGATTGGCGCGCGTGCGTGCGGCGAGCAGTTCATTGATCAGCGCGAACTCTTCTTCCAGGGCGTCGTAGGCCGCCTTGAAGGCGGGGTCTTTCATCTGCTTGCGCTTCCAGGCGGCGAAGCTCTTCATTCGCGTATCTCCTTCATGCGCGCCCGCGCGATGTCCAACTCGCGCGGCGGCGTTTTCTCGGTTTTCTTGACGAACGCCCGCAGCACGATGAGGCGCTGCCCGCTCGTCGTCACATAGATCGAACGCGCGATGCCGTCGCGTCCTTTGAGCCGCAGCTCCCACAGCTTACCGGAGAGATGCTTGGCGTAAGGCTCCCGCATGGCTGAGATGCCGTGCGCTTCGAGCATGTCGCCGAACCGGGTGAAACGCGTCCGCATGTAGAGCGGTAGAGCATCCAACTCTGCCTGTGCGACAGCATTCACGAAGCCGACCGTCCAGCTCATTTTTGATATATATCAGAAATGAGATGTGCTGGTCAATCGCGACGCCCCGGGCAAGCAGAATGAGTGGCGTTCGCCGTGGAGGCGATAACGCACGCCGCACATCGTCTGCCAGACGAGTTGGTGACGAACGCTCCGTCACGGAACGGGCGGCGGAGACGGAAGAGAGACGCGGTTCGCGTCATGACGATGTGACCCACCTGAATTTTCCAACCGGAACCACGCCGAATCGCTCTAACCTAGAGTTGCAATATGCGCGAGGATCAAGGATGACAGATTTAGGTGCTCCGAAACTTGGAAAGTCTGTCCAAAGGTCGGCGATCGAGCCGGGCCACTATTACGCCGTCGAAGCGGGGGGAGGTTTTCTCATCGGCTTTGCTGGCGCGGTCGATGATGAGCCTGTCTTTGTGATTCTCGGAAAGTGCGATTCATTTTCTTCCGACAACCCGCCCGTATGGGTGCTGATCAGCGCGATCCCTAGCGAGATATATTACGAGTTGGAAGACACGGTTTTGCTTCCGGCGCATACGACTGGAGAAGGAAAGCTGCCAGCAGGCGAGCTCGAAGCGGCACCAAGACATGGCGACCTCATCGAGGACGATACGAGGCGACAGTTCTTGTTCCTTGCGCACAAGCGCGATCGCCGCGCATTTTTGATCGGAGACGGCCGTGCCTGGCCGGAGTTCGATCCGGTCGTCGTATTCCGGCGGTGGCGGCTGATGCAGGGCGGCTCCCTGTTGTGTGCATTCGAGAGCCCGAAATAGGGCCGATTACCCTTACCAAAGTCGAGCAGCGAGTTTGTCGCCGTTCGCCATCGAACGACGTGGCGCGGTCATCGTCGAGGCGACCAGTCCTTTGGGACCTTTGCCGGCCCCTTCGATTCGTCTCCTGTCCCATTGCAGCGGAAGCATCTTCCAATACCCCCGCAGAACGGGCAGGTCCGCTTCGGTTGTCCCGGATAATGATTTGAGCCACCGCAGAGTTGGCAGACTTTGGAGCCTTTACAATCTCTGCAAACTATGACGCTCATAAAGTTCCTTACTGCAAAACGAGAGCTTTAATGGCGCGAATACTATCGGATGACAATGAAGATTGCGGATGCCGGCGCTGCGGGACATGGGCACACATCACCGAATGGTCATGCGGCTGCGTACAGGTGACGATTCATAACGATAAAGATCCTTGCGACGAATGCACAAATTTCAGCGGCAAACGTCACTATTGTGGTAGCTCCGGCGATCGTAGAAATCATCTGGGCTGAGCGCACCGAGCGGAGTGTCTAAGAGCCGCTATTCAACGGCCATTGGTCTACCGGCTCCTGCTCCCAAACGTCTTCGGCACCCCTGGCCTGCTCGCGCGCTGCATACGCTTCCGCGAAGTCTTTTGGTGCTTGGGACCGCGCTCCGACCGCTCGCCCTCGTCGCTGCCGGAGCCGTCGCGGACCGCCTTTAAGAACGCATCGTCTACCGCCCGCTCGACCTCGCTCTGCCTCGCGAACGGGTCGTCGGCGATGGCTAGCTCTGTGGCGGTGAGGCGCTTGAGTTCGTCGCGCAGGCGCGCGGCCTCCTCGAACTCCAAGTCGGCGGCGGCGTCTTTCATGCGCTTTTCCAAGTCTGCGATGGTCGCCTTGATGTTGTGGCCGACATAGGCCTGGCCGTCCTCGCCCAATTGGCCGGCGTCGACCGTGACGTGGTCGCGCTCGTACATGCTGCCCATGATGTCGGCGATGTTCTTCTTGACGCTCATGGGCGTGATGCCGTGGGCGGCGTTGTAGGCCTCCTGCTTGGCCCGGCGGCGGCTGGTCTCGGCCATGGCGCGCTCCATCGAGCCGGTGATCCTGTCGGCGTAGAGCACCACCTTGCCGTCGATGTTGCGCGCGGCGCGGCCGATGGTCTGCACCAGGGAGGTTTCGCTTCGCAGGAAGCCTTCCTTGTCGGCGTCGAGGATCGCGACGAAGGCGCATTCGGGGATGTCGAGGCCCTCGCGCAAGAGGTTGATGCCGATCAGGACGTCGAAGGCGCCCAGCCGCAGGTCGCGGATGATCTCGATGCGCTCCAAGGTCTCGACGTCGCTGTGCATGTAGCGCACGCGAATGCCCTGCTCGTGCATGTATTCGGTGAGGTCCTCCGCCATCTTCTTGGTCAGCGTGGTGACGAGGGTGCGGAAGCCGAGCTTGGCCACCTTGCGGCATTCGTCGATCAAATCGTCGACTTGGTTCTCGACGGGGCGGATCTCGACGGGCGGGTCGATCAGCCCGGTGGGGCGGATGACCTGCTCGGTGAAGACGCCGCCGGTGCGCTCCATCTCCCACGGGCCAGGCGTGGCGCTGACATAGACGGTGGCGGGGCGCATCGCGTCCCACTCCTCGAATTTCAGCGGGCGGTTGTCGATGCAGCTGGGCAGGCGGAAGCCGTATTCGGCGAGCACCGATTTGCGGCGGTAGTCGCCTTTGTACATGGCGCCGATCTGGGGGACGGTGACGTGGCTCTCGTCGGCGAAGACCAGCGCCTGGTCGGGGAGATATTCGAACAAGGTGGGCGGCGGCTCGCCGGGCAGGCGGCCGGTGAGCCAGCGCGAATAGTTCTCGATGCCGGCGCAAGAGCCGGTCGCTTCGATCATTTCCATATCAAATTGCGTGCGCTGTTCCAGGCGCTGGGCTTCGAGCAGCTTGCCGTTGGCGCGGAAGTTCGCGAGCGTGGTGATCAACTCGGCCTTGATGCCCTTGAGGGCCTGCTGCAGCGTCGGGCGCGGCGTGACGTAGTGCGAATTGGCGTAGATCTTGATGGTGTCGAGGCCGCCATAGGGCTTGCCGGTGAGCGGATCGAACTCGGTGATGCTGTCGACGACGTCGCCGAACAGCTCGACGCGCCAGGCGCGGTCTTCGTAATGCGCCGGGAAGATGTCGACGGTGTCGCCGCGCACGCGGAAGGCGCCACGCACGAAATTGTTGTCGTTGCGGCGGTATTGCAGCGCGCTGAGTTGCTGCTGCATCTCCATGCGGTCGAGCTTCCTGCCGCGCGCGATGGTGACGGCGGTGCCGCTATAGGTCTCGACCGCGCCGATGCCGTAGATGCACGACACCGAGGCGACGATGATGACGTCGTCGCGCTCCAGGATCGCCCGCGTCGCGCTGTGGCGCATGCGGTCGATCTCCTCGTTCACGCTCGAGTCTTTTTCGATGTAGGTGTCGGTGCGCGGGATGTACGCCTCGGGCTGGTAGTAGTCGTAATACGAGACGAAATACTCCACCGCGTTGTCGGGGAAGAACTGCTTGAACTCGCTGTAGAGCTGGGCCGCCAGCGTCTTGTTGGGGGCGAGGATGAGGGCGGGGCGCTGCACCGCCTCGATCACCTTGGCCATGGTGAAGGTCTTGCCCGAACCGGTGACGCCGAGCAGGACCTGGTCGCGCTCGCCGATGGTGCCGTGGTTGATCACGCCGCCTTCTTCTTGCGCGCGGGCGCCTTCGCCGGTGCCGAGGCCTTCGCCCCTGAGGCCGCTGACGAGATCGTGGATCGCGGTCGGCTGGTCGCCGGCCGGCTGGTAGTCGCTGACCAGGGTGAAGCGTTTGCCGCCTTCGGATTTTTCCGGGCGCGCGGGGCGGTGGGGGACGAAGCCGGCGAGCTCGGCACCGGTAGCTCCGTGAAGGGGCAAGTTCCCGATGGGCGGAGGGGCAGGATCGTAGGCATCGCCGACGGGCGCCAGTTGCACGGCGTCGGCCGCCGCGCGGAACTTCGCCGCGGCTTCGTTCACGCCCTTGGAACGGGGGCTTTTCGCGCGTCCGTTGCGCGGAATCATGCCGTTGTTGTGTGCCATGACGCCAATATAGGACGCCGGGACCGGTTTTGCAGCGGCTAAAGCGGTGGGGCTGCTGACAAGTATGTGTCAGCAGCCCTTGCGGCTTAGTTCGTGCCTTCACCGAACAGGTTGTAGGGATCGCTGGGCGAATAGCTGAGCGAGACCATCACCGTCTTGTCGTCCAGCGTCGTCACGGTGCCGGTGGCGGTGCCGTAGGTGAGGTTGACCCAGACGCCGTTCTGCGGCGCGTCGGCCGGCTTGTCGATCAGGAACGAGCCGTTCACCAGGCCGCCGAGCAGCTTGTCGGCGCGGATGGAGGCCGAGACCAGCCAGCGCGTGCCCGACTTGCTGAACGTCTTGAAGGCGGGATCGATGGCCTGGCTGTCCATGTAGCCGATCTGCGCCGCGACCCGCGAGGAGGCGGTGTAGCGCTCCAGGCCCACCCAGGCGTCGTAGACGTCGGCCTTGAACAGCGGCGTCGCCGCCACGCCGGTCGCCAGCGTCTGGCTCCAATTGGCGCGCAGGGCGCCGCCCAGCATGATGGCGGCGGTGTCGGGCGCCAGCTTGGTGATGTCGTTCGCGAAGCCGCCGAACGCGATGCGGCCGGAGATCCACAAGGCGCCGCTGGCGTCGCTGAGGCCGTCGACCGATCCGGGCTTGCCGTTCCACACGATGCCGGCGCCGACGTCGAGGTCGGAGCCGAGCCGCGCCGCCGCGTTGGCGGCGGTGACGCAGGCGTCGAGCGCCTTGGGAATGTCGAACTTCTGCGCCAGCGCGCCGGAGGAGACGTCGATCGCCGCGCTCACCTTCTGCTCGACCGCGTTCAGCGCCGCCAGCGCCTTGCGCAGCTTGGCGTCGTTGTTGGCTTTGTCGGTGACGCCGGCGGGCGCGGCGTCCTTGCGCGCGTCGAACGCCGCCTGGATGGCGCCGCCGTCGTCGTATTTGGCGCAGACCTGTCCCGCCTTCAGGCAATCGGACAGCGCGATATAGGCGTCGTCGACATAGGCGTCGCTCGGCGTGTCGCCGCCGAACTGGAGGCCGCGCCGCACCTGGCCGATGGTGTAGGCGAGCGAATTGAGCGCCAGCACGTTGCTGTCGGTGTTGTAGGCGGCCTGGTACTGGACGTTCTTGCTGCCGTCGAAAACGCCGTTGACGCAGCTGTCCCAGACGAGCTGGCCGTCGGGGCCGGTGGCGGTCAAGGGATCGCTGGAATCGAGCAGCGAGGTGCTGGCGCCGAAGGCCAGGCGCGAGGGCTTGGCCTTGGAGGCGTCGCCGCCGCCGTCGTCGCCGAGCGACAGCGCGCCTTCCAGCCGCGTGCGATAGGCCAGGCGGCCGAAATAATCTTCCTTCATGTAGTCGGCATAGGTTTCATGGCCATAGGCGCCGAAGGCGTTGCCGGCCCACACCGCGGACACGTCGAAGGCGAAGGCCTGCGAGTCCTTGGCCCCGCCCCAGCTGGCCGGCACCGAGAAGACGTAGGGCTTCATGCTCGCCGACGGCGACGACAGCGCGTTGGAGGTGCCGATCAGCGCCAGCGCCGGCGAGGTCGGTATGCCGTAGTCGAAGGTGAAGGAATCCTTGTTCTTCATCGCGACGTTCATGCCGTCCAGGATCTTCTGGAGGGCCGGCGGCAGAGCCGGGCCGGTGGCGTCGGCCAGCGCCGGAGAGGCGCCGAGCGCGCACAGGGCTGCGGTGCAGGCGCGCGCCAGCGCGCCCAGGCGGACGGTTGTCATGATACCCTCGCAAACGTTAGTTGAATGAGACGTAAATCAATTCCGAGTGGATGACGCCGTTCTGCGTCACGGTGCACAGGTAATTGTTCGGCTTGCCGTTCACCGGATCGGAATTGGCGACGCTGCTGCCGCCCTGGAGCGCCGTCACGCTCACATCGGCGCTGGTGGCGCCCATGAAGGCGGGCTCGGTATCGAGCCTGAGCGTCGTCATCGTGCCGTGCGCGGCGGCGGGCACGATGAAGACGCCGTTCGCCTGGGGCACGGGTTGCGCGCTGCCGTCGCTGGCAATCGCATACAGACCGAACTTCGCTTTCACGCCGATGCCGTCATTGCCGGCGATTGCCGGCGTCAGATTCACCGCCTGGTTCGCGACACCATCGAATTCCATAGCCAAGTCCCCATTGCCTGTGCAGCGACAGTATTGCGGGGCGTTGGCGAAAAAAATTCGCAGCCAATGCTTATGCACAATCTGCTCGTTCGTCTTTGTTTCCGCGGGGACTGAATTCGGCTTGCGAATTTCCAATGCGAACAATGGCGTGAGACGCAAATCTCCGCGGCGTCAGCAAAGACGCGGCGTGGAAAAGAATGTGGAAAAGTATCCAGCGCGCGCCGCGATGACTTCGCCGCTGACGAAATCGGAGGTCCAGGCGAGGCGTTGGCGCGCAACGGAGGCCGGATTTCGCGAATCACCCCTCTTTTCCGTCGCGATGCAGGCGCTGCGCGAATCGGATTACCCCACGCAGGCCGCGCGGCGTCGGCGGCGAATTCCGTGGCCTGCGTTTCGCCGCGCTACAATTTGGGGTAGCTCGCGTCGAGGCGCGCGCACAACCTGATCGCGGCGACATGCCAATCGCTTCCGGTTCATCCGCGATGGCTGCCGGCGCAATCCGGACCGGACGCCTACTCCGCCGCCTGCAGCGTCGGGATCTTCCGCGTGTCGACCCGGCGTTCGGCGTGCCATAGATCGTAGGCGCTCTGCAGGTTGAGCCACAGGCGCGGGCCGTTGCCGCACAGCTTGCCCAGACGCACCGCCATGTCCGGCGTCACGGGGCGCGGATTGATGCGCGTGGTAATGCGATGCAGCGTCTGGCGCGTGACGCCGAGCTTGGCGGCCGCGCCGAGAACCGACAGCCCCAAAGCCGGCAGGACATCCTCGCGCAGGATCTCGCCGGGATGCGACGGAGGCATCGCCCGCTTAAGCACCATGATAGTCCTCCAATTCGATCGCTTCTGCGGCACCTGCTTCGAAGGCATTTGCCAGCTTGCCGTCACGCGCATCGAAAAGCGACGGGGGCGAATCCCCTCAGCGCATAAGAACTTGACCCTATTCCCGATCGTGCGGCGCCGCTGCTTCCAGATCGGCCGCCGATCACATTGCGTTGAGTTCACGCGCCCGCGCGCGCGCGCCGATTGACAGCCGCCCGCTCTGGTGCCAAAATTTTGGCATGGCAGGCAAAACGCCCAAGAAGGACGGCTTCTCCCGACGCGAACGGGAGATCATGGAAGCGCTGTACAAGCTTCGGCGCGCCTCGGCGGCGCAGATCCTGGACGAGATCGCCGATCCGCCGAGCTATACCGCCGTCCGCACGCATCTGGCGATCCTGGAGAAGAAAGGCCATGTCCGCCATGCCAGCGACGGCACGCGTTACATCTATGAGCCGCTGGTGGCGCGCGAGCAGATGGGGCGGCGGGCCATCGATTCGCTGCTGAAGACCTTCTTCGACAATTCGGTCGAGCGCGCGGTGGCGGCGCTGATCGGGCGCAAGGATGCCGACCTGTCGCAGGACGAACTGGAGCGGCTGTCGCGGCTGATCGAAAAAGCCAAGCGGGAGGGACGATGAGCGATTTTGCGGCCGGACAAGTGCTCCTGTTCGCCGGCGCGATGCTCGCCGGCTCGGTGCTGTTGATGGCCCTGGCGCGGCTCGCGGCCTTTGCCGGGCGCGCCAGCCTGCGGCACCTGATCTGGGCCGCGTCGTTCGGCGCGCTCCTGGCGCTGCCGGCGCTGGCGCTGACGGTGCCGGGCGCGATCGTGTTGAAGATGGCGTCGCCTCAGGCGCCGCTGCCCGCCGCCACGGACGGGGTTGCCGCCACGCCCGCGCCGCTATTATCCATGCCGACATCGGCCATGCCGCGGTCCGTGGCGGCCGCGCCGACCGCCTTCGATCTTGGCGATGTGGCGCGCCTGCTGATCGGCCTCTGGGCCACCGGCGTTGTGCTAATCGGGCTGCGCCATCTGATCGCCGCGCTTCTCCTGCGAAACATGCTGCGCGACAGCACCCCGCATCCGTTCGAGCCCAGCGAGCTTGCGACCTCGCCGCCGAACTTGCGCTTCGACCTGCGCCTGTCGCCGCGCGGGCAGGGGCCGCTGACCTGGGGGATTTTCCGTCCCGTCATCCTGTTGCCGGAGCAGGCGCAGTTCTGGCCGCAGGAGCGGCTGCAGGCGGTGCTGCGCCACGAATTCGCCCATGTGCGGCGGCGCGACGGGCTGGCCCAGGCGCTGGCGCTCGCCGCCAGTGCGCTCTACTGGCCCAATCCGCTGGTCTGGCTCGGCTTGCGCAGGCTGCGCCACGAAGCGGAGATCGCGGCGGACGACGCGGTGATCGCGTCGGGCCTGACGCCGTCCGACTATGCCGGCGAGCTGCTGCACATGGCGAAGGAATTCCGCGCCCAGGGTCCGTCCGCGGCGCTCGCCATGGCGGCGCCGTCGGCGCTGCCGGCGCGGGTGAAATCCATTCTGGCCCCAACCCAAGCAAGATCGGGAGTGACATCCATGGACGTGTTGAAGATGACTGCCATCGCCCTTCTGACCACCAGCGCGCTCGTCGTCGCGCGCCCGTCGCTGGCGCAGGATGCGCCGCCGGCACCGCCCACCGTGGCACCGCCCGCCACGCCGCCGACCCCCGTGATGGAGGCCACGCCGCCCATGCCGCCCCAGGAAGCGGTCGCGCCGACGCCGCCCGATGCCGCGGACGGTCGCCATGTCGTGCGCATCGTGCGGCTCCACGGCGCGCATACGGAGCGCGACATGCGGCGCATGCGAATCGAGATGCGGCGCGCCGACCGCGAGATCCACGACGCCATGGCGCGCGTGAAGCCGGAGATCGACCGCGCCATGGCAGAGGCCCGGCGGGTCGAGAGCCTGCGGCCTGAGATCAACGCGCAGATCAAGGCGGCGCTGGCCGAGGCGCGCGCGCAGCTCGCCCTGGTGCACGACGACGCCATACGGGCAAAGGTCGACGCGGCGCTGGCCCGGGCCGAGGCGCGGATCGACCAGGCGGCGGCGTCGGGCGCTTCGGGCGAAGGCGGCGACGGCGACAGAACCGTCATCCTGCAGGACGGCCCCGACTCGCAGTGAGGTGAGACGCCATCGCGGCCGGACGCGCCCGCATTGCGGGCGCGTTCGCGCGGGGCGATGACCGCCGCGCGCGGCGAGACGGATCGGTTGCCGTCCGTGCGCCGGACATTGCATAGTCCCCGTACTGGCCCGCAGTGGGCGGCCAACTGGGGATCGTTGATCGCATGCACACGCGCAATCTCATCGAGAAAGCTCTCGAGTCGCTGCTGTTCAATTCGCGCTGGCTGCTGGCGCCGGTCTATGTCGGGCTGGTGCTGTCGCTGGTCATGCTGCTCGTCGCCTTCGTCGGCGAGATCGTCGAGGCCTTCCCGCACATCATCGGCATGAAGACCGAGGAGGTCATCCTCACCGTGCTGTCGCTGATCGACCTGTCGCTGGCGCTCAACCTGGTGATGATCGTGATCTTCTCGGGCTACGAGAATTTCGTCTCCAAGATCGACACCGGCGGCAGCGAGGACCGGCCGCAATGGATGGGCACGCTCGATTTCTCCGGCCTCAAGATGAAGCTGATCGGCTCCATCGTGGCGATCAGCGCGATCTCGCTGCTGCGCGCCTTCATGTCGCTGGCCGAGCCCGGCAAGGCGTTCGACGACGTCCATCTGCGCTGGATGGTGATCCTGCACGTCACCTTCCTGTTCTCCGGCGTGCTGTTCGCGGCGATGGACTGGATCGCCTCGGTGACCGAGAAGAACGAGCATTCGATCAATCCGGGCGTCAGCCACGATCAGCGGGGGTAGGGCGATGATCCAAGCTTCCTGCCATTGCGGCGCCGTGCGTCTGGAGATCGAGACCGCACCGTCCGTCGTCACCGATTGCAACTGCTCGATCTGCCGGCGCATGGGGACGCTGTGGGCGTATTACCGGCCGGAAGAGGTGCGTATCGTGCCGCCGTCGGGCGCGACCGAGTTCTACATCTGGGGCGACAGGTGGCTGGAATTCCACCGCTGCAAGGTTTGCGGCAACGTCACCCATTGGGCGGCGGTCGACAAAACCGTACCGCGCATGGGCGTCAACGCGCGGCTGATGGACCTTTCGGTGCTGGCGGGCGCGCGCCTGCGCAAGCTCGACGGTGCGGTAACGGAGAAATACATCGACGAGGACTGAACGCCGGACGGCTCACTCGTCGACGTTGACGCCGCAGTTCTCGTCCACGCCCCACAGATTGCCCTTGCTGGCCTTCAGGACGTTCTGCTGGCGCTTGCTCAGGTTGGGGAAGAAGGTGATGCCGGTCGCTTCCTCGATGTCGTGGATCGCCACGGCGTAGTTCGGCAGGTTGGCCGGGTCCAGCTTCTTGTTGTCCAGCAGCATGCCGAGGGCGCGGCCGTGCTCGGGATCGAAGATCACCTTGAAGAACTTGTCGGGGATGCGGACGCGCTTGGCCTTGTCCGTGCCCATCCAGTGTTCCGTGTCGCCATAGACGGGGCCGGTGATGACGTAGAGGTCGGTCATGCCGTCGCACGCCACCCAGTTGCGGACGTCGGTCTCCAGATAGCGCCAGATGTGCCGGTTGAAGCCGATGCCGACCTGCGGCGCCATGTTCGTCATCCAGAAGCTTTCATTGGTCATCTGCTGGCTGGACTTGAAATCGGCCGCCGGCGCCTGGTGGCCGCGGTCATAGGGCGGGGTCTGGTTCTTGTAGTCGTCGGGATCGGCGCTGCCGGTGGCCTGCGGGTCCTTCTTGAAATTGTCCTTGCGGTTGGCGCTGCCGCTGAGCTGCGCCGGCGTCAGGTGCTCGATCACCCAGTTGGGCACATGGGTGTCGGGGTTGAACGACACCGCGTAGCCGGTGCGGCAGAGCTCGACGCCGTTGTCGGCCATCTCCGGCAGGCCGATCAGGGCGTAGCGCGCGCTGCAATGGCTGAAGCCGATGACGTCGGTCGCAGGCAGCGGCGCGCCGGCGCCGCCCAGGGCGCAGAACAGCGCGAGCGCGGCCGCGGCCTGGGGCACCGGCTTCATCAGAAGGCTCCCGGCGGCGGAGATGGCGGCGGCGGCGCAGCCGGCTTGGCGTTCGGGTCGGGCTTGGCGTTGGCGATGCCCTTGGAGATCGCATAGCTGCCGGCGCTGATGCCGAGCAGGCCGAGCACGCTGTCGGGGATGTTGACGAAGGTGCCGCTCTCCACCGACAGCAGCAGGAACAGGCCGGCGATGACGAAGGTGAAGATCAGGAACTGGAAGCGCGACAGGCTCGCCTTGTTGGAGCCGGGCTCGGTCAGCACCTGGCTGAGATCGATTCTGCCGTAGGCGATCAGGTAGAGCACCACGGCCGCCATGCCCAGGATGACGACGATCAGCGCCGCGGCGATGACCCAAGACAGATCCGTCCATACCATAGCTATTCTCCCGGTTTCGCAATGAACTGCTTGAGATTGAGCATCCAGCCGAGCTTGCCGGCGAGATAGATGCCGTGACTGCCGATGAACAGGGCGGTGAGCTCGTTCGGCACCGGCGGAAGCGAAGCCGCGGCCGCGGCGCCGTGCAGCGTGGTGAGCGTCAGCCGCGCATAGCCGGCGACGGCGAGCGCGAAGGCGAAGAGCAGCTGCACCCGCTCCGGCGAGGGCCGGCCGTCCGCCGCGTGCTGCGCGGAGCGCGCCAGCAGGCCGCCCATGTTGATCCCGCCATTGGCGCAGCGATACGCGAACAGGCCCGCGAGAAGCACAAGCCAGCCCGCGACTCCCCACAGGATCACCCGCGCGATGACGTCGTAAGGCCCCATGGCTTCGATTGAACCATGGTTTTTCGAGCGGTCAACCAATCAAGTTGTGAATAACTCCGTGACAATGCAAGTTCATCAAGTAATCAAGCGACTCTTCACTGGCCCAGCGCCCGGGCGGCGTCCGTCTTCCCGTCGAACGCCGGATAGAAATGCTGCATGAGCCGGCCGCTGTACGAGACCAGATTGCGATGCGACAGCGCAACATCGCGCAGGGGCGTCTCGAAATAGGGCGTCAGGATTCCCGCGAGCATGGCGAACGCCGTCGCGTCGGCGCCGCACGGCTCGGGCCCCATCAGGTAGCCGTTGTCTCCCAGGATGCCGGACAGGCTGGCCAGGCTCTGCGCCGCCAGCGCCGCGATCTCGTCCGGCGCATGGCGGCCAAGGCCGTGGGCGTAGAGTGCGCCCTTGACGCGCGCGCGGGCGTCGTCGCGCACCGCCGGCGGCGCGCCGTCGAAGAAATGCGCCGGACCCTTGGCGAAGTTTTCGTCGTCCAGCCAGCGCGCATGGAGCAGCGCCCAGTAGAGATGGTCCTCCAGCAGGCGCTCGATCGCCCAGGCTTGCGCCTTTTGCGCCACCGTGAGGCCGCGGTCGAGATCGGCACCATGCGCGGTTTCCAGGTGCCAGCGGATGAAGGTCGAATCCGCGATGCGCAGGCCGTCGTCGTCGATGAAGGGGATCTTGCTCTTGGGCGAGGCCTGCGGCCCGCCGCGTTCACGGCGGAAGGGGACGCCCGCCATCTTGAGCTGCACCTCGGTTTTCATGACGAAAGGGCTGGGATCGGGCAGGCCGAAGGCGGGTCCGAAACCGAACAGCGTGATCATGGCGGGGCTCCTTCAAAAGCGCGGCCTTTTCATAAGCCGCCGCTGCTGACAACATGCTGTCAGCAGTCTGGCAGCAGGATGGCTTGGCCCGAAAGATGAGAGACGCCATGACCGCGACCGTGTTCGACCGCTTCCCCAGGCCGCCCTGTGCCGACCTGCTCGGCTGGACGTTGCTGGAGCACGACGCGGCCAAGGGCTGGGCCCGAATGGCGTTCGAAGCGCGCAGCGATTTTCTCAACCCCGCCGGCTTCGTCCAGGGCGGCTTTCTGACCGCGATGCTCGACGACGCGATGGGTCCGGCGGTTCTGCTGATGACGCAGGGCCGGTCCTACAGCGTGACGATCAACCTGAATGTCAGCTTCCTCAGCCCGGCGCGGCCGGGACGGCTGGTCGGCGAAGCGCAGGTCGTCCAGCTCGGCAAGACCATCGCCTTCGTGGAAAGCCGCTTGTCCGATTGCGATCAGCGCCTGCTGGCGACGGCCACCGCGAGCGTCCGGCTGGTGCCGGTGGAGAAGCTGGCGGCATGAGAAACGGGACGACACCATGAGACGCGCCGAACGCCTGTTCCAGATCATCCAGATCCTGCGCCGCTCCAAGCGCCGGCCGATCACCGCCGGCGACATCGCCGGCGAGCTGGAGACCTCGCTGCGCACGATCTATCGCGACATCTCGCAATTGCTGGCCGAGCGGGTGCCGATCCGCGGCGAGGCGGGCATCGGCTACATCCTGGAGGACGGCTTCGACATGCCGCCCCTGATGCTGACGGCGGACGAGATCGAGGCGGCGATGTTGGGCGCGCAATGGGTGATGGGGCGCGGCGACGCGGCCCTGTCGCGCGCGGCGCGCGATCTCGTCGCCAAGATCGGCGCGGTGGTGCCGCCGCATCTAAAGCCGCTGGCGCTGGATTCGACGCTGGTGTCGCCCAACTGGAAGCGCATCGAGAGCGATACGATCGACATGGCCAAGGTGCGCGCCTGCATCCACGCCCAGACCAAGATCGCAATTGCTTACGGCGACGAGCAGGGCCGCGCCAGCGAGCGCGTCATCTGGCCGATCGCGGTGAGCTATTGGGAGCTGGTGCGGGTGATCGTGGCGTGGTGCGAATTGCGCAAGGCCTTCCGCAGCTTCCGCACCGACCGCGTGCACGCCGCCGATTTCCTGACCGAGCGCTATCCGACGCCGCGCACGCGGCTGACCGCGCAATGGCGCAAGGAGATGAGCGAGGCGATCGAGCGCGGCGCCTACAAGAAGAAGCTGGAGCAGCAGCAGAACAGGATGTAGAGCGCGGCGTGCTGGTTTTCTCCCGTCATCCTCAAACGTCATGGCCGGCCCCCGGGATCGCGCCAAAGGCGCGACCCGAGGACAGGCTCTTGTGCCGGCCATCCATGAAAACCATCGGTGAATATCTTCGACTGTGGTTTTCATGGATCGCCGGGACGAGCCCACTGCTGTCCGGTTTAAATTGGTGGACAAGGCGCATGGCGTTGATTCTTCTGTCTTCCAAGCGTTTGGCGACGTTTTGGACACGGA
>OLLF01000219.1_pt1 | contig 28070 bp, 25 predicted proteins | sample 1604471 | NCBI WGS metagenome assembly OLLF01 (sample SAMEA104055714, study PRJEB20765) | soil metagenome | isolation source: soil
CGTTCAATGTTGGCCGCACAACCAAAAACACCGGAAACCCGAGCAACCATGCGCCTCTCCAGCTAGCACACGGTTACAAATCGCCCTAATCACCAATTATTTTTCGCGCGCCCCTTGAACCGAGTCGGTCCAAACCACATTTCCCGTAAATCCCCACAGCTGTGAGCGAAGCGCCGGCGCAGATTTGCGCTGCGCGCTTTCGCGCGAAAGGATTCACCGATGACAGATGAGAACGCGTATCGCAGTCGCGCTCAGAGTCCGCCTTGCGCGGTCGCATACGCGTCGATCGCCGCGACATGCGCCGCCTTCTCCGCTTCGTCGAGGAACGAACCGAGGAAGCTGTTCTTCGCCAGCGTCACGAGTTCGCCGCGCGTCAGTGTCACCGCGTTGTAATTGTCGTTGAGGTAACCGCCGAAATAGGCCGGATCGTCGGAATTCACCGTGGCGCGCAGGCCGAGGTCCAGCATGCGCTTGATCGGATGCGCCGCAAGGTCCGGCACGACGCACAGTTTCAAATTCGACAGCGGGCAGACGGTCAGCGTCATCTGCTCCGCCACGAGCCGGTCGACGAGCAGGTCCTGCTCCAGCGCGCGGTTGCCGTGGTCGAGCCGGTCGATGTGCAGGAGGTCGAGCGCCTCCCAGACATAGTCGGGCGGCCCTTCCTCGCCGGCATGGGCGACGAGCTTCAGCCCGCGCTCGCGCGCCGCCTTGAACACGCTTTGGAACTTGGCCGGCGGATGCCCCAGCTCGGACGAATCCAGGCCCACGCCGGCGATGCGGTCGAGGTAAGGCTCGGCCGATTTCAGCGTGGCCAGCGCATTGTCCTCGTCGAGATGGCGCAGGAAACAGAGGATGAGTTTCGACGTCATGCCGTGCTCGCGCTCGGCCGCCGCCAGCGCGCCCAGCATGCCGGCGGCGACGGTGGCAAACGGGACGCCACGCGCGGTATGCGTCTGCGGATCGAAGAACACTTCGACATGGCGCGCCCCGTCGGCGGCGACGCGTTTGGTATAGGCCGCGGTCAGGTCGAAGAAGTCCTGCTCGGTCTGCAGCACGCCGGCGCCCTGGTAGTAGATGTCGAGGAAGTCCTGCAGGTTGGAGAAGCTGTAGGCGGCGCGGACGTCTTCCACGCTCTTGAAGGGAATGGCGATTTTGTTGCGCCCCGCGAGCGCGAACATCAGTTCGGGTTCCAGGCTGCCTTCCAGATGCATGTGGAGTTCGGCCTTGGGCAGGCCGGCGATGAACGAACTGTGATCTGTCATCAGGGTTTGTTATTTCGGGCGCAGGCAAAAGTCGAGGGCCGGGGAATTGAAGGCTAAGCGCGGCTATAGGCACGCCGGCCCATCACATAGGCATGCGCCACGGCGCGGTCGTCGCCGAGAATGGCCAGGGCAAACAGTTTGTCGGCGATCGACCGGGACTGTGCGGCACGGCGCGCCAGCACGGGCGTGGCGTCCCAGTCGAGCACCAGGAAATCGGCTTCCTTGCCGGCCGCGAAATTGCCGATTCTGTCGTCCATCTTCAGCGCCTTGGCGCCGCCGAGCGTCGCCAGGTAGAACAGCTTGAACGCATCGACCGGCTGATGCTGCAACTGGCCGACCTTGTAGGCCTCGCTCATCGACTGGAGCTGCGACAGCGAAGTGCCGGCGCCGATGTCGCTGCCCAGGCCGACGCAGACCTGTTCGCGCTCCGCCGCGGCCAGATCGAACAACCCGCTGCCGAGAAATAGGTTGGAGGTCGGGCAGAACGCCACCGCCGAGCCGTGCGCGCCCATCCGCCGCCATTCGTCCGGCGACAGGTGAATGGCGTGCGCGAACACCGATCGCTCCGTCGCCAGGCCGAATTTCTCGTAAGCCGCCAGATAGTCCGCGCAATCGGGAAAGGTGCGCAGGACGAACGCGATCTCGTCGGCGTTCTCCGAAAGATGCGTCTGGAGCAGGATACCCGGATGCTCCGCCAGCAATTGCCCGGTCAGCGCGAGCTGGCGCTCGGTGGACGACGCGGCGAAGCGCGGCGTCACCGCATAGGTAAGGCGGCCCTTGCCGTGATAGCGGGCAATCAGATCGGCGCTGTCGGCATAGCCGCTCTCGGCGGTGTCGCTGAGATCGGCGGGCACGTTGCGGTCCATCAGCACCTTGCCGGCGGCCAGGCGCATGTTGCGCGCCAGCGCCGCATCGAACAGCGCTTCGACGGAGCCTTTGTGCACCGTCGCGAAGACCAATGCGGTGGTGGTGCCGTGCGCAAGGAGCTGATCGAGGAAGAATGCCGCAGTCTGTGCCGCGACCGAAGGATCGGCAAAGCGCGCTTCGGCCGGAAAGGTGTAATTTGCCAGCCAATCGAGCAATTGCCCGCCCGGCGAGGCGATCATGTCGATCTGCGGATAATGCACATGCGCATCGACGAAACCGGGCACGATCAGGCTGCCGGGATAGTGCATGAGCACCACGTCCGCCCCGAGCTTCAGCCCGAGCACGGACCAGGGCCCCGCTTCGACGACGTGGCCGTCCTCGACCACCAGGCAGCCGTCCTCGAAATAGCTGTCGGGCGGCCGTCCGCCCGCGGGATCCTCGAGCAGGTGGAGGAGCGATGCCCGGTAAGCCTGCCGCGCCATCACAGTCCGTCCGGCGCAGCGAGCAGGATCGAGCCGTCGAGCACGATCTCTTCCAGATTGTCGCCCGGCCCGTCGCGGTCGATCACCAGGAAGTCGCTGACCCCGCCGAGCGCGAGGCTGTAGTGATGCCATACGCCGGCGCCGATGTTCACGCCCTGATTGGAGGCAGCGGTGAAGGCTTCGATTGCGTGCGGATCGAACTTCCCGCGCGGCGCAACGACGACGAGAAACGGCAGACTGCAGAGCGGCATGAAAAGCTGGCTGCCGAGCGGATGGTTCTCCATCACCCGCAAGGCGAACGGATAGACCGGCGGTTTTGAGCGATAGAGATGGGCGACCGCCTTGCCGCCGGTCCCGGTGTCGATGGTGGCGAGATCGGCGAACTTCTTCGTGGCGCCATAATTGATCGCTTGTGGCATCCCGCGCGCTTCGACGACGTTACCGAACGGCGCGAAGGCCTCGGCGGTCAGCGGCTTCGGCTGCAGCACGCGGCTCATGGCGCGCCCTGGCGCAGCCAGGCGCCGAGCTCGGCGCGCTCTGCGTCCGTCATGCCGGTCTCGTTGCCCAGCGGCATCGCCTTGGTGGTCACCGCCTGGATCAGGATGCGCGCGGCGTTCTGCTTGACGATGTCGTCTCGCGTGAAATCGAGCCCTTCGGGCGCGGTCGCAATGCCCGCATGGGTCGGATGGGCGCTGTGGCACATGACGCAATGCTTATCGATGATGGCGCGGGCCGTGGCGTACGGCACGCCCGCCGACGGCGCCGTCCCGGCGCCGTGCTGCACGCTGATCGCGATGGCCATCGTCACGACGAACACCAGGACGGCGCCGAATGCCAGCAGCCAATTGGTCGGCCCCTTGTGCCGCAGGTTGAAGACATGGCGGATCATGATGCCGGCAATGGAGAGCCCCGCCAGCACCAGCCAGTTGATCGAACTGGCGAACAGCATCGGGTAGTGATTGCTGATCATGATCAGCACCACCGGCAACGTCATGTAGTTGTTGTGCAGCGAGCGCTGCCTGGCCTGGAGCCCAAGCGCGGCCGGCGGCGCCTCGCCCGCCAGCATCGCCGCGACGACCTTCTTCTGGTTGGGGATGATGACGAAGAACACGTTGGCGACCATCGCGGTGCCGGCGATGGCGCCGACATGGATGACGGCGGCGCGGTCGCTGAAGATATGCGTCAAGGCGTAAGCGGCGGCGGTGAGGATCGCGAACCACAGCGCGCCGAACAGCGGCCCGTCCTTGCCCAGCGGCGAGCGGCACAGCCCGTCATAGACCAGCCAGCCGCCGGCCAGGAAGGCGAGCGAAATGCCGATCGCTTCCGGCGGCGTCAGCGCCAGCTTCGCCTTGTCGATCAGGAAGATGTCGGCGCCGAGATAATAGATGACGGCGAGCAGCAGAAAGCCGCTGAGCCAGGTGAAGTAGGCCTCGTATTTGAACCAGTGCAGATGCGGCGGCAGCTGCTCCGGCGCCACCAGGTATTTCTGGTTGTGATAGAAGCCGCCGCCATGCACCGCCCACAATTCGCCGGCGACCAGCTTCCGGCCGTTCGCCGCGGCGCGGATGTTGCCGTCCAGCCAGTTGAAATAGAACGAGGCGCCGATCCAGGCGATGCCGGTGACGACGTGCAGCCAGCGCAGCGCCAGCTCGAGCCAGGGGACGATGTCACTTGCCATGAACGGCCTTGGGCCTGCGCAAAGCGGCGCGCGATTGCACGGTCAACAATAGCTCGGCGGCGATGGCGATGGCCAGAACCTCGGGCGCCTTGGAGGCCAGGCCGATGCTGCCGATGGGACAGACGAGGCGCGCGAGCAAGGCGCGCGGTATGCCGTCGGCGATGAGCCGCTTCTCGAACCGCGCGCGCTTGGTCGCCGAGCCGATCAGGCCGCAATAGCGAAAGTCGCCGCGCTTCAGGATGGCGCGCGTCAGGTCGTAGTCGACGGCGTGGCTCTGGGTGAAGACGAGATAGAGCGCGCCCGGCGGCGCCGCTTCGGCCTGCGCCACCAAATCTTCGGCGATGGTCACGTCCGAGCCGCCGAGTTCGTCGCGGTTGTCGTACCAGGCGAGGCGGAACGGCAGCGTCGCGACGATGGGCGCCAGCGCCTTGCCGACATGACCGGCGCCGAACATCAGGAGCAGCGGCCTGGGGTCGACGCGCTCGACGATGACGAGGCCCATGGCGTCGAATTTCTGGGCGGGGTCGACCGGCTTGCCGCCGGCCCCGGTCAGACGAACCGGTACGGCGTCGCCCGGCACCGCGGCGACGCCGTGCAGATCGTCAACATGTCTGGCGATAACGCCATCGAGGAGCTTGGTATGAATCGCATAAGGATGGCCCGCCGCCTCGGCGGCTCCGATCGCATCGAGCCAGGCGGTGCTCGCGGCATCGACGCGTTCTAACAGCACGCCGACGCGCCCGCCGCAGCATTGGCCGAGCAGTGGCCCCAGCGGATAGGACTGGAAACGATACGGCGCGCCCGCCGACAGCAACCTGCACGCCTGGTCGGCGATGGTGAATTCCAGATTGCCGCCGCCGACCGTGCCGTGCTGGCCGTTCTTCCAGACGAGCATCCTTGTGCCCGCCTCGCGCGGCGCCGAGCCCGCGACCGAGCAGATGGTGACAAGCGCGGCGGGTTCGCCCCGCGCGATCAGGTCCGCCGCCTGCTGCCACCAGCCGCTCATGGGCGCAGCCTTTGGACGGCGAGCAGGATGCGCTCGGGCGTCGCCGGGGCGTCGAGCTCGGGCTCGCGGCGGTGGTCCGCGACGCTCGCCACCGCATCGGTCAGCGCCGAGAACACCGAGATCGCCAGCATCAGCGGCGGCTCGCCGACCGCCTTGGAGCGGTGCACCGTGTCCTCACGGTTGTCGCCCTTCCACAGTTCCATGTTGAAAATCGGCGGCCGGTCGCTGCAGGCCGGTATCTTGTAGGTCGAAGGTGCATGCGTCCGAAGATGACCCTTGGCGTCGAACACCAGTTCCTCTGTCGTCAGCCAGCCCATGCCCTGCACGAAGCCGCCCTCGATCTGACCAAGATCGATCGCCGGATTGAGCGAGCGGCCGACATCGTGGATCAGATCGACGCGCAAGGTCCGGTTCTCGCCGGTCAGCGTGTCGATCACGACCTCGGACACCGCCGCGCCATAGGCGAAGTAGAAGAACGGATGGCCGCGATGCCGCGAACGGTCGTAGTGAATCTTGGGCGTCTTGTAGAAGCCCGTCGAGGACAGCGAGACGCGGCCGATATGCGCCGCGCGCACCAGTTCGGCGAAGCGCATGCTGTGCGCGCCGGCGAAGACATGATTGTCGCGAAAGACTACGGCCTCGGGCGCGCATTTGAATTCGGCCGCCGCAAAGGCGATCAGCCGCTCCTTGATCGTGCGCGCCGCCGCCTGCGCCGCCATGCCGTTGAGATCGGCCCCCGCCGAGGCCGCCGTCGCGGAGGTGTTGGGCACCTTGCCGGTCGTCGTCGCGGTGATCTTCACGGCGTCGAGGTCGATGGCGAATTCCTCGGCCACGACCTGGGCGACCTTGGTCATCAGGCCCTGTCCCATCTCGGTGCCGCCGTGGTTCAGGTGCACGCTGCCGTCGGCATAGACATGCACCAAGGCGCCCGCCTGGTTGAGATGGGTGGTGGTGAACGAGATGCCGAACTTGACCGGCGTCAGGGCGAGGCCGCGCTTGAGCACCGCGTTTTCGGCATTGAACTTCGCCACCGCCGCGCGGCGCGCGCGGTAGTGCGACTTCTCCTCCAGCGCCGCGATGAGCTCCGGCGCGATATTGTCTTCGACGGTCTGGTGATATTGCGTGACGTTGCGCGGAGCCGCGCCGTAGAGATTGGCCTTGCGCACATCCAGCGGATCTTTGCCGAGCTTGCGCGCAATGACGTCCATCACACGCTCGATGCCCATCATGCCCTGCGGCCCGCCGAAGCCGCGGAAGGCCGTGTTCGAGACGGTGTTCGTCTTGTAGCGATGCGAGACGATGGTCGCGTTGTTCAGGAAGTACGTGTTGTCCGCATGGAACATGGCGCGGTCGTTGATCGCCAGCGACAGGTCGGTGGAATAGCCGCAACGCGAGGCCAGTGTGAATTCGATGCCGTCGATGCGCCCGTCATCGCCGAAGCCGACGTCGTAGTCGATCTCGAAATCGTGCCGCTTGCCGGTCAGGACCATGTCGTCGTCCCGGTCGAGGCAGATTTTCGCCGGGTGGCGCGTCTTCGCCGCCACCAGCGCCGCGGCCGCGGCGGGCAGCGCCGCCTGCGTTTCCTTGCCGCCGAAAGCGCCGCCCATGCGCCGCACCTCGACGGTTATCGCGTTGCTCGGCATGCCGAGCATGGCGGCGACGAGGTGCTGCAGCTCCGACGGATGCTGGGTCGAGGAATAGAGCTGGATGTCGCCGTCTTCCTGCGGCACGGCGAGCGCCACCTGGCCTTCGAGGTAGAAATGATCCTGTCCGCCGATGACAAGCCTGCCCGAGGCGCGGTGACGCGCCCGGACCAGCGCCGCCGCGCTGTCGCCCAGCACCATGCGCTGCGGTTTTTCCAGTTCGAGGCCGGCGGCGCGCGCCTCGGCGATGGTCAGGGCCGCGGGCAGATCTTGGTAGCGGATTTTCGCAAGCCGCGCCGCCGCGCGCGCCAGCTCCACCGTCTCCGCCGCGACGGCGAACAGCGACTGCCCGGCATATTGCACCAGGCCGTCTGCGAAGATCGGGTCGTCATGGACGACCGGGCCGACATCGTTCTTGCCGGGGATGTCCCTGGCCGTGAACACCGCCACGACGCCCGGCGCGGCGCGCACGGCGGACAAATCCATGCCCTGGATGTTCGCGTGCGCGCGTTCGCTGAGGCCCAGACACAGATGCAGCAGGCCCGCCGGCTCGGGCATGTCGTCGATATAGACCGCACGGCCGGCGACGTGCTTGGCCGCGCTGTCGTGATGCCGTGCGGCGCCGGTCCGCCCGCTGTCGCCGCGCTCACCCATGGCCGAGCGCCTCGGTTTCGAGCACGCGCATCGCCGGCGCGCCGGAGATTTCAAGCCAAGCCTTGAACAACAGGTTCTTCGCCGCCGCTATGCGATAGGCGGCCGAGGCGCGCATGTCGCCGATGGGCTGATAGTCGGTTTCCAGCGCCTGCATGGCGTCGCGCACGGCCGCTTCGCGCCACGGCTTGCCGGTCAGCGCCGCCTCGGCGGCGCGGGCGCGCTTGGGCGTCGCGGCCATGCCGCCATAGCAGATGCGCGCCTCGCGCACGACGTCGCCGTCGCGCCGGATATGGAAGGCGCCGCAGACGGCGGAGATGTCCTGGTCGAAGCGCTTGGACAGTTTGTAGACCCGGAACGCCGCGTCGGCGCCGAGTTTCGGGACGACGATCTTCTCGACAAATTCGCCGGGCGTGCGATCCTGCTTGCCGTAGGCGAGGAAGAAGTCCTCCAGCGGCATTCGCCGCTGCTTGTCGCCGCGGCGCAGGACCAGCGTTGCGCCCAGCGCGATCAGCGGCGGCGGCGAATCGCCGATCGGCGAGCCGTTGGCGATATTGCCGCCGATGGTCCCGGCGTTGCGCACCTGCACCGATCCCAGGCGGCGCAGCAATTCGCCGAAATCCGGATGCAGCCCGGCCAACGACGCAAGCGCCTGGCTGTAGGTGACGGCGGCACCGATCTCCAGCGCCTCCGGCGTCTCGCTGATGCGGCGCAGCCCGGTGACCGAGGCGACGGAGATCACCGTCGAAAGCGTCATCAGCTTCTTGGTCACCCACAAAGCGGCATCGGTGCCGCCGGCCAGCAGCGTCGCATCGGGATAACGCAGATAAAGCGCGGCGAGCTCGTCGCGCGTATGCGGCGCGAAGAAGCGTTTCACGGCGCCGGTGCGCGCGTCGGTATGGGTCAATGCGAGGCTTTCGGCGCTGCCGGGCGCGTCCTGCGGCTCGGGCGCGGCGTGCCGCGCGTCGTTCATGCGCTGCGCCGCCTCGACGATGGGGCCGTAGCCGGTGCAGCGGCAGAGATTACCGGCCAGCGCGTCGCGGATCGCCGGCGCCTCCGTCGAACCATGATTCAGATAATGTGCGTAGAGCGACATCACGAAGCCTGGCGTGCAGAAACCGCATTGCGAAGCATTGGCGTCGACCATCGCCTGCTGCACCGGATGCAGCGGCGCGCCGGGGGCGCTCAGGCTTTCCACCGTGAACAGCGTCTTGCCGTCGAGCATCGGGAGGAAAAGGATGCAGGCGTTCAGCGCGCGATAGACGGTGCGGCCATTGCGTTCCTCGCCCAGGACGACGGTGCAGGCGCCGCAATCGCCCTCGGCGCAGCCCTCCTTGGTGCCGGGCCGGCTCGCCTGGGTGCGCAGCCAGCGCAGCACGGTCAGCGTCGGATCCGGATTGCATATCTCATGCAACACGCCGTCGAGCCGGAAGCGTAGCGTGTCGCGCATGGTCAGCTGCCGCGATAGGTCGAATAACCGTAAGGCGAAACCAGCAACGGCACGTGATAATGGTCCTCGGCATTGGAAATGCCGAAGGCGATGCGCACGACGTCCAGGAAGGGTGGATCGGCCAGCGTCATGCCAAGGCTGCGAAAATACGTCCCGACCTCGAATGCGAGGACATAGCGGCCCGGCGTCAAGGTGCCGCTCAAGAGCGGCGCGTCGCAGCGGCCATCGGCATTGGTGCGGGCTTCGACCAGCGCAACACGGCTATCGTCCGCATACAGACGCACGATGACGCCGGCGCCGGGGCAGCCATGCGCGATATTCAGGACATGCGTCGTCAAGCGTCCCATGAAGCGGCCTCTTTTTCGGCCCGATGATGAGTCGGGTTGCTTGGGCTGTAAAGCGCCTTGTGTATAGTGACGTCAACTGTTCCGCTTCGCACCAGATGAGAGCCAATTTGACCGCCCCCTACCCGCGCGACCTGATCGGTTACGGTGCGAACCCGCCGCATCCGCACTGGCCGGGCGGGGCGCGGATCGCGGTCCAGCTCGTCCTCAACTACGAGGAAGGCGGCGAGAATTCCGTGCTGCACGGCGACGCCGGGGCGGAGACCTTCCTGTCCGAGATCATCAACGCGGCGCCGGTGCCGGGCGCGCGGCACATGAGCATGGAGTCGATCTACGAATATGGCAGCCGCGCCGGGGTGTGGCGGCTGCTGCGGCTGTTCCGCAAATACCAGGTTCCGATGACGGTGTTCGCGGTCGCCTCGGCGCTGGAGCGCTATCCCGCCATCGTCGAGCCGCTGCTGGCGGACGGCCACGAGATCTGCAGTCACGGCTATCGCTGGATCAACTACCAGGACATCGACGAGGCAACCGAACGCGCCCATATCGCCAAGGCGGTCGAGGTCATTCGCGGCCTGACCGGCGCGGCGCCGCTCGGCTGGTACACGGGACGCACCAGCCCCAACACGCGGCGGCTGGTGGTCGAGCATGGCGGCTTTCTCTACGACGCCGACGACTACAATGACGACCTGCCGTTCTGGGTAACCGAGAGCGGCAAGCCGCACCTGGTCGTGCCCTACACGCTGGACGCCAACGACATGCGCTTCGCCGCCGCACAAGGGTTCAATTCGGGCGACCAGTTCTTCGCCTATTTGAAGGACACGTTCGACGTTCTCTACGCCGAGGGCGAAACCGCGCCGAAGATGATGTCGGTGGGCCTGCATTGCCGCATCGCCGGACGGCCGGGGCGCATCGCCGCGCTCGAGCGCTTCATCCGCTATGCCAGTGAACACAAGGACGTCTGGTTCTGCCGCCGCATCGACATCGCGCGGCATTGGCGCCAGACACATCCCCATGTCTGAGCGCCTGCGCCACAAGCCCAGTTCGCTCGGCCAGCAGGATTTTCTCAAATACTATGGCGGCGTCTATGAGCACTCGCCATGGTTCGCGATGCAGGCCTGGACCGACGAACCGCACGATACGCTCGATACCGTCGACGGCCTCGCCGAGGCCATGCGGCGCGCTGTGGAAAAGGCGGACGACAAGGCCAAGCTGGCGCTGATCAGCGTCCATCCCGACCTCGCCGGCCGGGTGCGCATGTCGCCGGAATCGGTGTCGGAGCAGTCGAGTGCCGGGCTGGACCATTGCACCGCGGAAGAATTGGCGGAATTCCGCCGCCTCAACCGCGACTACATCGACCGCTTCGGCTTTCCCTTCATCAAGGCGGTGCGCGGCTTTTCGCGCCAGCAGATTCTGGCGGAGTTCCGTGATCGCCTCGCCAACACACCGAAGGACGAATTCCGCACGGCGCTCGACGAAATCCACAAGATCGCGCGGCTCAGGCTGAGCGACCTGACTTAGGAAAACGCACATGGAAGACTTCGCCAAGACTTGGATCGATCTGGCGCAGCCGCGGCTGGGCTCGGAGGTCGTGTCGGCCAGCGACGAATTCTTCGCCGCCAAGGAGCGATTGATCGATCCGGCCGAACCGGTCTTCATCCCCGGCAAATACGACGCCAACGGCAAATGGATGGACGGCTGGGAAAGCCGCCGCCGCCGCGACGCCGGCCACGACCATTGCGTCGTGCGGCTCGGCAAGCCCGGCCTGATCAAGGGCGTCGAGATCGACACGCGCAATTTCACCGGCAATTATCCGCCGGCCGCTTCGATCGATTGGTGCCGCTCGGACGAGCGCATTCCGCCTGCGTCGGCGATGTGGTCGCCGCTGCTGGCGGCCACGCCGCTGCAGGGCAACAGCCGCCTGGTGCTGCCCGTGTCGCTGGACCAAGTCGCGACCCATCTGCGCCTCAACATTTTCCCGGACGGCGGCGTGGCGCGGCTGCGGGTCTATGGTCAGGTCGTGCGCGACGGACCCAAGGGCGCGCGTATCGACCTCGCGGCGATGGAGAACGGCGGCTTGCCGGTCGCGGCCAATGACGAGCATTTCGGCCAGGTCTCCAACATGCTGGCGCCGGGTCCGTCGCGCGACATGGGCGACGGCTGGGAGACGCGGCGGCGGCGCGAGCCGGGGCACGACTGGTCCATCGTGGCACTGGCGCGGCCGGGCCGGATCGAGGAGATCCTCGTCGACACCGCGCATTTCAAGGGCAATTACCCCGACCGCTGTTTCATCCAGGCCATCGGCCCGAGCGACTTGCCCAAGGCATCGCTGATCACCCAGTCGCTGCACTGGCCGATCATCCTGCCGGAGCAGAAATTGTCGGCCGACCGCCAGCATCGCTTCACGGCGGAGATCGTCAAGCACGAACCGGTGAAATACGTCCGACTCAACATCGTTCCCGACGGCGGCGTGGCGCGGCTGCGGCTGTGGGGTAAGGCGGAGTAACTCCCCTCCCCGTCATCGCCGGGCTTGTCCCGGCGACCCATGAACACCGTGTTGAATATTTTCACCGGCGGTTTTCATGGATGGCCGGCACGAGGCCGGCCATGACGATTGGGTTTGGTTTAGTGATGTAAAACCGCTACTACGCCGTGATCCTTGCCGAGATCATCGGGCGCGCGGCGGGCACCGGATCGTCGACGTGGATGATGCGGCCCAGCGCGGCAACGGCGGAATTCGCGGCGTCTTCGCTCGCCGCGTGCACCATCGCGAGAATATCGCCTTTGGATACCTTCGTGCCAACCGGCAGGAATTGCGAGAAGCCGACGGACAGATCCAGCACGTCGCTGGTCTTGCGCCGGCCGCCGCCGAGGTCGATCAGCGTCACGCCGATGTTCCGCGCGTTCATGCCGGCGATGTAGCCGGTGCGCCGCGCCACCACGGGCTTGATGACCGGCGCGGGCGGCAGGTATTCGTAGACGCGCTCGACGAAATCGGCCGGTCCGCCGAGCGCGGCGAGCATGCGCGAGAACACTTCGGCGGCGCGCCCGGAATCGAGCGCCTGCTGCGCCTCATCGCGCCCCTCTTCGAGGTTCGGCACCAGGCCGCCGAGCAACAGCATCTCGGCCGCGAGTTCGAGGGTAACTTCATGCAGGCGCTTGTCGCGCGGGCCTCTGCCGGTGAGATAAGCGACGCTTTCGAGGATTTCGAGCGAATGCCCGGCGGTGGTGCCCAGCACCTCGTCCATGTCGGTGATTAAGGCCGTGATCGGCAGGCCCGCGCCTTGCCCGATGGAGACCAGTGTCTCGGCGAGTTCGCGCGCCTGTTTGGGATCGGCCATGAAGGCGCCGGAGCCGGTCTTCACGTCCATGGCGAGGCCCTGCAGGCCGGCGGCAAGCTTCTTCGACAGGATCGAACCGGCGATCAGCGGAATGGACTCAACCGTCGCGGTGACGTCGCGCACGGCATAGAGCCGCTTGTCGGCGGGCGCGAGGTCGGCGGTCTGGCCGATGATGGCGCAGCCGACGTCGCGCACCACGCGCTGGAAGGTCTCGATGTCGGGATCGCAACGGTAGCCCGGGATGCAGCCCATCTTGTCGAGCGTGCCGCCGGTATGGCCGAGGCCGCGGCCCGAGATCATCGGCACCACGCCGCCGCAGGCCGCCACGATCGGCGCCAGCGGAATCGAGACCTTGTCGCCCACGCCGCCGGTGGAATGCTTGTCGAGCACCGGCCCGCCCAGCGCGTGCTCGTCCCACGAGAGCACGCGCCCCGAATGCGTCATGGCGCGGGTGAAGGCGACGCGCTCGGCGGACGTCATGCCCTGGAAATACACCGCCATGGCGAAGGCGGAGACCTGGCTCTCGCTGAAGGTGTTGTTCGTGATGCCGTCGATGACCTGCGCCATCTCGTCGTCGCTGAGGGCGTGGCCGTCGCGCTTCTTGCGGATGAGTTCCTGCGGCAGCATCAGAGCTTGGCGGTGTTCTTCAGGTGGTCGGGACCGAACGACAGCGGCAACAGGTCGCCCAGCGTCACGGTGTGGCGCAGGCCCTCCGGCGCGCACAGATAGACCGGCACGGTGTCGCTGGCGAACTCGCGCAATTTCTGGCGGCAGCCGCCGCACGGCGTGACGAGGTCGTCGGCCACGGCCATGACCAGGACCTCGGCGATGGTCTTCTCGCCGTCCGCGATCATGACGCTGATCGCGGAGGATTCGGCGCAGCAGCTTTCGGGATAGGAGGCGTTCTCGACATTGCAGCCGGCATAGAGCTTGCCGCCCGCACCCTTCAGCACCGCGCCGACGCGGAAATTGGAATAGGGCGCGTGCGCCCGTTCCATCATCAGGCGTCCTTGCGTCATCATGTCGGCAGTGGGTTTGCTCATGGCTCTTTCAATGTTCTTTTTCGTACGGCACGCCGATGGCCTTGGGCGCGATGGCCTTGCCGATGACGCCGGCCAGCAGGATGACGGTCAGCACATAGGGCAGCGCCTGGATGAACTGGACCGGGATCTCGCCGATGCCCGCCACGCTCACCCCTTGCAGCCGAATCGCGACAGCGTCAAGCAGGCCGAAGACGAGGCAGGCGGCAAAGGCCGGCAGCGGCCGCCATTTGCCGAAGATCAGCGCCGCCAGCGCGATATAGCCCTGCCCCGCGCTCATGTCCTTCGAGAAATTCGCGTTCTGCGCGATGGCGAGATAGGTCCCCGCGATGCCGGTGAAGACGCCGCAGATCAAGAGCGCACGGTAGCGCAGCCAGGCGACGGAAATGCCGGCGGCATCGATGGCGGCGGGCGCCTCGCCGACGGCGCGCAGGCGCAGGCCGAAGCGCGTCCGCGTCACCGTCCACCAGGTCAACGCCACGGCGGCGAGCGCGACATAGACGAGCAGGCTGAACTGGCCGAACAGCGGCATGAAGCGCGCCGAGTCGGGCAACGCCGGCGTCTGGCCGCCGGATTGGAACCAGGCGATGCCGAACACGACCGTCAGGCCGGAGGCCAGGATGTTGATCGCGACGCCGCTCACCACCTGGTTGCCCTTGTGGGTGATGCAGGCGAAGCCGTGCAGCAGCGCCATGGCGCAGGCGACGCCGATGCCGCCGCCGAGCGCCAGCCATGGCGAGCCGGTCAGCGCCGCGATGGTCGCCGAGGCAAACGCGGCGGCCAGCATCTTGCCCTCCAGGCCAACATCGATAATGCCGCTGCGCTCCGAGAACAGGCCGCCCATGGCGCACAGGATCAAAGGCGTCGCGACGCGCAGGGTCCCGGCCAGGGTCGGCACGATGAGGACGAGCCAATCGTGCATCAGGCGTCCTCCGCCGCGCGCTGCCGGCGCTGCGCCAGCCACAGGAACGGCGCCGCGAGCCATGGCCGCGGCAGGCCCGCGAGCGCGCCGGAGAACAGGATGACGAGACCCTGGATCGCGACCACCATGTCGCGGGTGATCGTCGGGATGTCGAAGGAGAGTTCCGTGCCGCCCTGCTGCAGGATGCCGAACAGCAGGCTGGCCAGCACAATGCCGACGGGATGGTTGCGGCCCATCAGCGCCACCGCGATGCCGCCGAAGCCGTAGCCGGCAGCGAAATCGAGCAGCAGGCGGTGGTGCACGCCGAGGATCTCGTTGACGCCGACAAGCCCGGCCAGCGCGCCGGACAGGCACATGACAATCACCGTCAGGCGCCGCGGATTGACGCCGGCATAGACGGCGGCGTTTGCGTTGAAACCGAGCGTGCGCACCTCATAGCCGAACGGCGTGTGCCAGATCAGCAGCCAGACGCCGATGCAGCACAGGATCGCCAGCACGCTCGACAGGTTGAGCGGCGACTTCGCCACCGCGAAGCCGAAATGATTCAGGATATCGCTGATCAGCGGCAGTTGCGCGGAGGTGAACTCGCGGCTTTCCGGCGACATGGAGCCCGGCGCGATCAGCACGTTGACCATCAGATAGACCATGATCGCCGCGGCGATGAAGTTGAACATGATCGTCGTGATGACGATGTGGCTGCCGCGATAGGCCTGCAGGTAGCCCGGGATGGCGGCCCACAGCGCGCCGACACCGGCGGCGGCGAAGATCGCCAGCGGAATGGCGATGACGGGCGGCACCGCGTTGTTCATCGCCAGCGCCGCGAGCCCGGCGCCGAGGCCGCCGAGATAGGCCTGGCCCTCGCCGCCGATATTGAACAGGCCGGCATGGAAGGCGACGGCCACCGCGAGGCCGGTGAAGATGAAATTGGTCGTGTAATAGAGCGTGTAGCCGATGGCCTCGGAATCGCCGAGCGCGCCGGAGATCATGAACTTGACGGCGTCGAGCGGGCTGGCGCCGACCGCGAGGACGACAAGCCCCGCCACCGCGAAGGCGAGCACGATATTGGCGATCGGGATGACGCCGATATCGACCCAGAGCGGCAGCTTTCCGCTGGGCGAACTCATGCCGCCGTCCCCGCCGTTTCATGCACGTTCGCCATCATCAGCCCGAGCGTGCGCTCGTCGGCCTTGTCGCCCGCGACCTCGCCGACGATGCGGCCGGCATACATGACGAGGATGCGGTCGGCGAGCGCCATGACTTCGTCAAGCTCGACGGAGACCACCAGCACGGCGCAGCCCGCGTCGCGCAGGGCGACGAGCTGGCGATGGATGAACTCGATGGCGCCGATGTCGACGCCCCGCGTCGGCTGGCCGACCAGCAGGACGCGCGGCTCCTGCGAGGTCTCGCGCGCCAGCACCAGCTTCTGCTGGTTGCCGCCGGAGAAGCTGGTGGCGCGCTGCGACGGACGGCGCGGGCGCACGTCGTAACGTTCCATCAGGGTGGCGCAATGGCTCGTCATCGCACGGTAGTCGAGAAAGCCACGGCGGTTGAACGGCGCGCTGCGCTGCAAGCCGAGCACGGAGGTTTCCGCCGCCGTGAAATCGCCGGCCATGCCGTAGCGGTGGCGATCCTCCGGCACATGCGCGACGCCGAGCTTGCGCATCTCGCGCGGATTGGCGAGCCGCGATGGCGTGATCTTGCGCGCTCCGACCGTCAGCGTGCCGGAGGTCGGCGGCCGGATCGCGGCAAGCACTTCGAGCAACTCGGTCTGGCCATTGCCGGAGACGCCTGCGATGCCGACGATCTCGCCGGCGCGCAGGGTGAAACTGACATTGTCCAGCAGCGGCACGCCGCCCTTGCCCTTCACGCTCAGGCGGTCGGCGATCATCAGCGGTGCGCCGGGCTTGGCCGGCGCCTTGTCGAGCGACAGGCGGACCTTGCGGCCGACCATCAGTTCCGCGAGGTCTTCGCGATTGGTCTCGGCGGTCTTGCGCTCGGCGACGACCTGCCCGTGGCGCATGACGTAGACGAGATCGGTCACCGCCATGATCTCGCGCAGCTTGTGGCTGATCAGGATGACCGTCGTGCCGCGCGCCTTCAGCGCCTCAAGGATGCGGAACAGCTGGTCGGTTTCCTGCGGCGTCAAGACGGCGGTCGGCTCGTCGAGGATCAGGATGCGGGCGCCGCGGAACAGCGCTTTGAGAATTTCGACGCGCTGCTGCTCGCCGACTGGCAGGTCCTGGATGCGCGCGTCGGGATCGACTTTCAGGCTGTATTCGCGTTCCAGGCGTTCGAGTTCGGCGCGCGCCTTGGTCAGGCTGGGCTTGAGCATACCGCCGGCTTCGGCGCCGAGGATGACGTTCTCCAGCACGGTGAAATTGTCCACCAGCATGAAATGCTGATGCACCATGCCGACGCCCTTGGCGATGGCGTCGCGCGGGCTGGAGACCTTGACCTTCCGGCCGTCGATCAGGATGTCGCCGCCATCGGCCTCGTAGAGGCCGTAGACGATGCTCATCACCGTCGACTTGCCGGCGCCGTTCTCGCCGATGATGCCGGTGATCGAGCCCTTCGGGATCGACAGCGACACGCCGCGATTGGCATGCACCGGGCCGAAGAACTTCTCGATGTTCCGCAGTTCAAGCGCCGGCGAGCCCGCAGCCATGCTGGAGGATCACAGATTGCAGCTGTTGGTGCTTTCGTAGTCGTGCACCTTGATCTTGCCGGCGATGATGTCGGCCTTCACCTGGTCGGCCTTGGCCTTCATCGGCGCCGTGATCAGCTTGTTGTTGTACTGGTCGTAGGCGAAATCGACGCCGCCTTCCTTGAGGCCGAGGATCGTATAGCCCGCCTTCCAGGTGCCGTTCTGCGCCGCCTTCAGCGCGTTGTAGGCGACGATATCGACGCGCTTGACCATCGAGGTCAGCATCGTGCCGGGATGCAGGTAGTTCTGGTTGGAGTCGACGCCGATGGCGAGCTTGTGCCCGTCGGCGGCGGCCTGCAGCACGCCCATGCCGGTGGCGCCGGCGGCGGCGTAGACGACATCGACGCCGCGGTCGAATTGCTGGCGCGCCAGCTCGCCGCCGCGCGCCGGATCGGTCCACGCGGTCGGCGTCGTGCCGGCCATGCTCTGAATCACCTCGGCCTTGGGATCGATGTAGCGCACGCCCTGCACATAGCCGCAGGCGAAGCGGCGGATGAGCGGCACGTCCATGCCGCCGACGAAGCCGACCTTATGCGTCTTGGAGGCCAGCGCCGCCAGCACGCCGACGAGGAAGGAGCCCTCCTCCTCGCGGAACTGCACCGACTGCACGTTGGGCAAGCGGATGGAACTGTCGATCAGGGTGAAATGGGTGTTGGGGAATTCCTTGGCGACCGTCGTCACCGCCGCGATCTGGGCGAAGCCGACGCCGACGATGGGATTGCGCCCGGCATGGGCGAAGTGGCGGAAGACCTGCTCGTACTGCGTCTCGTTGCTGATCTCGAAATCGACATAGGGCGTGCCGGTTTCCTTCTTGAAACGCTCGGCGCCGCGATAGAGGCCTTCACTGAAGGATTTGTCGAACTTGCCACCCATGGCATAGACGATGGCGGGCTGGATCGGCGTCGCCGCCAGCGCGGCCAACACGCCAGCGCCCAATGCGGCGCCGGCCAGCGCCCCGCGCAACCAAACCTTGTTCATCGAAAAACCCCGTTTATCCAACGCACACCCCAACGCGCCCATCCTGCACGGATCAGGCGCCGTAGGGTATCCAAATGTTCTTGACCTGCGTCGCCTGGCGCAGGAAGTGCCGGCCTTCGCCTTCGCTCGAGTCGAACCAGGGAACCGGATGCAGGTCGCCGCTCCAGGTGCGCTTGAGGTCGGCGGCCGAGGCGGCCTCGACCTTGGCGATGCTCGCACCACCGCCGAAATGCCAGACGGCATCGACGTTGCCGTGCTCCGCCAGGACCAGCGCCAACGGATCGCGCGGGCCCGTGACGATGTTCACCACACCGGCCGGCATGTCGGAGGTTTCCAGCACCTGGTAGAAGTCGGTCGCCGCCAGCGGATGTTTTTCCGACGGCACGATCACCACGCGATTGCCCATCGCAACGGCCGGCGCCAAGAGCGAGATGAACGCCAGCAGCGGCGCCTCGTCGGGACAGGCGATGCCGATCACGCCTTGCGCTTCGTGCATGGCGAGGACGACGCCGCGCAGCGGCGGATCGTGGATCGCGCCGTCGAACTTGTCGGCCCAGGCAGCATAGGTGAAGAGGCGGCGGATCGAGGCCTCGACCTCGCGCGCCGCGGCGGCGGACGACGCGCCGGTCATCTGACGCAGGCGCTTGGCGAATTCGTCGGCGCGGGCCGAAAGGTTCTCGGCGCAGTAATAGAGAATCTGCGCCCGGGCATGGCCGCTGGTCGAGGCCCAGCTTTCGGCTTTCGACGCCGCCTCGACGGCGTTGCGGATGTCCTTGCGGTTGCCGTCGCCGACCTGGCCGAGCACCGCGCCGGACGGCGACAGCACCGGGCGGCTGTAGCCGCTGTCGGGACGCGCCTGCTTGCCGCCGATGAACAACTTGGCGGTGCGGTCGATCGGCGTCAGCGGCGGCGCCTCGGCGGATTTCGCGCGGATGATCTCCGGCTTTGCGGGTTTTTCGGATTTCACCGTGTGCTTGCGTTTCAGATATTCGAACATGCCTTCGCGGCCGCCCTCGCGGCCGAAGCCGGATTCGCGGTAGCCGCCGAAGCCGGCGGAGGCATCGAACTGGTTGGTGCAGTTCACCCACACCACGCCGGCCTTCACCTTTGGCGCGATGTCGAGCGCGACGTTGATGTTCTCCGACCAGATGCTGGCGGCCAGGCCATAGCGCGTGTTGTTGGCGATCTGCACCGCTTCGGCCGGCGTGCGGAAGGTCATCGCGACGAGCACGGGGCCGAAAATCTCGACCTGCGCCACCATCGAGGCGGGCTCGACGCCGCTGAGCAGCGTCGGCGGATAGAAACAGCCCTCGGGGCAAGCGGCTTTGGGCTGGAACAAGGTCGCGCCTTCGGCGACGCCTTTCTTGACGAGGCTGTCGATCTGCTCGCGCTGCTTGGGCGAGACGATGGCGCCGATGTCAGTGTTCTTGTCGAGCGGATCGCCGACGCGCAGGGTTTCCATGCGGGCACGCAATTTGGCGAACAGCGTCTCGGCGACGCCTTCCTGCACCAGCAGGCGCGAGCCGGCGCAGCAGACCTGGCCCTGGTTGAACCAGATGGCGTCGACCGCGCCTTCGACGGCAGCGTCGAGATCGGCATCGTCGAACACGATGAAGGGCGACTTGCCGCCGAGCTCCAGCGTCAGCTTCTTGCCGCTGCCGGCGGTGGCGACGCGGATGATGCGGCCGACCTCGGTCGAGCCGGTGAAGGCGATCTTGTCGATGCCGCCATGCTCGACGATGGCCTTGCCGGTCTCACCGGCGCCGGTGACGATGTTGACCACGCCCTTGGGCAGGCCCGCTTCCTCGCAGATTTCGGCGAACAGCAGCGCGGTGAGGCTGGTATCTTCGGCGGGCTTGAGCACCACCGTGTTGCCGGCGGCGAGCGCCGGCGCGATCTTCCACGCCAGCATCAGCAGCGGGAAATTCCACGGGATAACCTGGCCGACGACACCGAGCGGCTCATGGTCGGCGAATTCGCTTTCCATCAGCTGCGCCCAGCCGGCGTGATGATAGAAATGCCGCGCCACCAGCGGGATATCGATGTCGCGGGTCTCGCGGATCGGCTTGCCGTTGTCGAGCGTCTCCAGCACCGCGAACAGCCGCGCATGCTTCTGCACCAGGCGCGCCAGCGCATAGAGGTAACGGGCGCGGCCATGGCCGCCGAGTTTCGCCCAAGGGGCCTGCGCAGCGCGCGCGGCCTTCACCGCGGCATCGACATCGGCGGCCGAAGCGTCGGCAATGGCGCCGAGCCTCTTGCCGGTGGCGGGGTTGAGGCTGTCGAAATGCGACTTCGCCTGGACCCAGGCGCCGCCGATGAACAGCCCGAACTTGCCGTCATGCGTCTTGAGCCAGGCTTCGGCGATCGCCGACGCTTCGGGGGCGACACCGTAGTCGAGGGATTGAAAGGCGGTTGCGACGCTCATGGGATCAGCCCATCGGATGGCGGTGCGCGGCCGAGTAGTGGCCGGTCACGAAATGGTCGAGCTGGCGCTCGATGTCGGTGAGGAGACTGGAGGCGCCGAGGCGAAACAGGTCCGGCTGCATCCAGGGCGTGCCGAGTTCTTCCTTCATCACCGTGAGATAGGCGATGGCGTCCTTGGCCGTTCCGATGCCGCCGGCCGGCTTGAAGCCGATGCTGAAGCCCGTCATCTCGTGATAAGCGCGGATCATGCGCGCCATGATCAGCGCGAAGGCCGGCGTGGCGTTGGTCGGCTCCTTGCCGGTCGAGGTCTTGATGAAGTCGGCGCCCGCCATCATGCAGGCCATCGAGGCGCGCGCGACATTGGTCAGCGTGCCGAGATCGCCGGCGCCGATGATGGCCTTCACATGCGCCGGGCCGCAGGCCTCGCGGAACGCTTTCATCTCGTCATAGACGGCGCGGTGGTTGCCGGTCAGGACATGGCCGCGATCGATCACGATGTCGATCTCGCGCGCGCCGGCGGCAACCGAAGCCTCGATCTCCTTGATGCGCAGCGGCAGCGGCGACAGGCCCGCGGGAAAGCCGGTGGAGACGGCGGCGACGGGAATGGCCGTGCCCTCGAGGTCCTTCACCGCCGTCTCGACCATGTTGTGATAGACGCAGACCGCGCCGACGGTGAGGCCGAGATCGCCGACGCCCATGGCATCGAGCAGATCCTGGCGCACCGGCCGGCGCGCCTTGGCGCAAAGCCGATGCACGCGGCCGGCGGTGTCGTCGCCCGACAGCGTCGTCAGGTCCATGCAGGTGACAGCCTTCAGCAGCCAGGCGGCCTGCCATTCCTTCTTGACCGACCGGCGGCCGGGCAGCGTCGCGATCCGCCGCTCCGCCGCGCTGCGGTTGATGCGCAGGGAGTCGATGGCGTCGGCGTCATAGGCGATGCCAGGATTGCGGGCATGGCCGTGGCCCTCCAAAGGTTGCGGTTCGCGAGCCGTGCCGCGCGGTGAAATCGGCTGGACATTGGACATGGTTCGAAACTTTCACGGGCCTTTGGAGCCGTCAAGCTTAGCAGGCTGTCAACGGGTCAGGAACCTATGATCGTCACCGTTTTCGGTACGGCGGTGTCAAGCGCAGCCAGCAGCTGAGGGACGAGCGGCAACATATCCGGCAACCGATTGTGCCGTACACGCAAGATGAAAACGGCTATCTCAATTGACGAAATGGTGTTTTGAAACGGAATGCTTCGATCTGTTGTTACGAAAGCACCGAAGCCATTAGCGGCGGCGATCCGAAGGAGTTGGCCATTCGTGACACCTGCCCATCCCATCCGTCCAACAGTTGTGACTTGATGACCGACAAGCTCCCGGCCGAGGCTATGATCGACGCACTCGTCGAGCAGAACCTTCATGCAGCGGTTTCGAGAAATTTACCCGTAGCTTGCGCCAGAAACGCCATGACCTGTTCCCGCCGAACTGTTGGGAAGCCCTCCAGAAACCGATCGATCGAATCCTCAGCTTCTAAATGATCCAGCAATATCTGCACGGGCACACGGGTGCCGTGGAACACAAGTGCTCCGCTCATGATCTCCGGATCGCGGCTGACGACGGGCTCTTTCATGGGAAGAAGAATACTCCTTCGAACCGTTCCCCCGCAACGCCCGCTATTTCGTCCCGAACATGCGGTCGCCGGCGTCGCCGAGGCCGGGGATGATGTAGCCGTGGTCATTCAAGTGCTCGTCGATGGCGGCGGTCCAGATCGGCACGTCGGGGTGGTTGGTCTGGAAGGTCTTGATGCCTTCCGGCGCCGACAACAGGGTCATCAGGCGGATCTGCTTGGCGCCGTGCGCCTTGAGGCGCGTGACCGCGGCGGAGACGGAGTTCCCGGTCGCCAGCATCGGGTCCATCACGATCACCAGGCGGTCGCCGATGTCGTGCGGCGCCTTGAAATAGTACTCCACCGACTGCAGCGTCTTGGGATCGCGGTAGAGGCCGATATGGGCGACGCGGGCCGAGGGCACCAGGTTGAGCATGCCTTCGAGGAAGCCCGTGCCGGCGCGCAGGATCGGCGCGAATACCAGCTTCTTGCCGGCGATGGCGGGGGCCAGCATCCGGGTCATCGGCGTTTCGATCTCGACCATTTCGATGGGCAGGTCGCGCGTGATCTCGTAGCAGATCAGCATGCCGATCTCGTTGAGCAGCTCGCGGAAATTCTTGGTGCTGCGGTTCTTGTCCCGCATCAGCGTCAGCTTGTGGCGGATCAGCGGGTGATCGACGACGGTTAAGCCCTTCATTCCCCACTCCCTCAAGACGCGCGGGGTGTTCCCTAGCACCGGCCCGGGCCGGCCTGAATGCGAATTCGTATGGCATTCAAGGACCTGCTGGGCTTAACTGTGGATAAGAGTGTGTCGCCTCCCTTCCGGAGGCAGGAGCCGACGAGCAATGGGCCTTCGCCCACATGTATCCCAAGGCGCGGGCCTTACCCCGGGCCAGATCGAGGACAATTTCGCGGATTTGACCCCGGGGCTGAACGGCACCCAGGCGCATGTCGAGGCGGCGCGCTGCCTCTATTGCTACGACGCGCCCTGCATCCAGGCCTGCCCGACGGGGATCGACATCCCGACCTTCATCCACCAGATCCGCACCGACAATCTGAAGGGCTCGGCCCACACCATCCTGTCGGCCAACATCCTGGGCGGCACCTGCGGCCGCGCCTGCCCGACCGAAGTCTTGTGCGAAGAGGCCTGCGTCCTCAACGCCCGCGGCGAGGAGGCGGTCAGGATCGGCTCGCTGCAGCGCCACGCGGTCGAGGACCTGATGGCGAAGGGCGGGGCGCATCCGTTCACGCGTGCGGCGCCGAGCGGCAAGCGGCTGGCGGTGGTGGGCGCGGGACCGGCGGGGCTCGCCTTCGCGCATCGCGCGGCGATGCTGGGGCATGACGTCACCATTTTCGAGGCCAAGGCCAAGCCCGGCGGGCTGAACGAATATGGCCTCGCGGCCTACAAGATGGCGCGCGATTTTGCGCAAGCTGAGGTGGAATTCCTGCTCGGGATCGGCGGCATCAAGATCGAGTACGGCAAGGTCTTCGGCAAGGACGTGTCGCTGGCGCAGTTGCGCAACGACTACGACGCGGTGTTCCTCGGCATCGGCATCACGAACACCAACCGGCTGGGCATTCCCGGCGAAGATCTGGCAGGCGTGCATGACGCGCTCGAATTCATCGGCGACCTGCGCCAGGCGAAAGACAAGTCCACGATTACCGTCGGGCGCGACGTCGTCGTCATCGGCGGCGGCAACACGGCCATCGACGCGGCGGTGCAGGCCAAGCGGCTCGGCGCCGCGAACGTCGTCATGGCCTATCGCCGCGCCGAAGAGAACATGACCGCGACGCAATGGGAGCGCGATCTCGCGCGCACCAACGGCGTCGTGCTGCGCACGGGGCTGGCGCCGACCGCGCTTGAGGGCGCGGGCGCCGTCACTGCCGTGCGCTTCGGCGATGTCGTCATCGCAGCGGACATGGTGCTCAAGGCCATCGGCCAGAAACTCGACGCGAGCGTGCTGGGCGATTTGAAATTGGACGGCAGCAAGCTGTGGGTCGATGCGGTCTATCAGACCTCCGTGCCCGGCGTGTATGCCGGCGGCGATGCCATCCAATCGGGCGAGGACCTGACCGTGCAGGCGGTCGAAGACGGCAAGCGCGCCGCGATTGCGGCCGACAGATATGTGAGAGGCGCCTGATGGCCGACCTGCATTGCACCATCGGACGCGTCGAGAGCGTCAATCCCTTCTGGCTGGCGTCGGCGCCGCCGACGGACAAGTACATCAACGTCAAGCGCGCCTTCGATGCCGGCTGGGGCGGCGTGGTGTGGAAGACGCTGGGCATCGATCCGCCGGTGGTCAACGCGTCCAGCCGCTATGGCGTGCACCGCGACACGGCGCGCGGCATCGTCGGCATCAACAATATCGAGCTGATCTCGGACCGGCCGCTGGAGCAGAACCTGCGCGAGATCGAGCAGCTGCGCCGCGAATATCCCGACCGCGTCATTATCGGCTCGCTGATGGCGCCGGTGGACGAGCAATCGTGGAAGAGCCTCGCGGTCAAAATCGCCAATGCCGGCGTGCAGGGCATCGAGCTCAATCTGGGCTGTCCGCACGGCATGTGCGAGCGCGGCATGGGCTCGGCCATCGGCCAGGTGCCCGAGATGGTCGAGAACACGACGCGCTGGGTGCGCGAGGCGGTGGGCTCCCTGCCCGTCTTCACCAAGCTGACGCCCAACATCACAGATATCGTGGTGCCGGCGGAGGCCGCGAGGCGCGGCGGCGCCGATGGCGTGGCGCTGATCAACACGGTGAACTCCATCGTTTCGATCGATCTCGACAATATGACGCCGCGCCCGACCGTGGACGGCAAGGGCACGCATGGCGGCTATTGCGGCACGGCGGTCAAGCCCATCGCGCTCAACATGGTGCAGGCCATCGGCCGCGATCCGGAGACGGCGGGCTTCGCCATCTCCGCCATCGGCGGCATCACGACCTGGCGCGACGCGGCGGAGTTCATCGCGCTGGGCGCGCAGGGCGTGCAGGTCTGCACCGCGGCGATGCTCTACGGCTTTCGCATCGTCGACGACATGATCGCGGGGCTCGCCAATTTCATGGAAGAGAACCAGTACCGCCATATCGAGGACTTCCGCGGGCGGGCGCTGCGCAACACGGTCGACTGGAACGCGCTCAATCTCAATTTCGACCTGAAAGCGTTCATCCACCAGGATGCGTGCATCGAATGCGGCCGCTGCCACATCGCCTGCGAGGACGGGGCGCACCAGGCGATCCGCATCGACGCCAAGCCGGGCGGCGGGCGCACCTTTACCGTGGTCAACGACGAATGCGTCGGGTGCAATCTGTGCCAGCATGTCTGTCCGGTCGAGAACTGCATCGAGATGAAGCCGCTGGCCAACGGCTTGCCGCCCGTGACCTGGCCCGAGCATCCGCTCAATCCGCTGCGCACCGGAGGCGCCTGATGGACCGCGAAGCCCAAAAGCCCAACGACCTCGAGGCCTACTGGATGCCGTTCACCGGCAACCGGCAGTTCAAGGCCAACCCGCGCCTCTTCGCCAGCGCCGACGGCATGTATTTCAAGACCACGGACGGGCGCGAAGTGCTCGACGGCGTCTCGGCCATGTGGTGCTGCAACGCCGGCCACAACCGGCCGCGCATCGTGGAGGCCATCCGCAAGCAGGCGGGCGAACTCGACTACTCGCCGGCCTTCCAGATGGGGCATCACAAGGCGTTCGAGCTGGCGAACCGCCTCGTCGCCTTGATGCCGGGCAATCTCAACCACGTCTTCTTCACGAACTCCGGCTCGGAGTCGGTCGAAACCGCGCTCAAGATGGCCATCGCCTATCACCGCGTGAAAGGCGACGGCGCCCGGGTGCGCCTGATCGGGCGCGAGAAGGGCTATCACGGCGTCAATTTCGGCGGCATGAGCGTCGGCGGCATGGTCGCCAACCGCAAGATGTTCGGCACGCTTGTCGCCGGCGTCGATCACATCCGGCACAGCCATGGCGACCCGCGCAACGTCTTCTCGCGCGGCGAGCCCGAGCACGGCGCCGAACTGGCCGACGACCTGGAGCGGCTGTGCGCGCTGCACGATCCCTCCACCATCGCCGCCGTGATCGTCGAGCCGGTGCAGGGCTCGGGCGGCGTGATCCTGCCACCCAGAGGCTACCTCGCGCGGTTGCGCGAGATTTGCAACAAGCACGGCATCCTCCTCATCTTCGACGAGGTCATCACCGGCTTCGGCCGCCTGGGCACGCCGTTCGCGGTGGAATATTTCGGCGTCGAGCCCGACCTGGTGACCACCGCCAAGGGCCTGACCAACGGCGTCATCCCGATGGGCGCGGTGTTCGCACAGGCGAAGATCTACGAGGCCTTCATGCACGGACCGCCCAACGCCATCGAGCTCTTTCACGGCTACACCTATTCGGGCAATCCGATGGCCTGCGCCGCGGCGCTGGGCACGCTCGACACGTACGAAGAAGAAGGCCTGCTGACGCGCGCCGCCAGCCTGGCGAAATACTGGGAAGACGGCCTGCATTCGCTGCGCGGCCATCCCCATGTGATCGACATCCGCAATCTCGGCTTCATCGGGGCGGTCGAGCTCGCGGCCGGTCCCGGCGGACCGGCACAACGCGGCTTCTCGGCCTACGTCAAGCTCTTTGAGGCGGGCCTCTTGTGCCGCACGACGGGCGACACCATCGCCTTCGCGCCGCCGCTGATCGCGGAGCACAAACATATCGACCAGCTTGTCGACATCCTCGGCAAGGTCATCAAATCGATCGACTGATCAAAGGGGGCATGCATGGCCAAGTTGCGCGGCGGACTGATCCAGATGGGGCTGAAGGGCTCCACGGACAGCGATCCGGAAACCATCCGCAAGGCGATGATCGCGGCGCATCTGCCGCTGATCGAGGAAGCCGGCAAGCAGGGCGTGCAGGTGCTGTGCTTCCAGGAAGTCTTCACCCAGCCCTATTTCTGCCCGAGCCAGGACAGGAAGTGGTACCGCGCCGCGGAAAGCATTCCCGACGGGCCGACCACCAAGCTGATGCAGGAACTGGCCGCCAAGCACAAGATGGTCATCGTCGTGCCGATCTATGAGGAGACGATCAGCGGCGTCTATTACAATACCGCCGCGGTGATCGACGCCGACGGAACCTATCTCGGCAAATACCGCAAGACGCATATTCCGCAGGTCGCGGGCTTCTGGGAGAAATTCTTCTTCAAGCCCGGCGCGTCGAACTGGCCGGTGTTCAAGACCAAATACTGCAAGCTCGGCGTCTACATCTGCTACGACCGCCACTTCCCCGAAGGCTGGCGCGCCCTGGCGCTGGCGGGGGCCGAGTACATCGTCAATCCGTCGGCGACAGTTGCGGGCCTGTCCGAATATCTGTGGAAGCTGGAGCAGCCGGCGAGCGCGGCGGCGAATGGCTGCTGGATCGGCGCCATCAACCGCGTCGGCACCGAGGCGCCATGGAACATCGGCGAGTTCTACGGGCAGAGCTATTTCGTCAATCCGCGCGGCCAGATCGAGAAGATCGCCAGCCGCGACAAGGACGAGCTCATCGTGCACGACATGAACATGGACATGATCCACGAGGTCCGCGACACGTGGCAGTTCTTCCGCGACCGGCGGCCGGATACGTACGGGCCGCTGGTGGAGCAGGAGTAGCGCCGGTCGGACAGGGTTTGAATTGTCAAACGTCGTCATCGCCGGGCTTGTCCCGGCGATCCATGA
>OLLF01000119.1_pt1 | contig 28023 bp, 28 predicted proteins | sample 1604471 | NCBI WGS metagenome assembly OLLF01 (sample SAMEA104055714, study PRJEB20765) | soil metagenome | isolation source: soil
AGCGCCAGCGCGAAGGCGTCGAGCAGAATCGACTTGCCGGCGCCAGTCTCGCCGGTCAGCACGTTGAGCCCGGCGGCGAACTCCAGCGTCGCCGCTTCGATCAACACGATGTCCCGGACCGTAAGCGTCGCGAGCATCGAACCCAAGCCTTCTAGAGAATCCGCCCGAAAGTCTTGCTCAGCCAGGAGCGTTCGTCCATCTCGGGCTTCATATTATGCGACTGCAGCAGCTTGTAGGCGTCCTCATACCACGGGCTGCCGGGATAGTTGGCGCCCAGGACAGCGGCCGCCGATTTGGCCTCATTGTAGAGGCCGAGCGAATAATAGGCCTCGGTCAGCCGCTCCAGCGCCTCGGCGATCTGCGAGGTCTTCTGGTACTGCTCGACCACCGCGCGGAAGCGGTTGATGGCGCCGATGAAGTCGCCCTGGTTCAGGTAATAGCGCCCGATCGCCATCTCCTTACCGGCCAGATGGTCGAGCGTCAGGTCGATCTTCAGCGTCGCGTCGCGGGCATATTCGGTGTCGGGGAAGCGCTGCACCACGTCCTGCAGGGCGGTCAGCGCATCCTCGGTGTTGGACTGGTCGCGGCCGACGTCGACGATCTGCTCATAGAGCGACACCGCCTTGAGATAGAAGGCGTAGGACACTTCCTTGCTGCCCGGATGCAGCGCGATGTACTGGTCGGCGGCGCTGATCGCCTCGGTATAATGATTGGCCTTGTAGTAGCAGTAGGCCGACATCAGCATCGCGCGCCGGGCCCAGATCGAATAGGGATGCTGGCGCTCGACCTCGTCGAACTGCTTGGCGGCGCCGACCCAGTCATTGCCGCGGATCTTCTTCCAGGCATCGCCATAGATCAGGTTGACCGGGCGCTCGACATATTCCGGCGGCTTGTCGGCATCGGAACCCCGGCCCAGCATGTTGTTGATCGAGTCGCAGCTGGCCAGGCTCAGGCCGGCGGCAAGCGCCAGCAAAGCCATGCGCAGGGTGCGGGCCGAGAGAAATACGCGAAGCGCCATCAATGCTTATCCGTCCGGCTGATTGTGTCGTTTTTCGTTCTGGACCAAGCCCTTATGCCATTGCCGGAAACCCTTGGTCCAGTGCAATAGCGGCCACGGTTAAGGCCCGCGGGCGGCGGCTTATAGCACGGCTTTGGCCGTGTCAGCCTAGGGCCGGTCAGGCTAAATTGATTGTCACGTAGTTGGCCGGGTCCGCGAACAGGGCCCGGAGCACGGCATTGTTGGTGCCATGGCCGGATTTGACGCCCTCGAACCGGGCGATCAGGGGGCCGCCGGCCAGCGCCATGTCGCCGATCGCGTCCAGTATCTTGTGGCGCACGAACTCGTCGGGGTACCGCATCAGGTCCCGGTTGAGGACCTCATCGCCCTGGATCGCCAGCGTATTCTCCAAAGAAGCGCCATGGCCGCGGTCGATGCTCTTGAGATAGTCGAGCTCATGGACGAAGCCGAAGGTGCGGGCCGGCGCGATGTCGCGGGCGAAGCTCTCGCGCGACAGGGTCATCGCATAGGTCTGCTTGCCGATCGCCTTGGTGTTGGAATAATCGAGCTCATAGGAATATTCCGGCCGCTCCGACGGCAACAGGCGGATGCGCGCGTCCTTGATCGTCACCTCGACCGGCCGCGTCACCTTGATCGCGCGTCGGTCGCCCGGCTGCTCCTTGGTGCCGGCTTCGTCCAGCAGGCGCAGATAGCTCAGCGCATCGCCGTCCAGGATCGGCGGCTCGGCGCCGTCCAGCGTCACCAGCATGTCGTCGATGCCGGCGCCGGCGACGGCGGCCATCAGATGCTCGATGACGCCGATCTTCACGTCGCCGCTGCCGATGACGGTGCCGAGGTTGGTCTCGCTCACCGCGTCATACCGCGCCACGATCTCGGCATTGGCCTTGTCGCTGCGGCGGAAAACGACGCCGTGGCCGGACGCCGCCGGCGACAGGGTCATGTGGACCAGGGCGCCGGAATGCAGCGCGATGCCTTGGGTCTCGATCTCGCGGGTCAGGGTCGAACGGGTCATGACGGACTTCTAGCACGATCAGCAGTGGGGGCCGAAAGCCTTGTCGATGTCCTTTTGCGCGTCGTCCAGCGAGCCCAACCCCATCGATTTGCGCGCTGCATCCACCTCCGCGGCGCCGCCAATACCCTTCGGCCGGCGGTGCCCGTCGATGCAGTAGAACTGCGTGCCATAGACCTGCGTGCCGTAAAGCTTGATCGTCACCCGATCCGAAAGATAGGCATAGCGCTTCGGCAAGACTTCGCCTTTGGCCACCAGAGGTTCCATCGCCCGCAGAGCCTGAAGCTGAAATGCGGGATTGTCATCCGCATGCTGCACGAGCAGCCAAGCGTCTTCAGCCGCCTCGTCACCGACCTGCGAAATCTTCGGCCAGCCGCTCTTGGCCAATATCTCCTGCATCATGGCCGTATTGGCGTGATCGCGCTTCGCGATCTCCGTCCACAGCAGAATGTAGAGCATACGCGCGCCGTCGGCGGACATCGGCTGCGGCGCGGCATTGTCGCCTTCGTTCCAGGCGAGGCCGAGGCGCAATATCTGTTCGCCGACGATGGCCTGACGCAGGCGCTCGGCGAGCGGCGCATCGTCCTTGGACTGGACGATCTTTTCCGCCAGGACCGTCGCGTGCACGAAGCCCTGGAATACCGGCCGCGCCTCGCGCAAACCCGCCTCGAACATCGCCCAGGATTTGATGGATGGCAGGGCGAACCTCGCGCTGGAGATCAGCGCGCAGGGTGGGTCGTCGCCATAGGGCTGCGGCGCCAGCGCAGACGGCTTGGCACCCAACGCTTCGATTTCCTTGCGCACCGTTTCGGTGTGCGCGGCGATACAGGCATCACCCCAGGCTTTGACCGCCGTCCACCGATTCTGCTCGGCAACGGAGGAATCGGCGAAGGCGCCGCGCAGCCAGCCGAAGTCGTCGGTATCGATCTTGACGGGCGGCGGCGCCGAGGCTTGCGAAACGGCGAAGACCGACAGAAGCGCACCCAGGACGAGCGTCAAACGCTTGCTCATGGGCGCAATATAAAGGGTCGGCGGCCAAAGGAAATGTCCGGCAAACCGCGCTTCCCATGGTCAACAAAAGGTTGAGAGGAACGCGTGCGCGGCGCCGTACGTTCTATTGGCATGGGACGCCTGGACACACCGAAGGCCGGTGAGCTGCGCATGCTGGCGGAGAAATTCCGCCGCCGCGCACGGGACATGTCGCTGTCGAGCTATATCGGGCTGATGCGCAAGGCCGCCGAGGATCTCGACGCCGAGGCGCGCAGCCTGGAGCGGCAAGAGCCGATCGCACCCGGCCGCCACCTCGACATCCGCGTTTGATCAAAAACAAGGAGCCCCGTCCGCCGGCGGACGAGGCTCCCTTGTCTCAACGCATCGACAGGTCAGTTCGATTGCCGCCGCAGGAAGGCGGGGATTTCGAACTGCTCGTCGCGCTTGTGCTCGGGGAACAGATCGTCGGCGAGGTTGGGCGACGGCTGGCGCGGCGCTTCGCCCGTTGGTTGCGGGCGGGCCGCCATCGGCTGCGCCGTGGCGCGCGGCGCCGGACGCTGCTGCACCGGCTCCATGCGCGGCTCGTCCTTCTTCTTACGGCCGAACAGGCCCATGAAGCGGCGTTCCGGCTCGGGCTGCGGCGCCGGCGCGCGGAGCGGCTCGATGCGCTGGGCGGGCGCGGCGCGGACGACCGGCGACAGGGCCGAAACGTCCTCGTACATCACCGGCGCGTCCTCGCCGCCCAGGATCATGGCTTCCGCCGGCGAGGTGTCGGCCCGTTCGGGCATCCTCGCACCCAGTTCGTCGGCGATGGTTTCGTGCTGGCGATGCACGGCGTTGGTGTAGCCGGCCGGGCGCTGATGCTCGATCCGCGGCTCGGGCTTGGGCTCCGGCTTGGCGGCGAGCGGCTTGATATGGGCGCGCAGCGGCTGGACCTTGTCCGGCATCCGCAGCTGCTCGGCATCGATGCCCGTGGCGACGACGGAGACGCGGATGCGGCCCTCCATGTCGTCCAGGATCGTGTTGCCGAAGATGATGTTGGCGTCGGGATCGACCTCGGCGCGGATGCGGTTGGCGGCCTGCTCGACCTCGAACAGCATCAGGTCCGGGCCGCCGGTGATGTTGATGAGCACGCCGCGGGCGCCCTTCATCGAGACGTCGTCGAGCAGCGGGTTGGAGATCGCCATGTCGGCGGCCTTGGCGGCGCGATCCTCGCCCTCGGCCTCGCCGGTGCCCATCATCGCCTTGCCCATCTCGCTGATCACCGACTTGATGTCGGCGAAGTCGAGGTTGATCAGGCCCGGCATGACGATCAGGTCGGTGACGCCGCGCACGCCGGCATGCAGCACTTCGTCGGCCATGGCGAAGGCCTGGGCGAAGGTGGTGCGGTCGTTGGCGACGCGGAAGAGGTTCTGGTTCGGGATGACGATCAGCGTGTGGACGAATTGCTGAAGCTCCAGGATGCCGCGCTCGGCAGCCCGCATGCGCTTGTCGCCCTCGAAGGCGAAGGGCTTGGTCACGACGCCGACCACCAGGATGCCCATCTCGCGCACGGCGCGGGCGATGACGGGCGCGGCGCCGGTGCCGGTGCCGCCACCCATCCCTGCGGTGATGAACACCATGTGCGAGCCGGCCAGCTGTTCCATGATTTCATCGAGTGACTCTTCGGCACCGGCCCGGCCGATGTCGGGGGAGGCGCCGGCGCCGAGGCCTTCGGTGGTCTTGTGGCCGAGCTGGATCTTGCGCTCGGCGCGGGACTGGGCCAGCGCCTGCGCGTCGGTGTTGGCCACCACGAATTCGACGCCTTCGAGCCTGGCGGCGATCATGTTGTTGACCGCGTTGCCGCCGGCGCCGCCGACGCCCATGACGGTGATTCGCGGCCGCAATTCGGTCAGCTCGGGTGCCTTCAGGTTGATCGCCATCCATTTTCTCCTTGGCTAATTCCAGTCTTTGACCTTCGTCACACCACGCCAACCGATTCGTCTTGTTATTGTTGAATCACCGGAAGAGCCCACCGGTCAACCGGCCAAGCCATCCCGTGCCTTGCGCCTCGCGCGGACTGGCCGCGAGTTCTGGGTTCAAAGCCTCCGGCGGCAGCGTCGCGCCGGCCATCAAAAGACCGACCGCCGTCGCGTAGTCCGGACCCGCCGATGCCGCCGGCAGGCCGGGGAAGCTTTGCGGCCGGCCGATGCGGACCTGCTTGTTGAGGACGCGTCCGGCCAGCTCGCGCACGCCGGCCAGCTGGCAGGCGCCGCCGGTCAGCACGGCCCGGCGGCCGGCGGCGACGTCGAAGCCGCTGGCGCGCAGGCGCGTCTGGACCTGGCCGAAAATCTCCTCCAGGCGAGCCTGGATGATGCGGGTGAGCATGGAGCGCGGCACGCGCATGGCGGAATCCTCGCCATCCTCGCCCATCTGGGCGAGCGGGATGACGTCGGCACCGGCCTCCATGTCGCCCAAAGCGGCCCCATATAAGGTCTTGGCCCGTTCGGCGGCCGAGATCGGCGCCGCCAGCATGCGGGCGAGGTCGGACGTGACTTGCAAGCCGCCCATGGGCACCACGTCGGCATGCACCAGATGGCCTTCGAGGAACACCGCGATGGAGGTGACGCCGCCGCCCATGTCGATGACGGTGGCGCCGAGCTGTTTCTCGTCCTCGGTCAGGGTGGCGAGGCCGCTGGCATAGGGCGCGAACTGGGTGCCGACGACGTTGAGATGGCAGCGCTCCACCGCCAGCTTGAGGTTGTTCAGCGGCGACGGCTTGACCGCGACCGCATGCATGGCGACGCCGAGGCGCTGGCAGAACATGCCCAGCGGATGGCGCACGCCGCGGGCCTCGTCGACGACATAAGTGGTCGGCGCGCTCTGGATCAGGTCGTGGTCTTCGAGATTGCAGCGCGAGCGGCCGTCGGCGAGCAGGGCGCGCAGATGCGCGTCGGTCACCAGTTCGCCGTCCAGCGACATGGCGGCGCGGCTGGTCACGCTGACCGGCTGACCGCAATTGACCGAAATGATGACGTTCTGGATGCGGACATCGGCATGGTTCTCAGCCGCCGCGACGGCGTCACGGATGGATTCCTCGGCATGCTCCATGTTGATGACGGTGCCGGCCTTGATGCCCTGGCTCTCGCGCAGCGCCGCGCCGACGACGCGCAGGCTGCCGGGCTCGGCGCGGCCGATGAGGCACACTGTCTTCGACGAGCCGACGTCCAGCACCGCGACCAGGCCGGCGCGGTAGGCCGGCATTTCTCCTCCCGTACGCAATCTGATGGTCTCTCCCATTAGGCGGCATTCCCCCTCGGTTCGTTCTTCTTCTCGCCGCTTTTCAGCACGAAAAAATATTGCGCGGGCGAGCGCAGATCGATCTCGATCACGTCGCGCTCCAGGATGCCCTTGTCGATGATGAGATGCTCGAGCGCATCCAGTTCCTTCTGCCAGTTCAGTTCCGGCAGCTTGACGACGACGCCGTCGTCCAGGATGAGATTCCAGCGCCGTTCCGAGACGCGCTCATAGGCTTTTACGCGCGCCGCGATGGCGCGGTGCTGGGCGACCATGTCCACGATGTCCGCGGCGCTGGAGCCGCCGGCACCGGCGAGCAGCGGCAGGCGGCGGAATTCGTCGAGGCCCTGGGTCGTGATCAGGCCGCCGTCGCGCTCGACCACCCAGAGCTTGCGGTCCGGCGCCTGCCAGAGGGCGAAGGGCAGCTTTTCCACGATGCGGACCGAGATGTCGTCGGGATAGCGGCGGCGGACATCGGCGTCGGCGACCCAGTCGAGCTGCATCAGCTTCTTGCGCGCGGTCTGGATATCGGCGCCGAAGATCGGCTGGCCCAGTTCGAAGCCCAGCGCGGCCAGGATGGACTCGGTCGGCGTGCGGCTGTTGCCGGCGAGATGGACTTTCGAGATGCCGAAACCGGCATCGTCGAACACCGCGGCGGTGGCGGTGTTCACGGCGCGGACCGCGCGGCCGACATAGCCGCCGACGAACAGGGCGGCGACGAGCGCGCACACGACCAGCACGGCGGTCAGCGTCAGCATCGGCCGGCGGAAGGCGAGCCAGGCGCCGACGGCGCGGAAGCTGCGCGCGAAGATGTTGTTCGACGGCCCCTTGCGGCGGCCGAAAGGCTTTTGCGGCGAGGGCTTGCGGCTGACGCGCGCCGAACCGCGGGGCCCCTTGGCGCGGCCGCGCGACGGCTTGCGGTCGATCTTCAGCGGTCGCATGAGGCGTCCTCCACCATCCAGCGGCAGAGCTTGCCGTACGACATGCCGTTGAACGCGGCCTGTTCGGGCACCAGCGAGGTCGGCGTCATGCCCGGCTGGGTGTTGGTCTCCAACAGCACCAGCCGGTGCTTGCCCCCAGAACCAACCTTGGTGTCGTCGTAGCGGAAATCGGTGCGCGACACGCCGCGGCAGCCCAGCACCGCATGGGCGCGCACGGCGAGATCGAGCGCCTCCTGCGTCACCGCGTCCGGGATCTTGGCGGGCAGGACGTGGATCGAGCCGCCTGCGGCGTATTTCGCCTCGTAGTCGTAGAATTCGAGGTTGGTGGTGATCTCGGTGACGCCGAGGGCCTTGTCGCCCATCACGGCGACGGTGAGCTCGCGGCCGGGGACGAACTCCTCGACCATCATCGCGTCGCTGAGGTTCCAGGTGTCGCTGCCGAGCGCTTCGGGCGGGCGGTTGTCGCCGACGCGGATGATGAAGACGCCGACCGAGGAGCCTTCGTTCACCGGCTTCACGACATAGGGCGGCGCCATCAGATGCCGGGCCGCGGCCTCGCGGCGGTCGACCACGATGGAGTTGACCACCGGCAGGCCGGCGGCGCGGTAGACGTCCTTGGTGCGCTGCTTGTGCATCGCCAGCGACGAGGCCAGCACGCCGGAATGGGTGTAGGGAATGCGCAGCAGCTCGAGCAGGCCCTGGACGCAACCATCCTCGCCCCAGCGGCCATGCAGCGCGTTGAACACGACGTCGGGCTGAGCGGCGAGAATCTGCGCCGACAGGTCCTCGCCGGGATCGATCTCGACCACGTCGAAGCCTTCGGCGCGCAGGGCCGCGGCGCAACCCGCGCCGGACGACAGGCTGACCTCGCGTTCCGCCGAACGCCCGCCGAGCAGGACCGCCACTCTCTTATATACGGTAGTTGTCATATTGTGTGCTCCGCACACGGGGCCACGCCCACCCGCTTGATCTCCCATTCCAGCGCGACGCCAGACTTCTCCTTGACGCGGGCGCGGACTTCTTCGCCCAGCGCCTCGATATCGGCCGCGGTGGCGTCGCCCGTGTTGATGAGGAAGTTGCAATGCATCGGCGAGACCTGGGCCTGGCCGCGCAACAGGCCGCGGCAGCCCGCGTCGTCGATCAACTGCCAGGCCTTGTGGCCGGGCGGGTTCTTGAAGGTCGAGCCGCCGGTGCGCGTCTTCACCGGCTGCGAGGCCTCGCGGTCGGCGACCAGCTTATCCATGCGGGCGCGGATGGCGGCGGGGTCGTCGCGCGTTCCTTCGAAGACGGCGCTGACGAAGATCAGATCGTCGGGGCCCAGCGTCTTGCGATACGAGAAGCCCATGTCGGCGGGCGTGAGCCTGACGATCTCGCCCTTGCCGTCGATGGCGGTGGCTTCGACGAGGATGTCCTGGATCTCGCGGCCATAGCAGCCGGCATTCATGCGCAACGCGCCGCCGACCGTGCCGGGGATGCCGCGCAGGAATTCGAGGCCGGCGATGCCGGCGTCGGCGGCCAGCTTGGCGACATTGGCGTCGAGGGCGGCGGCGCCGGCGGTGACGCGCACGCCGTCTATGGATGTCTTGCCCATCGAGCCCGGCAGGCGGATCACGACGCCGGGAATGCCGCCGTCGCGGATCAACAGGTTGGAGCCGACGCCGATCACGCTGACCCGGATGTCGGCGGGCTTGGCGAAGAGGAAGGTCGCGAGGTCTTCGGCATCGGCGGGGCGGAACAGGATCTCCGCAGCGCCGCCGACGCGGAACCAGACGAGGTCCTTCAGCGGGGCATCGGGCGTATAGGTGCCGCGGACGGGCGGGAGGGCATCGCAGGGACGGGTCATCATCATGCCCTCCCCTCGGTTGCCGTCATGACGACTTCGAGGCCATTGGCCCATTGCGTGATCGAACCCGCGCCGAGGAACACGATGGCGCCACCGGCGAGGTTGTTTTCGAGCGTTCGCAGGAGCGCGGGCAAATCCTCCGGACTGTCGATGACGCGCACATCGCGGTGCCCATGCGCGCGCAGGGCCTCGGCATAGCTGTCGCGGTTGATGCCGTCGATGGGCTTTTCGCCCGCCGCGTAGACCGGCGCGATGATCGCGACATCGGCGTCGTTCAGGCATTTGGCGAACTGCTCGAAGGTGTCGCGCAGGCGCGTGTAGCGGTGCGGCTGGACGATGGCGATCACCGGGCCGGCATAGGCCTGGCGCGCGGCCTTGAGCGCGGCGGCGATCTTGAAGGGGTTGTGGGCGTAATCGTCGATGATGGCCGCGCCCTTCCATTCCCCGACGCGGGTGAAGCGGCGGCCGACGCCGGCGAATTTGGCCAGCGCGGTGCGGATCGTGTCGTCGGCGATGCCGAGCTCGCGCGCCACGGTGATCGCGGCCAGCGCGTTCTGGACGTTGTGCTCGCCGGGCATCGGCAGGCACATGTCCTCGAGCCGGATTTGCGTATTCTTGCGGCGGTCGGTGATGACGACCTCGAAATGCGAGACGCCGGCGGCGAAGCGGACATTGACGGCGCGGACGTCGGCCTGCGGGCTGAAGCCATAGGTGATCAGGCGGCGGTCCTCGATGCGGCCGACCATGGCCTGGACCTCGGGATGGTCGAGGCAGAGCACGGCGAAGCCGTAGAACGGGATGTTCTCGACGAAGCGCTGGAAGGCGTCGCGCATCTTGTCGAAGGTGCCGTAGAAATCGAGATGGTCCGGGTCGGCGTTGGTGACGACGGCAACCGTGGCCGGCAGCTTCAGGAAGGTGCCGTCGCTCTCGTCGGCCTCGACCACGACCCATTCGCCGGCGCCGAGCCGGGCATTGGTGCCGTAGGCGTTGATGACGCCGCCGTTGACGACCGTCGGATCGATGCCGCCGGCGTCGAGCAGGGCCGCGATCATGGTCGTCGTGGTGGTCTTGCCGTTGGTGCCGGCGACGGCGACGCACGAACGAAGCCGCATGATCTCGGCCAGCATCTCGGCGCGGCGGACCAGCGGCAGGCTTTGGGCGCGGGCGGCGTCGAACTCCGGATTGCCGGGCTTGACGGCGCTGGAATAGACGACGGCATAGACGTCTTTGAGGTTGGCCTCGTCATGGCCGAGCTTGACCGGAATGCCCATCTTGCGCAGGCGCTTGACGTTGGCGTTGTCGGCGACGTCCGAGCCCTGAACCTTGTAGCCCAGATTGTGCATGATCTCGGCGATGCCGCTCATGCCGATGCCGCCGATGCCGATGAAATGGATGGTGCCGACGTCCAGCGGCACGCGGGTCTTGGCGGGGGCGGTCATGCGGCCCTCGCGATCTGCTCGACGGCGTCGGCGAAACGTTTCGTGCCATCGGGCTTGGCGATGAGGCGCGCGGCGGCGGCGCGATTCGCAAGATTGGCGGGCGCGGCGAGAATGTCGGTGAGCATCTCGGCCAGCTTTTGCGGCGTCAGCTCGGCCTGGCGCACGCGCCAGCCGCCGCCGACCGCGGCCAGCGCGTCGGCGTTGGGCGTCTGGTTGTCGTCGAGCGCGTGCGGTAGCGGCACCAGGATGGCGGGGCGGCCGATCAGAGCGAGCTCGCTGACCGTGCCGGCGCCGGACCGGGCGATCACAAGATGCGATGCCGCCATGCGGGCGGGCAGGTCGGTGAAGAAGGGCGCTAGCTCCGCTTTCACGCCGAGCGCGGCGTAGGCGGCCTTCGTGGCTTCGATATCCTCCGGGCGGCTTTGCTGCACGATGGCGAGGCGGGCACGCGCGGCCTCGGGCAACAGCTTGGCGGCGGCGGGGACAAGTTCGCTGAAGACGCGGGCACCCTGGCTGCCGCCGAAGACGAGCAGCTTCAGCGGCCCGCCGAACTGCGGCGTATCATACGGCACGCTCGCCAGCGCGATCACTTCGGGGCGCATCGGATTGCCGGTGTAGACGACCTTCGACATGTCCTTGGGCAGGAAGCGCACCAGCGGGAAATTCGCCGCGATCAGCTTCACGTGATTCATCACCAGGCGGTTGGCGCGGCCGAGCAGCGCGTCGGGCGAGACGATGGCGGTCGGGATGCGGCTGAGGATGGCGGCGGCCATGACCGGCACGCTGGGATAGCCGCCGAAGCCGATGACGGCCGCCGGCTTGAGGCGCGACAGCTTGGCCAGCGACATGGTCAGGCCGGCGGCGATCTCGAACGGCGAGGCCAGCAGGCCGAGGATCGAGCGGTCGGAGAAGGCGGCCGACGGCACCGTCTCGATCCGCACGTTCGGGAACGTGGTCGCGTAGTTCTTGAACCGCGAATCCGTCATCACGACCACGGTCTTGCCGCGGCGCTGCAATTCGCCAGCCAGGGCCTGCGCCGGAAAGAGATGGCCGCCGCTGCCGCCGGCGGAGAGCACGATCACGCTCATGCGCGCGCTCCCAGGAACTGGAACAGCGACTGCTCGCGGTGCGCGAGTTGCGGGCGCTGGCGGGTGACGGCGAGCGCGAAGCCCATGGTCAGCGCGACCGCGAACAGCGACGAGCCGCCATAGGAGATGAAGGGCAGCGTCATGCCCTTGGCCGGCAGCAGGTTGACCGCCACGCCCATGTTGATGAAGGCCTGGAGCGCGGTGACGGTGGCGAGGCCGGCGCCGGCGAGCTGCGAGAAGCGGTCGCGCTGGTCGGCGGCGCGCAGCAGCAGGCGCACGGTGAGCAGGCAGAACAGGATGGCGATCACGCCGCACAGGATGAGGCCGAACTCCTCGCCGGCGACGGCGAAGACGAAGTCGGAATTGGCTTCCGGGATGCGGTATTTGACCGAGCCGATGCCGGGGCCGACGCCCGTGAGGCCACCATGCGCGAAGGCCTTCAGCGCCAGCGTCGCCTGGCCGCCGACATCGGTCGGGTTAAGGAACTGGTCGATGCGGTGATGCACGTGCGGGAAGAAGACATAGGCGATGAGGCCCAGCACGGTCATGCCGCCGCTGAGTGCGCCCATCCAGAACAACGGCGCGCCGGAGAAGAACAGCAGCGCGGCCCATAGGGCGAGCAGCAGCGTCGTCTGGCCGACATCGGGCTGCCGCAGCAGGATGGCGATGGCGGGCAGGATCAGCAGCAGCGTGATGACAGGCTTGGGCACGGGCATGGCGTGGCGGTCGGCGATGATCGCGGCGGCCAGGACGGCGAAGCCAGGCTTGAGGAACTCCGACGGCTGCAGCGAAAAGAGGCCGAGGTCGATCGAGCGGGTGGCGCCGAGGACTTCGTTGCCGACGATCAGCACCAGGCCGGAGCCGATCAGCGCCGTGGCGAAGACGATCGCGGCGACGATCTTGAGCTGCTGCAGCGACAGCACGGAGGCTCCGCCGAGGATGCCGGCGGCGATGGTGGCGAACAGGATCTGCTTGACCGTGTAGCGGAAGTCGCCGGCGATCAGGGCGCTGCCCGTGGCGGCGGGGCTGGCGGCGAAGGCCAGGATCAGGCCGATGGTGATGAGCGCCAGCATCAGCAGCAGCGCGACCCGGTCGATGGTCCACCACCAGCTGGCATAGGTGCTGCGGTCCGCCCGGGAGTTCATGACGCCTCCCGCACGGGGTGGGCGTTGAGACCGGAAACCGCGGCGCGGAAGGCGTCGCCGCGCTGCTCGAAATCGGCGAACTGGTCGAACGAGGCGCAGGCCGGCGACAGCAGCACGACAGGCGACGGCAGGCCCGACTGGGCGGCATCGTCTGCCGCGGCGCGGACCGCGGCGTCGAGCGTGCCGCTGATGACGAACGGCACCTTGAAATCGAGCGTGCGCGCGAAGGTGTCCGACGCGTCGCCGATGAGATAGGCCTTGCGGATGCGCGGGAAGAACGCGGCGAGGCTCTCGATGCCGCCCGCTTTGGCCTTGCCGCCGGCGATCCAGAAGATGTCGGGATAGCACGCCAGCGCCCGCGCCGCGGCGTCGGCGTTGGTCGCCTTTGAGTCGTTGACGAAGCGGACCTTGCCGATGCGCGCCACGTCTTCCATGCGATGCGCCAGGCCGGGGAAATCGGCAATGGCTTCGGCGACCGAGCGCGCGTCGCGGGCGAAAGGCCTGGTCGCGGCATAGGCGAGCGCCGCGTTCTGGTGGTTATGGGCGCCGGGCAGATGCGCGGCGGCGGCGAGGTCCATCACCTTGGTGGCGCGCTGGCCCTGCGCGTCATAGAGCGTGCCGTCGACCACGAAGACGCCGCGGCCCAGCACCTTGCCGACCGAGACCGGCACGGCGGCGGGCCCGCCATTGGCGGCGTGGCGGGTGAAGATCGAGGCGGTGTGCGGATCGTCGACGCCGATTACTATGGAGCCCGACTTGGACGTCTGCTTCAGCAGACGCGCCTTCACGGCGGCGTAGTTCTCGAGGCTGCCATGGCGGTCGATATGGTCGGGCGTGATGTTGGACAGCACCGACACATCCGGCACCAGGCCGGGCGCGAGATCGATCTGGTAGGACGACAGTTCGAGGACGTAGATCGTCTTGGCGGCGGGCGGCTCCAGTTCGAGCACGGCCTTACCGATATTGCCGCCGACCTGCACGTCGAAGCCGCTGGCGCCGAGGATATGGCCGATCAGGGCGGTGGTGGTGGATTTGCCGTTGGTGCCGGTGACGGCGATGACGGGGCTGCGGCCGGGCACGGCGGGATCGGCGCCGATCTCGCGCGCGAACAGCTCCATGTCGCCGATCACTTCGACGCCGGCTTGCCTCGCGCGTTCGACGATGGCGTGCGGTGCGGGATGAGTCAGCGGCACGCCGGGCGAGAGGACCAGGGCCTTCAGCCTGTCCCACGGCCATTCGGCAAACGGCGCGGCCGTCGCGCCTGCGGCGGCGGCTTCGCGCTGCGCTTCGGCCTTGTCGTCCCAGGCGTAGACGCGCGCGCCGCCGGCTTTCAGCGAACGGATCGACGCCATGCCGCTGCGCGCCAGCCCGAAGACGCCGACGTCCAACCTCTCGAAGGAGCGGGCCGCGATCATTCTTACCTGAGCTTCAACGTGGCGAGGCCGACCAGGGCGAGCACCACCGCCACGATCCAGAAACGGATGACGATGGTGGGCTCTTTCCAGCCGAGCTGTTCGTAATGGTGGTGGATCGGCGCCATGCGGAAGACGCGCTTGCCGGTGGTCTTGAACGAAATGACCTGCACGATCACCGAAATGGTCTCGAACACGAACAGGCCGCCGACGATGGCGAGCACGATCTCATGCTTGACCGCCACGGCGACGGCGCCCAGCGCGCCGCCGAGCGGCAGCGAACCCGTATCGCCCATGAACACCATGGCGGGCGGCGCGTTGTACCAGAGAAAGCCGAGACCGGCACCGATCAGGGCGGCGAGGAACACCGCCATCTCGCCGGTTCCGGCGATATAGACCAGCTCCAGATATTTGGAGAAGTTCACATTGCCGACGAGATAGGCGATGAGCAGGAAGGTGGCGGCGGCGATCATCACCGGCACGATGGCGAGGCCGTCGAGGCCGTCGGTGAAGTTCACGGCGTTGGCGAAGCCGGCGATGACGATGCCGCCGACGGCGATGAAGGCGATGCCGAAGGGTATCGCGAACGATTTGAAGAACGGCACGGACAGCATGCCGTATTGCGAGGTTTCGTCGAGCCGCATCACGAACCAGGTCGCGAGGAACGCCACGCCGAACTCCACCGCCAGGCGGACATAGCCGCTGACGCCGTCGGACGAGCGCTTGCTGACTTTCAGATAGTCGTCGGCGAAACCGAGCAGGCCGTACGCCACGGTCACGAACAACATGATCCAGATATAGGGATTGGAGAGATTGGCCCACAGGATCGTGGCGACGATCCAGGGCAGCAGGATCAGCACGCCGCCCATGGTCGGCGTGCCGGCCTTCTCGATGATGTGGCGCTGCGGGCCGTCGCTGCGGATCGGCTGGCCCTTGCCCTGCTTGACCTTGAGCCACTGGATCAGCGAGCCGTTGACGATGAAGGCGAAGATCAGCGCCGTGATCACCGCGCCGCCTGAGCGGAAGGTCAGGTATTTGAACAGCCGGAAGAAGGCGAACTGGTCGGTATGGGTCAGCAGCGAAAGATAATAGAGCATCGGTTACGCACCCCGCGCTTTCAGCGCATCGATCATCACGGACATCTTGCTGCCGTTGGAGCCCTTGACCAGAACCGTGTCGCCGGCATGCAGCGCCGCGGTCAGCAGCGGCGCGAGCTCCGCCGAGGTCGCGGCCCAGCCGCCGCGGCGAGAGGCCGGCAGCGCCTCCCACAGGGATTTCATCTGCGCGCCGCAGAGAAAGACCAGGTCGGCGTGGGCGGCTTCGATCGGCCCCGCGAGTTCGGCGTGATGGGCGGCGCCATCGGTGCCCATCTCCAGCATGTCGCCGAGGACGGCGATGCGGCGGCCGCTTGCCGCGCCCAGCAGAGCCAGCGCCGCCGCCATCGAGGCCGGGTTGGCGTTGTAGCTTTCGTCGATCACGTCGACGCCGCCGGCGGCGAAGCGGGCGCCGCGGCCCTTCAGGGCAGCGAAGTCCCTGAGCGCTGCGGCGGCGTTGAGGACGTCGCCGTCCAGCATCGCCACCGCCAGCAAGGCGCCGACGGCGTTGGCGGCGATGTGCCGGCCCGGCGCTCCGATGTGGAATTCGACGGGCGTGCCGCAGATGTCGGCTTTCACGTGCGCGCCGCCGGCGGATTCGTCGTAGGCGGTGAGGCGCGCGTCGCTGCGGGCTTTCTCGCCGAAGGTCAGGATGCGCGCGACATGGGCCTGGCGCGCCCGGGCGACGAGACGGTCGGCATAGGGGCTGTCGGCCGGGATCAGGCCGGCACCGCCCGGCAGGATGCCTTCGAAGATTTCCGACTTGGCGTCGGCGATGGCTTCGCAGGAGCCGAAGAATTCCAGATGCGCCGGGGCGATGGTGGTGACCAGCGCGACATGCGGACGGACGAAGCCGACCAGATTGCGCAGCTCGCCGAAATGGTTCATGCCGACTTCGAAGACGCCGTATTTGGCCGCGCGCGGCAGGGCGGCGAGGCTGAGCGGCACGCCCCAGTGATTGTTGTAGGACGCGGCGGAGCAATGCGTCGTGCCCAGCGCGCCGAGGGCGAGGCGGAGCAATTCCTTGGTCGTCGTCTTGCCGGCGCTGCCGGTGACGGCGACGATCTTGGCGGAGGCGCGGGCGCGGGCGGCGGCGGCGAGGTCTTCGAGGCCACGCTGGGTATGGGCGACGGTCAGGAGCGCGGCATCGCCGCCGAGCCCGGGCGGTTCGTGGCTGACGAGCGCGGCGCCGGCCCTGGCGGCGAAGGCGGCCTTGACGAAGTCGTGGCCGTCGCGGTTGTCGCCCTTCAGCGCCACGAACAGGTCGCCCGGCTTCAGCGTGCGGGTGTCGATGGAGAGGCCGTTCACCTCGAAGGCGCGGCCGGGGATGCCCAGCGTGGCGCCTTGCGCTTCCTCGGAGGTCCAGAGCGCAGTCATGCGGCGCGCCCTCCGAGTGCGAGCGCGGCCTTCACGGCTTCTTCGCGGTCGGAGAAATGCAGCGTCTGGGTGCCGACGATCTGATAGGGCTCATGGCCCTTGCCGGCGATGATCAGGATGTCGCCGGCGCCGAGCGCCGCGATGCCTTCGCGGATCGCTTCGGCGCGGTCGCCGATCTCGCGCGCGCCGGGGGCGCCGGCCAGGGCTTGCTTGCGGATGGTCGCGGCGTCTTCGGTGCGCGGGTTGTCGTCGGTGACGATGACGACGTCGGCGTTCTTCGCCGCGGCCTCTCCCATCAGCGGGCGCTTGCCTTTGTCGCGGTCGCCGCCGCAGCCGAAGACGACGTGCAGCTTGCCGGCGACGTGCGGGCGGATCGCGGCGAGGACCTTCTCCAGCGAGTCCGGCGTGTGGGCGTAGTCGACATAGATCGGGGCGCCGGAGGCGGCGACGGCGACCTTCTCCAGGCGGCCGGGCGCGCCCCTCAAATGTTCGAGCGCGGCGAAGATGCGCGAAGAAAAGACATAGCCGGAGTCTGCGTAGGTGCCCAGGACAAGCCCTGCCGCGACCAGCGCGTTCGAGGCCTGGAAGCTGCCGGCAAGCGGGAGCGAGACGGTGTAGTCACCGCCGGCGTAGCGCAGCTTGAGCGTCTGGCCGTCGATGCGGTCTTCGCGGCCAAGGAGTTTGATCGTGTCGCCGGCTTCGCCGACGGTCAGGACCTTGAGGCCGCGAAGTCTAGCGGCAGCAATGAAGCGGTCGGCATGGGCGGCGTCGGCATTCACCACGGCAACGCCGCCCTCGCGCACGACTTCGCTGAACAGGCGCAGCTTGGCGCGCAGGTAGTGCTCGAAGTCCGCGTGGTAATCCATGTGGTCGCGGGTGATGTTGGTGAAGCCGCAAGCCGCGATCTCGACGCCGTCGAGGCGGAACTGGTCGAGGCCGTGGCTGGAGGCCTCCAGCGCCAGATGGTCGATGCCGTCCTTCTTGAGCTGCGCCAGAATGCGGTGGACCTCGATGGGATCGGGCGTGGTGTGACTGAGCGGGATTTCGCCCGCGGGCGTGACGACGCCGACGGTGCCGAGGCTGGCGGCGGGGATGCCGAGCGCGGTCCAGATCTCGCGCACGAAGGCGACGATGGAAGACTTGCCCTTGGTGCCGGTGACGGCGGCGACGGTTTTGGGCTGGGCGCCGAAGAAGCGGGCGGCATGGCGGGCGAGGCCGAGGCGCGGATTCTCGTCGGGGATAAAGCGCACGCCGAGGGCGTTGGCGGTGGGCGCGACGTCGGGGCGGCCGAGCACGGCGACGGCGCCGCGCGCGACGGCATCCTTCACGAACTCCGCGCCATTGGCCTTGCTGCCGGGGAGCGCGGCGAACAGGTAGCCGGGCTTGACCTCGCGGCTGTCGCTCGCGAGCCCGGTATACATTTCCGACGCCTTCATGGCGTTCTGTCCCGCATTACCCGGCGTTATCGTCGCTCCCGATTGTGTTGCCATTATGTATTCTCACGCGTCACCGGGACGGGTTTCTGCGGCACGCCCAGGAGCGGGGCAATGCGCGAAATCACGCGGCCCGCGAGCGGCGCCGCGGTCGAGCCGGCAAGCGCGATGCCGCCGGTTTCCTTGGTGCCGTGCGGCGTGTCCAGGAGGACGAAAACGATGTAGCGCGGGTTCTCGATGGGAAACGCGGCGAAGAACGAGGTTACCAGGACGTGACTCTGATAGCCGCGGCCGTTCTCGCGGGGCTTTTCGGCCGAACCGGTCTTGCCGCCGACGTCGTAGCCCGGGATGTCGGCCTTGCGCCCGGTGCCGTTGGTCACGACGAAGCGCAGCAGGTCGCGCATCTTGACGCTGGTCTCGGGCTTCAAGATCTGGGCGCCGCGGGCGTCGGCGGGGTGCTTGAGGAAGGTCGGCCTTATGGCGCGGCCGCCATTCACCACCACGGCGGCGGCGGCGATGTAGGACAGCGGCGCGACCGAGATGCCGTGGCCGAAGCCGATGGTGGCGGTCTCGATCGTGCCCCAATGGCCCGGGAAGAGTGGGCGGGCGTATTCCGGCAGCTCGGTGCGCAGGGCATCGAGCAGGCCGAGGCTGGTGAGGAATTCGCGCTGGCGGTCGGCGCCGGAGCGCAGGGCGATTTGCGCCGTGCCGATGTTGGAGGAATGGGCGAGGATCTCGCGCGCGGTATAGGTCGCCGGCATGCGCTCGGCCTCGTGGATCGTGTACTTGCCGATCCGGTAGCCGTTGCCGATGGCGAAGACTTCGTCGGGGTTGGTGGTGTGGTCTTCGGTTGCCAGGGCGAAGGTCAGGACCTTGAACACCGAGCCGAGCTCGTAGCGGTCGGCCGCCATGATGTTGTGGTCGGAGTCTTCGCCCGTCATGTGGCGGTAGTTCGGATCGAAGTCCGGCATCGAGACCATGCCGAGGATCTCGCCGGTGTTGACGTCCATCACCACGCCGCCGGCCTTGATGGCGCGGAAGGTGCGGCGCGCGGCCTCGACCTCGGCGGCGAGGATGAACTGCACCCGCATGTCGATGGAGAGCGCGACGGGCTGGTGGACGGCGGCGCGCACGGGAACGTCGAGGCCGCGTTCGAGGCCGGACTGGCCGGCGCCGTCGGGGTCGGTGACGCCGAGGAGCTGCGCGGTGGCGCGGCCGTTGGGATAGTAGCGCTTGCTGCCCGGCTCGAACTCCAGGCCCGGCAGGCCCAGGCGCATGATGCCGTCCTGGATGTCGGGCGTCAGCTGGCGCGCGACCAGCACATAAGGATGGCTGGTGTTGGCGAAGGCGGCTTTCAGGCGCGCCTCGCTGGTGCCGGTCACGCGGGCGAGATCGCTGGCGGCTTGGTCCTTGTCGGGCAGCACCTCGGGGCGGACATAGAGGTCCATAACCGGCAGGTCGCGGGCGAGGAGCTCGCCGTTGCGGTCCACCAGGTCGCTGCGCGCGGCGGCGACGTGGATCTGGGCGGCGCCGACATGGAAGGTCTTGAACAGGGTGACGTCGACGAGACGCACGCCGACGAGGGCGAAGGCCGCAACGCACAGAGCCGCGCCGATGATGATGCGCCGCTGATAGATCGTCGGGCCTTCCTGCATGCGACTAGAGTCCGGGTTGGGCAGCGCCGTTGGCTTCGGGTGCCTGCACGTTGGCCTGGCGGATCGGGGCGTTGGCGAGCGGCGCGGGATCCTCGCCGCGGCGCGGCAGGAGATCGAAGGAAGAGAGCTGCACGGCCGGCGCGCCGGTGAGGCCGAGATGGTTCTCGGCCAGCGCCTGGATCTGCGCAGGGCCGGCGACGCGTTCCCATTCGGTCTGCAGCACGCTCATCGTCGCCTGCTCGCGGGCGATCTCGGCGGCGACCTGGCGCAGCTCGACGCGCGCCACGCGGGTTCGCTCGGAGACGTGATAGAGGCCCAGGATCGACAGGCCCATCAGGGCGACGCAGAGGGTGTTGAGAACTCGAACCATGGCGATCTCCTAGGCCGCGAGACGTTGCGCCGCGCGCAGACGGGCGGACCGCGCGCGGGGATTGGCATGCACTTCGCTGTCGCCGGGCTTCAGCGAGGCGAGCAGACGGAAGGTGGCTTCCTGGGCGCGGCGCGTCGCCGGGGCGTGACGCGAGGCGTTGGGCGCGGCGGTGCTGCGCGCCAAGAGGAAGCGCTTGACGATGCGGTCCTCCAGGGAATGGAAGGCGACGACGACGAGGCGGCCGTCCGGCGCCAGCGCGTTCGACGCGGCATCGAGACCGCGCTCGAGTTCGCCGAGCTCGTCGTTCACATGGATGCGCAGCGCCTGGAAGGTGCGCGTGGCGGGATGGATGGGAAAGCGCGCGGCGGCGGGGCCTTGGGCTTCCTTGACGATGGCGGCGAGTTGCGCGGTCTCGGTGACCGGGCGCGCGGCGACGATGGCATTGGCGATGCGGCGGGCGTTGCGCTCTTCGCCGAGGCGGAAGATGACCTCGCTTAGCGTTCTCTCATCGGCGGTGTTGACGAAGTCGGCGGCGGACTCGCCCGAGCGGCTCATGCGCATGTCGAGCGGGCCGTTGGCCTGGAAGGAGAAGCCGCGCTCGGGCTGGTCGAACTGGAAGGACGAGACGCCGAGATCGAGCACGACGCCGTCGGTGCGTTCGCCGCCGAGATAGTCTTCGAGCTGCGAGAACTCGCCCTGCACCAGCGTGAGGCGGCCGGCGAAGTGCTTCACCGAGGCCTCGCCGCGGGCGATGGCGTCGGGATCGCGGTCGATGCCGAGGACGCGGCAGTCGGCGGCTTCGAGGATGGCGCGCGTGTAGCCGCCGCCGCCGAAGGTGCCGTCGACATAGTGCTCGCCATCCTTCGGCTGCAGCAGGCGCAGCACTTCCGCGAGCATCACAGGCGTGTGGCCGCTCATGCGCCGCTCGCTTTCGCGGCTTCGAACTTCGCTTTCATGCGGGCGACGCTCTCGGCTTCGACGGCGGCGTAAGCGTCGGCGTCCCAGATCTTGAACTTCTGGCCCATGCCGACGAAGGCGACGCGGTCTTTCAGCTGCGCATGCGCGATCATCGCGTCGGGCAGGCGGACGCGGCCGCCGTCGTCGGCGGGGAGCAATTGCGTGCGGGCGATGATCGCCATCGCCATGTCGTCATGCGCCGGCGAGAGAAACGGATCGAGCGCGGCAAGACGGGCGTTCAGCGCGTCGATCGCCTCCTGGCCGAAACCTTCGAGCGAGGCGTCGACGAAGGCGGGGTAGACGTAGAGGCCGGCGGTATTCTGCGACGCCAGAACCTGGCGGAAAGGCGCAGGGATGCAGACGCGCCCTTTGCTATCGAGCGACCCCAGTACCGTCGACATGAACGGCAGGCTGGTCATGAAACGGGCATCCCCCAGTGTCCGGGAGGGGCTTTGGGAGCGACGGCCGCGATGGCGTCAGATCAAGCCCCTGGGACAGTCTGGGATAGCATGGGACAGAACGCCCGGTCAACCAAATAAGGTAGATATTTGAGGGACTTGGGGCATCTACCTATGGAATCGACTCGTCTAGCTGTGGTGGTCGCGGAACAAATCCGCAACACGTAAAGATTGCAGTTACCGAGGTAAACAAAGGCTTAACGTCGGAACCGAAGATTTCGGTCCTAACCCCTCCCCTGGGAATAAAAGCACTCGCCGCGTGGTTGTACGAAACGCGATGCGTCCGCGCGCGGGGGCCCATGCCGAAAAAGCGTTGGCGCGCGGCGGGGCGCGGGCGCATGGCTGCGCCGAAACGCGCAGGGATGGATTCATGAGCGAAGCAATCACTCTCAAACCGATCGGCCGCGTGCGCGGCGGGCGCGCCGAAGCCATCGACGATGACTGGGACAGCGTCGAGGCCGTCATCGAACTCGATGCTGCACAATTCAAAGCCGACGCGACGGCGGCGCTGGACGCGTTCTCGCATATCGAGGTCGTGTTCCATTTCAACCTGGTGCCGGACGACGAGGTCAGCTCCGGCGCGCGCCATCCGCGCGGCCGCGCGGACTGGCCGCTGGTGGGCATCTTCGCGCAGCGCGGCAAGGGCCGGCCCAACCGCATCGGCGTGACGGTGTGCCGGTTGCTCGCGGTGGACGGATTGACGCTCCGCGTGCGCGGGCTCGACGCCATCGCCGGCACGCCGGTGCTGGACATCAAGCCGGCGATGAGCGGATTCTTGCCGCGCGGGCCGTTGCGCGAGCCGGATTGGGCGCGCGCACTGATGGCCGGATATTGGTGAGCTTTGCGGCGCGCCGCGATTTCCGTTTCGGCGCGGGACAGCAGGGCTTTGGCGCGGCGGCGAAAATCGGCGATGCGGGCGTGCAGAAGGCAGGCGCCCCGATCCCTGCGGCCGTGCTTGCGCGCATTGCGGTTGCCGCGCGGGGCTCCCAGCTTTGGCTGCCAGACTTGGTCGGGACGCAAGATCTTGATCATTGTTTGGAGGATTCCCCCTAGACCCCCTCCCCCGTCGCGGTGCGCACATGCTCGACGATCATGCGCTGGCGGGTTTCGCTCGCCGGCGGGCCGCCGCGCAGATGGCCGACGGTCTCGGCCACGTCGGCGCCGGTCTTGGCCAGGCTCATGGCGCTGTTCATGAAGCGGATGCGCTCGTCGGCATCGGTCGTCTGGATGATGCAGCGGAACGCCACTTCGCGCATCAGGAAGTGCAGCTCGCCGATCAGGCCGTTGAGCAGGCCTTCGGTGTCGGCGGACGCGGCGGGGCCGCGCAGGATGCGGTTGGGTGTGTCCTCCGGCAGGCGGCCCGGCACGTCGATGTCCGGCGACGGATCGCTCAGCGACGGCGCCTGCCGGAGCGGCGCGAGGAAGTTGGGCGGCGGCAGCCCGATACCGGGGAGGATGGCGTGCCGGCCGCTGCGTGGGGTCCGACCCAGGGCGGGGCGCCCGGGGACAGGTTCGAGGGCTTCAAAATCGGTTTCTTCGGTCATTTCCAGCCTTTCTTGGGACAGTCCCGCTGGAAATGGGAATTAAAGGATAGATGTCAAGGGGTACGGTTGAAATTATTTTTGAGATATACTCTTAGTTGCATATTCTCCGCCGTAGGAATCCTGCGCTTCGTCGATCGGGAGTTGCTTCGGCCTGTCGAATGTCATGGCCCGCGACGGCGGACCATCCTGTTGGGCACATTTCAAAACTAAAGAGTCGGTGCGCCTAACCTCCTACATCACGGACGGGCGTCATCTGGATGGCCCGCAGTCGCGGGCCATGACATCGATGGGGGCGACGACTAAGGCGAGGACATGACGGCGGACGACCCCTTCGACCTGCAGCGTTTCGTGGACGCACAGGCGCCGGTGATGGCGCAGGTGCTGGCGGAGCTGCGCGCCGGGGCCAAGCGGACGCACTGGATGTGGTTCGTGTTCCCGCAAGTCGCGGGGCTGGGATCGAGCGCCATGGCGCAGCGTTATGCGATCCGCTCGCCCGCCGAGGCCAGTGCCTATCTGGCGCATCCGGTGCTGGGGGCGCGGCTGCGCGCCTGCGTGCAAGCGGTGCTGGCGCTGGACGGGCGCACGGCGCGGCAGATCTTCGGGCCGCCGGACGACATGAAGTTCCATTCGTCGCTGACGCTGTTTGCGCGCGCCGCGGCGGACGCGGCGGACGCGGCGGCGTTCCGCCAAGCCCTGGAAAAATATTTCGGCGGCCGTCCCGACGCAGCGACACTGGCGCGCCTCGGCTGAGCGCCAGGTGCTAACAGAGCGTTAAGCCCGTTGCCCTAGCCTCTCGCCCCGGCGGGCGAAAGGATGTGCGTGTGACGGTCGATACCGCAGTCAACAAAGGCGCCGCCAGGCGCATGCTCGCGGGGCTCGGCCTGGAAGAGGCCAACCGCGCGCTCGCCGATCACTGGCTCGCGCTGTGGCCGGGCGACGCGCTGCCGCCGCGCGCGGCGCTGAGCCCGGCGAAGATAAAACCGTTCCTGCCGAACATGGTGATGCTGGACGTCGTGCCGGGGGCGCGGGTCACGGTCCGGCTGGCCGGCACGGCGGTGACCAAGGCGCTGGGCCTGGAGCTGACCGGGCAGGACTGGCTGGCGCTGGCGCCCAGGAGCTATCGCGCCGAGCGCTTGCGCATCCTGTCCAAGGTCGCGCGCGGCGCGATCGGCACCGGGCACCGGCGCATCGTGATGGCGCTGGCCGGCGACTATACCTGCGAGGAGATCCTGCTGCCCTTCGCGGCGGAGCCGTCGGGCGCGCATCCGGTGCTGGTCCACATCAACTGGAAGCCGGAATACCTGCTGCGCATCGAGTCGCCGGGGCAGGCGATCGGCATGCCGCTCGATTTTCGGGTGCTGGCGCTGGGGTAGGCGACGGTGGACGGCGTGCAGACGTACGTGGAACGAAGCGCAAGGGTGGCTTAGGCTCGCGCCGCTGAAGATCGGTACGCAACCGGATTGGACCTGTGCGATGCAAGCGCCGAACAAGCGCGCGGCGGAAGACGCCGTGGCGCAGCTGGAGCTGGAAGCCTCGAACGCGGGGCTCGCCGCACACTGGCTTTCGCTGTGGCCGGGCGACGGCCTGCCGCCGCGCGCCGCCTTGCGTCCGGCGGCATTGAAACCCTATCTGTCCAGCATCCTGCTGTTCGACGTCGTGCCGGATGAGAGCGTCACGGTGCGCCTGGCCGGCACCGGCTATCGCCACATCCTGGGCGCGGAGCTGACGGGCCAGGACTGGCTGGCGGCGGCGCCGCAGAGCCATCGCGCGACGCGGCTCACCTTGTTCTCGACCATCGCGCGCGGCGCGATCGGGTCGGCGCACCGGCGCATCGCGATGACGATGGGCGACGACTACCGCAGCGAAGAAATCCTGCTGCCCTTCGCGCGCGAGGCGAGCGGGGCGCATCCGGTGCTGGTGCATGTCAATTTCAAGCCGCAGCAATTCCTGCAGATCCGCTCGATGACGCAGGTGACCGGCGATCCCCTGGACTGGACGATGCTGCCGCTGGGATAGCGAAGTAGCATGTTCCTGCCGACGGCACTATTATCGATGCTGCGGGCATTCAACCGATGACGGGAATGACGTCATGGCAAGCGTCAAGAAGGGCTATCTGACGGCGGCACGCGAATGGTGGAAGCATCTTCGCTGGACGAAACGCGTTTTTTGGAAGGCCGAGCGCAAAGCCGCGAAGAAGGATGCGCGAAGGGACGCGGGTTGAGGGTGGGCTGCAATCAACCATCCCCTCACCGTCATGGCCGTCCGTACGCTGTCGCGACGGACTGTGCCAGCCGTCCCTGAACATCATCGTCGACAATTTTCAACGGCTGTTTTCATGGGTCGCCGGCACAAGGCCGGCGATGACGATAGTTTTTGATTCCAGCGAACACACACTAAGGCGGCTGGGGTGACGCCCGATCGCTTTCAAAAGTTGGGTGGCCGGGTCGCGCTGTCGATACGCTGGCGCTATCGACCGCTCGCTGCCCGGCCATGTCCCGGCACGCGCTTCGCTACGCTCGCTGGCCGGGATGACAGGTTATATGGTGCGTCAGATGGCCTGTAAGCCGGGTTCTGTTCACCGCCACTATTCTTTCGAACAATAGCGGATCGATGACCATTCCTCTGGGATGTGCGTCGCCACACACCTCTCGCGACCTACCCGGACGGCTATCCGGAAACGGATTACGTGCCGTCCCTATTTGGTCTTGCTCCCGGTGGGGCTTGCCTTGCCGCCCTTGTTGCCAAGGACGCGGTGCGCTCTTACCGCACCATTTCAACCTTGCGGTCCCTCGCGGGAGTTCGCGGTGTCATTTCTGTGGCGCTGTCCCTGGGGTCGCCCCCGCCGGTCGTTATCCGGCACCGTATCTCCGTGGAGCCCGGACTTTCCTCGACAGGTTGCTTTCGCAACCTGCCGCGGCCATCCGGCCATCTGACGCGGCACGACGTATAGTCCAGGACGGGACCGAAGGACAGGGCGGCCCGCCGGGATGCGCGCTCAGTCGAGACAATGTTTAGCGATCCGGTTTTCGCGCCGTTAACGCCGATCAAGACGGCGCGGGACGTTGCCGGAACGCATCGCCGCCGGCGTGCTTTGCACTGGGCAACACGCGTGGAGAGCGAAGATGGGCCGAGACGGAAGAGTTCCCGAGATCGTGCAGGACAAGCCGCTGCCCGCCGAGCTGCCGCCGACCGGCACCACGCGCTGGGTGCCGCGGCGCAAGGCGCAGGTCGTGGCGGCGGTGCGCGGCGGCGTCTTGAGCCTGGACGAGGCGCGCGAGCGCTATGCCTTGACGGTGGAGGAATATCTTTCCTGGCAGCGCGCCATCGACAGGTTCGGCCTGCCCGGCCTGCGCGCGACGCACGCGCAGGATTATCGCGCGGGGGCGTAGGGCGGGCCTGGTTTGATTTCATCCTCTGACGTCATGGCCGGCCACCCATGAACACCGCCGGTGAATATTTTCACCGCCTGTTTTCATGGGTTGCCCGGACAAGCCGGGCAATGACGACCGGGCAATGACGAATTGAGGTGGTTTAGCTGAGCGCGTAATCCACCGCCGCCATCGCGTGCAGGGTGGTGGTGTCGAACAGCGGCACGGCGGCGTCTTCGGGCTTTATCAAGAGCGGCAGTTCGGTGCAGCCCAGGATGATGCCTTGGGCGCCCTGCGCGATGAGGCGCGCGATGATGCCGCGATAGGCGGCGCGGGAGCTTTCGAGGAATTTGCCGCGCACCAGCTCGTCATAGATGACGCGGCTGGTCTCGGCGGCGTCCTCGCCCGCGGGCGTGAGGACGTCGATGCCGTAGCCGTCGCGCAGGCGGCCGCGGATGACGCCGTCCTGCTCCATCGTGTATTGCGAGCCCAGCAGGCCGATACGGGTGAGGCCGGCCTGTCGAATCGCCTTGCCGAGCGGATCGGCGATGTGCAGCAGCGGCAGGGCCGCGGCCTTTGCCATCTGCGGCGTCGCGCAATGCATGGTGTTGCAGGCGATGAGCAGGACGTCGGCGCCGGCGCCGGCCAGCGTGGCCGCGACCCGCGCCATCAGGGCGTTGGCCTCGTCCCATTTGCCGGCCTGCTGCAACGCCGCCATCTCGGCGAAGTCGAAAGAGTACAGCAGGAGCTTGGCGGAATGCACGCCGCCGAGCCGCCGCTGCACTTCGCGGTTGAGGAGCTGGTAGTAGACCGACGAGCTTTCCCAGCTCATGCCGCCCAGGATGCCGATGGTTTTCATGGCGCCGAGGCTAGCAGGCGCGGCGTGGCGCGGAAGCATCACCTTTGCATGACGGCCCTGCGGCGCGATTGACAGCGGCGGAACGGGCGGGCCATGGTCGCCCACCGATCAAGGGATCGACGCCGATGGGTAGACTTCTTTCGTAGCAGCGGCCGCGCCGCATCGCTCGCCGGGCCTTGTCCAGGCTGGTTCATCGTCACGTCCAGATTCCCTTGGGTGTCTTCATGGCATTCCTGCGTCCGCATTTCTTGCGCGCCTTGCTGCGCACGCATTTCTTGCGCGCCTTGCTGCGCAATGACGCGATCAATCGCGTCAACCTGCATACCGGCGTCCAGGCCCTCGCGCAAAGCGGCGGCGGGATATTCTTCGTGGTGTTTCTGGTGCGCAGCGGCGTGGCGATTCCCATCGCGCTGCTCGCGATGACGGGGATCGTGCTGGCGCGGCTGGCGCTGCGGCCGGCGATCCTGCCGCTGGCCAGGCGCTGGGGCATCAAGCCGCTGCTGATCCTCGGCACGCTGCTGCTGGCGGCGCAGTATCCGTTGCTGGCGCACGTGCGCGGCATCGGCGGCGCGCTCGCCGTGCTGTGCGCCATCGCGGCGCTCGGCGAGGTTCTCTATTGGACCAGCTACAACGCCTATTTCGCGGCGCTCGGCGACGCCGAGCATCGCGGCCGGCAGATCGGCGCGCGCGAGGCGCTGGTGTCGGCGGCGGGGATCGTGGCGCCGCTGCTCGGCGCCTCGGCGCTGG
>OLLF01000252.1_pt1 | contig 27961 bp, 27 predicted proteins | sample 1604471 | NCBI WGS metagenome assembly OLLF01 (sample SAMEA104055714, study PRJEB20765) | soil metagenome | isolation source: soil
CCCCCTCCCCGAAATTTGCTTCGCAAATTTCGACCCTCCCTCAAGGGGAGGGTAAAATTCTGCGCTAGCCCCGCCCCACGAACGGCATCTTGGTCGCCATCACGGTCAGGTTCAGCACGTTGGCGTCGAGCGGCAGGCTGGCCATGTAGAGGACGGCCTTCGCCACCGCGTCCACGTCCATCACCGGCTCCGGCTTCAGCGAGCCGTCGGCCTGCGGCACGCCGCTGTTCATGGCCAGGCGGGCGGTCATCGCGGTCTGCGCGTTGCCGATGTCGATCTGGCCGCAGGCGATGTCGAAGGCGCGGCCGTCGAGCGCGGTGGACTTCGTCAGGCCGGTGACGGCGTGCTTGGTCGCGGTGTAGGGCGCGGTGTTCGGCCGCGGCGCCTGCGCCGAGATCGAGCCGTTGTTGATGATGCGGCCGCCGCGCGGCTCCTGTGCCTTCATCAGCTTCATCGCCTGCTGCGTGCAGAGGAACGTCCCGGTGAGATTGACGTCCACCACCGCCTGCCATTGCGCGAAGCTGAGGTCCTCCATCGCAAGCTGCGGCGCGCCGGTGCCGGCATTGTTGAACAGGACGTCGAGGCGACCGAACGTCTCCTTGACGCGCGCGAACAGCGCCGCGACGGCGGCGGGGTCCGCCACATCGGTGGGCACCGCCAGCAGCGTCTTGCCGGGCGCGAGCGACACGGTCTCGGCCAGTGCCTCGGCGCGCCGCCCGGCAAGCACCACGGCGTAGTCCGCGTCGGCAAAGGCCAGCGCCACGGCGCGGCCGATGCCGCTGCCGGCGCCGGTAACCAAAACGATCTTCTGCATGGAACTCTCCCCTCGCGAACCGGGATTCTGCCACAAATACGCGCTAGGGTGTGCCGGTCTGGGGCGGTGTGGAGGTGTGCGTGGGACTTTTGTGGTGGATTGCGCCGGTGGCGGTGGCCGTGTTCGGCGTCCTGTTCGTGTTCTCGGGCGTCGGCCATGTCTTCCGCGGCGAGCACGGGCGGGCGAGCCGGCGCGTCGTCGGCGGCGGCATGGTGGCGGTGGTCGGCTTCGCGCTGAGCCTGGTCGGCCTCAACATCCAACTGTTCTCGCGCCTGACGCATGAGGGCCCGGTCGCCGATGTCAGCGTCAAGGCGGTCAACCCGGCGCAGAGCCTCTATCAGGTGACGGTCAAGCGGCTGGACGGCAACATCCCGGTGCAGCACTGCACGCTGCAAGGCGACGAGTGGCTGATCGGCGGGCGGGTGCAGAAGTGGAAGCCCTGGGCCAATGTGCTGGGGCTGGACGCGACCTATACGCTGGACCAGGTCTCCAACAAATATTTCTCCGCCGAGCGCGGCAACGGCAAGACGATCACGTCGTGCGACCTGACGGGCTCGCCGACGGTCAATCATTATGTGCCGGACGCGTGGCTGCCGTGGATATTGGCGAATTTCTATACCGAGGATCGCCGCTTCGGCTCGGCCAACTACATGCCGCTGGCCGACGGCGCGGTCTACAAAGTCGTGATCACGCAGTCCGGCTTCAATGCCGAGCCGGAGAACGACGCGGCCAAAGCCGCGAACGGCGCGGCGCACTAGCCACCAATTCACCATGGCCGGGCTTGAGCCGGCCACCCAGTGGCGCGCGTCTGCGCGCCAGTGACACTTACAGGTGCGTGACGGTGAGATGGGTGGCCGGGTCAAGCCCGGCCATGGTGAGTGGGGTAGGCTCTCAGGCTGTATCCGTCTCTACCGCCAGCACCGCGTGCGGCGGCGGGAAACCCGCGCCCGTGATCATCGCCGCTTCCGCCAGCGCGGCGTCGCGGGCGTCGAGTTGCGCGCGGATCTCGGCGTGGCGCGTCGCATCGAGGCGCCAGCCCCAGACGCAGACCCCGCCCATCATGACGAAGGCGATGGGCCCCGCGATGAAAAGCCATTCCAGCGCATGGATCGCGGCCGGCGAATTGTGTGCCCCTTCGGTCGCGTGATAGCCGAACCAGGAGAGCAGCGGAAACGTCAGGCCGATGGCGAAGCCGGCCGTCAGCTTCTGCGCGAAGGTCAGCACCGAATAGAGCAGGCTGATGCGCTCCTTGCCCTGGTGCAGGCGGATCTCGTCGCCGACATCGGCCATCATCGCATTGATGACGAGGCCGAAGCCCGCCGCCATGAAGCCGCACCACGCCATCACCGGGATGCCGGCCCACACATTGCCGTGCGGGATCAGCGGAATGACGAGCAGCGCGGCGGAAAACGCCGCCGTCGTGACCATCAGCGTGCGGTGCTTGCCGAAGCGCTGCGCCGCCTGGGCGGTCAGCGGCGCGCCGGCAACGCCGATCAGGATGTAGACGAGCAGCAGGATGGTCGATTGCTGCTGGTCATAGCCGCGCGCGTCGTGGAAATAGAACAGGTACATCGCGCTCATCCAGCCCGGACCGAGCGTCAGGGCAACCTGCGCCAGGAACAGGCGGATGACTTCGGGCTTGGAGACGATCTCCCAGTAATCGCGCGCCGCGAAGCGGTGCACGCTCGCCTTGTTGACGCGCTCGGGCGTGCGCCATACCGCCAGCCAGGCGCCGATAGGCGCCAGCGCGATGATGGTCCAGCCCATGGCCTGCATGCTGCCGACATTGCCCAGGCCCGCCAGCGGGCCGAACACCGGAATGAGCAGCGCGCCCACCGCGGCGACGATGCCGACCGCGGCGCCGACGCCGAAGATGCGGCTGCGTTCGTTATAGCTGGTCGCCAGCGTCGCGCTCCACGCCTGCTGCGACAGCTGCAGGATCGAGTTGCCGACATAGAGCAGGAACAGCCAGCCGAAGAGATAGACGCCGCCGATGCCCTTGGGCGCCATGAACAGCATATAGACCGCCAGCGCGAACAGCGGCACGCCGCCCGCCAGCCAGGCGCGATAGCGGCCGAAGCGCGTCTCCGTCCGGTCCATGAAATGGGCCAGCGTCGGGTCGACGAAGAGATCGATCAGCCGCACCGCCATCCACACCCCGCCGATGACGCCGAGCGAGACGCCGAGATGGCCCGCGAGGTAGGGCGGCAGATAGACCAGCACCACGACGCCGAGCGCCGCCACCGGCATGGTGCTCAGGGAAAAGACGATGATGGTGGCGAGGGAGAGGCGCTCCGATCCGCTGCCGCTCACCCCCCATCTCCCGGCCGTCTGGCTCCCAACCGTGTCAGCAATTCCGCCGCGAATTGCGACAGCGTGTCGTCGCGCGCGCCCATGATCACGATGCGGTCCCCCGGCCTTGCCAGATCGACCAGCGCGGCACCTGCGGCCGCCCGGTCGGGGAAGACGTAGGCAGTGCGGCCGCGTTCTTCAACCGCCTTCACGATGTCGACCGAGGAAACGCTGCGGTCGGTGGTGCCGCCGAAATAAACGGGCTCGGGCATGACGAGCAGGTCGTCGGGGCCGAGTTGTGCGGCAAAGCAGGCGATGAACTCGTCCTTCATCAGCTTCAAGGGGCGGAAGCCGTGCGGCTGGAACAGGACGAGCAAGCGCCCGGGGAAGTCATGCAAAGTCGTCAGCGTGGCGACGATCTTGTCCGGGTTGTGCGCGAAATCGTCGATCACGGTGACGCCGTTCGCGCTGCCGGCGACGTCGAGCCGGCGCTTGATCCCGGCGAAGCGGCCGAGCGCCTCGGCGGCCTCGGCAAGCTCCACGCCGGCGGCCCGCGCCGCCCCGAGAGCGGCCAGCGCATTGGCGACGTTGTGGTGCCCTGGCACCTGCAGGCGAACCTTGACCGGCGCGGGCGCGTTGCGCTCGCCGACCTCGAAGGCGATGCCGTCCGGCAGGGGTTCGATGGCGCTCGCCAACAGGTCCGCCTTGGTGTTGGTCAGGCTGTAGGTCAGCACCCGCGACGGCGGCAGCTCGGCGGCGAGCGCCGCGGTCTCCGCATTGTCCAGGTTGAGGATCGCGATCTCGGATTTGGCGACGAAGGCGCGGAACAGGGCGCGCAGCTCGTCCATCGATTTGTGGTCGAGCGAGACGTTGTTCAGCACCGCGACGCGCGGGCTGTAGCGCGCGATGGAGCCGTCGCTCTCATCGACCTCACTGACGAAGATGTCGCTGGTGCCGACCAGGGCGCTGGCGAAGGGCGCGTCTGCGCTCGCGAAATTCTTCATCACCGCGCCGTTCATCACGGTGGGATCGAGGCCGGCGGCGGACAATATCCAGCCGATCATGCCGGTGGTGGTCGATTTGCCGCTGGTGCCGGCGACGCCGATGGCATTGGGCGCCTCGTTGAACAACTGCGACAGCAGTTCGGCGCGCAGCATCAGCCTGGCGCCGACGCGCTGCGCCGCCTGGACGTCGGGGATGGTGCCCTCGACCGCGGCGGAGGTGACGACGGTCATGTCAGGGGTGGTGACGCCGCTGCCGTCCTGCGGGAACAGCGTCACGCCGGCGCGGCGCAGGAAATCGAATTTCTCGGCCAGCCGGCCCTGGTCGAGGGCGCGGTCGGAGCCGGACACGGTCTTGCCGCGTGCCTTGAGGATCAGCGCCAGGGGCAGCATGCCGCTGCCGCCGATGCCGCAAAAGAAATAGGGCCTGTCTGGGATCATCGCCGGACGCTATAAGCGGGGCCGTGCGATGACAAGCGAAGGGCGTGGGAGTTTTGGCCAAGGTAAAGATCGGCGTCGTCGCACCCGCATCGCGGCTGGAACAGGCTACGGCGGACCGCGTCCTGGCGCTCGCCGAAGCCGGATTCGGCGGCCGCGCGGAAATCGTTTTCCATCCGCAATGTTTCCTGTCCGCGGGGCATTTCGCCGGCGACGACGACGCGCGGGCGCGGGCCTTCCTGGACTTCGCCAATGACGCCGCCTTCGCGGCGGTGTGGTTCGCGCGCGGCGGGTATGGCGCGGGGCGCATCGCCGAGCGCGTGCTGGCGGGACTAGCGCCGGCGGCGAAGGACAAGGCCTATCTCGGCTATAGCGACGGCGGGTTCCTGCTGGCGGGTCTTTACAGACACGGCTATCGCGCGGTGCATGGCCCGATCCCGCACGACATCAGGCGCGCCGGCGGCGAGGCGGCGGTGACGCGGGCGCTGTCCTGGCTGCTGGACGCCGCGCCGGACGCGCTGGAGCCCAGCATCGACGGCACGCGCCCGGTGGCGGCGTTCAACCTCACCATTCTCAGCAAGCTGATCGGCACGCCGCTGATGCCCGACCTGACCGGGCATGTGCTGATGCTTGAGGACGTGTCGGAGCATCTCTACGCCATCGACCGGCTGATGGTTCACCTCACCTCGAACGCCGCCCTGCGCAAGGTGGCGGGCATTCGCCTCGGCCGCGTCTCCGACATTCCGGCGAACGATCCGCCGTTCGGGCAAACACCGGAAGAGATCGTGCGGCATTGGTGCGCCGTCGCGGGCATCGCCTGGCTCGGCGCCGCCGATATCGGTCACGACGCCGACAACAAAGTCGTGCCGTTCGGCCTCCTCTCGCATGCGAAGCAGGGCTGACGGGATGAAAGCGCTCTCGCCAAACCGCCGCCGCGTCCTGGCGATGACCGCCGCCGGCGCGCTGCTGCCGGCACGCGCGTCAGCCGCCGCCCCAGCCGCCGATCCCTTCATCGGCAAACCGAACGCCCCCGTGACGATGACGCTGTGGTTCGATTTCCAGTGCCCCTATTGCAAGATCCTGTGGCGGGACGCGATCCCGAAATTGAACGACGTCTATGTCCGCGGCGGAAAGCTGAAACTGGAATTTTCGGACTTCTCGTTCCTGGGGAAGGATTCGGTCACGGCGGCGGTGGTCGGACGTGCCGTCTGGCACCTGTTTCCCGACGCCTATTTCCGCTGGACGACGGCGATGTTCGACGCGCAGGACCGCGAGAATGGCGGCTTCGGCGACCAGGACAGCGTCATGCAATTGACCATGGCGGCGCCCGGCATCGACTGGCGCGTCTTCGCCGCCGACTTCAATCCCAACGTCGATCGGTACTATGCCGAAGTGCGGGCCGATTTCGCGCGCGCCAAGAAGGCCGGCATCAGCGGCACGCCGGCCATGCGCATCGCCGGCAAGCTGGACGAAGGCGCGGTGCCCTATGACGAGATCGCCGCGCTGATCGACGCGGCGCTGGCGCGCAAACGCTGACGCGGTTCAGCCGGTTTCCTTGACGAATTCGAGCGCGATACCTTCATCGAAATGGCGCATGACGCGCCCGGCCGTGGCGCCGATCATCACGATCTCGCCCAGCGGCGGCCGCACCGCGGTCTTCAGCGAGGCGCCGGTCAGGGAGATGTCGCGCACCTCGAAGCTCACGACCTCGCCGCCGGGGCGGGTGAACTGGCGCGGCGCGGGCACGGCGGCGCGTTCGCTGCGGCGGACTTGCGTGTTCTCGGGCAGGATGCCCGAGAGATAGAGCACGATCTTCTCGGCGGTGCGCTCGCGCTTGGCCGCCGAGCAATTGAAGCGCATGCCGGCGTCCTCCACATCGGCGCGCACGATGACGCCGGCGAAGCGGTCGAAACCCTGCAGGTAGAGAACCAGTTCGGTGCCCGGCGCCGGCGCCGCGCCGCATTGCAGCGTCGCGCCGCCCAGCGAGATGTCGGTGACGATGCAGTCCTGTTCCGCGCCGCTGGCGGGAAAGAACACCTTGCCGGCCAGCGCGACCGGCACGCGCGTGTAGGCGCGCTTGTCGGGCGCCGCCGTCGCGGCATCCAGTGCGGCATGCATGACCATGGCGGACCTTCGAATACAGGCGGACTTTGAAATGACGCGCAGTATCGCGCAGCGTTTCCTAACATCGTCTTTCGCGGGCGCGCGGTACGGATGGCGCCGGCGTGCCGTTTCGGTACAGCCGCCCGCCGGGGCCCCCGCATGGGTTAGATCGTGCCCTCGCGAATGAACGTCCTGTCCGCCCACACCGAATGGGTGCCGCTGCACAGCTTGTGCGGCAGGGCGATGCGGCAGACGGGACCGTCCGGGATGCGGCGCGCGTCGAGCAGGACGCATTCCGATGTCGCCGTGTTCTCGTCGGTGACGAAACTGACGAGATAGCCGTCGTCTTCCGCGGCCGATCCCAGGCGCGGCACGAACGGCGCCTCGCTGCCGTAACGCCCGTCCCCGAGTTCGTAGGACCAGCTTTCACCCGTCTTGAGGTCGTGCTTGACGAAGCCGCGGAACAGGAACCAGCCCGGCACCGACAGAGTCGAATAGCCGTAGCGGTAGGGCAGGCCGGCATAGCGCGCGTTGATCATGCCGAATTCCAGGACGCGGTCGTCGAGATGGCCTTCGGTCACAGCCCCGGTCTTCAGGTTGAAGCGCCAGCGGTGCAGCTTGGACTTGAAGCTGTGCTCGTCGAGATAGCCCATCATGTGCTCATAGCCCGGCGGCGCATCTTTCTTGGGCCCCGGCGTCGGCACCTCCTGGAAATAGCCGTCGAGCACGACCTCGACGCCGTCTTCATAGGCGTTCAGCCAGTGCAGCACATAGGTGGGCGCGGCTTCGAACCAGCGCACGTCGGTGGTCGCGCCGTGACGCGGCACGATGGCGAAGCGCGACGGCAGGCCCTTGTGCTCGCGCACCGCGTGGACGTTCTTCTTCAGGAGCTCGGCGTCCCAGAACACCGGCATGTCGTTGAGGATCGAATAGTTCTGCGTGAACGCCATGTCGTGCGGCAGGCGGGGGCCGGCCAGCGGGATCGGGATGTAATTGGTCAGCCGATTGTATTTGTCGACCACGCCGTAGTGCAGATAGGGCGCGTGCTTGGAATAGTTGAAGAACATCAGCTCGCCGGTGCGCTCATCGACCTTGGGATGGGCGCTGATGCCGTCGATCGGCACCCAGGACTCGGGTCCGAGCTGTTCGAGCGTCTCCGCATCGAGGCGGTAACCTTCGCCGCATTGATAAAACGTCGACAGCGCCTTGCCGGCGTGCACCACGATGTCGGTGCTGGAGGAATCCTTGAGCGACCCGTGCGCGCCGAAACCCGGCCGCCTGGCCAGGTGCGCCGGATCGGCGAGGCCGCCCCACAGCGAGCCGCCCGCCTCCTGCTCCGCCGCGAAGCAGCGCGTGCGCACGAAGCGGTTGCGGTAGGTGGCGGCGCCGTTCCGGAAATCGATCTGGTGGATCATGCCGTCGCCGTCGAAGGGATGAAAACGCCCCAGCGGCTGGTGGATCTGGTTCTCGGTGTTGCGCAGATAGACACCGTCGATGTCGGCGGGGATTTTTCCTTCGATGACGTCGAGCTGGAACGCGTCCACCTCCTCGTGCAGCGGCGTCCAGGCGCCGTTGAGATAGGGATGGTTGCTGGGTTTCAGCGAGGTGACGATCGGCGGCAGGCGTTCGACCTTCATGGCAGCTCCTAATTCCCCGACACCGAATCCACCCGCCCGAACACGTCTTCCAGCCGCGCCTGCAGTGCTGCCGGCAGCGGACCGCGATTGATCGATGCCACGTTTTCCTTCAGATGCTCGACGTTGCCCGTCCCCGTGAGCACGATGTCGATGCCGGGCTCGTGACGGCAGAAGCGGTAGGCGGCGTCGACGACGCCCTCGGTTCCGTCCTTCAGAAAGCCGAGCGGATCGGCGGCGTCGAGTTTCGCGGCGTCGAGCTGGCCGGCCTTCTCGATCCGGTCCAGCGCCTCCTTCAACCCTTCCGGATGGCTGAGCGCGCGGCGCACCGCGAACATGTCCTGCACGCCCACATGATGCGCCCGGGCCAGCTGCAACACATTGCGGCGCGCCGACGGGTTCAGCAGGTTGAAGCCCACCATCACCACGTCCCACGCGCCGGTCGGCACCGCTGCGGTGAGCATCTTGTGATCGGTGTCGCCGCCGAAATGCTCGGTGATGCCGAGGAAGCGGATCTTGCCCTGCTCGCGCGCCCGGACCAGCGCCGGCACGATCTCGGCGGCGACGTAATCGAGCTGCCCCAGCACGATGCCGTGCAGATTGTAGAGATCGACGTAATCGGTGCCGAGGCGGCCGAGATTCTTTTCAAGCTGTTCGAGGATCTGCGCGCCGGTGTGTGGCGGGGCCTTGGGCTCGCCCCAGGGCAGGATCGCGGTCTTGGTCGAGATGTAGACCTTGTCGCGCAACCCGCGCACCGCTTCGCCGACGATCTTCTCGGTGCCATAGGCCGCCGCCGTGTCGATCCAGTTGATGCCCATGTCGATGGCGGCACGGACCACGGCGACGCTTTGCTCGGCCGTATTGCCATAGGCCTGGCCGAGCCGGCTGTGCCCGCCGCAGCCAAGGCCCGCGACGCTAACGTTCAAACCGGTGCGGCCGAGCGTGGTGGTGTGCATGCGAGTACAATAGACCCTCCCCTTGAGGGAGGGTCGAAAAATCCGAAGCGCAGCGAAGGATTTTTCGGGGAGGGGTCGGACGGAAGTGCTTGGCGTCGGACCCCTCCCCGAAATTGCTTCGCAATTTCGACCCTCCCTCAAGGGGAGGGTAAGAGTTACGGCGCGCCGCAACCCTCGGAGCAGCCGCCGCCACCCATGGCCATGCAGCCGCAGCCGCCATATTCGCGCTTCAGCCGCTCCAGATGCGTGTCCAGCGCGGTGCGCAGGACCTGGTGCCGCGTCACGCCCTTCTTCACCGCCGCGATGCCGAGGCGCTCGAATTCGGTCGCGCTCAGCGTCACCATCATGCGGTGGGGCTTGCCGGTATCGGGCGGCCCCGGCGGCAGCGGCGCCGTGTGCGGCACCTCCAATGCGACAGGCGGCGGCGGCGGCGCCTCGCGCGTCCAGAACAGCGACGGCTTGGCCGCCACGCTGGACGGCACGGCATCGCCCTTGCGGGCCAGGAGGCTGGAGGTGATGGGCGCGAAGCGCGGATTGCTCACGTTCGTGTCTCCCTCTTACAGGCGGTCGGCGGCGCGGCGGCCGAAGGGATGGGCTCTGCGGTCGGCGCCGCCGAACGGCGGCAGGGCGCTGATGCGCCGCTCGGGCGCGTAGCGGCGTTCGGGCAGGAGCTGTGGCGGCGGCGGCATGTCCTCCGGCAGCGGCTCCGTTTCCAGCACCGGCGGCGGCCGCTCATCCGAAAGCGACGACAGCGCGCCGGTGGCGAAATGCGCCGGGCGCACCTCGGGGAGCAGCTTGGGATCGCCGGTGAGCCGCGACAGCCGGTCCTGGATATAGAGCCACAGGTCGCGCACTTCCTTGGCGCTCTGCGATTTGGCGACGACCTCGCCGACGGTGCGGCCGTCGACCATGCTGGCGGCGAAATCGACGCGGTGGTGCAGCGTGATCGGCGCCACGGTGCCGTGCTGCGACAGCGCGATGGCGGCCTCGCCGGTGATGCGGGCGCGCGGCGTGGCGCCGTTGACGATGAAGATCAGCGGCTTGCCGTGGCGCTCGGCGATGTCGACGGTGGCGCCGACGGCGCGCAGATCGTGCGGGCTCGGCCGCGTCGGCACCACGACGAGGTCGGCATGCGCCACGACCTGGCTGATGGATGCGGTGATGGCCGGCGGCGTGTCGATGACGGCGAGCTTGATGCCGGAGCGGCGCAACTGCTCCAGCGCCTCGCCGAGTTCGAGCAGGCCCACCTTGGCGAAATGCGGCGAAGAGGATTCCCGCGCATTCCACCAATGCGACAGGCTGCCTTGTGGATCGGTGTCGATCAGCGCCACCGGGCCGATGCCCGCCGCGTCCGCCTCGACGGCCAAGTGGCCCGACAGCGTCGTCTTGCCCGAGCCGCCCTTCTGCGAAGCCAGTACCAGAACGTGCATCCGCCCCTCCATCGGCCTCGCCGACGACTTATGCTAGCCTTCTTGTAGGCGGCCAGCCGTTACAGGCCGCTGAAAACAGACGTGCGCATTTGCCTCTGTTTCGCAGACAATTTTGTTTGAACTGTTTGGATCGGAGTGCCGATGAGCCAGGGAATTTTCGCGCGGGCGTGCCCGCTTGTCTTGAGCATTGCCGTTGCAGGACTGGCGCTGGGCGCCGAGCCCGCCGCGCCGCCGATCACCGACTGGTCGAACATCGAGACCGTGATCGTGCGCCCCGACGTGCCGGGGCCGGTGCTGTGGCGGGTGGCTGAGGGCAATTCGGAAGTCTGGATCCTGGCGACGGTGTCGCCGGTGCCCAAGGACCTCAAATGGGACACGCACGGCATCGAGAGCGTGCTCAAGGGCTCCAACGTGCTGCTGCTGCCGCCCAGCGCCTCGGTCGGGCTGGTCGAGGGGCTGTGGTTCTACATGTGGCACATGGATACGCTGGAGCAGCCGGACGGCACCACGCTGGAATCGACGCTGGACGCGCCCCTGCGCGCCCGCTTCGTCGCGGCCCGCGGCCGGGCACAGCAGGACGCCGACCGCTACGACAAATACCTGCCCGCCGTCGCGGCGCTGATGCTGGAAGGCGACTGGTTCAAGGCCAGCAGTCTTTCCTACAAGGAGCCGCAGAAGACGGTGGAGAACCTGGCGTCCCGCGTCGGCGTGCCGTCGCATACCGTTGCCACCTATCCGGCGATGGACGTGATCCATGACGTGCCCAAGATGTCGCCGGCGGCGCACCGCATCTGCATGGAAGACGCGCTGAGCGACATCGATACGATCACGGCGCATGGCGCGGCGGCGGCGCAGGCCTGGGCGGCGGGCGACCTCGGCGGCATCAAGGCGCATTATTTCGAGACGCGCCTGGATTCCTGCATGTCGCAGAACGCGGCCTATCTCGCGCTGCGCAATCGCGCCATCGGCGACGAAGTCGCCGCGATCCTGGGCGCGCTGAAGAAACGCGGCAAAGCCTTCGCGGTGATCCCGATGGGGTTCTTCCTGCGCAAGGGCGGCGTGCTCGAGCGGCTGGAAGCGGCGGGGCTGACGGTGACCGCGCCGGAGTAGAAGTATTCGATCTCATAAATTTCAACGTCATGGCCGGCTTCATGCCGGCCATCCATGAAAACCACCGGTGAAAATTTTCACCGGCTGTTTTCATGGGTCGCCGGAACAAGTCCGGCGACGACAATTTTTATGTTGCGTAAATTTCCTAAACCAGCGTCGCCTGCGTCTTCTGCACGACCTCGTCGCGCGCCACGCCGGGCGCCAGCTCGGCGATCTTGAGCCCGCCCGGCACGACGTCGAAGACGCCCAGATTGGTGATGATGCGGTGGACGCAGGCCTTGCCGGTCAGCGGCAGGGTGCAGGCTTTCAGCAGCTTGGAGTTACCCGCCTTGTCGGTGTGATCCATGGTCACGACGCAGCGCTTGACGCCGGCGACCAGATCCATCGCGCCGCCCATGCCTTTGACCAGCTTGCCCGGCACCATCCAGTTGGCGAGGTCGCCGTCCTGCGACACCTCCATCGCGCCCAGGATGGAGAGGTCGATATGGCCGCCGCGGATCATCGCAAAACTGTCGGCCGAGGAGAAATACGAGGTGCGCGGCAGTTCGGTGATGGTCTGCTTGCCCGCATTGATCAGGTCGGCATCGACCTCGTTCTCGCGCGGAAACGGCCCCATGCCGAGCATGCCGTTCTCGGACTGCAGCGTGACGTCCATGCCGTCCGGAATGTAGTTCGCCACCAGCGTCGGGATGCCGATGCCGAGATTGACGTAGAACCCGTCGCGCAATTCGCGCGCCGCGATCTTGGCCAGGTCGTCACGTGTCCAGGGCATCTATTCGCCTCTCTCTAATTCAATCATTTCTGCGTCTCCCGAAGCCCGCATTAGTACTCGCTCGCCTGCAAGCAACGCAGCGGCGTAAGCACACGCCGCGTGTACGTCGTCCTCTGTCAGCCGAGGGTATTGATCGACGATCTCTGCAGACGACATCCCCACTGCCAGTTCGTTCATGATGTGCTCGACCGTGATGCGCGTGCCGCGGATTACAGGCTTGCCCACCATGATCTTCGGATCGATGTGGATACGGTCGAGCAAATCGTCCATCACGGTACCCGTCAGACCTTTTCCCGCACCGTCCGTTTTTCGATGCGCTTTTCATAAGCCACTCCGGCGATGATGCGCTTCACGAAGATGCCGGGCGTGTGGATGGTGTCGGGGTCGAGGCTGCCGACCGGGACCATCTCCTCGACCTCGGCGACGGTGACCTTGCCGGCGGTCGCCATCATCGGATTGAAATTGCGCGCCGTCTTGCGGAAGACGAGATTGCCCTCGGCATCGCCCTTCCACGCCTTCACGATCGACAGATCGGCGACGAGGCCGCGCTCCAGGATATAGGTCGCCCCGTCGAAGTCCTTGTGCTCCTTGCCCTCGGCGATCAGCGTGCCGACGCCGGTCTTGGTGTAGAAGCCGGGAATGCCGGCGCCGCCGGCACGGATGCGCTCGGCCAGCGTGCCTTGCGGATTGAATTCGAGTTCCAGCTCCTTGGCGAGATATTGCCGCTCGAAGGTCTCGTTCTCCCCGACATAGGACGAAATCATCTTCTTGATCTGCCGGGTCTGCAGCAGCAGGCCGAGGCCGAAATCGTCGACGCCGGCATTGTTGGAGATGACGGTCAGGTTCTGTGTGCCGCTCGCGACGAGCGCCGCGATCAACATCTCGGGAATACCGCAGAGGCCGAAGCCCCCCGACATGATGGTCATGCCGTCGAACAGCACGCCGTCCAGCGCGGCCTTGGCGTCGGGATAGGTTTTCCGGCTCATCGGCACATCCATGAAGAAGACGGCACGACTATAGCGCGGCCCACCGCGCGGCGCGTGTGTCATTCCGTCCAGGAAAACCCGATGCGCAGGACGCGGGGGCTGGCATAGCTCGCCACCGGGATGAGGTCGGCGCTTTCGGTGGTCGCGACCTGCGCATCGAAGAGATTGTCCCCCGCCAGATAGGCGCTAAGCCCGTCCCACAGCCGGTACGAGATTCGCGCATCCACCGTCGTCGCGGGCGCCAGGCGCAGCGTGTTCTGGTCGTCGGCGAAGCGGGTGCTCTCGTAGCGCAGGTCGGCGGTGACGGTCAGCCGGTCGAGCGGTGTGGCACGCAAGCCCCCCGTCAGCGTAAAGCGCGGCGCCTGCGACGGGCGCTTGCCGGTGAGTTGCGCCGCCGCGGTGCCGCCCTGGACATGCGCGTCGACATAATCGAGCGCGGCGTTGAGCGCCAGCCAATCGGCGGCCTGCCAATGCGCTTCGGATTCGACGCCGTTGGCCTGGATGTTGCCGGCGTTCTGCCGCTGGATCAGCGTGCCGCCCGCCGTCACCGTGCCGACGCCGGGCACGACGATCAGGCAGATGACCGCCGGATCGGATGACGGGCACTTGCCGACCGTGACGTTGGTGATGGCGCCGTGCAGCTGGTTGTAGAAACCGGTGACGTCCCAGGCGAACGCGCCCGCGTCCTGGCCGAAGCCGATCTCCGCGCCATAAAGTTTTTCCGGCGCCAGGCCGGGATTGGCCTCGGTGAGATTGTTGCCGAGCCGGAACGGGCGATAGAGTTCGTTGAGCGTCGGCGCGCGAAAGCCGCCATAGGCCGCGCTGCGCAGATAGAAGCCGCCGTCCAGCGCCTGGCGCGCCCCGAGCCGCGCGGTCGGCACGATGCCGCTCCGGGACGGCGTCCGCTGGTCTACGGTGACGGCGCCGGTGGCGAGCGTCGTCTGGATCAGGTGCCCGCCGGTCGAGGCCCATTGGTCGGCGCGCAGCCCGGCGGTGAGCAGCAACCCGCCCTTCAAATGCGCCGCGCCCTCGGCATAAAGACCGCCGACGAAGGTGCGCCCGCCGCTGTCGCGACCCAGCGTGAAGACACCGGCCACGGCGGAGAAATGCTCCTTGGAATCGCCTTGCGTGAAGCGCGCGTCGCCGCCCACTTCCCAATCGAGCCAGCCCCGGCTGCCGCGCAGCGCGGCGTTAAAGCCCCAGCCCAGCGCCGGCGTGGAATACTGATCGTTGGTCACCGTGGTCGAGACCCGGCCGGCCGCGATGGAGGCCGAGGTGTTCGAGAAGCCGGTGTTACGCAGCCACGCCTGCAGGCGCCAGCCCAGATCGTCGCCGTCTTGCGGATGCGCCAGCGTCAAGCTGGCCGTGACGCCGTCGGCCGAAGACGCCGCGCCGACCAGGCCGGAATCGCGGTTCTCGCCATAGGCGCCCAGCCGCAGCGACACCAGCGTGCCGGACCATGGCGTCGCCTCGGCGCGCAGCGAGACGCTGCGGGCGTGGTAGGTCACCGCGTTGTCGGCCGCGCCGCGCTGCGCCGGCGAGACGGGCACCCAGCCGTCGCTGTCTTCGTCGGCGGCGCTGGCGAACAGCGATATCGGACCCAGCGTCGCGCCGCCGGACGCGGCGAGGCGCTTGCCCGCACGCTCCGCCAGCGACGCATCGGCGGCGACGAGGCCGTCGCCGCGTGCTTCGTCGAGCGCAATGACGCCGGTCAGCGCGCCCGCGCCGTAAGGCCCCGCGCCCGCGCCGCGCACGATCTGCGCCCCGCCGATGTCCTCGGGCGGCAGCGACGACCAGATCACCCAGCCGCCGAAGGGATCGTTCTGCGGCACGCCGTCGAGCGTGACCAGCGCGCGGCCGGCGCCGGACGGCGCGATGGAGCGCAGCGACACGCCCTGCGTCGTTGGGTTGGCGGAGAGCGATGAATCGCGGCGGAACAGCGACAGGCCCGGCACCTGCGCCAGCGCATTGTCGAGTTCGGTGGCGCCATGGATGTCGGCCGCGCTCAGCGTGGCCACGGAGAAGGCCGCGTTGCCGACCGGATCGAGCGGGCTCGCGGTGACGACCACGGTTTCGATGCTCGCGGCGGAGGCGGCCGGCGCGCACAGCGCGATGGCGGCTCCGGCAAGAAGAAAATGGCGCAGGGTCATTCGTGCCAACTAAGGTTTTTTGAGGTTTTTCCGGCCATGAGAAAACTTAACCTTGGCCTGCAACACGCCGGCCGACGGTTCGTAAATGAGTCTCCAGTGCTGGAGAACGTCCCTTCCGATCGGCCGAATAGAAAGGGCGGCCAGACGTGTTGCCGTATCGCCCCTTCAGCATGATCACATGATGAGTGTTTTTTCGTCCCGATCGATGTGACGGATCATCGTCTCGCTGGGACTAAGGCCGGCCTTGGCAATCATTGCCATGACGCTGTCGAGCGTATCCCCTACCGCAACCACCGCACCGTCGTGAGCGGCAACCCACTTGTTCTCATACTGATCGATAAAGCGAGGCTTGCTCGCCGAGAACAGCTCCGCGCTGCCCGCGAACGTCGCGAGGTGTTCGTCGATTCGCTGGGCATTTTCATCAAGAAATGCCTGGACTGCCGTGTTTTTGACGTTCGCCATATCAGTTCTCCGCCGTGCCGGAGGCAATTGAGCTTGACCCGCCACGAGTCGCATTTGTTGAGCATAAAGGCAATTGACCATCGTCGGCCGACCTTGGCGGTTTCACGCCGTTTGGCCGGGATCGCGTTTGAATCGACATTTCATTGGGGCGCTTGTTGACTCCCGGGCACGTCTCGTACATCGTATACGTACAGTGTACGAGACGTGATGCCCAAAGAGCTCTCCAGCGAAGACTTCGAAGCCACCCGCGCCCGGATCGGCGCGGCGGCGACGGCGCTGTATGCCGCCAAGGGCGAAGCCGCCATCACCATCCGCGACATCGCCAAGAAGCTCGGCCGCAGTCCGATGGGGCTCTACCGCTATTTCGCCGACCGTGAGGAGATCCTCGCCTTCGTGCGCGCCGACGCCTTCGACAAGTTCTCCGACGCGCTGGAAGCGGCCTTCGCCTCCGGCGGCGACGCCTTCGCGCGCGCCCGCGCCGTGGGCCGCGCCTATATCGATTTCGCGCTCACCCATCCCAACGCCTATCGGCTGATGTTCGACCTGTCGCCGCCGGACGAGGCCAAGCATCCCGAGCTGCGCCGCGCCGGAAAACGCGCCGGCGAGACCGTCACGCGCCATGTCAACGACCTGGTTGCCGCGGGCATCGTGCATGGCGACGCGAAGCTCATCGGCAACGCGCTATGGGCGGCGTCGCACGGCGTCATCGTGTTGCACCTCGCCGGGCGCCTGCCGCCGGGGCTAGACGTGCACGAGCTTTATTTCGAAACCATGCGGCTGACCTTTAGAGGGGCGCGCACGCCTTCGGCGCGCGCCAAGCCCCAAAAAAGGCAACCCGTGAAAGCATCATCGTAACCAGGAGACTGCCATGGCCCTCAAAGGCGCATTGACCAAAAAGCTTTCCGTGCCGGTGATCGGCTCGCCGCTGTTCATCATCTCCGGCCCCGAACTGGTGCTGGCGCAGTGCAAGGCGGGCATCATCGGCGCGTTCCCGTCGCTCAACGCGCGGCCGCTCGCGATGCTGGACGAATGGCTGGCGCGCATCACCGAGGAACTGGCCGCTTACGACCGGGCCCATCCCGAGGCGCCGTCGGCGCCCTTCGCGGTCAACCAGATCGTGCACAAGTCGAACGACCGCTGGGAGCAGGACCTGGAGCTCTGCGTCAAGTACAAGGCGCCGATCGTTATCACCTCGCTGGGCGCGCGCGAAGACCTCAACGCGGCGGTGCATTCCTATGGCGGCGTGACGCTGCACGACGTGATCAACAACCGCTTCGCCCACAAGGCGATCGAGAAGGGCGCCGACGGCATCATCGCGGTGGCGGCCGGCGCCGGCGGCCATGCCGGCGTGCTGTCGCCCTTCGCGCTGGTCGAAGAAATTCGCGAATGGTTCGACGGGCCGCTGGCGCTCTCGGGCGCAATCTCGAGCGGGCGCGCGGTCTTGGCGGCGCAGGCGATGGGCGCCGACTTCGGCTATATCGGCTCGGCCTTCATCGCGACCAAGGAGGCCAACGCGCCGCAAGGCTACAAGGACATGATCACGGCCAGCGCCGGCGACGACATCGTCTACTCGAACCTCTTCACCGGCGTGCACGGCAATTACCTGCGCCCCTCCATCGTCGCGGCGGGGCTCGATCCCGACAATTTGCCGATCAGCGATGCCTCAAAGATGAATTTCGGCTCCGGCGGCAACACCAAGGCCAAGGCGTGGAAGGACATCTGGGGCTGCGGCCAGGGCATCAGCGGCGTCAAGAGCGTCGAGAGCGCCGGCGAACTGGTGGCGCGGCTGAAGCGCGAATATGATGAGGCCTTGGCGAAACTCACGACGCGGCAAAAGACCAAAGACAAGGAAACTGTGGCGGCATGATACGGGCGGGGATCGGTGGCTGGACGTTCGAGCCGTGGCGCGGCGTGTTCTTTCCCAGGGGCACGCCCAAGACGAAAGAGCTGCAATTCGCCAGCCGCCAGGTCACCAGCATCGAGGTCAACGGCACCTATTACTCGACCTTCAAGCCGAACACGTTCCAGAAATGGTTCGCCGAGGTGCCGGACGATTTCGTCTTTGCGCTGAAGGCGAACAAGTTCTGCACCAATCGGCGCGTCTTGTGCGATGCCAAACCGTCCATCGACCGCTTCCTCGAAAGCGGCGTGACGGAGCTGAAGCACAAGCTCGGCCCCATCGCCTGGCAGTTCATGCCGACCAAGCAGTTCGACGCGGCGGATTTCGAGGGCTTCCTGGACCTGCTGCCCGCCACCTTCGCCGGCACGAAACTGCGCCACGCCGTGGAAGTCCGCCACCCCAGCTTCGCGACGAAAGAGTTCGTCGCACTGGCCGCGAAGCACAACGTCGCCATCGTCTTCGCCCACGCCGAGAAATTCCCCGCCATCCCCGACGCGACCAGCGACTTCGTCTATGCCCGCCTGATGGAGGCGCAGGAATACGTGCCGACCGGCTACAAGCCTGCCGCGATCAAGAATTGGGTTGAGGCGGCCAAGGCGTGGGAAGCCGGTGGCCTGCCAAAAGGCATGACGCCGCTCGGCACGGCGGCGGCAAAGAAGAAGCGCGACGTGTTCGTGTATTTCATTGCCGGCGCGAAGGTGCGAAATCCGGCGGCCGCGGTGGAATTCTTGAAGGTGCTGAATAATTCACCCTCCCCTTGAGGGAGGGTCGAAAAATTCGAAGCGCAGCGAAGAATTTTTCGGGGAGGGGTCGGACCTTTCGCGAACCGCCGGACCCCTCCCCGAAATTGCTTCGCAATTTCGACCCTCCCTCAAGGGGAGGGTAGGGTCTTCAACCCTGCCCGGCCTGCAGCGCCGCTTCCAGATCGTCGATCAGATCGCTCGTCTCCTCGATGCCGACCGACAGGCGCAGCAGGTCCTTCGGGCACAACGTGTCGGGGCCTTCGACCGAAGCGCGCTGCTCGATCAGGCTTTCGACGCCGCCGATGGAGGTGGCGCGCTTCCAGATCCGCACCTGTGCGGCCGCGGCGATGGCGGCGCCCTCGCCGCCCTTCACCCGCACCGACAGCATGCCGCTGTAGCCGCCGGTCATCTGGCGCGCCGCGATGTCGTGGCCGGGGAAGTTCGTCAGGCCGGGATAGAGCACGTCCACGATCAGCGGATGGCCGCGGAAATGCTCGGCGATGGTCATGGCGCTCGCCGCCGCGGTGCGCACGCGCGGGAACAGCGTGCGCATGCCGCGCAGCAGCAGCCACGCCTCGAACGTGCCGGGCACGCCGCCGAGCTGGGCGCGCAATTGCTTCAGCGTCGCCCATTCCGCGTCATCGGCCCGCGTCGCCAGCGCGCCGCCGACGAGGTCGGAATGGCCGTTGAGATATTTGGTCGCCGAATGCATGACGAGGTCGGCGCCGAGATCGAGCGGACGCGTGAACACCGGCGTCGCCACGGTCGAATCCACCGCGAGCCGCGCCCCGGCCGCATGCGCGATCTCGGCCGCTGCCGCGATGTCGGTGATGTCCCAGGTCGGATTGGCGGGCGTCTCGGCCCACACCAGCCTGGTCTTGCCGGGGCGCATCGCGGCCTTGAGCGCGGACAAATCCGTCTGGTCGACGAACTGGACGTCCAAACCCCAATCGGTGGCGAAGCCGAGCAGCCAGCTGCGCAGCAGCCAGTACATCGCCTTGGGCGCCACGACATGATCGCCCGGCTTCAGGCTGAGGAACACCGCCGTCGCCGCCGCCATGCCGCTGGCGAACAGCGCCGCACCGGCGCCGTTCTCGAGGGCTCCCAGCACGGCTTCGCACTGGTCGTAAGTGGGGTTATCGGCGCGGGCATAGGCGCGTCCGGAACGGTACTGGTTGTCTTCGTCGCGGATGAAGGTCGAGGAGGGATGCAGCGGCGGCGAGACGCCGCGCGTCTTCTCGTCGATCCAGCCGAGCGCCTGGGCCGCGACCGTCGCCGGTTTCATCTTCGGTTCCATGCCGCACTGTTCACACGCCGGCGCGGAGGCGCAAGACCGTTTCCCCTGCGGCAGCCAAAAAGACGCTCTTTGGCGCTGGTGCGGCGCGCCGGACCCGGTGCTAAAAGAGCCGCCGGACAACAAGGAGAGTTTCGTCATGGGTGAGGCCTATATCGTCGCGGCGGCGCGCACTGCCGGCGGCAAGCGCGGCGGCAAGCTGAAGGACTGGCATCCGGTCGATCTCGGTGCCGAGGTGATCAACGCGCTGCTGGATCGCAGCGGCGCGAACCCCGATCTCATTGAAGACGTGATCTGCGGCTGCGTCAGCCAGGTCGGCCAGCAGGCGATCAACGTGGCGCGCAACGCGGTGATGGCCTCGCGCCTGCCCGAGCACGTGCCGGGCACGTCGGTCGACCGCCAATGCGGCTCGTCGCAGCAATCGCTGCATTTTGCCGCCCAGGCGGTCATGAGCGGCAGCATGGATGCCGTCATCGCGATGGGCATCGAAAGCATGACCCGCGTGCCGATGGGCGCCAGCGCCGTGCTGGCGATGGAGAAGGGCATGGGCTCCTATATGAGCCCCGAGATCATGGCGAAATATCCCAACGTGCAGTTCAGCCAGTTCATGGGCGCCGAGATGATGGCCGCCAAATACGGCCTCGACAAAGCGATGCTCGACCAGTTCGGCTATGAGAGCCACAAGAAGGCCATCGCGGCGACGCAGGGCGGCAAGTTCAAGGATGAAGTCGTCGCCCTCGACATCAAGGCCGAAGACGGCTCGGTGTCGAAGCACACCGCCGACGAAGGCATCCGCTTCGACGTCTCGCTCGACGGCATCAAGGGCGTCAAGCTGCTGCGCGAAGGCGGCGCCATCACGGCGGCGACCTCCAGCCAGATCTGCGACGGCGCCTCGGGCGTGCTGGTCGTCAACGAGAAGGGCCTGAAAGCGCTGGGCGTCAAGCCGCTGGCACGCATCCATCACATGACGGTGATCGGCGGCGATCCGGTGATCATGCTGGAAGCCCCCCTGCCCGCCACCCGGCGCGCCCTCGACAAGACCGGCATGAAGATCGACGACATCGACCTGTTCGAAGTCAACGAGGCCTTCGCCTCGGTGCCCGTCGCCTGGCTGAAGGACACCGGCGCCGATCCGGAGCGGCTGAACGTCCATGGCGGCGCCATCGCGCTCGGCCATCCGCTCGGCGCCTCCGGCACCAAGCTGATGACGACGCTTCTCTACGCGCTGGGGGACCGCAACAAGAAGTGGGGCCTGCAGACGATGTGCGAAGGCGGCGGATTGGCCAACGTGACGATTGTCGAGCGTTTGTAAGCAATACCGAGCCGGCCCTCACCCCTTCGACAAGCTCAGGGTGAGGGCCTTCTTGGACTTCCTGCTCAGGACGACATCCCAAACACCGTCCTCATCCTGAGCTTGTCGAAGGATGGATGGCGAGCGCGGACATGGACCTCTCCTACGGCCCCGAATACCAAACCTTCCGCGACGAGGTTCGCGCCTTCACGGCGGCGCACACCGGCCGCGTCCCCGCCGACCCGCGCGCCTGGCAGCGCCTCCTGATCGAGCACGGTTATGCCGCGCGCACGATCCCCAAGCAGTATGGCGGCTTCGGCGCCGAGGCCGACGTCCTGAAATCGCGCATCATCGCGGAAGAGTTCATCGCCGCCGGCCTGCCCATGGGCATGGCGGGGCAAGGCATTTCGATGCTGGTGCCGACGCTGCTGGAGCTCGGCAGCGAGGAGCAGAAGCAGAAATTCATCGCGCCGACCCTGCGCGGCGAGATCATCTGGTGCCAGGGCTATAGCGAGCCGGGCGCCGGCAGCGACCTCGCGGCGCTGACCACGCGCGCGGTGGAAGACGGTGACGATTTCGTCATCAACGGCCAGAAGATTTGGACCTCGACGGCGGCGCAGGCCGACATGATCTTCTGCCTGGTGCGCACCGAGCCGAACGCCCCCAAGCACGAAGGCATTTCCTATCTCATCTTCTCGATGAAGACGCCGGGCATCGAAGTGCGGCCGCTAGTGACCATGACCGGCCGCGCCGAGTTCAACGAAGTGTTCTTCACCGACGTGCGCGTGCCGAAGCGCGACATCGTCGGCGGGCGCGGCCAGGGCTGGTTCGTCGCCAACGCGACGCTCAAGCATGAGCGCGGCATGCTGGGCGATCCGGGCCAGGCCGGCACGCGGCTCAAAGCCATCATCGCGCTGATGCAGGACGAGAGCATCGACGGACGCCGCCTGATGGACAATCCCGTCATGCGCGACCGGCTGCTGAAGCTGCAGGCGCGGGTGCACGCGATGGAATTCCACGGGTTGCGGCTTCTGACGGCCGGCCTGAAAGGCGAAGACCCCGGCGTGGCGCGGCTGATCGTCAAGCTGATGGGCTGCGAGCTCAACCACCAGCTCGCGGCGTTCGCCATCGATGCGCTGGGCGAGCTCGGCATCCTCTATTCCGGCTCGCCGCATCTGCGCAGCAACGGCGCCTGGCAGTCGAGCTACATGTTCGATCTCGGCCTGATCATCGGCGGCGGCACGGCGCAGATCCAGAAGAACATCATCTCCGAACGCGGCCTCGGCATGCCGCGCGAGCCCAAAGCGGCGAAGGCCTGACGATGGAATTCGGCCTGACCTCCGACCAGACGATGATGCAGCACAGCATCGACCGCACGCTGGAACGCGTCTGCCCGCTGGAGCGCGTGCGCAAGGCGGCGGGGCATGAGCCCTACGCCGGCGACGTGCTCAAGGCGCTGGCCGAACTGGGCGTGCCGAGGATTCTCATTCCCGAAGCGTTCGGCGGCCTTGGTCTCACCCTGCTCGATGCCGCGCTGGCGGCGGAAGCCCTCGGCCGTCATGTCGCGCCCGTGCCGTTCGTGGCGAGCGCGGTGCTGGCGCCGCTGGCGCTGACCGGCGCGGGGTCGCAGGCGCAGATGACGGCCTATCTGCCGAAGCTGGCGGCGGGCGAACGCATCGCCGGCGCCGCGATCAGCGAACAGGCATCGGGTGCGCGCGAGAAAGCCGGCATCACGGCCAGGAGCGGCAAGCTCAGCGGCAAGGCGATGTTCGTGCTGGATTTCGGTGGGGCGGATTTCTTCATCGTCGCCGACAAATTCGCCGGGCTGCATGTCGTCGACGCCGGGGCCAAAGGCCTGGAGAAGACCGCGCTCACCACCATCGACGCGACGCGGGCCATCGGCGAGCTCAATTTCGACGCGGTCGAGGCCGAGCCGCTGACGAGCGGCAATCCCGCCGCCACGCTCGACCGCATGATCGACGCGGGCCGCATCCTGCTCGCCGCCGACGCGCTCGGCGCGGGCGGCCGGATGATCGAGAAGGCCGTCGACTACGCCAAGGAGCGCAAGCAGTTCGGCCGCGTCATCGGCTCGTTCCAGGCGGTCAAGCACATGTGCGCCGAGATGGTGGCGGAGCTCGAGCCCTGCCGGTCGCTGATCTGGTACGCCGCCTATGCCTTCGACGCCTTCCCCGAGCAGTCGCGGCGCATGTCGGCGCATGCCAAGGCGCATACGAGCGAGGCCGGCACCTTCGTGGCGCGCACCGCCACCGAAGTGCATGGCGGCATGGGCTTCACCGACCTGCTCGGCCTGCATTACTGGTTCAAGCGCATCGGCTTCGACCGCCAGGCGCTGGGCGGGCCGGAGAAAGTCCGCCATGACGCGGCGGTGGCGCAGGGGTGGATAGCCAATTGACCCTTACACCTCCCCAGCATGGGGAGGTCGGCGAGCGAAGCGAAGCCGGGTGGGGAAGTTGCTCCCCTCAAAGGCACGTCCCCCACCCGATCCGCTTCGCGGATCGACCTCCCCATGCTGGGGAGGTAAAGAAAGCCATGCTCCACCCCGACGGCCTTCCCACCCCGCAGCGCTATTGGGCCATCGTGACCATCGCGCTGGGCATCGTCATGGCGGTGATGGATTCCGCCATCGCCAATGTCGCGCTGCCGACCATCGGCATCGACCTGCATGCGAACCCGGCGCTGTCGATCTGGATCGTCAACGGCTATCAGTTGGCGATCACCATCTCGCTGCTGCCGCTGGCGGCGCTGGGCGACATCATCGGCTACCGCCGCGTCTATATCGCGGGGCTCGCACTGTTCACGGTTGCCTCGCTGCTCTGCGCCGTGGCGCATTCGCTGCCCATGCTGGCGGTGGCGCGCGTGGTGCAGGGCTTCGGCGGCGCCGGCATCATGAGCGTCAATTCGGCGCTGATCCGCTTCATCTATCCGCACCGCATGCTGGGGCGCGGGCTTTCGATCAATACGTTGATCGTCGCGGTGTCGGCGGCAGCGGGGCCGACGGTGGCCGCCGCCATCCTCAGCGTCGGAACCTGGCCCTGGCTGTTCGCGGTCAACATTCCGTTCGGCCTCGTCGCCGTCGTCGTCGCGCTGCACGCCCTGCCCCACACGCCGCGCGCCGGACATGCGTTCGACGTCCCGGGCGCGGTGCTGGTGGCGCTGATGTTCGGCCTGCTCATCGCCAGCATCGACGGCTTCGGGCATGGCGAGGCGCTGGGCTGGCTGGCGCTCGAGATCGCGGCGACCGCCGTCATCGGTTACGTCATGGTGCGGCGCGAGCACAGCACCGCGGCGCCGATGCTGCCCATCGACCTGATGCGCATTCCGATCTTCGCGCTGTCCATCGGCACCTCGATCTGCTCCTTCGCGGGGCAGATGCTGGCGCTGGTGTCGCTGCCGTTCCTCTTGCAGTCGAGCCTGCATTACAGCGCGGTCGAGACCGGGTTGATGATCACGCCCTGGCCGATCGCCATCGCGCTGGTCTCGCCCATCGCGGGACGGCTCGCGGACCGCTACCCGGCCGGCATCCTCGGCGCGCTGGGCTTGCTCGTGTTCGCCGGCGGCCTTCTCGCGCTCGCCTTCCTGCCGCCGCAGGCGAGCATTGCCGACATCGTCTGGCGCATGGCGCTGGCCGGCAGCGGTTTCGGCCTGTTCCAGTCGCCCAACAACCGCGCCATGATCGCGTCCGCCCCGATCACGCGCAGCGGCGGGGCGAGCGGCATGCTCGGCACCGCGCGGCTGCTCGGCCAGACCATCGGCGCGGCGCTGGTGGCGCTCGCCTTCGCGCGCATGCCGGCGGACGGTACGCGCCTGGCGCTCTATATCGGCGTCGGCTTCGCCTTGACGGCGGCGGCGGTCAGCAGCCTGCGGCTTTTTGATCGCACGGGCCAGGCGCCGAAAAGCCAGGGTTAAGCAAAAGCCCGCGTCGCGATCCCCATGGACCGGTCCCCGTCCCGCGCCCATACTTGCTGCAAGAACAGGTTCGAGGGGAGAGATCATGAAGCACGTCAAAGCCGCGCTGGCATTCGCCGCCGCCCTGTCCGCCACCGGCCTGGCGCTAGCCGCCGATGCGCCTGCCGCCAAGAACGACTACTCGGTCGCCTCGAACTGGCTATGCCTGCCCGGTCACGACGATGCCTGCGGCGCCAACCAGGATGCGACCATCGTCGCCGCCGACGGCACGCTGACGCCGGAGAAATTCAAGCCGGCAAAGCATGCGCCCGTCGACTGCTTCTACATCTATCCGACCGTGTCGCGCGATCCCGGCGTCAACAGCGACATGAATCCGGGACCGGAGGAGATGGGCGTCATCGCGCAGCAATTCGCCCGCTTCGGCGGGGTGTGCACCACCTATGCCCCGCTCTATCGCCAGTTCACGCTGACGGCGCTGGTGGCGCGCCAGTCCGGCCAGGCGATGGCGGCGCCGGCCGATCCGCTGATGGCCTATCACGACGTGGTCGACGCCTGGAACTACTACCTGGCGCATTACAATCACGGTCGCGGCGTCGTCCTGATCGGGCACAGCCAGGGCTCGGGCATGCTGACGCAACTGATCAAGAACGAGATCGACGGCAAGCCGATTCAAAAGCAGCTCGTGCTCGCCATCCTGGGCGGCACGCGGCTCGCCGTGCCGGCGGGGAAGGACGTCGGCGGCGATTTCCAGCATGTCGCGCTGTGCCATGCGGCGAGCGATGTCGGCTGCGTCATCGCCTTCGCCTCGTTCCGCGCCACCGTGCCGCCGCCGGCCAACACCTTCTTCGGCAAGGTGCAGGCGGCGGGACAGGAAGCGGCCTGCGTCAATCCCACGGCGCTCGGCGGCGGCGCGGGCGTCGCGCATTCCTATCTCACCGCGTCCAGCAGCTTCATCGTCGCCGCCGCCGCGCCGATGCCGCCTTGGGTCACCGGCAAGACGGTCCAGACGCCGTTCGTCAGCGTGCCCGGCATGATCTCCGCCGAGTGCGCCCGCAACGAGAACGGCACCTATCTGTCGGTCGCCATCCATGGCGATCCGGCCGATCCGCGCGTCGACGACATTCGCGGCGACGTGCTGATCGGCGGCCAGCTCCAGGCCAATTGGGGACTGCACCTGATCGACATGAACCTGTTCATGGGCAACTTCCAGGGCATCGTGCGAAGCGAAACCGCCGCCTATCTGAAAAAGCATTAAGCGCAACGTCAGTTGCGCGACAATCCAAAGAGGAGCTGCAGATGGAGTTGAACCCCAAGGCCGCCGGCTTCGCGCCCGGACGGCTGGACGGCATCGCCGAGCATCTCGCCCGCAACTATGTCGACAACGGCAAGATCGCGGGCTGCCAGGTCGCGGTGACGCGCAAGGGACATCTCGCCTATTTCAAGTCGCTCGGCCGGATGGACCGCGAGCGCGGCAAGGCGATGGCCGACGATACGATCTTCCGCATCTATTCGATGAGCAAGCCGATCACCTCGGTGGCGCTGATGATGCTGTACGAGCGCGGCTACTTCCAACTTAACGATCCGGTGCACCGCTTCGTGCCGGAATGGCGCGACCAGCGCGTCTGGGTGGCGGGCGAAGGCGCGGCGATGGAAACCGCACGGCCGAACCGCCCCGTCAGCATGCGCGACATGCTGTGCCATACGGGCGGGCTGACCTATGGCAATGCGCTGGCGGCGCTGGGCGCGCCCGACACGGCGCATCCGGTGGACAAGGAATATGCCCGCATCGGCGTGCGCCGCGGCGACGGCGAGAACCTGCGCGCCTTCATGGGAAAGCTGGCGCGCGTGCCGCTGCGCTACCAGCCCGGCGAGCGCTGGATGTATTCGCTGTCGACGGATGTCTGCGGCGCGCTGGTCGAGATCATCTCCGGCAAGCGCTTCGACAAATTCCTCGCCGACGAGATCTTCGCGCCGCTCAAGATGACGGACACCGCCTTCCAGGTGCCGCGCGAAAAACTGGACCGCTTCGCGGCCAATTACCGGCGCGGACCGGACAAGACACTGCAGCTGATCGACGATCCGGAACGCAGCGCTTATCTCAAGGAACCGACCTTCTTTTCCGGTGGCGGCGGGCTGGCCGGCACGACCGCGGACTATGTGCGCTTCTGCGAGATGCTGCGGCGCGGCGGCGAGCTCGACGGCGCGCGCCTGCTGGGGCCGCGCACCATCGCGCTGATGCACCGCAATCACCTGAAGGACGGCAAGGACCTGACGCAGATGGCGATCGGCGGCTTCTCCGAGACCGCCAATGAAGGCTTCGGGCTCGGCTTCGCCTGCACCCTGGACGCGGTGACCTCGGGCAGCATCGTCGGCAGCGACTGGTACTGGGGCGGCGCGGCCTCGACCATCTTCTGGGTCGACGCCAAGGACGACCTCGCGGTCGTCTTCATGACCCAGCTGATGCCGAGCGGCGCCTTCAACTTCCGCGGCCAGCTCAAGAGCATCGTCTATTCCTCGATCGCGGAGTAGAGCTTTTTTGGTTTGAATTTACGCATTTAAATTTAGGTGATTAGGGCGATTTGTAACCGTGTGCTAGCTGGAGAGGCGCATGGTTGCTCGGGTTTCCGGTGTTTTTGGTTGTGCGGCCAACATTGAACG
>OLLF01000125.1_pt1 | contig 27698 bp, 32 predicted proteins | sample 1604471 | NCBI WGS metagenome assembly OLLF01 (sample SAMEA104055714, study PRJEB20765) | soil metagenome | isolation source: soil
CCCGCACCGGCTCCCCCTCCGCCTCGCTGCGCTCGGCACCCTCCCCCGTAACAACGGGGGAGGAAAAAATTACGACAACGTCTCCCCAAACCCGTGCATCTGCTCCAGCCAGCGCAGGCGCTGGGCGCAGGAGATCGCTTCGACGCTGCCGATGAAGGTCGGCTCCCCGGCCGCCACGCCGCACAGCGCATCCTCTTTCAGCTTGCCGCGATAGAGAAAGGCGGGCAGGCCCGTGGTCACCACGACGCGCGCCGCCTTGGCGGCCTGCCGCGCGGGATCGAGCTGCGCGCCCAGCCGCGAGACATAGTCGAACATCTGGCGCAGCGCGCCCGGCGGTCCGTCGGCCCACAAGGGATAGACGATGGCGAGCCGGTCGGCCGCGCGCATCAGGCGGAACGCCTGCTCGATGTCGTCCCAGGGCGCGGGGTCGTTGTCGAGGCCGGCCGACGGTGCGGGAATATGGAGCGCGCCGACGTCGAGCCGCCGCGTGGCGCAGCCGCGCGCCGCAGCCCCTGCCGCGTAAGCGTCGCACAGCGCGGCGCAGAAGCGTTCGGGCCGAGGATCGGGATGGCCGTTGACGACGAGGATGTTCCGGCTCATGGCAGTGCCGCAAATGGTTTTCGCGCCGAGTGTGCGCGTCGGTGCGAAGTCCGTCTTTGCGATTTGTCAAAACGCCAACCCCAACCTCAACCCCCAAAGCACCGTCATCGCCCGGCTTGTCCGGGCGACCCATCTTGTTTGCGCGAAAAAGAAAATGGGTTGCCCGGACGGGCCTGGCGCCAGCGTGGGCCGGCAATGACGAATGGGGGTAGGGTGTGAAGCAAGATTTCAGGAACCCGCCATGATCGGCCTGCCCATTCCGCTCGTCACGCTCGACTATCTCGGCGTCGGCGTGTTCGCCGTCACCGGCGCGCTGGCCGCGGCGCGTAGCCGCCACGACGTCGTCACCTTCGCGGCTTTCGCGATCCTCACCGGCATCGGCGGCGGCACGCTGCGCGACCTTCTGATCGGCGTGCCGGTGTTCTGGGTGCATGCGCCGGGATACATCTATGTCTGCCTCGCGGCCGCCGGCGCGGTCTGGATCGTGGGCGAACGGCCCTGGCGCTCCCGCGCCCTGGTCTGGTTCGACGCCGTAGGGCTCGCGGCCTATGCCGTCCTCGGCGCCGCCAAGGCGCTGGCGGCAGGCGTCCCGCCGCCGGTCGCGGTCGTCATGGGCGCGTTGACCGCGACCTTCGGCGGCATCCTGCGCGACCTCTTCGCCGGCCAGCCCTCCGTCCTCTTGCGGCGGGAGATCTACATCACCGCGGCCGTCCTGGCCGCGACCGTGTTCACGGGCGCCGAGACCCTCGGCCTCGACGCGCGGCTCTCGGGCCTCGCGGCCTTTGCCGCGGGCTTCGGCCTGCGCGCCGGGGCCATCGCGCTCGGCTGGACGCTGCCGGGGTTTGCGGCGCATGAATCGCGTGACGATTCGATGAAGGTTTCGTGATGCTCAGATGGTTCCAGGCGCTCATGCCCAAGGAGGAGCGCTTTTTCGGCCTCTTCGATCGCCATGCCCAGACCCTGGTGGCGGGCGCCGGCGCCCTGCGCGTCGTGCTCGCCGGCGGCGACGCCGTGGCCGAGGACTGCCGCAAGGTCATGGACCTGGAGAACCAGGCCGACGCCATCGCCCGCGACGTGCTGCTGCTGACGCGGCGCTCCTTCATCACGCCCTTCGACCGCGGCGACATCAAGGAGCTGATCGGCAGCCTCGACGACGCCATCGACCAGATGCAGAAGACCGCCAAGGCGATCCTGCTGTTCGAAGTGCGCGCATTCGAGCCGCAGATGGCGCAGATGGGCGACATCATCGTCCAGGCCGCGATGCTGACGGTCGATGCCGTGGCGCTGCTCGGCTCGCTGCGCCAACAGGCCGGCAAGCTGAACACGATCACCGAGGAGATCATCCGCCTGGAAGACAACGCCGACGGCCTGCACGACCTGGGCATCAAGGCGCTCTACACCAAGCACCGCGCCGGCAACGCCATGGAGTACATCGTCGGCATCGAGATCTACGACCATCTGGAAAAGGTCATGGACCGCTTCGAGGACGTGGCCAACCGCATCAGCGGCATCGTCATCGAGCAGGCCTAGGCGCCGTGGAACCGCTGCTCATCGGCCTGATCGCCGTCGCGCTGACCTTCGATTTTTTGAACGGGCTGCACGACGCGGCCAATTCCATCGCCACCATCGTCTCGACCCGCGTGCTGTCGCCGCGCTACGCCGTGTTCTGGGCGGCGTTCTTCAACTTCGTCGCCTTCCTGGTGTTCGGGCTCAGCGTCGCCAAGACCATCGGCAGCGGCATCGTCTCGCCCGACGTGATCAGCGACCAGGTCGTGTTCGGGGCGCTGATGGGCGCCATCGTGTGGAACGTCATCACCTGGCTGGCCGGCATCCCGTCGAGTTCGTCGCACGCCCTGGTCGGCGGCCTGGTCGGCGCCGGCGTCGCCCATGGCGGCTGGCACGCCGTGGTGTGGACCGGCCTCGGCAAGACGGTGGGCGCCATCTTCCTGTCGCCGGCGCTCGGCCTCGTCCTGGCGCTGCTGCTGGTGCTCGGCGTCTCCTGGATGTTCGTGCGCTCGACGCCGGCCAAGGTCGACGCCTTGTTCCGCCGCGTGCAGTTCGTCTCGGCCTCGCTCTATTCGCTCGGCCATGGCGGCAACGACGCGCAGAAGACGATGGGCATCATCACCGCGCTGCTCATCGCCCATGGCGGCATCAAGGGCGCGTTCCACGTGCCGTTCTGGGTGGTGCTCGCCTGTCAGGCGGCGATGGCGCTGGGGACTCTGTTCGGCGGCTGGCGCATCGTGCGTACAATGGGTTCGCGAATCACGCGGCTGACGCCGTTCCAGGGCGTCTGCGCCGAAACAGCGGGAGCCATCACCTTGTTCCTGGCCACGGGCCTTGGAATACCGGTCTCGACGACCCACACCATCACCGGCGCCATCGTGGGCGTCGGCGCCGCGCGGCGGGCCTCGGCGGTGCGCTGGAACGTGGCGCAAGACATTGTTATCGCCTGGATCGTTACAATGCCGGCCGCGGGCGTCATGGGCGCCGTGTTCTTCTGGCTGTACGGAGCCGTGGCATGAGGACAAGCGTTGCGTCGCCGCGCCCTGCGGCGGGAAAGAAGGCGGCGGGCACGCAATATGCGGCGCTGCCCTATCGCGTCGCGCCCGACGGCGGCGTCGAGATCCTGCTCATCACCTCGCGCCGGACCAGGCGCTGGATCGTGCCCAAGGGCTGGCCGATCGAGGGCCTGGAGCCGTCGGCCTCGGCGGCGCGCGAAGCCCTGGAAGAGGCCGGCATCTGCGGCGAGACGCAGAAGGAGCCGATCGGCTTCTTCCATTATTTCAAGGTCTTGCGGCACAACGTTAACGTTCCGTGCAAAGTCGACGTGTTCGCCCTGAAGGTCACGCGCCAGCGCAAGACCTGGCCGGAGAAGGACGAGCGCGAACTGCGCTGGTTCGCGCTCCCCGAAGCGGCCCAGGCCGTCGAAGAACCCCAGCTGCGCAAGCTGATCCTGAAATTCGGCGCCCAGTTGGCCGCCCTACGGACGCACTAATCCAGCACGTCCCTTGCATCCTTGTGCCGCCGGAACCAGGCGAAGGCGTAGCTGCAGGTCGGCGTCACCTTGAAGCCTTCGGCGCGGGCCCGCGCCACGATGCCTTCCATCAGCCGCGAGGCCGTCCCCGTGCCGCGCAGGGCGACCGGCGCTTCGACATGCGGGATCACCACGTGCAATCCGTTGCGCTGGTAGCTGGCGAAGGCGACCTCGCCATTCTCTTCCAGCTCGAAGCGGCGATAGGACTTGTTGTCGGTGACGGGCATGGCGTGTGAACGGCTCAGGCGCTTGCGGGTTGCGTCGCGCGGGCGGCGCGGACGCGGTCCAGGACGAAGAACGGCGCATAATAGATCAGCGTCGAGGCCAGGCCCATGAGGATCAGCACGCCGATATACCACGGCCAGGGCGGCATGACGTCCAGGATGGTCTTGTAGGGCGGCTTCATCCGCAGCATCCCGTAATTGGCGCCGCTCGCCCAGTCGAAGGCGCCCGCCACGCCGACATAGACGAAGGTCCAGCCGATCGCCCGCGGCAGCGACGCCGGAACGGGCCGCAGCCGCAGTCCGAAGGTCAGGTACAGCACGCTGGCGATGATGCCGCCATGGAACAGGAAGAACAGCACGAACTGGATTTCGGGAAAGTCGTAGATCACGTCCGGCGTCAGCATGCCTTGCAGCGTGCCGGCCAGGGCCCAGAAATAGGCGAGCTCATAGCTGCGCTGGTTCGGCCAGAACAGCGTCACGACGGTCGCCACCGTCGCCCAGTCGCACAGGTTGAGCGGAAACGCGTTGTCGACACCCAGCCAGCCCTTGCCGTGCAGCAGCAGCATCCACGACGCCCAGTTCACCGTCATCGCCGCGCCCATCGCCCAGCGGATGATCTTGTCGGCCTGGGGATGCTGCAACGGCTTCACCAGCCACGCGACGACAAAGGGCAGCACGAACGGCACGATCAGCGCGATGATGTGCGAGGGTCCGAACAGGACGAAGGGGGTGTTCATGCGCCGTCATCCTTCGAGGCTCGCTCCGCTCGCACCTCAGGATGACGTTTTGGGATTGGTCTCTCTTTGACTAGCACCGCCCTCGTCATGCTGAGGTGCGAGCCGAAGGCGAGCCTCGAAGCACGCACCATCTCTAAACCCGCACCATCAGCTTCCCCCGGTTCGCGCCCGCGAACATCCCGGCCAGCGCCGCCGGCATCTTCTCGAAGCCCTTGACGACGTCGACCGCCGCCTGGATCTTGCCCTCAGCCACCCACCCCGCGAGCGCGGCCTCGGCCTCGCGGCGGCGGTTGTAGAAATCCATCACCACGAAGCCTTCCATGCGGATGCGCTTGGTGACGAGGAAGCCCGGCACGCCCACAGGTCCCGGCGCCGGCGTGCCGGTGTCGTAGTTCGAGATCGCGCCGCAGCAGGCGACGCGGCCATAAAGGTTCATCCGCGACAGCGCCGCCGACAAGACCTCGCCGCCCGTGTTGTCGAAATAGACGTCGACGCCGGCGGGGCACGCCTCCTTGATGGCGCGATGCAGATTGCCGGCCTTGTAGTCGACCGCCGCATCGAAGCCGAGTTCGTCGACCAGCCATTTGCATTTGTCCGCGCCGCCCGTCGTGCCGACGACGCGGCAGCCCATCAGCTTGGCGATCTGCCCCGCGATCGTCCCCACCGCGCCGCCCGCGCCGGAAACCAGCACCGTCTCGCCTGGCCGCGGCTTGCCGACGTCGAGCAATCCGAAATAGGCGGTCAGCCCGGTGATGCCGAGCACGCCCAGGATGTGCTCCGGCTTGTGCGCCTTGTCGTGCTTGGTCAGCGCCCGCGCGGGCAGGGCGGCATAACGCTGCCAGCCATATTCGCCCGAGACGAGATCGCCGGGCGCGAAGCCGTCCGCGTTCGACGCCACCACCTCGCCGATGCCCCAGCCGGCCATCACGTCGCCGGGGTTCAGCATCGCGCGATAGGTCTGCCCCTGCATCCAGGCGCGGCTCGCCGGATCCAGCGACAGCAGCGTCGTGCGCACCAGCACTTCGCCCTCCTTCGGCTGCGGCATCGGCGCTTCCTGGAGGTCGAAATTGCCCGGCCCGACCTGTGCGTTTGGCTTTCGGGCGTAAATCCATTGCGTGTTGGTGGCCATGCGTCCCTCCGACGGTTTGCCCGAGTTTGACTCAAGTTTGACTTTGGGGCGCGCATTTTCCGATGCTGCGGCAACAATAATTATGCCCACCGGAGACAGCCCATGAAATACCGCAAACTCGGCGCCAGCGACCTCAACGTCTCGGAGATTTCCCTGGGATCGTGGCTGACTTATGGCGTCGGGGTGGAGAAGGACAAGGCGGTCGCCTGCGTCACCAGAGCCTTCGAGCTGGGCATCAATTTCATCGACACCGCCAATGTCTATGGCCGCGGCGCGGCGGAGACCGTGCTGGGCGAGGCGCTCGCGGGCCGGCCGCGCGCCTCCTACATCCTGGCGACCAAGGTGTTCGGCGACATGGGCGACGGCAACCAGGGCCTGTCGGCGGCGCAGATCGAAAAACAGCTCGACGCCTCGCTGAAGCGCCTCAAGACCGACTTCGTCGACCTCTATCAATGCCACCGCTACGACGGCAACACGCCGCTCGCCGAAACCATGGAGGCGCTGACCAAGGCGGTGAAGAGCGGCAAGACGCGCTTCATCGGCTTCTCCGAATGGTCGCCGCAGAACATCGCGGACGCCATCGCGCTGCCGAAGGTGGAGCGCTTCGTCTCCAGCCAGCCGCAATATTCGCTGCTGTGGCGCCGCCCGGAAGCCAAGGTCATCCCGCTCAGCGCGAAGAACGGCATCTCGCAGATCGTCTGGTCGCCGCTGGCGCAAGGCGTGCTGACCGGCAAATACGATCCGGATGCGCCGCCGCCCGCCGGCACGCGCGCAACCTCGGACCAGATGAGCGGCGCCATCGCGAACTGGATGGCAAAGCCGGTGCTGCAGGCGGTGCAGAAATTGAAACCGCTGGCGCAGGAAGCGGGCCTCACGCTGGGCCAATTCGCGCTCGCCTGGGTGCTGCGCGAGCCGAACGTGGCATCCGCCATCGTCGGTGCCAGCCGCCCCGAACAGCTCGACGAAAACGCCGCCGCCAGCGGCGCGCATGTCGATCCGGCACTGTTCGCGAGAGCGGAAAGCATCGTCGCCGAGGCTCTGCCGCGCCGCCCCTGAGCGGAACGAAGGCGGCGCCGTGATGGATTCGCCCGTGACGACGTCGTAAGGCCTAACAACCAAAAACCGTCATGGGCGGGCTTGACCCGCCCATCCAACTTCCCCGTGGGCACATGAGAGTCTTTCGGCGCGCAGACACGCGCCGGATGGATGGGCGGCTCAAGGCCGCCCATGACGGATGATAATATTGCGCGACCGTAGTGGGGTGGTGGATAAGACTCGTCATTTTCGCACTTTCGTAATGTGCGCCCACGGATTTCATTCGCGAATTCGTTCTAATATTAAATTGTTCCCCACCACCTTCACATGCGCCAACGCATGCTTATTTCTTCCTCGGATATTCATCGAGGGCGGTATGCTCGAACGAATTTGACGCGAGGCATACTAGGTCCGGGGCGGCCTCGCGCGCGCCCGCGTGTCAGGGTTGGGGTGACGGCTCGCGTCCCCTGGCACAAGGATCGATGGTTGGTCGAAGCGATCGTGCTTTGTGGTTGGCCGGATGCGGCCTTGCATGGGCTGCGCCGCGAGAAGACTGGGGCGGATCTCGCCGGAAGCGCAACGCGAGCGTCGGCCCCGGCGATTTCCGCCTTATTTATATGGGCGAAAGCCTTACGCCGCGTAAGAAAATAGCACGGCGCAAACCGCTAAGGCGCTGCTATAAGAACGGCCAGAGCTATCGGAGATTTGTAGATGTCAGCCGCCGCCGCCAAACCCGCGCCCACGACCAAGGGCGTCGTGGCATTCCTCAAGATTCCCAAGGACGGCGAACCTTATCTCGCCGGCTCCAAATGCGGCGCCTGCGGCGAGGTCGTCGCCGGCGAGCGCGACACCTGCGGCAAGTGCGGCGCGCGCAAGGGCGTCGAGCACATCAAGCTCGGCACCACCGGCAAGCTCTACAATTTCACCGTGGTGCACAGGAATTTCCCGGGCGTGCCCGTGCCGTTCATCTCGGCGATCGTCGACGTCGACGGCGGCGGCACGTTGAAGGGCAATCTGATGGGCGTCGAGCCGGATCCCGCGAAGATCAAGTTCGATCTGCCGGTGAACATCGTCATCAGGCCGGTGCCGCAGAAGGACAAGGACGGCAATTCCTATCTCGCCTATTTCTTTGAACCCAAAGCTTAAGGAGCGCACCCCATGAGCAACGACGTCTACGTCGTCGGAACCGACATGATCAAGTTCGGGCGCTTTCCCGAACGCACGGTGCCGGAGCTGGGCGCCCAGGCCGCGCTGATGGCGCTGGACGATTGCGGCCTCACCATCCACGACATGCAGGCGCTCTACAGCGGCAATCTGTTCGAGGCCTCGGGCGGCGTCGGCCAGCGCATCCTGCGCGAGATCGGCCAGACCGGCATTCCGGTGGTCAACACCGCCAACGCCTGCGCCACCGGCGCCACCGCCTTCCGCGAAGGCTGGATGGCGATCAAGGCCGGCATTTACGACGTCGTGCTGTGCGTCGGCTCCGAGCAGATGGGCAGCGGCCTGCTCGGCGGTGGTGGCGGCGGCAAGGGCATCCCGACCGAAGGCCTGCTCGGCTCGGGCACCATGCCGTCGGTCTTCGCCCATGTCGGCCTGGAGCACACCCGCCAATACGGCACCACCTTCGAGCAGTTCGCCAAGGTGTCGGTAAAGAACCATCATCACTCCACGCTGAACCCCAAGGCGATGTACCAGAAGGAAACCCCGCTGGAGGAAGTGATGGGCGCGGAGATGATCTCCTATCCCAACACCAAGCTGATGTGCTCGGTAAACGTCGACGGCTCGGCCGCCGCGGTGCTGTGCTCGGAGAAGAAAGCGCGCGAGCTCGGCCTGATGGGCCGCGCCGTGAAGGTGCGGGCCTCGGCGCTGGCGTCCGATCCCTATACGTCGCGCAACATCGCGATGATGGATTTCAACGCCGTGACGCGGCTCGCCGCCAAGTCGGCCTATGAGATGGCCGGCCTCGGCCCCCAGGACGTGAACCTGATCGAGCTGCACGACTGCTTCGCCACCGCCGAGCTCGTGCACTACGAGAATCTCGGCATCTGCAAGGATGGCGAGGCCGGCGAGTTGATCGATTCGGGCGCGACGGGTCTCGGCGGCCGCATTCCGGTGAACGTCTCGGGCGGGCTGCTCTCCAAGGGCCATCCGCTGGGCGCCACCGGCATCGCCAACATCTATGAGATCACCACCCATTTGCGCGGCGAGGCGGGCAGCCGCCAGGTCGATGGCGCGCGCATCGGCCTGACCCACGTCGTCGGCGCCGGCAGCGCCTGCGCGGTGCACATCCTGGAAAAAGCCTAACGCATAACAGCGTTGCGGCGACAAGCGGGCGCGGCGGGGCTATGCTCCGCCGCGTTTCGCTTTTCTGGGGGGGCTTTGATGAAGCGGTTCTTGATTCTGTTCGCAGTCTTGTTGTTCGGCTTCTCGCCGGCCTGGGGCGCAGAGCGCACCGTCGTCGTCGTGCTGTTCGACGGCTTCTCCCCCGCCGAACTGGACGCGGCGCATCCGACGCCGAACTTCGACCGGCTGAGGCGCGAAGGCGCCTGGTCGCGGCATCTGGTGCCGGCCTTCCCGACCGTGTCGCTGATCAATCACACGACCTTCGAAACCGGCTGCTGGCCGGAGCATCACGGCATCATGTCGAACATCTTCGTCGATCCGAAGAAGGGCCGCTTCGGCGGCGAGGATGGCGACGCCGGCGACGGCGCCTGGCGCACCGGCTGCGAGACCATGTGGGAGGCCGCCGAGCGCCAGGGCGTGCGCACCGCCGCGCTCAACTTCGTCGGCCGCTGGTCGAGCAAGACCGGCAACCGCTCGACCTACGGCAATCCCGAGGTCAAATGGGTGCAGCATGAGTCCGACGACACCATCATCGAGCGCGCGCTGAAGCTGCTCAAGGACAACGGCCCCAACCACGCAAGGCTGATCGCGCTCTACTTCTCGATCCCCGACCACGTCGCCCACGAGTTCGGCGTCACCGGCGCGCAGACGCAGGACGCGGTCAGGCGCGTCGACGCCATCACCGGCCGGCTGATGGCCGCGCTCAAGGCGCTGCCGCCGAGCCGCGAGGGCACGCTGGTGGTCGGCACCGATCACGGCATGATGGATGTCGGGCCGCTGATCAATCTCGGCCGCATCATGCGCGAGAACGACATCCACGCCCAGCAGGCGACCGACGGCGCCAGCGCCTTCTTCTATCTCGACAAGGGCGAAAGCATCGACCGCGTCGAGAAGGCGCTCAAGCGATATCCCGACCTCTTCAGCGTCTACCGCAAGGGCCACTATCCCGCCTTCGCGCATCTGGGCACCGGACCGCGCGCCGGCGACCTGATGATCCTCACCCATCCGCCCTACTGGATGGCGGGACCGGAACTGTTTCCGTCCTGGACCAACTGGGTCGGCATGAACTGGTTCTGGCCGCTGTCCTTCAAGCCGATGACCGTCCACCTGCTGGCGACCCACGGCTACGACCCGCACATCGTCCAGATGCACGGCATCTTCTACGCCTGGGGCGCCGGCGTGACGCCGGGCGAGGTCAAGCGGCTCGACCAGATCGACGTGCATCCGACCGTGATGCGGCTGCTCGGCCTGCAGCCCGGCCGGCCGGTCGACGGCCATCCCATCAGCGCCGTCTCGGCACCGGCGGCGCCATGATGGAACAGGCGGCGCGGGACGCCCATGTCGCGCGCGTCCAGCGCGACGGCTTCACGATCGTCGAGAACGCGATCGAGCCGGCGCTGGTCGATGCGCTGAATGCGGCGCTGGAACGTCTGGAGCGCGAGCTCGACGCCAGGCCCGCGATGAACGGTTTCGAGGGCCACAGGACCGTCCGCATCTACAACCTGCTGGCGCATGGCGTGCCGTTCGCGGTTGTGCCGGTGCACGGCAACGTGCTGCCGGTCATCGAGGGCGTGCTGGATGCCGGTTGCCTGATCTCGTCGCTGTCCTCCATCGCCATCGATCCGGGCGAAGCGGCGCAGCCGATCCACGCCGACGACATGGTGATCCCGCTCGACAAGCCGCACCGCGCCATCGTCTGCAATTCGATGTGGGCCCTGACCGACTTTACCGACGCCAACGGCGCGACGCGCCTGGTGCCGGGCAGTCACAAGAAGCCGAGTCCCGACTATGGCGGCCAATACGACACAGTCCCCGGCGCGATGAAGAAGGGCAGCGTGCTGATCTGGGATGGCGCGCTGTGGCATGGCGGCGGCGCCAACACCACGGACAAGCGGCGCACCGGCATCGCGATGAACTACTGCGCCGGCTTCATCCGCCAGCAGGAGAACCAGCAGCTCGGCCTTCCGCCCGATCTCGTAAAAACCTTTACGCCCCGCCTGCAGGAACTGATCGGCTACGGCGTCTATCAGGGCCTGATCGGCCATATCGACAAGAAAAGCCCGGCGCAGTTGCTGAACGGCGGCGGCGACTTCCAATCCATCTGGAACCGGACATGAAGAAGAACGCCTTCGGGCCACTGGGCACGGTCAGCGCGCTGACGCTGGGCGGCGGCGGCATCGGCCAGGCCTGGGGCGAGACCAGCCGCGAGGAAGCCATTGCCACCATCTGCGCCGCGGTCGACGCCGGCATCGATCTGCTCGACACCGCGCCGATGTATCGCAACTGCGAGGCCATTGTCGGCGAGGCGTTCAACGGCCGTTTGCCGCCCCGCCTGCGCGTGACGACGAAATACGGCCTCGGCACGCCGGCACCGGGCGAGGTGGACAAACTGCTCACGGCGTCGCTCGAAGCCAGCCTGAAGGCGATGAAGATCGACCACGCCGACATCTTCTTCCTGCATTCCAACATCTGCGCCGACGACTACGTTTATGCCATCCGCCCCGACATGCAGGACGGCTTCGCGACGCGCTGGTCGGTCTACGCCGAGCTGGTCATCCCGTCGTTCGAGAAGCTGAAGGCCGCCGGCAAAATCAAGAGCTGGGGCCTCACCGGCTCCGGCGTGCCCGACACGATCATCCGCGCGCTCAAACACGAAAAGAAGCCGGACTATGTGCAGGTCGTGACCAACCTGCTCGACAGCGCCGGCAGCCTGCGCCGCTACGCCGAGCCGGCGCGGCCGCGCGAGATCCTCAAGACGGCGGCGGAGCAGGGCGTCGGCGTGCTCGGCATCCGCGCGGTCCAGGCCGGCGCGCTGACGGCGCAAATCGACCGCGCTCTGTCGCCGAACAATCCGGACTCCAAGGACTACGCCCGCGCCGCGCCATTCCGCGCGCTGTGCGCCGAGATCGGCGAGGACCCCGCCGTCGTCGCCCACCGCTACGCGCTGTCGATGCCGGGCGTCGCGACGGTCATCCTCGGCGTCAAGAACCGCGAAGAATTGCGCCAATGCGTCGAGGCCGAAGCCGCCGGTCCGCTGGCGCCGGCGCTGCTGGCGCGGATCGATGGCCTCGCCTTGCGCGTCTAGGTCCCCTGCTGGACGAACGGCACCCGAGCGAAAAGCTCGCGCTCGCGCCCGCGCGGATCGTTCTCCATGTGCGAAGTGACATCGAAGACCATCGTCTCGCGGTTCGGCAGGGTGTAGGGCGTCCAGCGCGGCAGCGCCTTGTTGTTGGGATCGCCGCTACGGGCAAAGACGATGAAGGTCTCGCTCATCTGCGCCGCCAGCGCCCGCGCCTGCGGCCCATTGCCGGCCAGCGCGCCGGGCTTATCGGTATTATCAAATGACAGCGCGATATCGATCGTGTGCGGCGCATGCCATTTGCCGCCGTCGATGGGTGACTGGAAGTCGACTTCATAAGCGTAAGCCGGCGTGCCGGCCTGCGCCCGCAATTCGTCTTCCACGACCGCGGCGCGCCAGGAGCGGCCGGCTGTCGTCGCCTTGTAGAACAGATCGGTCGGCGTGATGTTCGGAAACCATTCGCGATATTTCGCGATCACGGTCTCCGGATCGATGTCGACCCGGTAGTTCGGCGCCAGCCGCGCCGGCAACTCCTCCCAGGTCAGCTTCGCCGCCCAGTCGTCCTGGATGAAGAGGCGCGTCTCGTCATGCGTGTTGCCGATCATCATCGGCACGCTCGCCGACTGCGCCGGCGCGTCGGGATAAAACGGATGGCGCGTCAGCGTGCGCTCGTCCAGCACCGGTCCGAAATAGACGCCGCCGCTGCCGATCACTGGGTCGACGGCCTTCAGCCCGCCGACCAGTTGCGCCGTCGTCAGCTTCAGCAAATCCTTGGCCTTGTCCGGCGTCAGGTCGAGCGCCGCCATATAGGTCTGCGCCCGCCTGGTGGCGTTGAAAGGCCCGGAGGCGGTGAGCTGCTGGCCACTCATCGTGGTGGCGCGGTGGAACAGGCCTTTGGCCGAGGGCTGCGCCATCAGCGTCGCGATCTTGGCGCCGCCGCCGGACTGGCCGAAGACCATGACGCGGCCGGGATCGCCGCCGAATTCGGCGATGTTGTCCTTCACCCAGTTCAGCGCCTGCACCAGGTCGAGCTGGCCGCAATTGCCGGAGTCCGGAAAGTCCGCGTCGAGCCGCGCGAGATAGAGATAGCCGAACGCATTTAGCCGGTGGTTGAGCGTGACCACCACGACATTGCCGCGCTTGCACAGGTTGACGCCGTCGTAGAGCGGGCTTGAGCCGGAGCCGTTCGAATAGGCGCCGCCATGAATGTAAACCATCACCGGCCGCTTGCCGCCGTCCCGCAGCGCGGGTGTCCAGACGTTGAGGAACAGGCAATCCTCGCTGGCATTCTCGTCGTTGCGGCCCTGCGGCGAGCTTGGACCATAGGCGAGGGCGTCGGCGATGCCGCGCCACGGCTTTGGCAGGCGCGGCGGCTGAAAGCGGTGCGATGAGGTATCCGCGCCGTAGCGGATGCCCTTGAAGACGTTGACGCCCTGATTTAGGGCGCCGCGGACTTTGCCGTGGCGTGTCGTGGCGATCGGTGCGCTGCCCGCTGCGTGTGCGAGGCTTGGCGCGGCGGCGGCGGCGAGTGTGACGGCGAGCATCGCGCGGCGATCGATCTTGGAAACCGGTGTCATCGTCGTTCGGTCCTTTCCGGCGAACAGCCGTATTCAGCCTTGCGGTTTCGGCTCGCGCATCATCCAGGGAAACAACAGTCCGACCGGCACGGCCCACAGCGTTCCGGCAATTGCGTAGAAGAGGAATGCCGCGACCGCGCCGGCGTGCGGCAGCAGATGCACGGCCACGCCCATGGCGAAGAAGGCGTAGACCGGAATCCACAGCAGGATCAGGATCGTGCCGATCAGTTTCTTGAGGCGCGGGCTCATGCGATGACGCGTTCGATCCAGGCCTTGAGGTTGGCGACGACTTCGGCGCGGTTGGTCTCGTTGAGCATCTCGTGCCGGCCGTCCTTGTAGAAATCCGTCGTGATGTCGGTGATGCCGGCGTCGCGATAGCGTTCGACCAGGGGCCACAGCCGCGTCATGCCCGCATTCACCGGATCCTTGTCGCCGGCGAAAATGTAGAAGGGCAGGTCCTTGCGGATGCCGGCCAGCTTCGCCGGGTCCACCGTCGGCGCGGCGGTTGCGAACATCGACTTGCGGGACTCGTCGTTCACCGAGAAACCGCACAGCGGATCGGCAATGTACATGTCGACTTCCGCATCGTCGCGCGACAGCCAGTCGAACGGCGTGCGCGGCGCGGGACCGGTGTTCATCGTGGTGAGGATATCGCCTTTGACTTCCTTGGGCGGGATCAGCTTGTCCACCGCCGCCGAGCCGGAGAGGATGAAACCGTCGATCAGGCCGCTGTGCTTCACGACATAAATCTGTGCGGCGAACGAGCCCATCGAATGGCCCATCAGGATGAGCTTCTTTCCCGGATTTTCCTTGCGGATAAGGCGGCTCAGGATCGCCATGTCGTCGACCAGCGCGGCGAAGCCGCCGGGACCGAAGTCGCCGTGATGATCCGCGCTCGGCGCGGTGCGGCCATGGCCGCGATGGTCGTTGGCATAAATTGCGATGCCGGCATCGAGCAGCGGCTGCAACGGCTCGCGGTAGCGCAGGGCGTGCTCGCCCATGCCGTGCGCGATCTGCAGCACGCCGCGCACCGGCCCGTCGGGGCGCCAGCGATAGGTGAAGATTTTCGCGCCGTCCGCGCCGTCGAAGGTGAATGTGTCGTCCATGTCAGAACCTTGAAGACGTCAGTTGCACGTCGGCGAGTTGCCAGGCGGTGACGAATTCCTTACGCGTAGCGGTCGCGCCGGCATGGTCGCCTTGCGCGTCCTGCGCCTGTGCCAGGCCGTACAGCGCCCAGCCGTCGAGACGGTAGCTCGTCAGGCTCTCGCGATAGACCGCCTCGGCCTCCTTGGCGCGGCCGGCTTGCAGCAGCGCGGCGCCGAGCAACTGGCTCACCGGCTGATGCCAATAGGGCGGCTCGGTATAGGGCAGGCGGTGCTCGATCCGCGCCGCGGCGGTGAATTTCGCGATCGCCGTGGGCAGGTCGCCGGCGGTGCGCGCGATCTCGCCGTCCAGCTCGTCGAGCGCGATCTTCGCCATCGGCTGGCCGGGCACCTGATTGTAGGATTCCAGGACCTTGTCGTCGGCCAGCGTTGCGAGCACGGCGCGCTCGGCGGCGGCATGCGCCGCGTCGCCCTTGGCGGCATAGGCAAAGCCGCGCGCCAGATGTGCGACGACCAGCGTCAGCTTCTGCTCGTCGGGCGGCAGCGGCTCGGCCAGGACCTCGTCCCATTTGCCGAAGCGCAGCAGCGTGGCGATGGGCGTCAGGTAGTAAAGCTGCGCCTGCGGGCCCATCTTCGCCGCGCCCGGCCCGACGGCCTTGACCAGCCTGCGCGCCGCGTCGATGGCGGCCTGGTAGCGGCCCTGCATCGCTGATGACGTCCACAGGAAGTGGATGTTGTGGCCGTAATAGCCGACGGGATAGTAGCCCTGGGCATGGCAGGCGGCGATGTACTGCTCGTCGACCAGCGCGGCCAGCGCGTTGACATGCGCGGCATCGGCATAGCGCCCGACGCGGTAATAGATGTGCGACGGCATGTGCACGATATGGCCGGCGCCGGGCATCAGCTTCTCCAGCCGGTCGGCGGGGCCCTCGCCGCGCTCCGGCGTGGTCGAGGCTTCCACGGCATGCAGATAGAGATGCAGGGCGCCCGGATGGTTGGCGCTGCGCTTGATGATGCTCTCCAGCGTCGCGATGATCGCCGCGCCGTGGCCTTTGGGCGTCCTGGCGTCCATCAGCCAGTAATCCCAGGGCTGGGTGTCCATCATCGCTTCGGCGTAGAACGTGCCCGCGTCGAGATCGCCCGGATATTTCTTCCACACATCGCCCATCGCCTGGGCGAAGGCTTCGTCCAGCCGCGGGCGGTCGGCCTTGGGGTCGGCGGAGTAGCGCTCGGCCAGCGCATCGATCCAGTCCCGTTCCTCCGCCGAGGCGTAGCGCTTGAGCGCCAGCGCGTTCTGCAGCGCCTGCCAGGCCGGCTTGATGGCGTCGTCCGGCATCGGCAGGTTGATGTTGGAGCCGAGCGCGAAGGCGACCCCCCACCAGCACATGGCGCAATGGGGATCGAGCCGCGCCGCCTCGCGGAACGAGCGGATGGCCTCGGCATGGTTGAAGCCGAAGGTCAGGTTGACGCCCTGGTCGAACAGAAGCTGCGTCCGCGCGTTGCGGGTGGAAATCCGGTGCTTGTGGCTGCCCAGGCCCTTGAAGATCGGGGCGCCGGGCTTGTCGGCTTCGCCCATGTACACGGCCGGCATGGGGTCGATCATCTTCATGACCATGCCGTCGGGCATGGCCATGTCCGCGGGCATGGGCGCATCGGCGGCCTGCGCGGCGGCAAGGGCAGCGGCGACAGTGAATACGGCTATGACTCGTTTCATGGATTCCTCCCAGCGGACGCAGAATGCGTAAGGGCGCGGCCCGCGACAAGATGGCGGCAAGACCTTGGGACGCAAGGGCTTTATGCAGGCGAGATGACGGGTCCCCAATCCTTCTGGCATAGCCGCCGCGCGGTCGGCTTCTGGCTGCTGAGCGTCGCCGCGGTGATCCTGGCCATGATTACGGTCGGCGGGCTGACGCGGATTACCGGCTCGGGGCTGTCGATCACGCAATGGGACCCGATCCTGGGCGCGGTGCCGCCGCTCTCGGACGCGGCCTGGGCCGAGGCGTTCGCCCGCTACCGGCAAATCCCGCAATACATCCACGAGAACGCGGGGATGAGCCTTGCGGCGTTCGAAGGCATCTTCTGGTGGGAATGGACGCACCGGCTGCTGGGGCGGCTGCTTGGCGTCTTGTTCTTCATGCCGTTCGTGTGGTTCGCCTGGGTGGGCGCGATTCGGCGGGCGGAGTGGCCGCGCATGCTGGTGCTGTTCGCGCTTGGCGGGCTGCAGGGCTTTGTCGGCTGGTGGATGGTGCAGAGCGGGCTGGAGACGCGCGACAGCGTCTCGCAGTACCGGCTCGCGATCCATCTCGGCGTGGCGCTGATCCTGCTGGTGGCGATCCTGTGGACGGCGCTGGAATACATAAGGAAACCCCCACCCGAAACGCTGCGCGTTTCGACCTCCCCACGATGGGGAGGTGAAAGAAGAGCGCTGGCGTTCGCCGGCCTGGTCTATTTTCAGATGCTGCTGGGCGCGCTGGTCGCGGGGCTGCATGCCGGGCTGATCTACAACACCTGGCCGTCGATGGACGGGCGCGTGTTTCCGGAAAGTCCGTTCTTCGCGTCGCCGTGGTGGATCAATGTCTTCGAGAACCCGGGCTTGGCGCAGTTCGATCACCGCATCGGCGCTTACATCATTGCCGTCGCCGCCGTCTTTATCGGCAATGGCGCGCGGCGGACGACGGGCTGGGCCCGGTTCTCGGGCCTGCGGGTGGTGAACGTCACGCTGCTGCAACTGGTTCTGGGCATCACGACGCTGCTGTTGCAGGCGCCGGAATATCTCGCGGCGCTGCATCAGTTGGTCGCCGCGCTGCTGCTGTGCACGGCGGTGTGGCACGCCTTCGAACTGCGCCTGCGCGCGGCCTGACTACGGCATGGTCTCGATGCCGGTGAAGCCGATATGGGTCACGCCCTTGTGCTGTGCCGCAGCCAGGAATTTCGCCAGCACGGCATAGTCGGCGTTGCGGTCGGGCTCGAGATGGATCTCGGGCTCCGGCGTCTGATGGGCCGCGTCGTCCAGCAAGCGGTTGAACGCCGCGGAATCGACGGCCCGGCCATTCCACAGAACGGTGCCGTTTTTCATGAAACGAACGACCACGACCACGGGCTTTGCGGGCGTCGCGACCGGCGCCGGCGAACACCCGCTCAACAGCGCCGTGAGTGCGGCCATTGTCACGAGGTTGAACGCGCGTGCCCGCACGACTACGCCTCCAGCGCCTGATCGAGGTCGGCGATGATGTCCTCGACGCTCTCGATGCCGATCGAGACGCGCATGACCTCGTTGCCGGCGCCGGCGGCGGCGCGCTGGGTGTCGTCGAGCTGGCGGTGCGTCGTCGAGGCGGGGTGGATGATCAGGCTGCGCGTGTCGCCGACATTGGCGAGATGACTGATCAGCCGCACATTGTTCACGACCTTGACGCCGGCGTCGTAGCCGCCCTTGAGGCCGAAGGTGAAGACGCTGCCGGCGCCCTTGGGGCAGTAGGTGCGGTGCAGGCCGTAGCTCGGATTGTCTTCGAGGCCGGCGTAGTTCACCCAGGAGATCTTGGGATGCCGCGCCAGCCAGCGCGCGACGGCCAGCGCGTTGTCGCAATGCTTCTGCACGCGCAGGGGCAGGGTCTCGATGCCGGTCAGGACGAGGAACGCGTTCATCGGCGATAGCGACGGGCCGAGATCGCGCAAGCCCAGCACCCGGCAGGCTATGGCGTAAGCCATATCCCCAAACGTCTCCCACAGCTTCATGCCGTGATAGGACGGGCAGGGCTCGCTGAGCGTCGGATATTTGCCGCTGCCCCAGTCGAACTTGCCGGAGTCGACGATGACGCCGGCCATGGAATTGCCGTGGCCGCCGAGGAATTTCGTCGCCGAGTGCAGCACGATGTCGGCGCCCCACTCGATGGGACGGATGAGGTAGGGCGAGGCCAGCGTGTTGTCGACGATCAGCGGCACGCCGGCGGCATGGGCGATTCCGGCGATCGCCGCGATGTCGGAGATGATGCCGCCCGGATTGGCGATGCTCTCGATGAAGACGGCGCGGGTGCGCGCATTGATCTGCGCCTTGAAGCTTTGCGGATCGCGCGTGTCGGCCCAATGCACCTCCCAGCCGAACTTGGCGAAGCCCTGGCTGAACTGGTTGATCGAGCCGCCATAGAGCTGGCGCGCGGCGACGACGTTGTCGCCCGGCGACATCAAGGTGTGCAGCGCGACGAGCTGGGCGGCATGGCCCGAGCCGACGGCGAGGCCGGCGCGGCCGCCTTCGAGCGCGGCGACGCGCTCCTCCAAGACCGCATTGGTCGGGTTCATGATGCGCGAATAGATGTTGCCGAAGACCTGCAGGTTGAAGAGCGCGGCGGCGTGGTCGGCGTCCTCGAACACGAAGGCGGTGGTCTGGTAGATCGGGGTGGCGCGGGCGCCGGTGGCGGGGTCGGGCTGGGCGCCGGCGTGGACGGAGAGGGTGTTGAAACCGTAATCGCTCATGCCGCTCTCCCTAGTGGGCCTTCCGGCCCAAACCACAAGATCTTGATCATTGTTTGGAGGATTGGGGCCGACCCCCCTCCCTCCCGGGAGCCGACGCATACAGCAACAGGCGCGCCGCGGCCACCAGAATTGGTCGCGCGGCGGCGGCTTTCAAGGTCGGTGGCGAGAATTATTTTGGGCAGTCAGAATTGCAGGCGGCCGTAGAGATCCTCGAATGGAAACATCACATGGCTGCGGTAGGCTTCACGTTCCTTCAGCCGGCCATACCAGGCTTCGACGTTGGGCAGGGATGGCCGGTCGATCTCGAGTTCGAAATAGCGGTAGAGCTGCGCCCCGGCGGGGATGTCGCCGAAGGTGAAGCCGTCGCCGGCGACGAAGGCGCGGCCTTCCAGATGGCGGTCGAGCAGCTTGAACAGGATGGCGCTGCGCGCGACGCCCTGGCGGATGAGGGGCCAGTTCCGCTGCCCCTCCGGCGTGCGGTAGAAATTCCAGAACACGCCGCCGATGAAGGCGGGCTGCAAGTCGGCCAGCGTCCAGTCGGTCCATTGGTCGCAGAGCGCGCGCGCCATGGGCTCGGCGGGCCACAGCGTGCCTTGTCCGTAAGCGGCCGCGAGGTAGCGCACGATGGTGTGCGATTCCCAGATGACGGTGCCGTTGTCTTCGATCACCGGCACGCGGCGGTTCGGGTTCAGCGCGCCGAAGTCTTCGGTATCCAGCCCGCCGAACGGCCCGCCGGCATCGACATGCTCATGCGGCAGGCCGAGCTCGCCGATGGCCCACATCACCTTCTGCACGTTGAGCGAGTTGCGCCGGCCCCAGACTTTCAGCATCGCATCCCGTTTCAGTGATGGCCGTGGTGGCCGGCGCGGGCATCGCGGGCATTCTGCGCCGCGACGTGATGGCCGATGGCGCAGCCGGCGATGGCGCCGAGCACGGCGTGGTGGTGCATGTAATGTCCGGCGATGGCGCCGACCATGGCGCCTTTCAGGCAGCCTTTGGCCTGGGCGCCTTCAAGCGGAAGGGTGCTGAGGGCGGCGATCACGGCGAGGCTGGCGGCGAGGGTCTTCATGGGCGTCTCCCGTTGCGTGAGGGCCTGACGTAGGTATGGGGACCCGGAATTTCAAACCCGGTTGAGGCTGCCGCCCTTGCCGAACAGCAGGGGCTTGCGGTTGTCGATCACCTTGCGGTTGACGCCCATCCAGCCGATCTCGCCGGAGAAGCGGCCATGCTCGATCTTGGGGCAGCGGTCCATGATGACGGTGAGGCCGGCGGCGCGCGCCGCGGCGGCCGCCTCTTCGTTGACGACGCCGAGCTGCATCCAGATCGTCTTGATGCCGAGCCGGTCCTTCTCGGCCAGGGCCTCGGCGACGATGCCGGGGGCGGCGTCGGCGGTGCGGAAGATGTCGACCATGTCGACCGGCGCGGGGACGTCCTTCAGTGATCCGTATACGGATTGATTGAGGATCTTCCGGCCCGCCATGCCGGGATTGATCGGGTGCACGACATAGCCCTTGGCGAGGAGATACATCATCGCGAAATAGGAGGGCCGCATCTCGTTGCCGCTGGCCCCGACCATGGCGATGGTCTTGGTCGAGCGCAGGATGGATTTGATGAGGGAGTCGGGGTATTGCGGCATCAGGCAGCCTTCTTCTTGATTTCGAAAGTGACGTTCAGACCGGCTCGCGTTGCGATTTTCACCAATGTATCCAGGTTGAACTTACTGATCCGTCCCTTGAGCAGATCGTTGAGGAGCGTCTCAGTAATCTTCAATCGCTTGGCGGCTTTCGCTCTCGTCACATCCCAGCGCTCAACCGCATCATGGACCGCCATCATGAGTTCGGACCTTGCCGTCATGATCGCGGCTTCGGCCGGCGATGATTCAAGCGCGTCCCATACGTTGGCAAATTGCTGCACTTTCATTGCTCTGCCTCGCAAGACCGGTGTCGGGGATTGCACCGACTGAGTTGCCGTACAAGACTATCCTTGGCTTGGAGGTCTATATATGGAAATTTTCGTTTTTTCCTCAGAAACGCTCACAAATATCTGGGCAGGGATTGGTGCGCGCATGTGGGCTGTCGCGCCAACGGACAATGCGTCGTCGGCGGCTAGCCGTGCGACCAAATCCCAAAACATGAGCATTGGCTCGTTTGGAATTCTCTACTGCAATGCCACTCATTCGTTGACAACACCGTTTGTTGTCTATTCGAAACCTGATCCAAAATTGAGAATTTCTAATGTTTGGCCGGAGCCAAATGGCTGGGTGCTGCCGTTCCGGATTTTCCCTTTAGGCACCCCGGACCTGCAGTTATCAAAAGAGAGAGCAAAGGAGTTGCTTCCAATCTTTCGGAGATCGGGAAAGAGAAACTTCGGCCATGTCTTCAGCGTTCAGGCTGTGACGGTGTTCTCGCCGACAAAAATAGAAACGGACGATTGGGAAATTTTGATCAGAGAACTGGCCACTAAAGTCTAAATAACCTATTCCGGCCATTTCGGCTCGCGCTTCTCGATGAAGGCGCCGATGCCTTCGGCGGCTTCGGCGGCGAGCATGTTTTGCGTCATCACCTGGCTCGCATAATCGTAAGCGTCGGCAAGGCCCATCTCGAGCTGGCGGTAGAAGGCCTCCTTGCCGATCTTCAGCGTGCCGTGGGGCTTGGTGGCGATCAGGGCCGCGAGCTTGTCCGTTTCCGCGATGAGAGCTTCGGGCGCCACGACGCGGTTGATCAGGCCGATGCGGCGGGCCTCCTCGGCGGCGATCATCTCGCCGGTCAGCAGCATCTCCATCGCGTGCTTGCGGCCGACATTGCGCGACAGCGCCACCATCGGCGTCGAGCAGAACAGGCCGATGTTCACGCCCGGCGTCGCGAAGCGCGCGGCGGCGGAGGCGACGGCGAGATCGCAGCTCGCCACCAGCTGGCAGCCCGCGGCGGTGGCGATGCCCTGGACCTGCGCGATCACCGGCTTGGGATGGCGCACGATGGCCTGCATCAGCTTGGAGCACTGCGCGAACAGCGCGGCGAAGAACGCCTTGCCCTTGTCGGCGTCGGCGCGGTGCGCGGTCATCTCCTTGAGGTCGTGGCCCGACGAGAAGGCCGGGCCGTCGGCCGCGATGACGACGACGCGCACCGATTTGTCCGCCGCGGCGGCATCGAGCGCGTCCTGCAACGCGGCCATGAGGCCCTGGCTCAGCGCGTTGCGCGCCTGGGCGCGGTTCAGGGTCAGGCGCAGGACCGCGCCGCTGGGCGCGGCGAGGACGAGGGGGGCGGCGGCGGTCGCGGTCATGGCCTCATCCTAGCAAGGCCAGGCGCGCCTGGCACCGTCCATCCTTCGCGGCGGCCCCTCAATCGCCGCCGAACCAGTTGAAGGCGGCGGGATAGACCTTGCCGGCGATGGTCAGCTTGCCGCGCAGCATCGGACGGTCGTCCGGATGCGGCACTGCCTGCGACGGCTTCTTGAAGAAATCCTTGTCGAAGGTGCCGACGAAGGTCACCGGGCCCAGCGTCTTGTCGGTGCCGGCGAAGGTCAGCTTGTCCATGCCGACGTGATAGGCGAGCGGCAGCACGCGGATCTGGCCGGTGTGATAGGGGTTGCCGTCCTCGCCGCTCTTCATCGGGCTGGTGACGTCTTCGAACTCGACCATGACGCCGCCGAACGCCTTGTCGGAGCGGCCCGCCTCGAAGGTTTTCAGGTCGTCCGTGGGCGCGATGAAAAGATTGCGCAGCTGCCATTTGCCCGCCTTGACCGGCTCGGCGGGCAGGAAATAGCCGAAATAATCCTTGGCCTTGTCGCTGACGAAACGCGCCGGCGCGGCCGGTGCGGCGGCCAGAGCCGTTGCCGCGAGCGCGGCGAACACGGCGGCGGCGAATATGCGCGTACGCATGGGCATGAAGGGACCCCCGAAGTGGAACTTGAACAGAGACCGGAACGAAGGCGGGAAAAAGGCGTTCTTTGTTCGACGTCACAGGGAGATATTACATGACAACACCCGCAGGTCACACAAGCGCGATACTCGCGTCCAAGGTCAAAGGCACAACCGTTTACGACAGCGCCGGCGACAAGGTCGGGCATGTGGAAGACATCGTGCTCGACAAGCAGTCCGACCGCATCATGTTCGCGGCGCTGGGCAGCGGCGGCGTGCTCGGCCTCGGCGAGAAATTCTTCCCCGTGCCGTGGTCGATGCTCGACTACAGCAAGGACAAGGGCGGCTATGTCGTGCCCGTGGCGCAGGACGTGCTGTCCAAGGCGCCGACCTATCGCCTGGAGGATTTGACCAAGGCGGACGGCGAGTTCGGCAAGATTCGCGAGAGCTCGTACAACTACTTCAACATCAAGCGGGACTGGTAAGCCTTAGCGTCAGTACGGTTCCGCCACGGAAAGGCCCGGCCGTTCCCCCCCACCGCCGGGCCTTTTCTGTTATGCGGCGCTAGTCCGTCGCTTTCAGCTTTACGCACTTGATCGTCATGGCCGGCCCTGTGCCGGCCATCCATGAACACTGTCGGTGAATTTTCGTCACCGGCTGTTTTCATGGGTCGCCCGGACAAGCCGGGCGATGACGGTGGGTTTGTGATTCAATTCGACAACAACCTGCTCTAGCTTGCGTCCGTCTCGCGCCAGCGCGCGCCGCAGACGCGACAGGTGCAGCGCCTGGCCTCCACCTTCACCGCGATGCCAAACAAGTGAAGGACGGCGAGGCCGAACAGCACTTGCTGCACGCTCGGCCGCCGTTTGCTGTCTTGCGCGCCGCATCTGGGGCAGCGGCGCGATTCGGCCTCACCAAACAGCGCGGCGAGTTCGGCCCGATATTCGCCCGAGGCGCAGCGGCCCAATATCGCTTCCGCCTGATCGGCGAACCGGCCTGGCACCTGGACGCGAACGCCGCCCAGCGCGGTCGAGATCGGCCATTTCATCCAGACATGTCCGTCATTGGCGACGAAGGCGGGAACGCCTTCCGCCGCCAGGCGGCTGCGGAACATATGCGCCTCCCAGGGATCGCGGAACGTCTTGACGGTGGTCAGCATGGGCGAACTCAGTCCTCGATGGCCTCGACACCGCGCTGCCGGAGCTGCTCGAGATGATCTTTCATGGCTTTGAGCTCTTCGGGCGCGTGCGGCTGCCAATCGGCGACCTCGCCCGCTTCGGATCGTCGCCCATCGGCGTGCCGCCTCCCTGTCTCTTTGGCTGCCGGTTTAGCCGATCGGCGAGGGTCGTATGCGGTATTATAATACCGTATGCAAATAATGCAGCAAAACCGCGGTTTTCCCTTGACCGGCCGCCGGCCCGCACGTATAGGCGGCTCCCGAACCGTATCTCCTGACAGGTCCCTCATGAAAACCTACTCGGCCAAGCCGACCGAGATCGAGAAGAAATGGATCCTCGTCGACGCCCAAGGGCTCGTCGTGGGACGCCTGGCCTCGATCCTCGCGCTGCGCCTGCGCGGCAAGCACAAGACCACCTTCACGCCGCACATGGACTGCGGCGACAATATCGTCGTGATCAACGCCGCCAAGGTGCTGCTGACCGGCAACAAGCTGAAGCTGAAGACCTACTATCACCACACCGGCTATATCGGCGGCATCAAGGAGCGCACCGCGGGCGACATCATGCGCGGCAAGTTCCCCGAGCGCGTGCTGCACAAGGCGGTCGAGCGCATGCTGCCGCGCGGCCCGCTCGGCCGGCGCCAGCTTTCGAACCTGCGCGTCTATGCCGGCGCCGAGCACCCGCATGAAGCGCAGCAGCCCGAGCCCTTCGACGTGGCCAAGCTGAATCCCAAGAACACCCAATATCGCAAGGCGAGCTAGGCCCATGGCGGAAGATGTAAAGAGCTTCGGCGAACTCAAATCCACGCTGATCAAGGCCAAGGTGCCGGAGAAGGCCGAGGCCGGCGACGCGCCCAAGTCTAACCGCGACTCCAAGGGCCGCGCCTATGCCACCGGCCGGCGCAAGAACGCGGTCGCCCGCGTCTGGATCAAGCCGGGCCGCGGCGCCATCACGGTCAACGGCCGCGACGAGAAGGTCTATTTCGCGCGCCCCGTGCTGCGCATGATCCTGCGCCAGCCGCTCATTGCCGCGAACCGCGACGGCCAGTTCGACGTCGTCGTCACCGTGGTCGGCGGCGGCCTGTCGGGCCAGGCGGGCGCCGTGCGTCACGGCATCAGCCGCGCGCTGGTCGCCTATGAGCCGACGCTGCGCGCCGCGCTGAAGCCCGGCGGCTTCCTGACCCGCGACCCGCGCGCCGTGGAGCGCAAGAAGTACGGCAGGCCCAAGGCACGCCGTTCGTTCCAGTTCAGCAAGCGCTAAACCAGCAGCTTCACTTTATCGTTTAGAAACAGCGGCTTACAGAAATGTAAGCCGCTTTTTCGTCATTCACAAATCGTGCACACGCGCTTGGAACAAGCGCAGCTTCCAGTTATCGTTTTGCACAAATCGTTCACGAAAAACGGTTCTGTGCGATGGGTTTCTACGAGAACAGCCACTCCCTGCGCGACGGCGCGATACTCGTGTATGCACCTGAACCGGAAAGATGGGTCCCGAAGGCGTGTAATTGATACCCAATATTCTCGCGCCAGATGGAACTCCATATTGTAGCAAGTCCAGTTCCATGGCCCGTCGGGTGTTCATATCAAACCGAAACACAGTCATTTGCGCCCCAATCAGAGCGAATGGCATCATCGGAATAGGTCCAGCCAAAGTCGCCAACGCTGCTCTGAAAAGATCGAACGGCTTCCCGCAGCGGGCACACGCAACCGTGTCGTCTAGGGCTGCTTGAAAAAGCGTCTGTTCAAGCACAAAGGGCGCGAAGCACGCTGGACAAGCACATGTCGAGTGGATCGTATGGGATGCGGCATGCATTCGAATGGCCGGTTGAGCTAGTTGTGCATCATGTTTAGCAGACCATCGTGCAGCGGTTTAAACGGCATTCACAAATCATGCACAAAAATAAATCGCTCGAATTCTGCAAGTAAAAGCAATTACTTATGAAGTCTCTACTTCTGCAAGCGCTAAACCGGCAGGTTCACGATCGTTTAGAAAGAGCGGCCTACAAAAATGTAGGCCGTTTTTTTTTTGCCGCTTGCGCGCGAGCCAATTCGCCGGCTCGCTATCCCGCCCTGAGCCGCGCCGCGATCTTCACCGCGGCGTCCGTCCCCGCCGTATAAGCGCCGCTGCAGGTCGCGAACATGCCGTCCGGCGCGGTCGCCTCGCCGGCGAAGAACAGCTTGTCTTGGATGGGCTCGGCCAGCACCGCGCGGCTCGCATGCTTGCCGGGCCTGGCCGCCGAATAGGCGCCGCGTGTCAGCGGATTGGCCGCCCAGGGCGTCAGCAGGCCGCGCGTCACGCGCCGCGCGACGGAGGAGCCGAACAGGCCGGCGAGTTTCTCCTTGGCGTAGGCGACGGCCGCGCGCGGACCCTGCTTCGACAAGTCCCAGGCGAACGTGCCGCCGACGAAGCCGACCATGAGATCGCTGTCCCACGGCCAGGCGAGGAAATAGATGTCGTCGAGGCCGTCATATTCGGCAAGCACGTTGTCGTAGGGCGAAACGCCGTCGATGTAATGATTGATGCCGGGAATCTGCAGCGGGATCTTGGCGAGCAGGCCCATCGGCACGTCGGCGATGGCGCTCTGGGTCGCAGCGGGCAAGGCCGGCGAAAAGCGGATGGCTTCGCCCGCCAACACGCCCGTCGATACGGTGACGATGGCGGCCTTCGCGTTGAGCGTGCCCGGCCGGCGCCCACCGGTCGTCACCTTCACGCCGCCGCCGCTGGTATCGATGGCCGTCACGGGCGTTGCGAGGGCGATGTCGAGGCCGGCCTGGAGCGCCACCATCCTGACCAGCGTGCCGTAGCCTTCGCGCACCAGGTAGTTGGGATCGTAGTCGGCCATGGCCGAGAAATCGGCGGTGGACATCGCGTCGAAATCGACCGCCATGTCCATCGGCCCCATATAGGTCAGGGCCGCATCCATCGGCCGCTGCCAGTCGGGGACGATGCTGCTGGCGGCGACGTCGGGCGCGTGCTCCATCAGCGCCTTCAGGCGCTCCTCGTCCTTGCCGACGAGCTGCACCATCGCCTCGCTGTAGGGCGTGCGGCCGTAGAACAGCCGCGTCAGCTCCAGATCGTGCGCCTGGGTCTCGAAATGCAGCTTGCGCGACCAGGCGGCAAAGGGATCCTCGGCGCGGTAGCGGTGGATCCAGGCGCAGCCGATGTCGAACGGCGCGGCCTTGCCGCCGGCGCCGCGGAAGGTCGTGGTGTCGGTGAGGGCGCGGCCGCCGACGCGGACGTCGGCTTCGACGATGCGGCAGGTGAGGCCCGCCGCCTTCAGGGCGATGCCGGCGCCGATGCCCGCGGCGCCGGCGCCGACCACGACGACATCGA
>OLLF01000233.1_pt1 | contig 27206 bp, 22 predicted proteins | sample 1604471 | NCBI WGS metagenome assembly OLLF01 (sample SAMEA104055714, study PRJEB20765) | soil metagenome | isolation source: soil
GGCGCCGCCGCCGGCATCGGCCGCGCCGGTGTCGGCGCCGGTGCGCACGCCGGTATTGGCGAGGCCCGCCAGCGTCGCGTCGACCTGCCGCTTGCGGTCGAGGAATTTCATGATGGTGTTTTGCTTGAGCTGCAGCTCGTCGGCGGTCGACTTGAAGCGATCCTCGGCCGAGACCAGCGCGCCGTTCAGGTCGTCATAGGAGAGGCGAAGGTCGGCGACTTGGTTCTCGTAAGCCGACTGCATCTGCTGATAGCGGCGGTCCTTCGCCGAGATGATGCGGTCCTTGAAGATGACGTTGACGGTGGCGAACGCCACCCAGCCGAGGAAGATCAGCGACAGGCCGGCGAGCGTCGCCTGCAGCGTCGCGCCGAAGGTGAAGAACTGCACCCTTCCGTCGCTGCGGATATAAATCTGGCGCTCCGGAAACGTCTCATGGAGCCAAGCCCAGACGCGCTCGACGAGCGTCCCTGCCATGCCGAGTTTTCCCTTGCTTGCGTCTTGCGCGCCAACCCCAACGGGGCGCATTTCACCCAGTTGTCGGCGTCGAATCAAGCTCTTACCCCAGAAAAACGACCCTGAGGTTAACCGCGGCCCTGTCGTGTTCTTCGGCAGGTGGGGTTTCATGTCAGGGTTTTTACCGCGGCCAGGACGGCTTCGACATGCCCGGGCACCTTCACCTTGCGCCAAACGCTGTGGATAACGCCCTTGGCGTCCACCAGGAAGGTGGCCCGTTCCATGCCCATATATTTGCGTCCGTACAAGGTTTTCTCTCCCCAGACGCCCCAATCCTGGGCCGCTTGCAGCTCCGGGTCCGACCCCAGAGCGATTGTGAGCTTGTATTTGGCCTTGAACCGGTCGTGGCTGGCCGCGCTGTCCTTGGATACGCCGATCACCGGCAGTCCTGCGAATTTCCGTTTTGCCTCGGAAAACCCGATCGCTTCCTTGGTGCAGCCCGCCGTGTCGTCCTTCGGGTAGAAGTACAGAACGTAGGGCTTTCCCTTGAGCGAGGCGCTCGATACGTCACCCCCACCGTCCGTGGCAAGACGGAACTTGGGGGCCTTGTCGCCAGGTTTGAGTTCCATGGGCTCTCCAAGGGCGATTTGGGCGTTTACCGCGGGCTTAACTATAGGCCATAAGCTGATACCCGATCCGGGACGGCGGGCCAAGCTTGGGCCTTGTTTCGTCCGTCTTATTGGGGGGTTAGAGGTATTGTTCCGTTGGCCCAAGACCCCTCACGCGACCGTCCCGCCGGTGCGAGGCACAGAACGGCCCGAATGACCCTCGCCGAAGCCTGGAATGCGTCCTTCGTGGGGCGCTACGTGAAGTCGCACCACATCAGCCGCACCGCGCTGGTCGGCGCGGCGATCGGCGTTGCCATCCTGTTCTTCGCGGTCGGTGCCGCCCTGCGGCTATTGGTCGGACCGATCTCGCTCGGCCCGCTCTCGGGGCAGATTTCCGACGCCCTGGCGCAGGCGCTGCCCGGCATCACCGTCAAATACGACCAGGCCGCCGTCGAATGGTCGCGCGACCAGGGCCGGGTCAATCTCGTCGTCATGGGCGCGCGGGTGTTCGACACCAAGGGCCGCATCATCGCCCAGGCGCCGCAGATGGACATCGACCTCGCGGCCCAGCCCTTCATCCAGGGCAGGATCGTCGTCACCCGCATCACCCTGGTCGGGGTGCAGCTGACGCTGGTGCGCAATGTCGACGGCACGCTGCGCCTCGGTGTCGAGCATGACGACAGCCAGCGCGACATCATCAGCCGCATCACCGACGCCATCAACAAGAACAGCACCAGCGCCTCGTCGCTGCAAAGCTTCGCCATCCGCGACGCCCGCGTCGCCTTCATGGACGAGACCACGGGCATGTTCCTGATCGCGCCCAAGGCCGATGTCCGCATCGCGACCCAGGGCCAGAACCTGGTCGCCTCGCTGGTCGCCGATATCGAGGTCTCGGGCCGGGCGGCGCATATCGTCGGCGACATCGCGCTGCCGCCGCGCGACGGCCCGGTCAACGGCAGCATCAAGGTGACGCACCTCGATATCGCGGCGCTCGGCAACAACGCGAAAATGTTCCGCTTCCTGCGCAGCGTCGCGATGGTGGCGGACTTCTCGTCGAATTTCTCGATCCTCGGCACCCATCTGCTGAGCGCCGATTTCGCCGTTAGCGCGAACGGCAGCGCCGTCCTCGTCGGCATCCGCAAGGCGGTGCACGTCAAGATGCTGCATCTGGCCGGCCGCTACGACCGCGCGCGGGCGCGCATCTCGCTGCAGGACGCGACGCTCGATTCCGACCAGTTGCGCGCCCACATCGTCGGCGGCATGAACCTGATCTATGACGGCGGCGGCGCCATCGCGCGCCTCGGCGTCGACCTGACGGCGGACAAGACCGCGCTCGCCATGCCCGGCACCTTCGCCCAGCCCGTCTTCGTGCCGCTGGCGTCGCTGCACGGCAGCTATGTGCCCGCAACCCACGACATCCTGATCGACAAGCTTGAGACCACCGGCGGCGCGCTGGTGCTGGAGACCGCCGGCCGCATCACGCTGGTCGACAACAAATCGCCGGTCCTGGAGCTGGCGGGCCGTTTCGAGCCCCTGGCGGTGCGCGACCTGCTGCACTACTGGCCGCTCGACATCGGCACCGGCGCGCGCGAATGGATCGACGGCAACATCTTCTCCGGCAGCCTCGGGCCGATCGTGTTCCAGACCCACCTGCCCGCCGGGGCGCTCGACGAAGCGGTGGTGCCCGACGGCGCGCTGCTGATGACGTTCCCGATCACCAATGCCGAACTGAACTACGTCCACGGCCTGACGCACATGACCGCGATCTATGGCAGCGCCCGGCTGACCGGCAACACCTTCGGCGCCGAAGTCAATCGCGGCCGCGTCGGCCCGCTGGCGGTGAGCCGCGGCCATGCCGTCATCCCCGACCTCAGCGCGCCCGGCGCGCCGGGCGAGATCACGGCGCACATCGACGGCTCGCTGACCGATATCCTCACGCTCACCGACATGAAGCCGCTGGGCTACGCCACCCGTTTCGGCATCGACCCAGCATCCACCGCCGGCAAGGCCGCGGTCGATCTCGACCTCCACGTCCCCATGCGGCGCAACCTCAACGTCGACGACATCGGCATCTCGATCAAGGCGGTCGCCTCGGGCTTCGGCATCTCGCTGAGCAAGACCACGCGTCTCACCGACGGTGCCGTCACCTTCGACATCGACAACACGCATCTGCACGCCGCCGGCGCGGTGGGCCTCGCCACCTCGCGCCTGACGGTCGACTGGGTCGAGGATTTCCGCACCACGGGTGCCGTCACCAGCAAGATCTCGGTCAAGGGCCCGATGGACCAGGCGGCCCGCGAGATGCTCGGCCTCGGCGGCGTCAGCGACTATCTGAGGGGCCCCGTCGGCGTCAGCGGCACGCTCGCCGGCCATCGCGGCCAGTTGACCAGCGCCGACCTCGCGCTCGATCTGACCGCCGCGACGCTGTCGCTCGACCTCGTCGGCATCAACAAGCCGAGCGGCTTTCCGGCCTCGGCGCATGCCGTCGCCGAGTTCGGGCCGCACAGCGCCATCCAGTCGGAGAACATGACCATCACCGGCCCCAGCCTCCAGGCCACGATGGCGCTGAATTTCAACAGTGAGGGCCGGCTCGTCACGCTGAGCGCACCCTCCGTGCACTCCGGCACGTCCAACGATTTCGCGTTCAACCTCACGCGCGGCGCCTCGGGCGTCGACATTTCGGTGCGCGGCCACTCCGTCGACGGCACCCAGATCGCCCGCCGCGGCAGCGGCACCGACAAAGGCAAAGGCGCCGCCGCCCGCACCGAATCGACCTTCGACGAGCCGTTCCACATCGACGCCAGGCTCGACCGCGTCATCCTGCGCAACGCCGTCGCCATCGCGCCCTTCGCGCTCGACGTCACCGGCGTCGCGGATCGTCCGGTGACCATGACGCTGTCCGGCCGGATCGCGAAGACCGGCACGCTGGCCGGCAGCATCGCGCCCGCCGGCGGCAACCGCCGGCTCTCACTGACCACCAGCGACACCGGCACGCTGGCGCGCGGCCTGTTCGGCTTCGCCAGCATGAAGGGCGGCAAGCTCGATCTCGAAGTCACGCTGCACGGCTCGGGCGCCACCATCGCCAGCGACGACGACGCGACCGACGACTACGAGGGCGTCGCCGACCTCAAGGATTTCCGCCTGCTCAACCAGCCCTTCCTGGCGCGGCTGTTCAGCGCCGGCTCGCTGATCGGCTTCGGCAACCTGCTCCAGGGCGGCGGCATCGAGGTCGATCATCTGAAGGTGCCGTTCAGCGCCAACAACGGCGTGCTCGCCATCCACACCGCCCGCGCCACCGGCCCCGCCATCGGCATCTCGGCGGAAGGCTATATCGACCGGCCCAAGAACGAGATCGCGCTCAAGGGCACGCTGGTGCCGCTGTTCGGCCTCAACAGCGTGCTGGGTTACATCCCGCTGGTCGGCAATCTGCTGATCTCGCGCCCGGGCGAGGGCATCATCGGCATGACCTACACCGTCAGCGGCAACGCCGATGAGCCCAAGGTCAGCGTCAACCCGCTGTCGCTGGTGACGCCCGGCTTCTTCCGCCAGATATTCGAAGGAAAAATGCCCAACGCCGCCAACGCCCCGTCGAACGCTCCGCCGACCGCGGTGGTGGTGACGCCGGAAAACCCCGGCGCGAAGCCGATCGATCCGCCGAAGCCTTAGGCCGGCCTCACCAGCACATGCTTCTTCTTCCCGCTGGAAAGCTTCAGCACGCCGTCCGCCGTCAGATCGCTGGCGCTGACCTGCAATTTCGGATCGCTCACCGCGACGTCGTTGATCTTGAGCCCGTTGTTGGCGATCAGCTTGCGCGCCTCGGAGTTCGACGCCGCAAGCCCCGCCGTCACCGCCAGGGTCAAAATGCCCTCGGGCAGCTTCGCGCTGATCGTCGGCAGGCCCGCGGCCATGCCGCCTTCCTCGAACGTCCGCCGCGCCGTTTCCGCCGCTTCACTCGCCGCCTCGCGGCCATGCAGCAGCGCCGTCGCTTCCGTCGCCAGGATCTTCTTGGCCTCGTTCAACTCGGCGCCCTGCAGCGCCTCCAGCCGCGCGATCTCGGCGATCGGCAGGTCGGTGAAGATCCGCATGAACCGCCCGACATCGGCGTCCTCGGTGTTGCGCCAGAACTGCCAGTAGTCATAGACGCTGAGCATGTCCTGGTTCAGCCACACCGCGCCCGACACCGACTTGCCCATCTTGGCGCCCGAGGCCAGCGTGATCAGCGGCGTCGACAGCGCGAAAAGCTGCACGCCCTGCATGCGCCGGCCGAGATCGATGCCCGACACGACATTGCCCCATTGGTCCGAGCCGCTGGACTGCAGCCGGCAGCCATAGCGTTTGTAGAGCTCGACATAGTCGTAGGACTGCATGATCGAGTAGTTGAACTCGAGGAACGACATCGGCTGCTCGCGGTCCAGCCTGAGCTTGACGCTGTCCATCGTCAGCATGCGGTTGACCGAGAAATGCCTGCCGACCTCGCGCAGGAACGGGATGTATTCCAGCTTGTCGAGCCATTCGGCGTTGTCGACCATGATCGCGTCGGTCGGCCCGTCGCCGAATTTCAGCAGGTGCCGGATGCCGGCCACCATGCTGTTCTTGTTCTCCTCGATCTGCTCGGTCGTCAGGATCAGCCGCGTCTCGTCCTTGCCGGAGGGGTCGCCCGCCTTGGTCGTGCCGCCGCCCATCAGCACGATCGGCCGGTGCCCCGCCTGCTGCAGCCGCCGCAGCGTCATGAGCTGCACGAGGTTGCCGATATGCATGCTCCCGGCGGTGCAGTCGAAGCCGATATAGGCGGTGACGCGCTCCTTGTTGAACAACGCGTCCAGGTCCTCCGGCGCTGAGCAGTCGTAATAGGCGCCGCGCTCCACGAAGGTGTGGAGGAATTCGGAGGTGAATTTCGGCGCGGCCGGCATAGGGGTTACTCGGTGCTGAAATTGTTGTGCTATCTTTTTCCAATCGTCATCGCCCGCTTTATGCGGGCGACCCATTTTTTCGGAAAACAAATTGGCTTGCCCGGACGAGCCGGGCAATGACGAAACAGGGCAGGGTGTCTAGCACGAATGGCCGAAACTCTAAAAGTCATAGGTCTCATGAGCGGAACGTCGCTCGACGGCGTCGACGCCGCGCTGGTCGAAACCGACGGCGAGGACATCGCGATTCCCGGCCCGGCGCTGGGCCTGCCTTATGACGCCGAGATGCGGGCGATGTTGCGCAAGGCGCTGGACGACGCCCAGACCGTCGCCGCCGGCGCGCCGGTGCCGTACTCGATCCGCGACGCCGAACGCCGCCTGACCGAAGCCCATGCCGACGCCGTCAAGGCGCTCTTGAAGAAAGCCGGCCTCAGCCCCCGCCAGGTGGCGCTGATCGGCTTCCACGGCCAGACCATCCTGCACCGGCCGGAGCAGCGTTGGACCTGGCAGATCGGCGACGGCGCTCTGCTCGCCGCCCTGACCGGCATCGACGTGGTCAACGATTTCCGCTCCGCCGACGTCAAGGGCGGCGGGCAGGGCGCGCCGCTGGTGCCGCTCTACCATGCCGCGCTGGTGCGCAAGGCGGCGCGTTATGATCTCCCGGTGGTGCTGGTGAACATCGGCGGCGTCGCCAACGTCACCTATATCGGCAAGGACGAGGTGCTCGCCTTCGATACCGGCCCCGGCAACGCGCCGATCGACGACTGGATGCACCGCCACTCCGGCCGCCCCATCGACGAGAGCGGCGACTTCGCGCGCACCGGCAAGGTCGACGACGTTGCGCTGACCGCCATGCTGGCGAACAAGTTCTTCGCCGTGCGTCCGCCCAAATCGCTCGACCGCCTGGATTTCGGCAGCGGCGCGGTGGAGGGCCTGTCGCCGCAGGACGGCGCCGCCACGCTCACCGCCTTCACCGCCGCCTCCATCGCCAAATCGCGCGAGCATTTCGCCGACATGCCGAACACCTGGATCGTCTGCGGCGGCGGCCGCCACAACCGGACTTTGATGGACGCCCTGCGCGCCCGGGTGAACGCCCCGGTGCTGGCCGCCGAGGACGCCGGCTGGAACGGCGACTTCATCGAAGCCGAGGCTTTCGCCTATCTCGCCGTGCGTTCCGTGAAAGGCCTGCCGCTCAGCCTGCCGACGACCACGGGCGTGAAGGAGCCGATGACCGGCGGAAAGTTCCATCGCAAGCCCTGACGGATTACCGGCACGTTACGTTGCCTATGTCTAAAATCGTGCCGTCGAACGTTACGCTTTCCACAGCCGCCGGCGCGATGATGGAGTCGAAGGAGGCTCCCATGAGCGACGGCCCGATGACGGAATACGAAAGCGCGCTGAGCGGCATGGTGCGCGTGCTGCTCGATGTGATGATCGACATGGGCGCGCCGCGCCAGCAACTCGCCAAGGAACTGAAGACGCTGAAAGACAGCGCCAAGATCCAGGGCCACCACGCCGCGGCGGCCACCATCGAGATCACGATGCGCAGCGCGGGATTGCGTTAGGAGCTAGCGCCCCTCGCGCGGCTTGCTCATCATGTTGTGGACATAGCCTTCGACGGCTTCCACCACTTCGGCCTCGTGCTTGTCGAAGAAATGGTTGGCGCCTTCGATCTTGTCGTAGGTGATCTTGATGCCCTTCTGCGCCGTCAGCCGGTCGACCAGCTTCTGCACGTCGGGCTCCGGCACGACCTGGTCCTTGGTGCCGTGCACGATCAGCCCCGAGGCCGGGCAGGGCGCCAGGAACGCGAAGTCGTACATGCTTGCCGGCGGCGCGATGGAGACGAAGCCGGTGATCTCCGGCCGGCGCATCAGGAGCTGCATGCCGATCCAGGCGCCGAACGAGATGCCGCAGACCCAGACATTCGAGGGGTTGGGATAGAGCGTGTTCATCCAATCCAGGATGGCGGCCGCGTCCGACAGCTCGCCCGAGCCGGAATCGAAGGTTCCCTGGCTGCGCCCGACGCCGCGGAAATTGAACCGCACCGTGGTGCAGCCCAGCTTGTGGAACATGTGAAACAGGTCATAGACCAAGGGATTGTTCATCGTGCCGCCGAATTGCGGGTGCGGATGCAGCACCAGCGCCATGGGCGCGCCCGGCGCCTTCTGGCGCTGGTAGCGGGCTTCGATGCGTCCGGCGGGACCGGGAAGGATGATGTCAGGCATGGGATCCGTCGGATGAAGGGCTGAAGGGCATCGATTTAACGGCAGAACACTGGGATATTCCGGCCGCGAATAGCCGGAAAATCATCAGGGAATTCAAGGTATTGCAGCTATGCGGGCCATGCGTCACGCGAATACTTGACCATCCTAGTGGGGAAACCTATATCCGGCTGGAAGATTCCCAGCGCGGCGGGCCTGTTCTTACACCGACCCGGCCCCTCAAAAGCAAGGCAAAACGCGCGTCGCCGAAGGAGAACCCGTCATGCGTCTCAGCACCAAGGGCCGTTACGCCGTCATGGCGATGGCCGACCTGGCCCAGCACGAAGCCACCGGCCGCCCCGTGTCGCTGGCCGACATCGCCCAGCGCCAGGAAATTTCGCTGTCCTATCTGGAACAGCTGTTCGCCAAGCTGCGCCGCAACGGCCTGGTCAAGAGCGTGCGCGGCCCCGGCGGCGGCTATCGCCTCAGCCGGCCGGCGAACGATCTGCGCATCGCCGACGTCATCGTCGCGGTGGACGAGCCCATCGCCGCCACCCGCTGCAAGCCGGGCAGCGCCACGGGCTGCACCACCCAGGGCGCCCGCTGCGTCACCCACGATCTGTGGGAAGAGCTCGGCCGCCAGATCCATGTCTTCCTGTCGGGCGTGTCGCTCGCCGACGTGGTGGAGAAGCGCGTCCTCGGCCGCGCCCAGCCCTGCGCCGCCGCCAACAACAGCGAACCGCGCGAAGCGGCCTGATTTAGATCAGCGCACCGGTCATGATTTATCTGGATCACAATGCGACCTCGCCGCTGCGGCCCGAAGCCAGGGCCGCGATGGACCGTGCGCTGGCCGTCGGCGGCAACCCATCCTCCGTACACGGAGCAGGTCGTGCCGCCCGCGCCCTCATCGAGCGCGCCCGCGATCAGGTCGCCGCGCTCGCCGGCGCGCGGCCCGACGACGTGATCTTCACCAGCGGCGGCACCGAGGCCAACGCCCTGGCGCTGTGGGGCGCGGTGCAGGGCGCCGCCGAGGCCGGCAAGCGCATCACCCGCCTCTTCATCTCGGCCATCGAGCACAGTTCGGTGCGCGCCAACGCGTCGGCCATCGCCGAGCGCATCCCAGGCCTGCGCCTGGATGTCATCCCGGTCACCGCGGACGGCGTGATCGATCTCGAAGCGCTGCGCGTCATGCTGCGCGAGGGCAAGGGCCGCGTCCTCGTCGCCGTCATGGCGGCGAACAACGAGACCGGCGTCCTCCAGCCCTTGGCTGAAATAGCGAAGCTTCTTTCGGAGCACGAGGGCTATCTCCTCATCGACGCCATCCAGGCCGCCGGCAAGGTGAGCCTCGATTTGCAGCCCGCGCATTACGTCGCGCTGTCGGCGCACAAGCTCGGCGGCCCGCAGGGCGCCGGTGCGTTGATCGTCCGCGATGGCGCCCCGCTCGCCGCCACCGTCCTCGGCGGCGGGCATGAGCGTGGCCGCCGCGCCGGCACGGAAAACGTCTCGGGCATCGCCGGTTTCGGCGCCGCCGCCGAAGCCGCCAGCCTCGCGTCGCCGGCCCTGCGCGACAGTTTCGAAGCCCAGTTGAAGGCCCTGGTGCCCGACGTCGTCATCTTCGGCGCCGCCGCGCCGCGCCTCGCCACCACGTCCAACTTCGCCATTCCCGGCCTCGCGGCCGAGACCGCGATGATGGCGCTCGATCTCGATGGCGTGATGGTCAGCTCCGGCTCGGCCTGTTCCTCCGGCAAGGTCCGCGCCTCGCATGTCTTAAGCGCCATGGGTGTCGACGAGACGCTGGCGCTGTCGGCGCTGCGCATCAGCTTCGGCTGGAATTCTGCGCAGGCCGACGTCGCGGCCGGCATTGCCGCCCTCTCCAAGCTCGTGGCGCGCGTCGCGCGAAAGGCCGCCTAGATGTCCGCCGCGCCCGATACCAAGAAGCAGGTCGCCGAGATCGGCGAGAAGTACAAATACGGCTTCGTCACCGATATCGAGATGGAGCGTGCGCCCAAGGGGCTGAACGAAGACACGGTCAAATACATCTCGGCCAAGAAGGGTGAGCCGCAATGGATGCTGGACTGGCGTCTGGCCGCCTTCGCGCGCTGGAAAGAGATGCGCGAGCCCAATTGGGCACGCGTCCACTATCAGAAGATCGACTACCAGAATTCCTACTACTATGCCGCGCCCAAGAACACGCCGCTGAAGCAGAGCCTGGACGAAGTCGATCCCAAGCTGCTGGAGACCTACAAGAAGCTCGGCATCCCGCTGCACGAGCAGATGGCGCTGGCCGGCGTCGCGGTCGACGCGGTGTTCGACAGCGTCAGCGTCGCCACCACCTTCAAGGCCAAGCTCAACGAAGCCGGCGTGATCTTCTGCCCGATCTCGGAAGCCATCCGCGACCATCCGGACCTCGTCCGCAAATATCTCGGCACCGTCGTTCCGGTGACCGACAATTTCTTCGCGACGCTGAATTCGGCGGTGTTCTCCGACGGCACCTTCGTCTATGTCCCCAAGGGCGTGCGCTGTCCGATGGAACTCAGCACCTATTTCCGCATCAACGCGTCCGAGACCGGCCAGTTCGAGCGCACGCTGATCATCGCCGACGAAGGCTCCTATGTCTCGTATCTGGAAGGCTGCACCGCGCCCAAGCGCGACGAGAACCAGCTCCACGCCGCGGTGGTCGAGCTCGTGGCGCTGGAAGGCGCCGAGATCAAATATTCGACGGTGCAGAACTGGTATCCCGGCGACGAGAACGGTCTCGGCGGCATCTACAATTTCGTCACCAAGCGCGGCGACTGCCGCGGCAACCGCTCCAAGATCAGCTGGACCCAGGTCGAGACCGGCTCGGCCATCACCTGGAAATATCCCAGCTGCATCCTCAGGGGCGACGACACGGTCGGCGAGTTCTATTCCATCGCCATCGCCAACAATTTCCAGCAGGCCGACACCGGCACCAAGATGATCCATCTGGGCAAGAACACGCGCTCGCGGATCATCTCCAAGGGCATCAGCGCCGGCCGCGCCAACAACACCTATCGCGGCCTCGTCAGCGTCCATCCCAAGGCCGCCAACGCGCGCAACTACACCCAATGCGACTCGCTGCTGATCGGCGGCAAGTGCGGCGCCCACACCGTGCCCTACATCGAAAGCCGCAATCCCACCGCGCGCATCGAGCATGAAGCGACGACCTCCAAGATCGCCGAAGACCAGCTCTTCTACTGCCTGCAGCGCGGCATCCCGCAGGAAGAGGCGGTGGCCCTGATCGTCAACGGCTTCTGCAAGGAAGTCCTGCAGCAGCTCCCCATGGAATTCGCCGTCGAAGCGCAGAAGCTCGTCGGCATCTCGCTTGAGGGGAGCGTGGGATGACCCTCGGCCCCACCCACCGGTGTCATGGCCCGCGACTGCGGGCCACCCAGGTGACGCCCCGCGAAACCTTCAGCCGTAATGGCTCCCCAACTGGGTGGCCCGCAGTCGCGGGCCATGACAATGGGGTTTTCAAAGCGAACCTTCATCATGCTTGAGATCAAAAACCTTCACGTTGCCGTCGACGGCAAGGAAATCCTCAAGGGCCTGACGCTCTCCATCGCAGCGGGGAAGGTGCACGCCATCATGGGCCCGAACGGCTCGGGCAAGTCGACCCTGTCCTATGTGCTGGCCGGCCGCGCGGGCTATGAGATCACCTCGGGCACGATCCGCTACAACGGCGAAGACCTCGCGGCGCTGAAGCCCGAAGAGCGCGCCGCCAAGGGCGTCTTCCTCGCCATGCAATATCCGGTCGAGATTCCCGGCGTCACCACGCTCACCTTCCTCAAGACCGCGCTCAACGCGCAGCGCCGCGCCCGCGGCGAGAAGGAAGTCGACGCCATGACGGTGCTGAAAACCGTGCGCAAGCGCGCCGCCGCCCTTAAAGTCTCCGAAGAGATGCTCAAGCGCGCCCTCAATGTCGGTTTCTCCGGCGGCGAGAAGAAGCGCCTGGAAATTCTCCAGATGTCGCTGTTCGAGCCCAAGCTCGCCATCCTCGACGAAACCGATTCCGGCCTCGACATCGACGCGCTGAAGCTGGTGGCCGAGGGCGTCAACGCCCTGCGCGCGCCGGACCGCGCCATGCTGGTGATCACCCATTACCAGCGCCTGCTCGACTACATCGTGCCCGACCGCATCCACGTCCTCGCGCACGGCCGCATCGTCGCCGAAGGCGGTAAGGAACTGGCGCACGAACTCGAAGCCAAGGGCTACGAGCACATCGTGGGCAAAGCGGCATGAACGCGCCCGCACACTGGCTCGACGAACGCCGCGCGGAAGCCGCCAGCCGCTTCGCCGCGCAGGGCGTGCCGCACCGCCGGATCGAGGATTGGAAATACTCTGATCTCAGGACCGCGCTCGACGGCGCCAATGACGACGCGGCGGCCGCATGGTCGGTCGGCAAATTGCCTCACGGCGTCGAACTGTTCGACCTGGCGAAGGCGGGTGCGCCCGATTGGGTTCAGGCCCATCTCGGCATGCAACCGCAAAACGCCATGGCGTCGTCGTCTTTTGCCCATGCCCGCACCGGCTTCGCGTTGCGCGTAGCGGGCAACGCCGCGACGCCGCTGGCCGTCGAATTCACCGGCGCCGGATCCTGCCGCGCGCTGATCGTTCTGGAACCCGGGTCGTCGCTCACCCTGTGCGAAACCCAGAAGGGCGAGGGCTTCTCCAATCTCGGCATCGAGATCGTCATCGGCGCCAACGCGCAACTGACGCATATCCGCATGGCGCCGCACAGCGACGCGATCCAGGTCGAGGAACTGGCGATCACCGTCGCGCGCGACGGCCTCTACCGCGCCCATCTGATCAGCGGCGGCGCCAAGCTGTCCCGCGCCGAATTCCAGATCGCGCTCGCCGGCGCCAACGCCCAGGCGCATCTCTCCGGCGTCTCGGTTCTGGGTGGCACAGCGCATGCCGACGTCACGACGCACATCACCCACGCCGTCGCGCACACCACCAGCACGCAACTGTTCAAGAAGATCGCCGGCGGCAAGTCGCGCGCCGTCTACCAGGGCCGCATCACGGTGGCGAAAGGCGCCGACAAGTCCGACAGCCGCCAGACCGCCAAGGCGCTGCTGATGGGCGCGCGCGCCGAGGCCGACCTGAAACCCGAGCTCGAAATCTTCGCCGACGACGTCAAATGCGCCCATGGCGCCGCGGTCGGCGACCTCGATGCCAATTCTCTGTTCTACCTGCGCGCCCGCGGCATCCCGGAGGCCGAGGCCCGCAACATGCTGGTCCGCGCGTTTCTGGAAGAGGCCGTTGCCGAGATCGCCGACGAGACCATTCGCGCCGCCGTCTGGCAGGCGGTCGAAGACGCCCTCCCGCAGGCCATGCTGCCATGACCGCGCAAGGCAAGATCACCACCGCCTTCGATCCGGTCGCCGCCCGTGCCGACTTCCCGATCCTGTCGAAACAGATCTACGGCAAGCCGCTGGTCTATCTCGACAACGGCGCCTCGGCCCAGAAGCCGCGCCAGGTGCTGGACGCAATGCGCGACTTCGCGTCGAACGACTACGCCAATGTCCACCGCGGCGTGCATTATCTTTCCGCCGCTGCCACCGACGCTTACGAAGCCGCGCGCGAGACGCTGCGCAAATTCCTGAACGCCGGCAGCGTCGACGAGCTCGTCTTCACCAAGGGCGGCACCGAGGCGATCAACCTCGTCGCCTATTCCTGGGCCATGCCGCGCATCCAGCCCGGCGACGAGATCGTCCTGACCGTGATGGAGCACCACTCCAACATCGTCCCCTGGCACTTCCTGCGCGAGCGCCAGGGCGCCGTGCTCAAATGGGTCGACGTCCGCGACGATGGCAGCCTCGACATCGAGGCGCTCGACGCCGCCATCGGCCCCAAAACGAAACTCGTCGCCGTTACCCACATCTCCAACGTGCTCGGTACCACCACGCCGCTGAAGGAAATCGCCGCCCGCGCCCACGCCAAGGGCGTGCCCGTCCTGGCCGACGGTTGCCAGGGCGCCGTGCACGAGATCGTCGACGTCCGCGACCTCGATGTCGATTTCTATGTCCTCACCGGCCACAAGCTCTACGGCCCCACCGGCATCGGCGCGCTCTACGCCAGGAAGGCGCATCTGAAAGCCATGCGCCCCTTCAACGGCGGCGGCGAGATGATCCGCGAAGTCACCCGCGACATGGTTACCTATGCCGACCCACCGGCCCGCTTCGAGGCCGGCACGCCGCCGATCATCGAAAGCGTCGGCCTCGCCGCCGCGCTCGATTACATGAATGCCTTCGACCGCGTCGCGGTGAAGGCGCACGAGCACGATCTGCTGACTTACGCCCGCGAGGGCGTGCGCCAATTCAACTGGCTGCGCGTCATCGGCGATGCGCCCGGCAAGGCCGCCATCCTCTCCTTCGAGACGGACGGCATGCATGCCCACGACCTCGCCACCATCCTCGACCGCGAAGGCGTCGCCGTCCGCGCCGGCCATCATTGCGCCCAGCCGCTGATGGAGCGCTTCGGCGTCGCCTCCACCACCCGCGCCAGCTTCGCGCTGTACAACACCCGCGCCGAGGTCGACGTCATGCTCGCCGCCCTCGCCAAGGCGCGAAAGATATTGGGTTAGCGCGATGGACGATTCCCTGCGCGAGCTCTACCAGGACGTGATCCTCGATCACTCCAAGCACCCGCGCCATTTCGGCAAGCTGGAGCGCCCCACCCATTCCGGCCAGGGCTTCAACCCGCTCTGCGGCGACCGTGTCACGGTTCAGCTGCTCGTCGACAAGGACGACCGCATCGCCGACGTCAAATTCGAAGGCAAGGGCTGCGCCATCAGCCAGGCCTCGGCCTCGCTGATGACCGACATGATCGCCGGCCGCACGGTCGCCGAGGCCGAAACGCTCATGGGCGGCTTCCTCAACCTGGTGAAGGGCGAGGAGATTGAAGGCCTGAATGAAGACGACCGCGAGCGCCTCGACGTCATGGCCGGGGTCAGCGCCTTTCCCATGCGCGTGAAATGCGCCACGCTGGCCTGGCACACGATGAAATCAGCTCTGGAGGGCGGCGCGGCCGCCGCAACGCCATGAACGCCGAACCCCTGAAGGCCGACATCCAAGCCACGGGTTCCGCGCTAAGCGCCGGAGAACTCGAGGATTTCACCCAGAAACTGGTGACGGCGCTGAAGAGCGTCTACGACCCCGAAATCCCGGTGGACATCTACGAACTCGGTCTTATCTATAAGGTGGACGTGGCGGACAACAAGGATGTCCTGGTGGACATGACGCTGACCGCGCCGGGTTGCCCGGTGGCCGGCGAAATGCCGGGCATGGTGAAGGATGCGCTGCTCGGCGTGGAGGGCATCGGCGAGGTCACCGTGAACATGACCTTCGATCCGCCCTGGACGCCGGAACGCATGAGCGAAGAAGCCAAACTCGAACTGAACATGTACTGATATGGAAACTGCGACCCAGACTCCCAAACCCCGCCGCGAGCGGCCCAAAGCCGTCAAGCTGACGGATGCCGCCGCCGCGCGCATCCGCGACATCATGGCGGACGCCGAGGGCAAGTATCAGGGCGTGCGCGTCGGTGTGACGAACGGCGGCTGCGCCGGCATGAGCTACACGATGGATTATGCCGAGGACGTCAAGCCGCTCGACGAGGTCGTCGAGGACAAGGGCGTCAAGATTTTCATCGAGCCCAAGGCGATCCTCTTCCTGATCGGCACCGAGATGGATTTCGTGACCGAGAAATTCGGCGCCCGCTTCGTCTTCAACAACCCGAACCAGACGGCGGCCTGCGGCTGCGGCGAGAGCGTCTCGATCACGCCCGCCAAAGACGACGTCCACTGACGGGAGCGCGTGGTGGCCTCCTCCCCCACGCGAGCGAAGCGAGCCTGCGGGGGAGGTGTCCGTAGCGCCGTTAGGTGCGAAGGACGGAGGGGGCGCCAGTGAAATCCGATCCGCACCGCTTCGACGATCTGTTCTTCGAGTTCGGTCCCATCACGCTGCGCCGTTTCTTCGGCGGCGAGGGCATTTATGCCGGCGAAACCATGATCGGCATGGTCCGCGACGACCGCGTCTTCCTGAAGACCGACGACGAGACCATCAAGGCCTACGTCAAGGAGAAATGCCCGCCCTTCACCTTCAAGAAGCGCGGCACGGAGACCATCGTCACGACCTGGTTCGAAATCCCGGCCCGCCTCTATGACGATCCGGAAGAGCTCGCGAACTGGACCCGCGACGCGCTGAAGGCCGCGCAAACCTCGCCGACCGCCGTGAAGAAGGCGCGCAAGGCCGAAGCCAAGCTGCCGCGCAAGGAACGCCACCGGCGCCAGCGCAAGCGTGCGAAAGCCCGCACGCCGCGCCTTTAGGCCGCTTTTACCACAGCTTCACGCGCTGGTCCGGCGGCAGGTACATCTTGTCGCCCGGCTTCACGTCGAACGCGGCGTACCACGCATCGACATTGCGCGTCGGCCCGACGGCGCGGAAATGCGGCGGGCTGTGCGGATTGCCCAGCACCTGCTGGCGCATCGCCCCGTCGCGATACTTGCCGCGCCACACTTGCGCGAAGGCGAGATAGAAGCGCTGGTCGCCGGTGAAGCCGTCCAGCACCGGCGGCTTCTTGCCGCCCAGCGAGGCGTGATAGGCCTGCAGCGCGATGGAGACGCCCGACAGGTCGCCGATATTCTCGCCCATCGTCAGCTTGCCGTTCACATGCAGGCCGGGCAGGCCCTCGTACGAGTCGAACTGCGCGCCGAGCATGGCGACGCGCTCCTCGAACGCCTTGCGGTCGGCGTCGGTCCACCAGCTTTCCAGCGTTCCGGCGCCGGTATACTTGCTGCCCTGGTCGTCGAAGCCGTGGCCGATCTCGTGCCCGATGACGACGCCGATGCCGCCATAGTTCACCGCGTCGTCGGCATTGGGATCGAAGAAGGGCGGCTGCAGGATCGCGGCCGGGAAGAAGATCGAATTGAACGACTGGGTGTAATAGGCGTTCACCGTCGACGGCGTCATGTTCCATTCGTCGCGCTTGACCGGCTGGTCGATGCGGTCGAGGCGATATTTCCACTCGAAGGCGTTGGAGCGCTCGATGTCGCCCACCAAATCGGCGCGCGCGATGGTCAGCCCGGAGAAATCGCGCCACTGGTCGGGATAGCCGACATGCGGCGTGAAGGCGTGCAGCTTGTCGAGCGCCTTCTGCTTGGTCACGTCGCTCATCCAGGTGATCTTGCGGATGTCGGCGTCATAGGCCTTGACGATGTTGGCGACGAGGGCCTCGGCCTTCGCTCTGGTCTCCGGCGGGAAATATTTGGCGGCATAGAGCTTGCCGAAGGGATGCGTCAGCACCGCATCGATCAGCTGCACGGCGCGCGTCTCCCGCGGCAATTGCTGCGTCTGGCCGCCGATCACCTTGCCGTAGAAGTCGAAATCGGCGTCGTCGATGGTCTTCGGCAGATAGTCCGACATGGCGTGGATGGCGTGGATCGTCAGGTAGTCCTTCCACACTGCCAGCGGCGTCTTGGCGAAAGTCTGGGCCAGCGGCACGAAGGCGGTGTTCTCGCGGACGATCAGCTTGCGGCCGGCGTCGATGCCCTGGACCTTGAAGAACGCGGTCCAGTTGAAGCCGGGCGCATAGCTCTGCAACTGCGCCACCGTCATCGGGTTATAGGTCTTGTCGGCGTCGCGCCGGGCGGCCGAGGCCCACTCCGACTTCGCCATGTCCTCTTCCAGCGCATAGACCGCCGCGGCGCGCGCCTCGGCGTTCTTGGCGACGCCGGCCAGGCCCAGCATCTGCACCAGGTATTTCTTGTAGGCCTCGCGCGTCGCCGTGATGCCGGTGTCGTCGGTCTTGAGGTAGTAGTCGCGGTTCGGCATGCCCAGGCCCGACTGCGTCGCGAACACCACATAGATGTTGGAATTCTTGGGGTCCGCCCCGATGCGGTCGGCCACGATGCTGTCGCCGTCGAGCGCGGCCGCCGCCGCCGGATCGCCCATCAGCGTGGCGACATCGTCCAGCGTTTTCAATCCGTCGATGCGCGCGAGATCGGCTTTGAGCGGCGAGAGCCCACGCGTTTCGATGCCGGCGGTGTCGGTGAAGCCGTCATAGAGATCGAGGATCTGGTGCTCTTCCGCCGTCAGCGTCGCCGGCGCCTTGGCGTGCAGGTCGGCGATCAGCTCACCCATGCGCTTCTCGGACAGGATGCGCAGCTCCTGGAACGAGCCGATCGACGTGCGATCCGCCGGAATCTGCGTGTTCTTGAACCAGGTGCCGTTGGCGTAGTCGAAGAAATCGTCGCCCGGCTTGACGCTGCGGTCCATGCCCGCAAGGTCGAAGCCCCAGGCGCCGATGGCGGCCTTGGGCGCAGGCGCCGTCGCGGCGACGGCGATGCAGGCGGTTGCGGCGATGGCGGCGAGGAGAGCAGCAGTCTTTTTCATGACGTCGTTCCTTTGAAAACGCGTTAGACCTATCCCCCTCATCGTCATCGCCGGACTTGTTCCGGCGATCCATGAACACCGTCGCTGACCGTTTTCATGGATGGCCGGCACGGGCCTAGCGGCAGCGTAGCCCGGCCATGACGTCCGAGAGGGCAACTCTTCAATCGTTTTTCACCACACCGGCACGCGCTTGTCCGGGGCCAGGTAGTATTTGTCGCCCGGCTTGATGTCGAACGCGGCGTACCAGCCGTCGGTGTTGCGCACCACGCCGTTCACCCGGAATTCCGACGGCGAATGCGGGTTCGATAGCACCTGGCTGCGGATGGCGCCGTCGCGGTGCCGCTCGCGCCAGCTCTGCGCATAGGCGATGTAGAAGCGCTGGTCGCCCGTCAGCCCGTCCAGCACCGGCGCCGGCTTGCCGCCGAGCGAGATGTGATAGGCCTTGAGCGCGATGACGAGGCCGGCGATGTCGGCCACGTTCTCGCCCAGCGTCAGCTTGCCGTTGATGTGCAGGCCGGGCAGGGGCTCATACTGGTCGTACTGCGCCGCGATGGCGTCGACCCGGCTGTTGAAGTTCTTCAGGTCCACCGGCGTGAACCAGTTGTGCAGCTCGCCCTTGGCGTCGTACTTGGCGCCCTGGTCGTCGAAGGAATGGCTGAGCTCGTGCCCGATCGTGGCGCCGATCTCGCCATAGTTCACCGCGTCGTCGGCATTGGCGTCGAAATAGGGCGGCTGCAGGATGCCGGCCGGGAACACCACTTCGTTCAGGTTGGGATTGTTGTAGGCGTTGTTGGTCGGCGGCGTCATGCCCCATTCGGTGCGGTCGACCGGATCGTCGAGGCGCCTCACCTCGCGATTCCACTCGAACACCGTCGTCGCCTTGATGCTCTTGACGAGGTCGCCGCGGTCGATGGCGAGCGAGGAATAGTCGCGGAACCTGTCCGGATAGCCGATCTTCAGCGCCGTGGCATGCAGCTTGTCCAGCGCCTTGGCCCGCGTCTCGGGCGTCATCCACGCCAGCGTCTTGATGTCGGCGTCATAGGCGGCCAGCAGGTTCTTGACCAGCTGCAGCGCCTTGGCCTTGGCCTCCGGCGGGAAATACTTGGCGACATACAGATGCCCCAGTGCCTCGCCCATGGAATTGTCGAGCAGCTTGATGCCGCGCGTCGGCCGCTCCAGCTGCGCCGTCTTGCCGCCCAACGCCGTGCCGTAGAAGGCGAAATCGGTGTCGTCCACTTTCTTCGGCAGGAACGCCGAGAAGCGGTGCAGGTAGCGCACCGTCATGTAATCGCGCCACACCGAAACCGGCGTGTCGGCGAACACCTTGGCAAGGTTCGGGAACGCCGTGTTCTCGGCGACGATCACCTTGCGGGCACCGCCATTTTCCGGAATGCCGGCCGATTTGAACATCGCGTCCCAGTCGAAGCCCGGCGCCAGCTTCTTGAGGTCGGCCACCGACATCGGATTGTAGATCTTGTCCGCATCGCGGCGGTCCGCGGCGGGCCAGCTCGCCTGCGCCAGCGCCGCTTCCAGCGCGTAGATCTTCTCCGCGCGCGCGCCGGCATCGGCCGTGCCCGCGATGGTCAGCATGTCGGTGAGATATTTCTTGTACGCCGCCTGCGTCGCGACGATCTCCTTGTCGGTCTTCAGGTAGTAGTCGCGGTCCGGCATGCCCAGGCCCGACTGGTACAGGTTGACCGAATAGGCCGACGAGTTCTTGTCGTCGACGCCGATATAGAACCCGAACGGCCCGTCCAGCCCCAGGGCTGGATCGCCGATCGCCGCCGCGACGTCGCTCAGCGATTTGTAGCCCGCGATGGCCGCGAGGTCGGCCTTGGCTGGCGCCAGCCCGCTGGCCTCGATCTGCGTCGTGTCCATATAGGCGTTGTAGAGATCGCGCAGCTTGCGCCCCTCCGGCGTCAGCTGGTCGTCAGGCGTCTTGGCGAGGTCGGCGACGAGTCCCTTCAGCCGCGCCTCGTTCTGCAGGTCGAGCTCCAGATTGACGCCCGAATAGGTGCGGTCGGCGGGGATCGTGTCGTGCTTGATCCAGTTGCCGTTGGCATAGGCGAAGAAGTCGTCGCCCGGCTTGACGCTTCTGTCGATGTAAGTGAGATCGACGCCCCAGGGCTTGACCTGGGGGTCCGCCGCCAGCGTTGCGCCGGTGACGCAGAGGAGGGCGGTGGTCAGCAACAGGGCGCGCAGCTTCATGGTTCGATCCTCAAGTCGGGAATGAAAAAGTGCCGCCGGAGATCTCCGGCGGCACCGATGCTTTTCTACCAGAGACGCACGCGCTGGTCGGGCGCGAGGTAGTACTTGTCGCCCGGCTTGGCGCCGAACGCGTCGTACCACGCATCCACGTTGCGCACCGCGCTGATGACGCGGAACTGCGCCGGCGCGTGCTCGTTCGACATCACCTGCGTGCGCATGGCGGCGTCGCGGTACTTCGAGCGCCAGATCTGGCCGTAGGACAGGAAGAAGCGCTGATCGCCCGTGAAGCCGTCGATCACCGGCGCCGGCTTGCCGTTCAGCGACAGGTGATAGGCCTTCAGCGCGATCGAGATGCCGGCCAGGTCCGCGATGTCCTCGCCCAGCGTGTTGCGGCCGATGACGTGCAGCCCCGGCAGCGCCTCATAGGTGTCGAACTGGTTCGACAGCGCCGTGGTGCGGCCGGAGAAGTCCTTGTTGTCGTCCGCCGTCCACCAGTCGCGCAGCACGCCGTCGCCGTCGTATTTCGCGCCCTGGTCGTCGAAGCCGTGGCTGATCTCGTGGCCGATGACGGCGCCGATGCCGCCATAGTTGACCGCGTCGTCGGCATTGGGATCGAAGAACGGCGCCTGCAGGATCGCCGCCGGGAACACGACTTCGTTGAAGGACGGGTTGTAATAGGCGTTGATCGTCGGCGGCGTCATGCCCCACTCGGCCTTGTCGACCGGCGAGTCGAGCCGGGCCAGCTCGCGGTGCACCTCGAACGCGACGCCCGCCTGCGCGTCGGCCAGGATCTGCCCCGGCACGACCTGATAGGCCGAATAGTCGATCCACTTGTCCGGATAGCCGATATGCGGCGTGAACTTGTGCAGTTTCTCCAGCGCCTTCTGGCGCGTCGCTTCCGACATCCAGGGCAGGGTGCGGATGTCGGCGTCGTAGGCCTTCAGCAAATTGTTGACGAGCTGCTCGGCCTTTTGCTTGGCCTCCGGCGGGAAATACTTGGCGACATAGATCTTGCCGAACGCCTCGCCCAAGGAATTGTCGAGCAGATGCACGCCGCGCGTCGCGCGGTCGAGCTGCACCGACTGTCCGCCCAGCACCTTGCCGTAGAAGTCGAAGTCGGCTTGGTCGAACGCCTTGGGCAGGTAGGCCGCGACGCTGTGCAGGTAGTGCACCGTCAGGTAGTCGCGCCACACCGCCACCGGCGTCTCGGCGAAGATCTTGGCCAGCGCCGGGAAGGCGGATTTCTGCGTCACCACGACGACGCGCTCGCCCTTGGGGCCCGTCAGCGGGATGCCGGCTTCGGTCAGGAACGCCTTCCAGCGGAATTCCGGCGCCAGCTTCTCGAGGTCCGAGAGCGGCATCGGATTGTAGGTCTTGTCCTCGTCGCGATTCTCGGCGCGCGTCCAGTGCACCGCCGCGATCCTGGCCTCGACGGCGAAGATGGCTTCGGCGCGCTTGTCGGTGTCCGCAAAGCCGGCCAGCGCCAGCATCTGCGAGAGATACTTCTTATAGGCGTCGCGCGCCGTCGCCAGCGCCGCGTCGTCCTTCAGGTAGTAATCGCGGTCGGGCATGCCCAGGCCGCCCTGCGACAGCACCACCGAATAGGAATTGGGGTCCTTCTCGTCGACGCCGACGTTGAGATTGAACACGCTCTGCGTCGCCAGCTTGGTCGAGGCCATGGCGCGCGCCACGTCGTCGAGCGTCTTGACGTGCGCCAGCGTGGCGAGGTCGGCCTTGGCCGGCGCGAGGCCGGCGGCTTCGATCCCAGCCGTGTTGGTGAACGCCTCATAGAGGTCGCGCAGCTTCTTCTCTTCCGGCGACAGGCTGGCATAGGGCTTGGCCTGCAATTCGCCGACCATGTCCTTCATGCGCTTCTCGCTGAGGATGCGCAGCAGCTGGAACGCGCCGATGCTGCTGCGTTCCGGCGGGATCTCGGTGGTCTTCATCCAGCTGCCGTTGACGAACATGAAGAAGTCGTCGCCCGGCTTGACGCCGCGGTCCATGGCCGTCAGGTCGACGCCCCAGGCGCCCAGCTCGGGCTTGGCGGCGGGCGGCGTATCGCTGGCGGCGAGGGCGCATCCGACGCTGAAAGCGCCGGCCAATAGAACAAGGCTGCGTCGCATTGCTGACTTCTCCGGTGATGGTGGGGCGGCTGCTCACAGCCCGGTCATGAATCTGACAGCAATAGGTCAGGAGTTCGCGCGCGCACGCAAGTCACGGACGCGCGAGTTAAACAGGCTTAATGGGAAAAGCGGCTTATTTCCCCTGGAACTTGGCCGGGCGCTTTTGCAGAAAGGCGGTGACGCCTTCCATGAAATCTTGTGTCTTTCCGGCCCGTTCCTGGCTCTTGCGCTCCAGGTCGAGCTGCTCTTCATAGGTGTTGTGCGGGCTCGCCCAGTACAGGCTGCGCGTCACCGTCAGCGCGGACGGCCCGTCGGCCAGCTGGCCCGCCAGCTTCAGCGCCTCCTCCATCAGCTCGTTGTCGCCGGCAACACGGTTGATCAGGCCCCATTCGAGCGCCTTCTCGGCCGGCAGCCGCTCGGCCAGCAGCGACAATTCCTTGGCCCGCGCCAGTCCGATCAGCCGCGGCAGCAGCCAGGTCGAGCCGCCGTCCGGCACCAGCCCGATGCGCGTGAAGGCCTGGAGGAAATAGGCCGAGCGCGCCGCGACCACGAGGTCGCCCATCAGCGCGATGCTCATGCCGACGCCGGCCGCCGCCCCATTCACCGCCGTGACGAACGGAATGGACAGGTCGCGCAAGCGCCGCAGGAAGGGATGATAGACGGTCTCCAGCGAATGCCCGACGCCGGTCTCCTCGCCGCTGCCGCGCTCCGACAGGTTGGCGCCCGAGCAGAAGCCGCGGCCTTCGCCGGTCAGGATCATGGCGCGAAAACCGTTGTCCTTGTTCTCGATGAAGGACAGCGCCGCCGCCGCGCCCTTGACCAGCTTGGTGCCCGCCGCGTTCATGGCTTCGGGATGATTGAGCGTCAGCACCGCGACCTTGCCGTGCGCCGTCACATAAGCCCTGTCGAAATCCGTGCGCATGCCGCTCTCCCGCGATGTTGTCTGACGCGACAATAGTCGGAGTTGGCGCACGAAATCACCTCCCCCTTGTGGGGAGGTCGAAATTTGCGAAGCAAATTTCGGGTGGGGGGACGGTGCCGAAGGGTAAGCTCTGGCTGTTACGCTGCGTCAGTTTCCAAATTCGCCGCGCGCGGATCGTTTTCGCCGATCACGCAATTGCGGCCCGCATGCTTGGCGCGATAGAGGCACATGTCCGCCCGCTGGATCAGCGCCGCCGAAGACTCCCCGCCCGCCAGCTCCGCCACGCCGATCGAAATGGTGATCGAGCCCAGCACGTCGCCGGTCGATTTCTTGATCAGTTTCTTGCTCTGGACATGGCTGCGGATCTGCTCCGCCAGCCGCACCGCGTCGCCGACGCCGGCGCGCCGCACGATGACCGCGAACTCCTCGCCGCCATAGCGCGCCGCGGTGTCGCGTCCCTTGGTGTTCTCGGAAATGCAGCTTGCAACGAGCTTCAAGACATGATCGCCCGTCTGGTGGCCCCAGGTGTCGTTGAACGACTTGAACTTGTCGATGTCGCACATGAACAGCGACAGCGGCTCGCCGTTCAGCTTGGCCTCGGCCATGGCGGTCTGCAGCGCGTCGTCGAACGCTTTGCGGTTGGCGATGCCGGTCAAGGGATCGGTCAGGCTCTCCTTGCGCACATTGTCGAGCTGGGTGCGCAGCTCGCCGACCTGGGCCGAGGATTGCTGCAATTCCTGTTCGAGCGTCTTGGTCCGGTTTTCCATGACCTTGGTGGCCGACACGAGATTGCCGACCAGCTTGCGCAGATTCTCCGGCGATTGATCGTCGCCGAGCTTGCCGTGCGCCGCCGACAGCGTATCGCCATAATCGGCGGCATGCTTGCCCGCCTGCTCCAACTTCGCGATGGTCTCGTTCAACGACGCGGTGACGGTCTCGCCGATCGTCTCGACGGCGCGCTCGGTGCGCTCGCGCGCGAAGCAGCGCTCGCGCAATTCCTGCAGGATGGCCGGCGTGAAGGCGCGGCGCGCCGCGATCATGTCGCCGATGATGCGCGCCACCGACGGGTTTTCGCCGGCCGAATAGGTGTAGAACAGTTCGTAATTGTCCGGCGTCGGCGCGACATCGCACTCGCCCATCAGGGCAAGGGCCGTCTTCGCCAGGGCTTGTTCCCGTTCGCTACGCAAGTACGCGCTCCGCCACCGATACCGCGCCCGTTTTGGGCTTGCCCCATCATGGCGAACCGGTTCGTAAAAAACTGTTAAGGACGGCCATTGAAGCCGGTGCCGCGCAGCGGTTAGATTGAAAATATCAGCCATCAGCCTCGAAAGGCCACAAAATGAGCGTTGCCCAAGCCACCGCCGACCCGGCAAGCGAAATGCGCCGGGTGCTCGACAAGCAGCGCCAGGCCCATCTCAAGGACGGCGCCCCCAGCGCCGAGAAGCGCCTCGAATGGCTGGACCGCGCCATCGCCCTCCTGGTCGGCCACAAGGACGCCATCGCGGACGCGCTGCGCGAGGATTTCGGCCACCGCTCGGTGCAGTCGTCGCTGTTCACCGACGTGTCGGGCTCCATCGGCCCGCTCAAGCACGCCAAGGCGAACCTGAAGACCTGGATGAAGCGCGAGAAGCGCAAGGTCTCGCCCGCCATTCTCGGCCTGTTCGGCGCCAAGGCCTATATCGAGTACCAGCCCAAGGGCGTCATCGGCGTGATCTCGCCGTGGAATTTCCCGTTCAATCTCACCTTCACGCCGCTGGCCGGCATCTTCGCCGCCGGCAACCGCGCCATGATCAAGCCGTCGGAATTCACGCCGCGCAGCTCGGAGCTGATGGCGCGCATGTTCCGCTCCGCCTTCGACGAGAGCGAAGTCGCGGTCTTCACCGGCGGCCCGGACGTCGGCGCCGCCTTCTCGCGGCTCGCCTTCGACCACCTGCTGTTCACCGGCGCGACGTCTGTCGCCTATCACGTGATGAAGGCGGCGGCGGAGAACCTGGTGCCGACGACACTGGAGCTCGGCGGCAAGTCGCCGGTGATCATCGGCGACAGCGCCGACATGGCCCTCACCGCCAAGCGCGTGATGATGGGCAAGACGATGAACGCCGGCCAGATCTGCCTCGCACCGGACTATGTGATGGTGCCGGAGAACCGGGCGCGCGAGTTCGTCAAGCAGGCCGCCGACGCCATCGACGTCATGTTTCCGACGCTCAAGGACAATCCCGACTACACCTCGGTGGTGAACCAGCGCCATTTCGACCGCCTGCAGGGCTATCTCGACGACGCGCGCGCCAAGGGCGCCGAGATCATCGAGCTCAACCCGGCCAGGGAGGATTTCCGCCAGCAGCCTTATCACAAGATCCCGCCGACGCTGGTGCTCAATCCCACCGACGACATGGCGATCATGAAGGACGAAATCTTCGGCCCGCTGCTGCCGGTCAAGACCTATGCCGGCGTCGACGAAGCCATCTCGTACGTCAACGCGCACAGCCGCCCGCTCGGCCTCTATTACTTCGGCAAGGACGGCGCCGAGCAGGAAAAGGTCCTGTCGCGCACCACCTCCGGCGGCGTCAGCGTCAACGACGTCATCATGCATGTGGCGATGGAGGATTTGCCGTTCGGCGGCATCGGCCCGTCCGGCATGGGCAATTACCACGGCATCGACGGATTCAAGACCTTCAGCCACGGCAAGGCCGTCTTCCAGCAGGTCGGCCGCGACCTGACCGCGATGATGCGCCCGCCCTATGGCGCCGCGATCCAGAAGATGCTGGACGGCGCGATCAAGCGGTGAATTTTTAGACGCAGATGTCTTCCGCACGTAGTGGAACGTAGCAACGCGATGTCGTTGGGAGAGCCGACAATGTCAGCCGCCGCGATAACATATGATCCGCAAGACCAAGGACCTATCGCTAAAGCGGCGGCAATTTTGTTTGACGCGCGGAAATACGATCTTCCGGCAATCCCCTGGTTTTCACACAAAGGTCAGCAGGAAGCATTTCTTGCGACAGTGGCGTTGATCATTGATGCGGCTGGGACGGCCACAACAGACCGGCGCGCAAGAGACGCGATTGCCTTCTGGACGCTCACAATTGTGTATGCAAACAAAAGAATGTTCCGCGTCGCAACAAACGCGATCAAGCGTGACAACTGGCTCCTAAACGATTGGACTCCAGCGCGCACATTCATTGATTGGATTGGTAGTGAAACTCATCCCACCGAAATTGTGCGGACGTCAATGGCAAAGTGGAGAGATTGAATTTACCCATTCATCGTCATGGCCGGCCTTGTGCCACTGCTGTCCGGTTTAAATTCTAGGCCCATAGCAGCTCGATTTGGTTTGGATTTCTGCGGTTTGGCGCCTCGGGTTCGAGGAGT
>OLLF01000086.1_pt1 | contig 26774 bp, 22 predicted proteins | sample 1604471 | NCBI WGS metagenome assembly OLLF01 (sample SAMEA104055714, study PRJEB20765) | soil metagenome | isolation source: soil
CGCCCTGCATCCGCCCCCTCCACCGCTTCGCGGTCCCCCTCCCCCGTAACAACGGGGGAGGAAAAGAACCCTCATTGATGATCCAACAATCCCAAAATCCTCTTGGCGATGATGTTGTTCTGGATTTCGTGGCTGCCGCCGAAGATCGTGGTGGCCTTGCCGCCCAGCCAGCCGCGGACGCTGTCGAGTTCGTCCTTGCTGTAGCCTTCGCCTTCCCAGCCCAAGCCCTGGTGGCCCATGATCTCGACCAAGAGCTCGGCACGGTCCTGGCCGATGCGCGAGCCGGCGTTTTTCATGATCGAGGTCGTGGTGGATGGGCCGGCATTGCCCTTGGCCTCGCTCATCGCGCGCTGCACGGTGAGCATGAACATGCGCGTGTCCATCAGGTGATTGGTGACGCGGGCGCGCAAATCGGCATCGGCGATGCGGCCCTTGTCGTCGGCGCCGACATAGGCCTTGGCGACGGCATCGAGGCTGCGCGTCTCGCCGCCGCGGTTGAGCCCGCCGCCGGCGACGCCGCCGCCGAGGCCGGCGCGCTCGAACTGCAGCAGGCGTTTGCCGATGGTCCAGCCGCCGTTGAGCGGACCCATCAGGTTTTCCTTAGGGACCTTCACGTCGGTGAAAAAGGTTTCGCAGAACGGCGAGTTGCCGCTGATCAATTTGATCGGGCGCACTTCGACGCCGGGCGAGCGCATGTCGATCAAGAGGAACGAGATGCCTTCGTGTTTCTTGGTGTTGTCGGTGCGCACCAGCGCGAAACACATGTCGGCGAATTGCGCGCCGCTGGTCCACACCTTCTGGCCGTTGACGAGGAAGTGGTCGCCCTTGTCGATGCACTGCGTGCGCAGGCTGGCGAGGTCGGAGCCGGCGCCCGGCTCGCTATAGCCCTGGCACCACCACACTTCGCCCTTCACGATGCCCGGGACGTGCTTTTTCTTCTGCTCCTCGCTGCCGAATTCCAGCAGCGTGGGTCCGAACATCATCACGCCCATGCCGCCGATGGGGTTCCAGGCGCCCATGCGGTTCATTTCCTGCGTCAGGATTCGGGCCTGCGCGGTGGAGAGACCGCCGCCGCCATACTGCCTGGGGTAGGTCGGCGTGCCCCAGCCCTTGTCGCCCATGGCCTTCTTCCACTTGCCGTAGTCGTTGCCGTCGGCCGGGCCGTCCTCGCCCATCATCATGCCGGACTTATTCTTCAAGGAGGGCGGGAAATTGGCCTGCAGCCATTCGCGCGCCTCGGCGCGGAAGGCCTCAAGGTCGGTATCGATTTTTTCTGCTGCTGACATTCGTATTTTTCTTCCTTCGTTCTGTGCTGTCATCCTTCGACAAGCTCAGGATGAGGTCTCCCTTAAAATCCTCACCCTGAGCTTGTCGAAAGGTGGGCCGTCTCGCGTCACTGATGATCCAGCAGTCCCAATATCCGCTTGGCGATGATGTTGCTCTGGATTTCGTTGGAGCCGCCATAGATCGATTGCGCCTTGCCCGAGAGCCAGTTGCGCGCCGCGTCGATCTCGTTCTGCGAATAGCTGTCGCCCTCCCAGCCGAGGCCCTGGTGGCCCATGATCTCGATCAGGAGCTCGGCGCGATCCTGGTTCACCTTCACATTGGCGTTCTTCATGATCGAGGTGACGGCGGACGGGCCCTGGTTGGAGCGCTGATCGTCCTGCATGCGCTGCACCGTCAGGCGCATGGCGGCGACATCTTGCATATGAGAGGCGACGCGGGCGCGCAGATCCGGATCGGCGATACGGCCGTGGGCGTCGCTGCCGACATAGGCCTTGGCGATCTCATCCAGGCTGCGCAGGTCCGCGCCGCGGAAGGAGGCGCCGCGCGCGTTGCCGCCTTGGCCATCGCGTTCGAACTGGAGCAAGCGCTTGCCGACCGTCCAGCCGCCGTTCAGCGGGCCCATCAGGTTTTCCTTCGGCACCTTCACGTCGGTGAAGAAGGTCTCGCAGAAGGGCGAGTTGCCGCTGATCAGCTTGATCGGGCGCGTCTCGATGCCGGGCGACTTCATGTCGATCAGCAGGAACGAAATGCCCTCGTGCTTTTTGGTGTTGTCGGTGCGTACGAGGCAGAAGCACCAGTCGGCATATTGCGCGCCGCTGGTCCAGATCTTCTGGCCGTTGACGAGGAAGTGGTCACCCTTGTCGATCGCCTGGGTGCGCAGGCTGGCGAGGTCGGAGCCGGCACCCGGCTCGCTATAGCCCTGGCACCAGCGCACCGTGCCGTGCGCGATGCCGGGCATGTGGCGCCTCTTCTGCTCGTCATTGCCGTATTCCAGCAGCGTCGGGCCGAACATGCCGACGCCCATGCCGCCGATGGGATTGAAGGCGCCGAGGCGCGCCATTTCCTGGTTCAGCACCCGGGCCTGCGCTTTGGAAAGTCCGCCGCCGCCCCATTGCGCCGGCCAGGTGGCGATGCCCCAGCCCTTGGCGCCCATGGCTTCCTTCCATTTCAGGAAATCCGGATCCTTGGAGCCGAAGCCCTCCATGAAGGAGAGCGCGTTGGCGCCCTTCAGCGAGGGCGGAAAGTTGGCTTCGAGCCAGGCGCGCGCCTCGGCGCGGAAGGCTTCGAGATCGGTGTCGAGATTTGCTGCCGCTGACAAGAAAGCCTCCCGCCTATTGATGGTCCATCAGGCCGAGCACGCGCTTGGAGATGACGTTGAGGTTCACCTCCGACGTGCCGCCTTCGATCGAATTGCCCTTGGCGCGCAGCATGGCGCGCATGGCGGCGATCTCGCCCGGCTTGTAGGCATCGCCGTCCCAGCCCAGCGCTTGGCTGCCCAGCGCCTCGACCATCAGTTCGGTGCGCTCCTGGTTTATCTTCGCCGCGGCGTATTTGATGATCGAGGTCGCGGCCGACGGGCCTTTGCCCTGCTTGGATTCCTCTTCGGCGCGGCGCACGGTCAGCGCGAAGGCGCGCGCCTCCATCTTGTGCGCGGTGATGCGGCCGCGCAGGTCGGCATCGGCGAGCTTGCCGTCTTCGAGCCCAAGATAATCCAGCGCGGCGTGCTCGATATCGTAGGCGCCGCCGCCCCCGCCGCCGAAGCCGCCGGCGGAGATGTTCTGGCGCTCATATTGCAGCAGCCGCTTGGCGATTTCCCAGCCGCCGTTGAGTTTGCCGACGAGCTGCGCCTTGGGCACTTTCACGTCGGTGAAGAAGGTCTCGCAGAACGGCGACTGGCCGCTGATCAGCTTGATGGGCCTGGGCTCGACGCCCGGCGAGGTCATGTCGAACAGCATGAAGGAGATGCCCTCATGCTTCTTCGTATTGTCGGTGCGGACGAGGCAGAAGATCCAGTCGGCCTTGTCGGCGTAGGAGGTCCAGATCTTCGAGCCGTTGAGCAGGTAGTGATCGCCCTTGTCGATCGCCTGGGTGCGCAGGCCGGCGAGGTCGGAGCCGGCGCCCGGCTCGGAATAGCCCTGGCACCAGCGAATCTCGCCCTTCACGATCTGCGGCAGGAATTTCTTTTTCTGCTCCTCATTGGCGTATTCGAGCAGCACCGGCCCCAGCATCCAGATGCCGAACGACATCAGCGCGGGCCGCGCCTTGATGCGTCCCAGTTCCTGCTGCAGCACGCGCGCCTGCGCATTCGACAGTCCGCCGCCGCCATATTCCGTCGGCCAGGTCGGCGCGGTCCAACCCTTGGCCGCCATGCGGTCGAGCCAGAGTTTCTGTTCCGGATTCTTGAAGGTGGCGCGCTTGCCGCCCCAGATCGAATTGTCGTCGTCGTCCAGGACCGCGTTGCCGCGCATGGAGGGCGGGCAATTGGCTTCCAGCCAGGCGGCCGTTTCGGCCCGGAACGTCTCGATGTCGCTCATGATCCTCACCCTCCAGGCTCTTATCCTCGGTGCCCCTCCGGGCACGGGGGGCCCGGCGTGCTTTAACTGTAGCGGGGTCCGGAGCCAGCGCAACGCCCTCCATACCGGCTCTTCGAAGCACAGGCGCTATCACGCGCTTTGGCCCCAAGTCCATGTTGCCGCAGCGATAAGAAATTACCCAAATCTAGTGTGAAATCGGGAGCGGGGGCGTGGCCGAGCCTGCGCCCGCCGGCGCCACGACCAGCAGGAACGCCTTGTCGTCCCGGAACCAGTCCTTGGCGGCCTTCTGCACGTCGTCGGCGGTGACGCTCTTCAGGTCGGTGACGGTGGTGCGGATGACGTCCAGCAGGCGCGGATCCTGCTGCGCGCCGGCCAGCAGCGACAGCCAGTATTCGTTGGTCTGTTGCAGCTTCTGGATGTCCTGGATGCGCGGGCCGCGGGCGCGGTCGAGCTCGGCGTCGCTCACCTTGGTTTCGGTCAGGTCGTCGGCGACGTTGGCGACCACGGCATAGAAATCGCCGACCTTGTCGGGCGGAATCTGCGCCAGCGCGTAGATGAAGCCGTAATCCGGCGACACGATGGAGGAGAGCGACGAGGCGCCGGGCGTGTAGGTAATGCCCTCGCGCGTGCGCAACTCGTCGAGCAGGCGCTGCGCGAAAATCTCCGACGCCACGCGCAGGGTGCGTTGCAGCTTCATGTCGCGGAAGAAGCCTTGCGTCGGCCAGGCGATGGCCGCGACCGCCTGGTTGGGCGCGCCGTGGTGGAGGAGCACGACGGGCGTTTTCGTGCCGGCGGGGAAATGCTCATCGCCCACCACCGGCGGCCCGGGATCGGCGCGCTGCGGCAGCGCGCCGAAGGTCGCGGCGACGGAGGCGATGGCCTGATCGACGGAGACGTCGCCGACCATGGTGACGTCCAGCGGGCCCGAGGCCAGCGCCGGCGCAAGCAGGGCCTTCTCGCCATCGACGGTGGCCGAGGTGATCTCCGGCAGGTTCGGCGCGCGCCAGCGCGCGTCGCGGTCGTGCAGATAGCCGTAGATCTCGCGCGACATGAGTGCGGAGGGCGAGGCCAGGGTTTCCGAATAGTTCGCCGCGGTGGCGATTCGAACCTGGTCGAAGGCCTCCGGCTGCCAGGCCGGATCGGTGACATAGGCGGCGAGGACCTGCATCTCGGCATCGAGATCGCTGGCCCGCGCCTGGCCGCTGAGGGTGAATTCGTCGTCGCCGACGGTGAGCGAGGCGCCCCAGGACTTGCCGGACATGCGCTTTTGCAGGTCGTCGATGCCGTAGCGCCGAAGGCCGCCCTGGATGAACGAGCCGCCCAGCGCCCAGGCGGGCGCCACATGGTCGCTCGGCAGGCCGAGACGGCCCTTGCCGACGCGCACGCTCATCAGCACCTGGCCGACGCGCAGTTGCGTCGGCTTGATGGTCAGCGTCACGCCGTTGCCGAAGCGGACGAAGGTGATGCCGAGATCGTCGGCGGTGCTTTTCGCGACAACCGTTCCCGGCTTGCCGAAATGATCGTAGGGCCAGGGCGGCAGCGCCGCGGCGCTGGCGGCGGCGAGCGGCGAGCCGTCGGCCTCGGCGAGCGCCGCCTTGACCGCATCCTCGCCGCCGGCGAGCGGCGCGGGCGCGCTGGTGAAAAGCAGGGGGCCGTCGCCGCCGAAGACGAATTTCAGCGCTTCGGAAACGCGTTCCGCCGTCAGGCCCTTGACCACCTCTTCATAAAGCTCGAGGTCGGTGGCGGGCGCGGTGAACACCGTCTTCTCATCGACCGACCGCAGCAGGCCGGCGATCACCTGCGCCGAGGGCGTGGTGGCGGCGGCGGCGGCATTGGTCTGGAAGAAGTTGCGCAACTGCGCCACGACCTGATCGACCTCGTCCTGGCGCACGCCGTTGCGCGCGGCGTCGCGCCAAGTCCGCTCCGCGGCGCGCATGCCGCCCTGCGCCTCGCCGGGGCGGTAGGAGACGACGAGCTCGGTCACGTCGGCGACGTTGTCGACGTGATCGTGGCTGGCGGACGCGGCGGTGAAGGGCGGATTGGCGCCATGCGCCAGTTGCGCCAGGCGCTGATTGAGCACGGCCAGCGAAATGAAGCGCAGCACGTCGCGCGCTTCGTTGGCCTTGTTGTCCGGCGAGGCGTCGTAGGGCCGAAGCCAGCTGAAGATCAGGTAGGGCTGCGCGCCGGGCTCGGCGAAAAGCTTCACGCGGTCCGGATGCTGCGCCGGCGCCTGGTAGATGGTGGGCGTGCGCGGCGCGGCCTTGGCTTTCCAATCGGCGAAGCGCGCCTTGAGCTTGGCTTCGATCTCGGCCGGGTCGACGTCGCCGACGATGATCAGCGTGGCGCGCTCGGGCCGGTACCAGGCCTCGTAGAAATCGCGGATCAGTCTGGGGGTCGCGTGCGCGATGACGTCTTCGAGGCCGATGGGCGTCATGGCGGCGCCGGCGCGCGCGCCATAGAGGAAAGCAAGATCCGACTTGCGCAAATGCGAGATCGGCACGTCGCCGAGATGCGCCTCGGCGAGCACGACGTTGCGCTCGGTATCGAGCGCGGCCTGGGTGATGTTGAGCTCGCCGGCGATCTCGCGCATCAGCATCAGCGCGGTATCGACCGAGGCCGCATCGTTCTTGGGCACGTCGAAGGAATAGACCGTCTGCGACGAGGCGGTGAAGGCGTTGGTGTCGGCGCCGAAAGTGAGGCCGAGGCTTTGCAGCTTGCGCACCGTGTCGCCGTCGGCGACATGGGCCGAGCCGCGGAAGGCCATGTGCTCGAGCATGTGGGCGATGCCCTGTTCGTCGTCGCGCTCCATCAAGGAGCCGGCATCGATGCGAAAGCGCAGCGAGACGCCGCCGGTGGGCGTGGTGTTCTTCTTGATCGCATAGCGCATGCCGTTCGGCAGGGTGCCGAAGCGCACCGAGGCGTCGGCCTGCAGGTCGCGGCCCGACTGCGGCCAGGGCATCGGCGCGGCGGATGCGGGAGAGGCCCCAAGCAGCAGGGCCGTAAGCGCCGCGAGCAGCCAGCGCGAGAGCAATGTCATGCCGTGTCCTTGAGCGAAGGGGCCGTGCCGGCCGCTAGTGCGGATTTACACTAGCGATTGTCAGAGACGGGGCCAGCGGGTCAAGGGCGGCAAGGTAAATAGCGCGTCAGGATGAGCGGCGCCGGTTCCGCAAGAGCAGCGAAATGCCCCAACACTCACCATGGCCGGGCTTGACCCGGCCACCCATTTATCCGTCACGCCCGGTAAGAGTCATTGGCGCGCAGACGCGCGCCGCTGGGTGGCCGGATCAAGCCCGGCCATGGTGAAGGGAGAGCATGATTACGTCCTACCCTCCCGGATAGGGCGTGCCGTCCTTGTGCACGAAGCGGCCGTCGGCGTTGGCGCTCATCATGTCGATGTCGGAGCAGACGGTCAGGTCGTCGGGGATGCGCGAACCGGCTTCGAGATAGACCGCCACCGCGTCCGATTTGTTGACCAGGTGATGGCCGTTGCCGGTGCCCTTCGGGAAGGCCGCGGCATCGCCGGCGCGCAGCAGCGTCTCGCCGCCGTCCTCGATCAGCGTCAGCTCGCCTTCGAGCACATAGACGAATTCGTCCTCGTGGCTGTGCCAGTGGCGCTGGCTCGACCACTTGCCCGGCGGCAGGCGCATGAGATTGACGCCGAAATCGGTGAGACCGCCGGCATTGCCCAGCCGCTGCCGGACGCGCCCGGCGCAGGGCGCGTCGAAGGGCGGCGGATAGCCTTGGCCAATACGTTGCGGCACGGCGGCGATGTCGATCTTGGGCATGGCGGTCTTCGCGGGCGATCAGCGGCCCAGATTATGCGCCGGCGTTTAGCGCGGCAACTCGCTCGCGCCCATCAGGAACGCGTCGACGGCGCGCGCGGCCTGGCGGCCTTCGCGGATGGCCCAGACGACGAGCGACTGGCCGCGGCGCATGTCGCCGCAGGAAAAAACCTTCGTCACACTGGTCTGATAATCCACCGTGTTGGCCTTGACGTTGCCGCGCGCATCGATCGCGGCGCCGGACTGCTCCACCAGGCCGCTGTGGCGTGGGCTGAGGAAACCCATCGCCAGCAGGATGAGGTCGGCCTTGAGCAGGAAGGCGCTGCCTTCGACTTCCTGCATGGCCATGCGGCCGGCGGCGTCCCGGACCCATTCGACGCGGACGCATTCCAGCGCCATGACCTTGCCCCCATCTTCGGCAGACAAGTCGCCGACGGCGCGTTTGGCCAGCACGGAGAAGTCGCGCTCGGCGCCTTCCTGGTGGCTGGACGAGGTGCGCAGTTTCAGCGGCCAGTCGGGCCAGGTCAGCGCCTTGTTTTCCTTCTCCGGCGGGCGCGGCATGATTTCGAGCTGCGTCACCGACGCGGCGCCGTGGCGGTTGGAGGTGCCGATGCAGTCCGAGCCGGTGTCGCCGCCGCCGACCACGACGACGTGCAGGCCCTTGGCGCTGATCGTGCCTTGCGGCGCGGCACGGCTTTCCGCATCGCCGGCCACACGCTTGTTCTGCTGGGTGAGGAAATCCATCGCGAAGTGGATGCCGTCCAGGGTGCGGCCCTCGACGTCGAGATCGCGCGGCAGTTCGGCGCCGCCCGACATCACCAACGCATCGTAGTCCTGCAACAACATGCTGACCGGCATGCCGGCGCCGACCTCGACGCCGGGCTGGAAGGTGACGCCTTCGGCCTCCATCTGGCGCATCCGCCGGTCGATGAGATGCTTTTCCATCTTGAAGTCGGGAATGCCGTAGCGCAGCAGGCCGCCGATGCGGTCGGACTTCTCGAACACGGTGACGCGGTGGCCGGCGCGCGCGAGTTGCTGCGCGCAGGCAAGGCCCGCCGGGCCCGAGCCGACCACGGCGACGTTCTTGCCGGTCTTGCGCAGCGGCGGCAGCGGCTGAATCCAGCCCTCTTCCCAGCCGCGATCGACGATCTGGCACTCGATGGTTTTGATCGTCACCGGATTGTCGTCGATGTTGAGCGTGCAGGAGGCTTCGCACGGCGCGGGGCAGACGCGCCCGGTGAACTCGGGAAAATTGTTGGTCGAGTGCAGCGTCTCGAGCGCGGCGCGTCCCTGGTCGCGCCAGACGAGATTGTTCCAGTCGGGGATCAGATTGTTGACCGGGCAGCCGGTGTGACAATAGGGAATGCCGCAATCCATGCAGCGCGAGGCCTGCTCCGCGACTTTCGCGCCCGGCAGCGGCCGGACGAATTCGCGGTAGTTGCGCAGGCGCTCGGCGGGCTTTTCGCTGCCGCGATCCTGGCGCTCGACGGTGAGAAAGCCGCTCGGGTTGGCCATGTCTATTCCGCCGCCACGGCGCGGGAGGATGCCTTTTCGCGCGCCAGGTCGGCGAGCGCCTTGGCATAGTCGACCGGCATCACCTTGAAGAAGCGCGTCAGCGCGAGGTCCCAGTCGGCCAGCAGTTCGGCGGCGCGGGCGCTGCCGGTGTATTGCAGATGGCGCTCGACCAGGATGCGCAGGCGCTCGGCATCGAAGCGTGCGGGATCGCCCATGCCGGCGTCGGCGACGCTGCGCGAGCGCAGGCGGGGTGCATCCTCATCATCTCCGCCGGAGGCCGGCGCGACGGGCTCGACCCGCACCATGGCGAGGTTGAAGCGTTCCTTGAAAGTCGCGGCGCTCATCTTGCCGTCGACATTGTAGACATAGGCGATGCCGCCCGACATGCCGGCGGCGAAGTTGCGCCCGATGCGCCCGAGCACGGCAACGACGCCGCCGGTCATGTATTCGCAGCCATGGTCACCGGTGCCTTCGACCACCGCGACGGCGCCCGAATTGCGCACCGCGAAGCGCTCGCCCGCGACGCCGTTGATGTAGGCCTCGCCCGCGATGGCGCCGTAGAGGCCGGTGTTGCCGATGATGATGTTCTCGGTCGCGAGGCGCGTGGTCTCGCGCGGCTGGCGCACCACGACGCGGCCGCCGGAGAGGCCCTTGCCGACATAGTCGTTGCTGTCGCCGGTGAGCTCCAGGCTGACGCCGCGCGACAGGAAGGCGCCGAAGCTCTGCCCCGCGGTGCCGGCGAAGCGCACGACGATGGTGTCTTCCGGCAGGCCGGCATGGCCGTGGCGGCGCGCCACCTGGCCCGACAGCATGGCGCCGACGGTGCGGTCGACATTGCGGATGCTGCGCTCCAGCCGGACGGGCTGGCCGCTCTCGATGGCAGGCCTTGCCGCTGCGATCAGGTCGTGGTCGAGCGCGCCCTGCAGGTTGTGATCCTGCGTCTCGCTGTTGCGGATGGCGACGCCGGGCTTGGGCGGCACCTGATAAAGCAGCCGCGTCAGGTCGAGGCCCTTGGCCTTCCAGTGTCCGACGGCGGCGACGGCGTCGAGCCGGTCGGCGCGGCCGGTCATTTCGGCCAGCGTGCGGAAGCCGAGCCGGGCCATGATCTCGCGCAGCTCTTCGGCGACGAAGAAGAAGTAGTTGATCACATGCTCGGGCTGGCCGGTGAAGCGCTGGCGCAGCACCGGGTCCTGCGTCGCGACGCCGACAGGACAGGTGTTGAGATGGCATTTGCGCATCATGATGCAGCCGGCGGCGATCAGCGGCGCGGTGGCGAAGCCGAACTCGTCGGCGCCGAGCAGCGCGCCGATTGCCACGTCGCGGCCGGTGCGGATGCCGCCGTCGACCTGCACCGCCATGCGGCCGCGCAGGCCGTTGAGCACCAGCGTCTGCTGCGTCTCCGAGAGGCCGATTTCCCAGGGGCTGCCGGCATGCGTCAGCGAAGTCAGCGGCGAGGCGCCGGTGCCGCCTTCGAAGCCGGAGATCGTCACGTGATCGGCGCGGCACTTGGCGACGCCCGCGGCGACCGTGCCGACGCCGACCTCAGACACCAGCTTGACCGAGATGCGCGCCTCGCCGTTGACGCTCTTCAGGTCGCGCACGAGCTGCGCCAGGTCCTCGATCGAATAGATGTCGTGGTGCGGCGGCGGCGAGATCAGGCCGACGCCCGGCGTCGCGTGGCGCACCGCGGCGATGGCCTTGTCGACCTTGTGGCCGGGCAGCTGGCCGCCCTCGCCGGGCTTGGCGCCCTGGGCCATCTTGATCTGGATGTCGTCGGCGTTGACGAGATATTCCGTCGTCACGCCGAAGCGGCCCGACGCGACCTGCTTGATCTTCGAACGCATCGAATCGCCGTTGGCGAGCGGCACGAAACGGTCGGCTTCCTCGCCGCCCTCGCCGGTGTTCGAGCGGCCGCCGATGCGGTTCATGGCGATGGCGAGCGTCGTGTGCGCCTCGCGGCTGATCGAGCCGAAGCTCATCGCGCCGGTGGAGAATTTCTTGACGATCTCCGCCGCCGGCTCGACCTCGGAAAGCGGGATCGGCTTATCGGCAAATTTGAACTGCAGCAGGCCGCGGATGGTCAGCAGCCGCTCGCTCTGCTCGTTGATGCTCGCCGCGAAGGCGCGGTAATCGTCCTGGCTGTTGCCGCGCACGGCGTGCTGCAGCTTGGACACCGATTCCGGCGTCCAGGCATGATCCTCGCCACGCAGGCGATAGGCATAGTCGCCGCCGGCATCGAGCATGGTGCGATAGATCGGGTTGTCGCCATAGGCATCACGGTGGCGACGGACGCATTCCGCCGCGATCCCCTTGATGCCGATGCCTTCGATGGCCGTGGCCGTGCCGGTGAAGTATTTGTCGACGAAAGCGGATGCGAGGCCGACGGCGTCGAAGATCTGCGCGCCGCAATAGGACTGGTAGGTCGAGATGCCCATCTTGGACATCACCTTCAGCAAGCCCTTGCCGATGGCCTTGATGTAGCTCTTCTGCACGTCATAGGGCGTCAGCGCGAAGCCGCGCTGGACGCGAATCTGCTCCAGCGTCTCGAAGGCGAGATAGGGATTGATCGCCTCGGCGCCATAACCGGCCAGGGCACAGAAGTGATGCACTTCGCGCGCTTCGCCGGTTTCCAGCACCAGGCCGGTCTGCATGCGCAGGCCGAGCTTGACCAGATGATGATGCACCGCCGCCGTCGCCAGCAGCGCCGGCACGGCGATGCGCTCCGCCGACACCGCGCGGTCCGACAGGATCAGGATGTTGGCGTCGAGCAGGACGTTGTTGACCGCTTCGTTGCAGATGCGTTCGACGGTGCGCTCCAGCCCGGCGTCGCCGTCGGCGGCGTCCCAGGTGATGTCGATGGTCGTGGTGCGGAAGGCGCCGTCGAGCAGCGTCTCGATGCTGCGCACCTTTTCGAGATCGGCGTTGGTCAGCACCGGCTGCGAGACCTCCAGCCGCTTGTGCGTGCCGGCTGCGCGGCCATAGAGGTTGGGGCGCGGCCCGACCAGCGACACCAGCGACATCACCAGTTCCTCGCGGATCGGATCGATCGGCGGATTGGTGACCTGCGCGAAGTTCTGCTTGAAGTAGTTGTAGAGCAGCTTGGGCTTCTTCGAGAGCACCGCCAGCGGCGTGTCGGTGCCCATCGAGCCGACCGGATCCTCGCCGGCCTGCGCCATCGGCTCCAGGAAGAACTGGATATCCTCCTGCGTGTAGCCGAAGGCCTGCTGGCGGTCGAGCAGCGCCGTCGCGTCGTTGGCGGGCGCCGGCTGTTCGTCGGGCAGGTCGAGCTCTTCGAGCTTGAACTGCGTCTTGCGCAGCCAATCTTCGTAAGGCTTGGCATCGGCGAGGGTGCGCTTGATCTCCTCATCCTCGATGATGCGGCCCTCTTCGAGGTCGATCAGCAGCATCTTGCCGGGCTGCAGGCGCCATTTGCGCACGATCTTTTCGTCCGGGATCGGCAGCACGCCGGCCTCCGACGCCATGATGACGAGATCGTCGTCGGTGACGATGAAGCGCGCCGGGCGCAAGCCGTTGCGGTCGAGCGTGGCGCCGATCTGGCGGCCGTCGGTGAAGGCGATGGAGGCCGGGCCGTCCCACGGCTCCATCAGCGCGGCGTGGTATTCGTAGAAGGCGCGGCGGCGCGGGTCCATCTGCTTGTTGCCGGCCCAGGCCTCCGGGATCAGCATCATCATGGCGTGGGCGATCGGATAGCCGCCGGCGATCAGCAGCTCGAGCGCGTTGTCGAGGCTGGCGGTATCGGACTGGCCGTGCGGGATCAGCGGCCACATCTTGTCGAGATCGGCGCCGAGCAGGTCGGACTCCATCGTGCGGCGGCGGGCGTTCATCCAGTTGACGTTGCCGCGATGGGTGTTGATCTCGCCATTGTGCGCGATGAAGCGGTAGGGATGCGCCAGCTTCCAGGACGGGAAGGTGTTGGTCGAAAAGCGCTGATGCACCAGCGCCAGCGCCGACTTCGTCAGCGGATTCTTGAGGTCGAGATAGAAGCGGCCGACATCGGGCGCCAGCAGCAGGCCCTTGTAGACCACGGTGCGGGTCGAGAAGGACGGCATGTAGAACTGCGCGATGCTGGGCAGCTTGTGCTTGGCGGCGAGCGCCTTCAGCGGGTTCTGCGTCTGCTTGCGGATGGTGAGGAGCTTGCGCTCGAACGTGTCCTGGTCCTTGACCTCGGGCCCGTGCGCGATGATCGCCTGGCGGATCAGCGGCATCTGCTCCAGCACGGTCTTGCCGAGGCCGGACGGATCGGTCGGCACGTCGCGCCAGCCGATCAGGCGTTGGCCTTCGTTCCGGACGAAGCGCTCGAACTGCTTGACGACGATGTCGCGCGCCCCGGTCTCCGCCGGCAGGAAGCACATCGCCACGGCGTAGTGACCGGGCGCCGGCAGGTCGACGCCCGCGCCTTTGGCCCAGTCGCGCAGCAGGGCGTCGGGGATCTGGATCAGGCAGCCGGCGCCGTCGCCGACCAGGGGGTCCGCGCCAATACCCCCACGATGATCGAGGTTTATGAGGAGCTGCAGCCCCTGGGCGATGATGGCGTGCGATTTTTCGCCCTTGATATTGGCCACAAAGCCGACGCCGCACGAGTCATGCTCGTTGCGGGGGTCATAGAGACCCTGTTTCGCCGGTTGTCCAAACATCTCGCTTCACACCCAAACCCGGACTATTGAGCAATCAATGTGCTCATTCGGGGCCTAAGTAGACCATATATTGCGGAATCGCCAAGAGCGAAATGCCGCGCTGCAACACATATCTGTTAGTTGGTGGGCGCGGAGCTAAGCAATTTGGGCGTCCGCCAAGGCATGCCGGGCGAGGCGGACCGTGACCCTGGTGCCCTGCCCGACCGCGCTTTCGATGTGCAGCGAGCCGCCATGCAGCTCGACCAGGCTCTTGGCCAGCGGCAGGCCGAGGCCGGTGCCTTCGTATTTGCGCTCCAGCCGGTTGTCGACCTGGCCGAAGGCGGTCAGCGCCACCTGGACGTCCTGCGGCGACATGCCGATGCCGGTGTCGGCGACGATGGCGCAGACCGTGTGGCCGTCGCTGGCCGCCGAGATTTCGATCCGCCCGCCCGCCTCGGTGAACTTGGCCGCGTTCGACAGCAGGTTGAGGAAGATCTGGCGCAGCTTGGGCGCTTCGCCGAAAACCGGCAGTTCGCGGTCGAGGCCGCCGACGCGCAATTCGAGCCGCGCCTCGGCGCATTGCTCGCCGACGATGCGCACGCAATCGCGCAGCACGTCGCCGAGGTCGATGGCCTGCGGCTTCAGCTCCATCTTGCCGGCTTCGCTCTTGGAGAGGTCGAGCACCGAGTTGATGACATCGAGCAGGTGGCGGCCCGAGCGCATGATGTCGCCGGAATATTCGACATAGCGCGGATTGCCCAGAGCGCCGAAAATCTGCCCCGAGAGGATTTCGGAGAAGCCGATGATGGCGTTGAGCGGCGTGCGCAGCTCGTGGCTCATATTGGCGAGGAAGCGGGACTTGGATTCGCTGGCGGCTTCGGCGTCGTGCTTGGCCTGCTTGAAGCTTTCTTCGCGCCGCTTGATCTCGGTGAAATCGCTGACGAAGACGATCCTGCCGCCCTCGCTGGTCGGGCTGATCGAGAGGCGCAGCCAGCGCCCGTCGCCGAGGCGGTGCTCGCCGTTTTCCTCCGACGGCCCCTGCAGGAATTCGTCCTGGCCGGCGAATTGGGCATGGATCAGCGCGTTGACATGGCGATAGTGCGCGCCGGGAACGAGCTGTTCGGCCACCTCCGGGAAAAAACTGCGCAGGCGGCTGTTGAGCACGACGACGACGCCTTCGGCGTTCACCAGCATGACGCCTTCATTGGACGTTTCCAGCGCGTCCGTCAGGCGCACCTCGGCGGAGGCGGCGCGCCGAATCTCGCGCTCCATCATGCCGCGGATATTGTCCTGCATCGCCGTCATCGAGCGCAGCAGCGTGCCGGTTTCATCTTGCCCGCCGGCCGGAATGGGCGTCTCGAACTCGCCGCCGGCGATGCGGTCGGCGACGGAGGCGGCTTGCGCCAGCGGCCGGGCGATGCGGCGGGTCAGGAGGACGGTGATGAGGAAAGCCATCAGGATGGAAGCGCCCAAGCCGCCGACCAGCAGATAGCGGAAGCGGGAAATCGCCTCGACCGCCTTGCGGCGGCCGACGAAACTGTAGTCGGTGTTGAATTCGATCAGGAGATCGAAAGCATCGTCGACCTGGCGTGCCAGCCCATCCATCTGCGCGTCATCGCCGGCATGGCGCGCCCGGTTCCAGCGCGCCACCAGCGACTTGATGGCTTCGATCTCGCGATGCTCGTCGGCTTCGGGCGAGCGCTCTTCGGCGACCTGCAGGTCGGCGACGAACGTGGCCGCCAGATCGTCGATCTCGGCGTCGACCTTGGCACGGTCGCCGGGCACGGTCAGGGCGCGCAACAGCATATGGCGCTCGATCTGGGCGAAATCGAAATGGGCGGCGCGGGCATAGTTCACCGCCATCAGCGGGCCGTCGAAGGTGTCGACCACCATCTTGCCGGCCGCCGACAGGACGCTGTAGCCGTAATAGCCCTGCACCGCGATGATGAGGCTCATCGCGGCGAAGGCGCCGGACAGCAGCGCGCCGATGGATTTGCGGAATATCGACATGCGACGCGGCGGCCCGCTCATGGTTTCCCGCCTATATTTTCGCATTGCGGGAGTTGCCGGAGGCTTAACCAAAACGGCCGTTAAGGTCTATTTCACGTGAACGGTCAGGCTCATTTTCGGGTGGATGTGGCAATGCACCTCGAAGGTGCCGGCGGCGGGGAATTTGAGCGGCACGTCCTGGCCGGGCGGCTGTTCGTCGGAATCGAAGGTCAGCGCGTCGGATTTAACGTAGATCTGGTGGATGAACTCGTCGCGGTTGCTGAACACCAGCGTCTCGCCATGGCCGATCGTCACTTCGAGCGGATGAAAGGCGCGGCCGGCCTGGACGATGGTGTGGCCGTCATCCGCCAGCGCGGCGCCGGCAAGGGCCAACACGGGGACCGCCAGGTGAAGGGTTCGACTCGCGCGCATGCTGCAGACATATCATGCCACGCCGGACCGGCCGTCTGGAACATGAAAGCGCCTGCCTTCCTTTCGCCGGCGAGCCGAATGCGGCCGGGATAGCGACCCTAAAAGCCTCGTTCATCGCGGAAAAATCCGGGGGTGGACAGGGTAAAGGCGATGGCCTATATCCCCGCACCCTTCGTTTCGGCGGAGGCATGACGCGGGGTGGAGCAGCCCGGTAGCTCGTCAGGCTCATAACCTGAAGGTCACAAGTTCAAATCTTGTCCCCGCAACCAATGAGCCCACGATCTTAGGCCCGGCCCTTCGCCGGGCCTAAGTCGTATTGGGGCGAACATCGTCCCGGCGAGGGCAAAAACCCGCCATCCCCCGCTCGCGCACCTGCGGGAACTTCCCGGAACCCGCGGGGGGCATCCGCGCCCCAAGTTCGGCGATTCCAAGCCGCAGGGCGTCCCTGATCGCAATCTTAACTTGCGTCGGCGCAGCGACAACGCATCAATGCCGTCAGGGGGCGTAAGCATGCGTATGACGGAAGGCGGACTCGCGTCCGGATTGTTGGTCGAGGAGGCCCGGCTGCCGGCCGGGCAGGAGCCGCCGCCCAATGTGCGCGCCATCATGCGCGTCGGCGCGGATTTCTTCCTGCGCAGCATCGACAGCATGGCGCGGGTGATGAACGACGACCTCATCCTGTCGCTGGTCTACAGCGCCATGTGGACCGCCAACGTCAAGCACATCACCAACTCCGCCGCGAATATCGAATATGGGGCGCTCGAGCATCTTCCGCCCGACGCGATGCGCGCGCCGGTCAGCGCCATGGCGCTCGCCAATTCGCTGCGCATGCCCTACGAGACGGTGCGCCGCTACGTTCACGCCCTGCTCAAGGCGGGCATGTGCGTCCGTATCGGGCACAAGGGCTATATCGTTCCGAACGACGTGCTCGCGCGCCCGTCGCAGCACAAAGCCATATTGGAGGGCTTGCCGAGCCTGCAGCGTTTCCTGGGCGACTTGAAGCGCGCGGAATTCAACTTCGAGCCCTATCGCCGCGTGCTGCCCAACACGGTGCCGATACCGCCGGACGGCGCGACGCCGGCGAACATCCGCTCCCTGCTGCGGGCCGGCACCGAACTCATCCTGCGCGGCATCGATATGCTGGGCCGCCTGCGCGGCGACGATTTCCTGGCCGGCCTGCTCTTCACCGCGATCTGGACCGCCAACGTCCAGCACATCACCGCTTCGCCGGAAAACCTGAAATTCGGCGGCCTGCACGAACTGCCGCCGGACGAACTGCGCCGGCCGGTCACGGTGCACGCGCTGGCGGCATCCTTGCGCATCCCCTATGAGACGCTGCGCCGCACCGCGAACCGGTTGGTGCAGGACGGCGTCGCGGTGCGGATCGGCAACAAGGGCCTGATCGTCCCGCGCCACCAACTCGTGGACCTGGACAGCTACGACACGGTGCGCCGCAGCTATGCCAACATCGTGCGCGCCGTCGCCGACCTGCACCGCGCGGGATTCGATTTCCGCGACTACTGAATGCGGCTGCGCTCAGTGCTCCAGCGGCGTGATCTTCATGGCGTAGGGAATATAGAGCGCCAGGTCGAGCGGGCCTTTCTGGTACCAGCTCACCTGGTGCTCCAGCCCCTCCATGGAGATGCCGTAGCCCGCGCCGAACAGCGCCGAGGCGCGCTTGGCGTCGTCGACGACCTTGGCGAGGATGGGTTCGCGGTATTGTTCGGGCGCGATCAGGGTCAGGTCCCAGTCGCCCTGGCGGTAGACCTCGGTGCGGCCGACCTTCGCGGTCTTCAGGATGAAGGCGGTGGCCCGCGCCACGATGGCGTTGAGCGTGTCGGTGGCCGAGACCGTCGACTTGACGACGATCACCGCCCGGCTGGTGTCGGGCCGCGAATCCGACCCGATGATGTCGTCGAAATCGGCCTCGGTGAGCTTGTCGACGGTCTTGTCGCCGACGCCGAGCGAAATCGTCGAGGTTGCGGCGGCGGCATGCAGCATGCCGCGCAGCGTCGCCTTGAGCTCTTCGCGGCGCTGGGCCGGATCGCGCGTGTCGCAGGTGACCACGACGCTGGTGATGACGTGATCGGCGCGCTTGACGATGAAAATGCCCACCGCTTCCTCCGGCACGCGCGATCCCGTGACGACGACGGTTTCGACCTGGGCCTGCGCAAAGGATGTGCCGGCGATGCAAAGCGCCGCGGCGAAGACAAGGGAATGTGCAAATCTGATCATGACCCACTCCAATCTGAACACATGTCCGAAATCTATCACGCACCACCAGTGCGCCCTTGCGAATTCCATGACCAAACGTCAATGACTATCGGTCACATGACTTTTCATCAGATGACTATCGGTCAACGGAGGCATGTGGTTCGCGCATGACCGACCCGGCCTTCGCGTCCCTGAGAAAGGCCCGGCATCGCGCCTAGGATCGCCGTGCCTCGCAACGGAGTCCGCATGACCGCCGCACCCATCATCCGCTTCGTCAAAGCCGACGACTATGACAATTGGTTGCCGCTCTGGGATGGCTACAACCGCTTCTACGGGCGCTTCGATGCGACGGCGCTGCCCCAGGCGCTGACTCGCACGACATGGCAGCGCTTTTTCGACGCCGCGGAGCCAATGCATGCGCTAGTCGCCGAGCGCGACGGGGCGCTGATCGGGCTGGTGCATTACCTTTTCCATCGCAGCACGACGCTGATGAATCCCATCTGCTACCTGCAGGACCTGTTCACCGATCAAAGCTGCCGCGGCGGCGGTATCGGCCGCGCGCTGATCGAAGCGGTATACGAACGGGCGCGGGCGGCGGGCTCCGAGCGCGTCTATTGGCAAACCCATGAGACCAACGCCGCCGCCATGGTCCTGTACAACCAGGTCGCGGACCGCTCGGGATTCCTTGTCTACCGCAAGCAGCTGTAGGCGTGCCATACAATACCGAATAGCGACCAGACGAACTTCGCCAATTCCCGTTTAGGCGACCGCCAGCCATTGTCTGCTTCGACAGACGGAGGCACGGACCATGGCGGACAGGGCGGCATTTTCAGGCGCGGTCGACGGTGGCGTGCGCGGCGTGTTGCGGCTGGAGGGCCTGCTGCTGCTGGGCGGCGCGGCGGCGCTGTTCTGGCGCGGCGGCGGCGACTGGCGCTTGTTTGCGGCCCTGTTCCTCGTGCCGGATATCAGTTTCGCGGGGTATCTCGCCGGCCCGCGCGTCGGCGCCGCCGCGTATAACGCGATGCATTCCACCATCGGGCCGCTGGTGCTGGCAGCCGCGGGCGTTGCCCTCAACCTGCGCCTCGCCGTCGTCATCGCGCTGATCTGGCTGGCGCATGTCGGGTTCGACCGCGCCCTCGGCTACGGCCTGAAACACGCCAGCGGCTTCGGCTTCACCCATCTTGGCCGCATCGGCCGCAAACCCAAGGAGACCTGACATGTTCGTCGGACATTATGGACCGGCCTTCGCCGGCAAGGCGTCGGAAAAGCGCGTGCCGCTCTGGCTCCTGTTCCTCGCGGTGCAATGGCTGGACGTCGTGTGGTCGGCGCTGGTCATGCTGAACGTCGAGAAGCTGCGCATCGTGCAGGGCCTGACCGAGGGCAGCGCGCTCGACTTGTACTACATGCCGTACACGCACGGCCTGCTTGGCGCCGCGGCGCTGTCGGCGGCGTTGGGCGCGGTGACGGCGCTGTTTTACAGCGAGCGGCGCACCGCGATCGCCGCCGTCGTGGCCGGCGCGGTGTTCTCGCATTGGATGCTCGACCTCGTCGTCCATGTGCGGGACCTGCCGCTCTTCGGGGATGCCTTCAAGGTCGGGTTCGGGCTGTGGCGGCACCTGTGGCTCAGCCTGCCGCTGGAACTCGCCATCCTGGCAGCCGGCGCGGCCCTCTATGCCCGCACAATCCCGAGCCGCACGCGGCTGGGCACTATTTCGCTGTGGACATTCGTGGCCGCGCTGGCGGCAGCCCAAGTCTATGGCTCCTTCGGCCCGGCGCCGCAATCGCCCCTTGCAGCGGCCCACACGGCGCTTGCCGCTTACATTGTTCTGGCGGGACTGGCGGGCCTGGTGGATTGGGCGCGGCAGGCGGTGGGAACTGTACGGTCGCCGGCAGAGGCGCCCCTTCGCCTCAATCCTGCCGGTTAACGGCGTCAAGGAATTGCGATTGACGGGCCGGGGCGCATCGCTATAACCCCGGCCCTCTGTCCCGCGTTCCAGTGTCGAAGGGAGTGCGCATGGGTACCCAACTACCCGCCGGCTACAAGCCGTCGGAGAGCGAGCCGTTTATGAATGAGCGGCAACGGGAATATTTCCGCCGCAAGCTGAATGGCTGGAAAGACGAGATCCTCCGCGAGAGCCGCGAGACGATCCAGAACCTGCAAGCCGAGACTGTGCCGCATGCCGACCTGGCCGACCGCGCCTCGACCGAGGCCGAGCGCCAGCTGGAGCTGCGCACCCGCGACCGTCAACGCAAGCTGATCGCCAAGATCGACGCGGCGCTGCGCCGGCTCGAGGATGGGTCGTACGGCTTCTGCGAGGAGACCGGCGAGCCGATCTCCCTGAAGCGCCTCGACGCCCGCCCGATCGCGACGCTGTCGCTGGAAGCGCAGGAGCGGCACGAGCGGCGCGAGAAGGTTTATCGGGACGATTAGTCCGGTCTGAAATTGGAAAACGGCCGGACCTCAAAAAGGTCCGGCCGTTTTGCCTCAGCCCCTCCGCCCCACCAAGAGCGGAATTCTGCAATTCAAAACGGCATCAAAATATCGAACAGCTGCGAGCCGTAGCGCGGCTGCTGCATGTCGCTGACCGTGCCGCGGCCGCCGTAAGAGATGCGCGCCTCGGCGATCTGGCTGAGATCCACCGTGTTGGCGCTGGTGATGTCCTCGCTGCGCACGATGCCGGAGACCTGCAGGTCGCGCAGTTCGTTGTTCACGCGCACCTGCTGATGGCCGCCGATCACCATGTTGCCGTTGGGCAGAACCTGGGTGACCAGCGCGGCCAGAGTCAGGTTGATCGATTCCGAGCGATCCACCGAACCGGCGCCGACATTGGAGGTGGCCGAACCCATGTTGACCAGGCTTGCCGGATCGGCGCCGGTGGAGGCCGCGAGCGGCACTTCGAGGCCGAAGAAATTTGTCAGGTTGGCGTTGTCGGCATTGGTCCGCGAGCGGGTCGTGGTGTTGCTGAACTTCGCGGCGTCGGCGACGGAAATGGCGACCGTGATGATGTCGCCCGGGCGGCTGGCGCGCGGATCGTGGAAGAAGCTGCGCGAGCCCGAAGCCCATAGCGAGTTGACGGCACGATAGGGCTCGGGCGGCGCCGGCACGGGCAGCGGCGCCGCGTTCACCGGCGAGGCCGGGTCGGCGATGGCGGCCAGCGCCGGCGGATCGCCGATCTCCTTGATGCGGTCGACGGCGGTGCAGCCGGCGAGCGCGCCGAGACCGACGGCGAGACAGACGACTTTCGAAACATGCCGGGACATGGGCGTATCCTTTAGCGCGCGAGAGCGACGGTGGTGGGAGCGGAAATGTTGAGCGCCGAGCTGGCGGCGCGCACCGCGCCGGGGCCGGTGACGACAGCGCTGATCTGGCGGAACGAAGCCGGGTTCTGCACCGTGATGGTGTCGCCGACGCCGCCTTCGCCCATGGCGCGGCCGCTGGCGGTGAGCATGACGCCCGGCGCCTGGAAGGTCATGGTGACGATCGAACCCTTGGCGATCACGACCGGGTGGCGGACGTCGTCGGCGCGCACGATCTCGCCGGCCCGCAGCATGCGGCGGGCTTCCATGCCCTTGAGGGCGTCCATCGCGGTGACGATGCCGGAGAACACGGTGTTCGACGGGATCGTGCCGTAGACGAGGTCGGACTCGCTCATGGTTTCGCCGCGCGCGATGTCGCGGTTGGGCACCACGACCCGCATGCCGGAATCGGCGAAGGCGGGATAGGCCATCAAAAGCGCGGTGACGAACAGGAAGAGACGGAGAAACATCGTTATGCACCTCCCAGGCGTGCGGTTTCCTGCAGCATCTCGTCCGCCGCAGTCACCACTTTGGAATTCATTTCATAGGCGCGCTGCGCCGTGATCAGCGAGGTGATCTCCTCCACCGAATTGACGTTTGAGGTTTCGAGGAAGCCCTGCTGCAAGGTGCCGTAGCCGGCCGAGCCCGGCACGCCCGATTGCGGCGAGCCCGAGGACGGGGTTTCGAGAAAGAGGTTGTTGCCGACGGCTTTCAGCCCCGCCTCGTTGGCGAAGCGCGTCAGTTCTAGCGTACCGACGACCTGCGGCGCGGTCTGGCCGGGCACGGTGACGGAGACCTGCCCCTGCGCGTTGACGGCAACGGCCAGCGCATTGGTCGGAATGGCGATGCCCGGCGCCACCGTATAGCCCTGATCGGTGACCAACTCGCCCTGTGGCGACAGGCCGAAATCGCCCGAGCGGGTGAAGGCGTCGGTGCCGTCCGGCTGCTGGATGCGGAAGAAGCCGGGGCCCTGGATCGCCACGTCGTAAGGGTTGGAGGTGTTCTTGAGGTCGCCCTGGCTCATCACCCGGTAGACCGAGGCGGTGCGCACGCCGGCGCCGATCTGCACGCCGCTGGGCAGCACGGTGCCCGAATCGGACGAGTTGGCGCCCGGCATCGAAACGTTCTGGTAGAGCAGGTCCTGGAACTCGGCGCGCTGCTGCTTGAAGCCGGTCGTGTTCATGTTCGCCAGGTTGTTGGCGATGACTTCGACATTGGTCTGTTGGGCGAGCATTCCGGTCGCCGCGATCGAGAGAGCGCGCATGTCCTAAGTCTCCTAGCTTTGCAGGCTGCCAAGCTTGTCGATCGCCTGGCGCATGAGATCTTCCTGGGTCTGGGTCATCGTGGCCGTCGCCTGATAGGCGCGCATCACCTCGATCATGTGGCTGATCTCGATCACCGGCTCGACGTTCGAGGTTTCCAGCATGCCCGATTGCAGCGTGAAGCTGTCGGCGCTGACCGGAGACTGGCCGCCGGCGGCATAAAGGCTGGCGCCTTCCTTGGTCAGGGCGCGGGGATTGGCGAAATCGACGACCCGGATGCGGCCGATCTGGCCGTTCTTGCCGCTGACCGTGCCGTCCTGCGCGATATGGACCTCGCCGTCGTCGGGCGTGATGGTGATGGCGCCGCCATCGCCCTGCACGGCGTCGCCGTTGCTGGTGACGAGCTGGCCTGAGGCATCGAGGCCGAAATGGCCGTTGCGGGTGTAGCGCTCGCCGGCCGCCGTCTGCACCGCGAAATAGCCCTTGCCGTGGATGGCCATGTCGAACGGCGCGTTGGTGGTGTTGAGATGGCCTTCGGAGAGATCGCGCACCACGCCGGCATCCTGCACGAAGCTGAGCGACTGCATGCCGGTCTGGCCTTCGGCGGGGCGCACCTGGGCGATGTATTCGTTGAAAGTCGGCTCTTCGCGCTGATAAGCGGGCGTGGAGACGTTGGCGAGATTGTTCGCGATCACGTCCATCGAGCGATAGGACGCGATCTGATGCGACAGGCTGATAAGAAGCGAATTTTCCATCGACGTGGGGCCTTACGGATCCGTTCTGGTCCGCACCGACTGCTGCAGCCGGCGTGCCAGAACAAAAGTCAGGGGTTCGCTGGGTTTTCGCCGCGGCGCACCGCGCGCGTGACGCGCCCTGCCCGGCAAGAAATTCCACATTGACGGTTTTGGACGGCCGATTTGAACCAGTCCTTAACCACGTCCGCCTAATTTCGCCTTCGAGTTTCTCGCGAAGGGCATCCACGCGTGGCGAAGAAAGACAAGCAGGCGGCGCCGGAAGGCGACGACGAGAAGAAGGACGGCGAAGACGCCGGCGCGGAAGCGCCCAAGCAAGGTTTCGTTAAGAAACTGCTCGGCAACAAACTCATCCTGTTCGGCGGCGCGGGCGTCATCCTGCTGCTGGCGCTGGGCGGCGGCGCGTATTTCTTTTTCTTCGCGGGCTCGGCGAAACCCACCGAACTTGCCGCCGGCGCGCCCGAGCCGCTGCCGGTGACGCCGCCGAACATCACCTTCTATGACGTGCCCGACATCCTGGTGAACATCCAGGGCGCCGATTCGGCGCCGGCCTATCTCAAACTGTCGGTCTCGCTGGAGCTCGACGGGCCCGAGGAAGCCGCCGGCATGAAGGCGCTGATGCCGCGCATTGTCGACGAATTCCAGGGCTATCTGCGCGAATTGCGCATGGACGACCTCAAGGGTTCGGCCGGCGTCGTGCGCCTGAAGGAAGAATTGCTTCGCCGCATCAACGCGTCCGCCGCGCCCTATCGCGTGCGCGACGTCCTCCTCAAACAAATGCTCGTGCAGTAACGGAGCCCTCATGGCCGACGAAACCACCGAAGCGACCGAGAGCCTGGACGCCGCCGAAGGCGCGTCGGCCGAGACCATTCCCGTCGCCGGCAATGGCGGCACCGCCGAACGCATCCTGAACCAGGAGGAGATCGACTCCCTCCTCGGCTTCGACGTCAACAACGACCAGATGCAGGACAAGTCCGGCGTCCGCGCCATCATCAATTCGGCGCTGGTGTCCTATGAGCGCCTGCCGATGCTGGAGATCGTCTTCGACCGCCTGGTGCGGCTGATGACGACGAGCTTGCGCAATTTCACCTCCGACAACGTCGAAGTCAGCCTCGACAGCATCACCTCCATCCGCTTCGGCGATTATCTGAACTCGATTCCGCTGCCCGCGATCCTGGCGGTGTTCCGCGCCGAGGAGCTGGACAATTACGGCCTCTTCACCGTCGATTCCAACCTGATCTATTCGATCGTCGACGTGCTCTTGGGCGGCCGCCGCGGTTCCTCCGCCATGCGCATCGAGGGCCGACCCTACACCACCATCGAGCGCACGCTGGTCCAGCGCATGATCGAGGTCATCCTGCAGGACATGTGCGCCGCCTTCGAGCCCCTGGCGCCGGTCAATTTCACGCTCGACCGCCTGGAGACCAATCCGCGCTTCGCCGCCATCGCGCGCCCGGCCAATGCCGCCATCCTGGTCAAGCTGCGCATCGACATGGAAGACCGCGGCGGCCGCACCGAACTCTTGCTGCCCTACGCCACGCTGGAGCCGATCCGCAAGCTGCTGCTGCAGCAATTCATGGGCGAGAAATTCGGCCGCGATTCGATCTGGGAGAGCCACCTTGCGACCGAGCTGTGGTCGACCAAGGTCGACATCGACGCGATCCTGGACGAGCAGACCATGCCGCTCAACAAGATGATGAACCTGCAGGTCGGCCAGACCATCATGCTGAACGCCTCGCCGGATTCCAAGATCGAGATGCGTTGCCGCGGCGTGCCGCTGCTGCGCGGCCGCATGGGCCGCGTCGGCGCTTCGGTCGCCGTGCGCATCGACGAAGCCGTCGAGCGCACCGACGCCTCAAGGGGATTGTAAAATGCATATGCTGAATCTCGGCCTGATCGTCGAACTCGCGCTCACCGGCCTTCTCGCCGTCACGCTGGTCTATTGCATCGTGCTGGAGCGCCGCCTCGCGGCGGTGCGGCGCGGGCAGGACGGGCTCAAATCCACCATCGGCGAGCTCAACGGCGCCATCACCCATGCCGGCGCCGCGATGCGCGCCTTGAAGGCGACCGCCGGCGGCGCCGCCGAGACGCTGGACGAGCGCCTGGCGCGCGCCCGCGCCGTCATCGACGAATTGTCGCTGCTGACCGCATCGGGCGATCGCATCGCCGAGCGCTTCGACCGGGCCAGCGACGTCAGCGCCGCCTCGCGCACCATGTCGTCCAACGTCGCGGCCGGGGTCAATCTTCCGTCCGGCAGCATCATGAAGCGTCTCGACGCGCTGAGGGCGGTGCGGTGAAATCGCTCACGAAATATCTGCGCCTGCTGCCGGCGGTGGTCATCGTCGGCACCGGCCTGCTTGCCATCAAGGGCGTCGACCTCGCCCGCGCCGCGACGGCGCCGACGCAAAACTCGGACGAGCCGGACAATTCCGGCCTCGCCCCCACCGACAATGGCGGCGCGCCGGCGGTGCGGGACTTCGCCGCCGAAAACGGCAGCAGCGGCAGCGCCGCCGAGGTCGACGTGCTCTCCAGCCTGACCCGCCGCCGCGCCGAACTCGACGCACGCGAGCGCGCGCTCAACATGCGCGAGAACCTGCTGTCCGCCGGCGAAGGCCGCGTCGACCAGAAGATCGGCGCGCTGAAGAATTTGCAGACCCAGATCCAGGCGCTGCTGGTGCAGCGCGACGCCAAGCAGGACGACCAGATCAAGTCGCTGGTGAAGACCTATTCGGCGATGAAGCCGAAGGACGCCGCGCGCATCTTCAATGCGCTGAGCGACGACGTGCTGATCCCGGTAGCGAAAGACATGAAGTCCGACGTGCTGGCGCCGGTGCTGGCCGCGATGAATCCCGACGCGGCGCAGAAGCTGACCGTCAAGCTGGCGACCTTGCTGAAATTGCCGGAGCCCACGCCCGCCATCTGTCCGACGCCGGCCGGCGCAACGCCCGGCACGCAGGCCGATCTCACCGCACCGGGCACCGGCACGATGGCGACCATCACGCCGCCGCTGCAGACCGCTGCCCTGTCGCCGCCCGGCAGCTCGCCGGTGGTGACGCCGCTGCCCCTGCCGCCGGCG
>OLLF01000050.1_pt1 | contig 26288 bp, 28 predicted proteins | sample 1604471 | NCBI WGS metagenome assembly OLLF01 (sample SAMEA104055714, study PRJEB20765) | soil metagenome | isolation source: soil
GTCGAGTTGCGGCATGCGCGCCGCCGGCGTGCCACCGCGCTCGCTGAACGGGAAGACGTGCAGGACGGAGAGCCCCGCCTGGTCGACCAGATCGACGGTCTGTTGAAACATCGCCTCGCTTTCGGTCGGGAAACCCGCGATCAGATCGGCGCCGAAGGCCGCGTTGAGGCGCAGGCGGCGGACGCTGTCGCAGAAATCGATGGTGTCGCGGCGCGAGTGCCGGCGCTTCATGCGCTTCAGGATCATGTCGTCGCCCGACTGCACCGAGAGGTGGAAATGCGGCATCAGCCGCTCTTCCTCGGCGATGGCGGCCATCAGCTCGGCATCGGCCTCGATGGAGTCGATGGAGGAGAGGCGCAGGCGCTTCACCGCCGGCACCAGCTTCAGGATCTTGCGCACCAGCCCACCCAAAGTGGGGGCGCCCGGCAGATCGGCGCCATAGGCGGTGAGGTCCACGCCGGTCAGGACCAGTTCGCAGAAGCCCGCGTCGCTCAGCCGGCGCGCTTCGCCGATCACGGCGCCGACGGGCACGCTGCGCGCATTGCCGCGCGCGAAGGGGATGGTGCAGAAGGTGCAGCGGTGGTCGCAGCCGGTCTGGACCTGCAGGAAGGCGCGGGTGTGGCCCTCGAAACTGTCGACCATCTGGCCGGCGGTCTCGCGCACGGACATGATGTCGTTGACGCGGATGCGCTCGGCGGCGGCGACTCCGAAATCGGCGTAGGAGTCGGCCTCGAGCTTTTCGGTGTTGCCGAGGACGCGGTCGACTTCGGCCATGGCAGCATAGGTCCCGGGCTCGATCTGCGCCGCGCAGCCGGTGACGATGATCTTCGCGTCCGGCTGCTCACGCCGCAAGCGGCGGATGGTCTGGCGCGACTGGCGTACGGCCTCGGCCGTCACCGCACAGGTGTTGACGATCACGGCGCCCGCGAGGCCGGCCTCCGTGGCGCGGGCGCGGATCGCCTCGGACTCATAGGCGTTGAGGCGGCAGCCGAAGGTGACGATCTGGTTGCTCACCGCGCCAGCGCCTTCAGATCGGCTTCGCCCCTGAAGGCGAGGGTGGCGGGACCGGTCATCAGGATATGCTCGTCGCCTTCGCGCAACTCCAGGTGCAGCGAGCCGCCGTCGAGCACGATCTCGACCTTGCGTCCGGTCAGGCCGCGCCGGAACGCGGCTGCCGCGACGGCGCAGGCGCCGCTGCCGCAGGCGAGCGTGATGCCGACGCCGCGCTCCCACACCCGCATGCGCAGCTTGCCCTCGCCGTGGACGCTGACGAATTCGACATTGGTGCGTTCGGGGAACATCGGATGGGTCTCGATGCGGGGGCCGAGTTCGGCCACCGGCGCGGCCTCGGCATCGTCGACGAACAGCACGACATGCGGATTGCCGACCGAGACGGCGCTGGCCAGATGGTTGGCGCCGTCGACGTTGAGGTGAAACTGGTTGGTGTCGGTGGGCTGCGCCAGCGGCACCTCGTCCCACAGCGTGCGCGCCGAGCCCCAGTCGACGGTGATGTTCCCGCCGCCGGCGTCGCTGCACAGCAGCGAGCCGCCCAGCGTGTCGATGCGGACGTTCTTCATGCCGCCCTCTGCCATCAGGAGGCTGGCGACGCAGCGGGTGGCGTTGCCGCACTGCTCGACCTCGCCGCCGTCGGCATTGCGGATGTCCATGATGGCGTCGGCGCCGCCGGTGCCGGGTTGGATCACAATCACCTGATCGCAGCCGATGCCGAAGCGCCGGTCCGCGATGCCGCGCGCGGTGGCGGAATCGAGCGCAAGCCCTTGCTTTCGCGCGTCGAAGACGACGAAATCATTGCCCAGCCCGTGCATTTTCAGGAACGGCGTCATGGGGCTGTATATAGGGACAAGGCCCTTGCATCGCCAGCGAAATGGCCGATGTTTCAGCGTTGTTTTCCTCCCCCGTTGTTACGGGGGAGGTGCCGAGCGGAGCGAGGCGGAGGGGGGCCAGCGCCGCAGAGTGGCACCCTGCATCCGCCCCCTCCACCGCTTCGCGGTCCCCCTCCCCCGTAACAACGGGGGAGGAAACAAGAGAGACGAAAATGCGCTATCGAATGCTTGCCGCTGCCGTCGTGACGCTCGCGGCTCTAACCGGAATGGTGGCCATGGCCGAAGAACAAGACCCCTATGTGTGGCTGGAGGATATCCATGGCGAGAGGCCGCTGGCCTGGGTGGCGGCGCAGAACGCGGTGTCGCTGAAGGCGCTGAAATCCGATTCCCGCTACCAGTCCGATCACGACGCCATCCTGGCGGTGCTGGACGCCACCGACCGCATACCGATGGGCGCGCTGATCAAAGGCTATGTCTTCAACTTCTGGCAGGACGCGGCCAACCCCAAGGGCGTGTGGCGCCGCACGACCGTGGCCGATTATGCGAACCCCGCGCCGCATTGGGAGGTGCTGCTCGACATCGACAAGCTCTCGGCCGACGAGAAGGAGAACTGGGTCTGGAAGGGCGCGCAGTGCCAGGATTCGCTGAAGGCCTGCCTCGTCACCCTGTCGCGCGGCGGCGGCGACGCGCATGTCATCCGCGAGTTCGACCTGGCGAGCAAATCCTTCCGCGCCGGCGGCTTCACGCTGCCCGAGGCGAAGTCGAGCGTCGACTGGCTGGGCGACGATGCGGTGCTGTTCGCCACCGATTTCGGCCCGGGCTCGATGACGGCGTCGGGCTATCCGCGCATCGTCAAGCTGTGGCATCGCGGTGAAGCGATCGACCGGGCCAAGACGGTCTATGAAGGCAAGCCCGAGGACGTCTCGGTGCAGACCCAGGTGCTGGCCGGCGCCGGCCATGACGACGTGCCGCTGCTGATCCGCGCGGTCGATTTCTTCGACGCCGAATATTCCTACATCCGTCCCGACGGCACGGTGCTGAAGCTGCCGCTGCCCGTGACCGTCAATGTCGAAGGCATGACGGGCGACCAGCTCATCCTCACCCTGCGCAAGGACTGGACGGTCGGCAGCAAGACCTTCAAGCAGGGCGCGCTGGTGTCGTTCGCGCTGAAGCCGGTGCTGGCCGGCGCCGTGCCGGTGGTGCACGAGCTCTATGTGCCGGGCCCGCGCGACGCGGTGGAGGAGACCTCGCCCGGCCGCGACGCGGTCTATGCCTCGATCTACAACAACGTCATCGGCGGCGTCCACGCCTTCCATTTCGATGCCAAGACGCAGAGCTGGAGCGATGTGAAGCTCGACCTGCCCGGCGCCGGCTCGACCCATATCGTGTCGAGCAACGATTGGGGCAGCGAGGCCTATTTCACCTTCGAGAGCTTCCTGAAACCCACGACGCTGTACGCGACCGGTGGCGACGGCAAGGTGACGCCGATCAAGGCGCTGCCCGAGCGCTTCGACTCCGCGAACCTGGTGACGGAGCAGTTCGAGGCGACGTCGAGCGACGGCACGAAAATCCCCTACTTCGTCACGCGCCGGAAGGATCTCAGCGGCCCGGCGCCGGCGCTGCTCTACGGCTATGGCGGGTTCTATCTGTCGCAGCTGCCCTGGTACTGGGCCAATGCCGGCAAGGTGTGGACCAGCCAGGGCGGCGTCACCATCGTCGCCAACATCCGCGGCGGCTCGGAGTTCGGGCCGGCCTGGCACGACGCGGTGCAGAAGGAACATCGCCAGCTGGTGTTCGACGATTTCGCCGCCGTCGCCGCCGACGCCGAGCGGCGCGGCATCACCACGCCCAAACAGCTCGGCATCATGGGCGGCTCGAATGGCGGCCTGCTGGTCTCCACCGTGATGACGCAGCATCCCGAATTGCTCGGCGCCGTGGTCTGCCAGGTGCCGCTGGTCGACATGCTGGCCTACACCCATATCGGCGCCGGTGCGTCGTGGGTGGCGGAGTATGGCGATCCGGCGATCCCGGCCGAGCGCGCCTATATCCTGAAATATTCGCCGTACCAGAACGTGCGCAAGGACAAGGCCTATCCGCCGGTGTTCTTCACCACGGCGACGACCGACGATCGCGTCACGCCGGTGCACGCCCGCAAGATGGCGGCGCGCATGGAAGAGCAGGGGCATGAGGTGCTGTTCTACGAAAACACCGACGGCGGCCATGGCGCCGCGGCGAACCACAAGCAGGCGGCGGAGATGTGGGCGCTGAGTTTCGTGTACCTGAAGCAGAAGCTGGGGTTGAAGTAACTTTCACCTCCCCAGCATGGGGAGGTCGGCGAGCGAAGCGAAGCCGGGTGGGGGTGTGCCTTCACCGGGAGAGACCTCCCCACCCGAAATGCTGCGCATTTCGACCTCCCCATGCTGGGGAGGTGAAGAATGGAGTCGTACTTGCAACTTAGAAATCTTCTCTGGGCCGTGCTCGCCCTCTCCGCCGCCTCCTCGGCCGCCGTCATCGACAACGATCCCTATCTCTGGCTCGCCGACATCCACGGCGCCAAGCCGCTGGCCTGGGTGAAGGAACAGAACGCCCGCAGCGAGGCGGTGCTGAAATCCGACCCCGCCTATGCCGCCACCTATGACGCGATCCTCAAATCGCTCGACGTCCAGGATCGCATCCCGCTGGGCCGGCTCGATCACGGCGACGTCGCGAATTTCTGGCAGGATGGCGCTCACATGCGCGGGCTGTGGCGCCGCACCACCATGGCCGATTATGCCAATGCCGCGCCGCATTGGGAGACGCTGCTCGATGTCGACAAGCTCGACGCCGACGAGCATGCGCAATTCGTCTTTCAGGGCGCGGACTGCGCGCCGGCGAGCGATCTTTGCCTCATCAGCCTGTCGCCCGGCGGCGGCGACGCCAACATCGTGCGCGAGTTCGACCGCAAGACGAAGACTTTCAAGCCGGACGGCTTCACGCTGCCGCTGGCCAAGCAGAACGCGGCCTATGTCGATGCCGACACGATCCTGTTCGCGACCGATTTCGGCCCCGGCACGCTGACCAAGTCGAGCTATCCGCGCATCGTCAAGCTGTGGCATCGCGGCGAGCCGCTCGCCGCCGCGAAGACCGTCTATGAAGGCACCGCGGACGATATCTCGGTGCGCCCGGTGGCGTTGGCGCAGGGCGATGGGCCGGTGGCGCTGATCGAGCGCGGCCTGACGTTTTTCACCGCCGAGTTCTATCAGGTGTATCGCGACGGCCGGGTGCACAAGCTGCCGCTGCCGCCCGGCGCGGACCTCAAAGGCGTCACCGGCCAGCGCCTGATCTTCACCCTGCGCGAGGATTGGCGGCCCACGGGCGCGCGGCAGGCATTCCGCAAAGGCTCGCTGGTCTCCTACGACCTCGCCTGGCCGGTGCGGCAGAGCCGGGTGCCGCAAGCCGCGCTGCTCACCGCGCCCGGGCCGCACGCCACCGTCGCCGACGTCGCGGTTGGGCGGGACGCGGTCTATGCCGCGATCTTCGAGAACGTGACGGGCTCGGTGCACGAATTCAAATTCGGCGCCGGCAGGTGGAGCGATACCAGGCTCGCGCTGCCGGCCGGCGGCTCGACGGCGACGGTTTCCGCCGACGCGTATTCACCGGCCGCGCTGTTCACCTTCGAAAGCTTCCTGACGCCGCCGACGCTGTATGCCACCGACGGCACCTCGCCGCCGCGGCCGATCAAATCGCAGGCGCCGCTGTTCGACGCGAAGGGGCTCGTCGCCGAACAGTTCTGGGCGACGTCGACGGACGGCACGAAAGTCCCGTATTTCCTGATTCATGCGAAAACTGCGCACGGACCGGTGCCGACCATCCTCTATTCCTATGGCGGCTTCGAGCTGTCGCTGACGCCGTGGTACTGGAACGACGGCCACCGGCCGCTCGATGCGGGGCAGGTGTGGCTGAGCAAGGGCGGCGCCATCGCGGTCGCCAATATCCGCGGCGGCGGCGAGTTCGGCCCGGCCTGGCACCAGGCGGCGCTCAAAGCGCATCGCCAGCGCGCCTTCGACGATTTCGCCGCCGTGGCGCGCGACCTGGAGCGGCGCAGATTCACGACGCCGCGCCAACTCGGCATCGTCGGCGCCTCGAACGGCGGGGTGCTCACCACCGTGACCATGACGCAGCATCCCGAATTGCTCAACGCCGTCGTCAGCCAGCGCCCGCTGGTCGACATGTTGCGCTATACGCGCTTCGGCGCCGGCGCCTCCTGGGTCGGCGAGTATGGCGATCCGGCGAAACCGGCCGAGCGCGCCTATATCGCGAAATATTCCGCCTATCAGAACGTCAAGCCGGGTGTGCGCTATCCCGCCATCTTCTTCATCACAGAGACCAGCGACGACCGCGTCACGCCGATCTGGGCCCGCATGATGGCGGCGAAGATGGAGGCTGAGGACCACGACGTGCTGTTCAACGAAAGCGCCGAAGGCGGGCATGGCCCGGGTTCGACCAACGCGGCGCAGGCGGAGATGTGGGCGCTGAGCTATACCTATCTGGCGCAGAAGCTGGGGTTGGGACACTGACGGCCCTGCCGCGCGGCACTTGAAGCGGCGGTGGCGAGGGCGCAAACTTTTCCCGTCGCGGGAGGGGCGCCATGGCCGGATATGTTCGAATCTACGCAGGCATCGCCGCGGCTATCGCCTGGGGCGCGCTGATCTTCAGCCTGGTCCTCGATCTTGCCGGCCCGGATGCGGCGGGCGCCGTGCTCGGCCGCTTTGTCAGTTCGTTCACGATCCAGACGAACGCGATGGCCGCGTTGGCGTTCACCGCGGTCGCCGCCGAGCCGCGACGGATACGGCGCACTGCCTTCATCGGCGCGATTGCCGTCTATCTCTTCATCGTGGCGCTGGTGTATTTCGCCGAATTCCATGGCGCGCTGGAGACGACGGGCCTGCGCCGGATTCCCGACGCCGCGCTGCACGATGGCGTGCCGCTGCTGTTCCTCGCCTTCTGGGCGGTGTTCACGCCCAAGGGCCTGCTCACCTGGCGCGCGCCGTTCCTGTGGCTGGTCTTTCCGCTCGCCTATCTTGCTTTCACGCTGACGCGCGGCGCGCTGACCGGTGTCTATTCGTATCCGTTCCTCGACGCCGCGGCGCTCGGCTATGCCCGCGTGGTGGTGAACGGCCTCGTCCTGATGGCGGTTTATCTCGTTGTCGGCGGTTTGCTGGTGCTGGCCGACTGCGGGCTGAGCTGTTTTTCGCGCACGCCTTACAGCCCCGGCGCCGCCTGAGCCTAGCGGCTTATTCCGCCGCGATGCTGTGAACGGGGATGCGTTCGAGTGCGCCGTGCAATTGCGCCTGCGCCTCCCACAGGTCGAAGGCCTGCTGCATCCGCAGCCACAGGCCCGGACCGTTGCCGCAGAATCGGCCGAAGCGCAGCGCCATTTCCGCCGTGACGGCGGAGCGGCCCGACATGATGGCATGAAGGGTTTGCCGCGAAACGCCGAGTTGCCGCGCCGCCTCGCTCACCGACAGTTTGAGTTCCGCCAGCACGATGTCGCGGAAGAGTTCGCCCGGATGCGTCGGCCGGCGCGCGGGCTCAATGGTCCTGGACGAGGTCGACTTTGCCCGCTTCGCCGTCTTTGAATTCGAACGTGATGCGCCACGGTCCATTGACATCCACTCGCCATCTCACCGGCTTATACCGGCTATCAGGATGAAGCCGCAGGCCGGGCAACCGCAGGTCGTTCAGGCTCTGCGCGTGATGCAGAGCATCGAGGATCTGAATACAACGCCTGACCAAATCCTGACGGACGCGGCCGCTTCTCCCGGTTTCGAACAGCTCCTTGAGGCCTTTGTCGGCGAATGATCCGATCACGTCCAAGTCTCCGCGCATCAGCGATCCATGGCGGTGGATCGCAGTTATGTGCACAAGATGCTTCGAGAATATTGGCGGTGTCGGAACGAACAGTGTTGCCGTTATGTGTCCACGGGGCTGTGCACGTCCCCATGGCCCTTTGTATGCGCGGTCGCTCCAACTGTCAAGTCATTCTTTACAGTTTGACACCCGGCCAGCCCCGCGCCTAAAACCCGCGCCATCCGGCAAAGCCTTAGGCTTTACCGGTCCTGGGCTCGGCCCAGGATCGCCCTCAGGCAGCGCGTGGCGCCCCCTGGGGACGTTGGCGTTTGGAATTAGGGCACCCTTCGACAAGCTCAGGGTGAGGATCGAGCGAGACCCTCATCCTGAGCTTGTCGAAGGATGGATACAGGAACCGATGTTTGACTCGCTGACATCCCGCCTCGGCGGCGTATTCGACAAGCTTCGCGGGCGCGGCGCGCTCACCGAGAGCGATGTCGATGCCGCATTGGCCGAGGTGCGCACCGCGCTGATCGAAGCCGACGTGGCGCTGCCCGTCGTCACCGAGTTCATCGCCAAGGTGCGCCCGCGCGCCATCGGCGAGGACGTCATCCGCTCGGTCACGCCGGGCCAGCAGGTCGTCAAGATCGTGCACGACGTGCTGGTGGAAACCCTCGGCACGGAAAATTCCACCCTGAGCCTCGGCTCGCCGCCGGCGCCGATCCTGATGGTCGGCCTGCAGGGCTCGGGCAAGACCACGACCTCGGCCAAGATCGGCCTGATGCTGCAGACGCGCGAGAAGAAGCGCGTGCTGATGGCCTCGCTCGACACCTCGCGCCCCGCCGCCATGGAGCAGCTGCGCATCCTCGGCGAGCAGGCCGGCGTGCCGACCTTGCCGATCGTCGCCGGCCAGACGCCGCTGGAGATCGCCAGGCGCGCCATGGCGAGCGCGCGCGTCGGCGGCTACGACGTCCTCATCCTCGACACCGCCGGCCGCCAGCATATCGACGAGCAGCTGATGGTGGAGGTCGCGGCGATCCGCGACCAGGTCAAGCCGCACGAGACCTTGCTGGTGGCGGATTCGCTGACCGGCCAGGACGCGGTCAACATCGCCAAGTCGTTCAACGAGCGCGTCGCGATCAGCGGCATCATCCTGTCGCGCGCCGACGGCGACGCCCGCGGTGGCGCGGCGCTGTCGATGCGCTCGGTCACCGGCGCGCCGATCAAGTTCCTGGCGACGGGCGAAAAGCTCGACGCGCTCGAGCCCTTCCATCCGGCCCGCGTCGCGGCCCGCATCCTGGACATGGGCGACGTGGTTTCGCTGGTCGAGAAAGCCGCCGAGACCTTCGACAAGGACAAAGCCGACAAGCTCGCCCGCAAGATGAAGAAGGGCGAGTTCGACATGGACGATCTCGCCGAACAACTGCGCCAGATGAAGAAGATGGGCGGCATGAAGGGCGTGCTCTCCATGCTGCCGGGCGTCGCCAAGGTGAAGGACCAGCTCGACGCCTCGGGCATGGACGACAGGGTGCTGTCGCGCCAGGAAGCCATCATCCTGTCGATGACCAAGATCGAGCGCGCCAAGCCCGACGTCATCAACGGCTCGCGGCGCAAGCGCATCGCGCTTGGCTCGGGCGTCGAGGTCAGCGAAGTCAACAAGCTTTTGAAGATGCACCGCCAGATGTCCGACATGATGAAGAAGATGGGCAAGGGCGGCCGCGCCATGCAGGGCCTTTCGGCCCTGTTCGGCGGCGGCGGGGGAATGCCGCCCGGCATGCCGCCGCGGCGCTAACGGTTTTCACGGATCAACGCAGAAGGAATGGAATGAATGGCTCTCAAGATCAGACTGGCGCGCGCCGGCACCAAGAAGCGCCCGCACTACAACATCGTCATCGCCGATTCGCGCAGCCCGCGCGACGGCCGCTTCATCGAGAAGATCGGCTTCTACAACCCGCTTCTGCCCAAGGACCATGCCGACCGCATCAAGCTCGACCTGGAGAAATCCAAGGCGTGGATCGCCAAGGGCGCCACGGCGTCGGACCGCGTGCACCGCTTCCTCGCCAATGCCGGCGTGCTGAAGCCGCTGGCCAAGAACAACCCGCAGAAGGCCAAGCCGAAGAAGAAGGCGCAGGAACGCGCCGCGGCCAACGCCAAGGCCGCCGCCGCGCCGGCCGAAGGTTGATTTCCTTTGTCACCATGGCCGGATCAAGTCCGGCCATGGTGAGATGGGGATTGGCATGACCCGCGACGTCCTTCTCGCCGTGATCATCGGGGCGCAGGGCCTCAAGGGCGACGTGCGCGTCAAGGCGTTCACCGAAAAGCCGGACGCGCTCGCGAGCTATGGCGGGCTGCATGCCAAGGACGGCCGCCGCTTCACCGTCACCGCCGCGCGCGGCACCAAGCCGGACGAGGCGGTGCTGACGCTGGCCGAAATCAAGGACCGCGCCGGCGCCGAGGCGCTCAAGGGCGTCGAGCTCTTCGTCACCCGCGACGCGCTGCCGCCGACGGACGCCGACGAGTTCTACCACACCGATCTCGTCGGGCTGCGGGCCGAGGACGAGACCGGCCGGGTGATCGGCACCGTGCAGGCGATCCACAATTACGGCGCCGGCGATGTGATCGAGATCGCGCGGCCCGACGGCGACAGCGTGCTGCTGCCCTTCACCCGCGAGACCGTGCCGGTGATCGAGATCGCCAACGGCCGCATCCTCGTCGCCGTCCCCGAAGAAGTCGAAACCGGCGAACGCGGCAACGTGGAATGAGTTGGGCCGCGACCGTCCTGACGCTGTTCCCCGAGATGTTTCCCGGGCCGCTCGGGATTTCGCTGCTGGGTAAGGCGCTTCAGAAAGAACTCTGGTCGCTCGAGGCTCGCGATATCCGCGAACACGGCGTCGGCAAGCATCGCAATGTCGACGACACGCCGGCCGGCGGCGGGCCGGGCATGGTGATGCGCGCCGATGTCGCGATCGCGGCGATCGACGCGGTGGCGCGGGGCGAGCGTCCGCTGATTTATCTTTCGCCGCGCGGGGCGCCGCTGACCCAGAAGCGCGTCGCCGACCTCGCTGCCGGTCCCGGCGTGGTCCTGCTCTGCGGCCGGTTCGAGGGGCTGGACCAGCGCGCCGTCGAGGCGCGCGCCATCGAGGAAATCTCCCTCGGCGATTTCGTGCTAGCGGGGGGCGAGATCGCCGCCATGGCGCTGATCGAGGCCGCGGTCCGGCTGCTGCCTGGGGTGCTGGGTGCTACCGACTCCCCCATGGATGAGAGCTTCGCCAACGGCCTGCTCGAATATCCGCAATTCACCCGCCCTCAGGAGGTCGAGGGGCGGATCATTCCGGATGTGCTAAACAACGGAAATCACAAGGAAATCGCCAAATGGCGGCTGGCAGAATCGGAAAGAATCACTCAGGAAAGGCGAAGCGATCTCTGGCAGTTGTACCAAGCCGTAAGTGATCGCAAGTAATTATCATTACGAAAGAGACATAATTGATACCAGATTCGAGATATTCTTGCTATTGTTCTTATCTATTCTTGGGACGTCATAGCGGGGGTCGATTATGGTTTTCAAAAGATTTGGACATTTGTTCTTATTTGTCATGTGCGTTGCTGGAAGCGGAAGCATGGCGGCCGGTGCCGCGAAGCCCAGCGAGCCACCCGTCACCGCTGCGGCGCCGGGCACAACGGCAGCATCGGCCTTGGCGGACAAATGCCACCAGTCGGGTGGAATGCAGATCAATGGTGCTTGCTACATAAGACAGGTAGTCGATCCAAGTGGTGGTGGCTCGCCACCGATCGTTGCGCTTTCGAATAACTGCTCCAGTGCTGGCGGAACGGTCATCGACGGTTCCTGCTATTTCAAGTGGAATTTCTCGCGGGACTTTTGGAACGATTTTTATTGCCACAGTATGTTTGAGTACTGTTTCCTCGGGGGAAACTATGTTGTTGCGACGTCAGGTGGTGGCAATCCCATGTCCGGCAGCATCTCGCCGATCGGCGCCTTTTTGGCGAACCGGACCGAAGCCTGCATCGAGGCTAGCGGTGTCGCCGATGATAGAGGAGAGTGCATCTTCAAGCACAGTCCGTTCGGCTGTCCGGAGTCTGCAAGGAATTGCTTCAAGGTGGACTATGGCGCTCTGCGTTATTCTGGGCCATCTCCAGCGCCAACGCGGTTGCAGTTGCAGTGCCACGGCGCAGGCGGCGTCGTGAACGACCTCGGCTGGTGCATCTTCAAGAGTGGGTGTCCGGCCATGTATGAGAACTGCACGATTGGCGGAGGCGCGCGCGCCGGCCTCCAGCTACCGACTTATGGCGAGGCGCAGATGTATCGCGCCGGTCGATGCCGGGCGACCGGCGGCTTCGTCAACGACGCGGGCTGGTGCACCTTCAGCCACTTGCCGCCTGCGTGTCCGGCGAGCGCTAGCAATTGTTTTGCACTCGACTACGACGCGCTTCGTGACAGCAGCTCCGGTAAGCCGACTCCGGCTTTTCTCAGCCAATGCGCATCGGCTGGAGGTGTGGTGAACGATATGGGATGGTGCGTCTTCAATCACGGCTATGTCCCCGCGAGCGAGTGAGGTTTTGGGTCGGGTTACGGCCTGACTGCTGCGCCAGCTTGCCGGCGGCATTTTCCGGTGTTCGGGCGCCGCCAGCGGCCCGGCGGAGATTCCATGTTAGGTAATTGATTTTAAAGGGTTATTTACTGGCAGGTTCGTTCATCCGTCGGTCGGAACTCCGACCCTCTATGAAAAGCCAAAAGGCTAGGCTATACGCCCGCCTCCTATCGCCGACCGCAATGCCCGGAGACCAATGAAATGAACCTCTTGCAGACGCTCGAAGCCGAGCAGATGAAGGCCGTCCGGGCCAAGCCGCATCCCGAATTCCGCGCCGGCGACACGCTCAAGGTCAACGTCAAGGTCGTCGAAGTCTCCTATGACGAGAAGGCCAAGGCGGAAAAGCGCCGCGAGCGCCTGCAGGCCTTCGAAGGCGTCTGCATCGCGCGCCAGGGCGCCGGCCTGAACGAGAGCTTCACGGTCCGCAAGATCTCCTACGGCGAAGGCGTGGAGCGCGTGTTCCCGATCTACTCGCCGCTGGTCGACAGCGTGCACGTCGTGCGCAAGGGCCGGGTGCGCCGCGCCAAGCTGTATTACCTGCGCGGCCGCAAGGGCAAAGGCGCCCGCATCGCCGAGCGCGTCGAGCACGAGAGCGTCGCGCCGGCGGCTGCACGATAAGCTGGATGGGCGGCTCAAGGCCGCCCATGACGGCTCGTGGGTGCGGGAAGCGTTTGCGCAACACTCCCACGATTTTCCGTTTCGCCTCTTCCAAACGGTTTTGACGCGCCTATCCTCCGCGCCCTTTTGAACAGGGCGTACGAGTCGTGCCGCGTGAGATTGCCACCGAAGCCGTGTTGCTTGCCGCCGAGCCGCTGGACGAGGCGGCGCCCCTGGCGCGCGTGCCGGGCACGCCCTTCGCCTTCATCTGGTTTTTGATCCGCGCCCATTTCGCCTGGCGCGTCGCCGCCATGGCGGGCTGCGCGCTGCTCGCGACCTCGATCGAGGCGTTCAGCCCGCTCGCCTTCTCGCATCTCGTCAACGCCGTCGCCGCGGCGGTGGGCCATCACGGCGATTTCTCCACCATCCGGCCGTGGATCTTCTGGCTCGCCGCCATCTGGTTCGGCGGCGCCTGCGCCTACCGGCTCTACGACTTCGTCGACCGCGGCACCGGCCCGCGCATGCGCGGCCTGGCGCAGAAATATCTCTTTACCTATCTGCTCGGACACAGCCCGCGCTATTTCCAGGACAATTTCGCCGGCAAGCTCGGCCAGAAGGTCAAGCAGGCCGGCCAGTCGGTGATCGGCATCCTCGGCATCGCCTGCATGGACCTGATGCGGGTCATCGGCCTGGTTTCGATCGGCGGCGTCCTGATGGCGATCCAGGCGCCGAGCTATGCCGTCATCCTCCTGCTGTGGACGCTGCTCTATCTCGCCATCGTGTTCTCGCTGGCTCGGCGCTGCGTGGTGCTGTCCAAGGCGCTGTCGGACGAGGTCTCGACTTCGACCGGGCGGCTGATCGACGCGATCTCGAACGCCGACCTTGTGCGCGCCTTCGCCAAGGCGGTGTATGAGCGCAAATTCATCTCCTATTTCCTCGCCGACGAGATGAACGCCTCGCGCCGCCTGCGCCTGTTCCTGCTCACCATGCGCATGTTCATGCAGACCGCGACGCTGCTTCTGCTGGTGGCGCTGGTGTGGGCGACGGCGAAGGACATCCTGGCCGGCGCCATCTCGCTCGGCGCCTTCACCATGGTGTACCTCCTGGCGCAGCAGATCGCGCGCGGCGTGCAGGAGCTGTCCTTCCGCATGCTCGACTATTTCGAGCAGCTCGGCACGCTCAGCGAGGCGCTCGACCTTGTCAGCGCGCCGCATGAGATCGTCGATGCGCCCGACGCGCTGCCGCTGATCGTGGCGCGCGGTCATATCCGCTTCGACAATGTCTGCTTCCGCCATCCCAACGGCTATCAGGTGTTCGAGAATCTCAATCTCGACATCCAGCCGGGCGAGCGCGTCGGCCTGGTCGGCCCCTCCGGCGCCGGCAAGTCGACGCTGGTGCGCCTCCTGCGCCGCCAGTTCGAGCCGCAGCACGGCCGCATCACCATCGACGGCCAGGACATCGCCCACGTCACCTGGGATTCGCTGAACGAGGCGATCGCCGAGGTGCCGCAGATGCCGGGCGTCTTCCACCGCAACGTCCGCGACAACATCCGCTATGCGCGCCCCTTGGCCGATGCGGCGGAGGTCGAGAGCGCGGCGCGCCAGGCGCACGCCCACGACTTCATCGCCGAGCGCGACGAGGGCTACGACATGATCGTTGGCGAGCAGGGCATCAAGCTCTCCGGCGGCGAGCGCCAGCGCGTCGCCATCGCCCGTGCGCTGATCAAGGACGCCAAGGTGTTGGTGCTGGACGAGGCGACGAGTTCGCTCGATTCCGAATCCGAGCACCTCATCCAGTCGGCGCTGTGGACGCTGGTGCAGGGCCGCACCGTGATCGCCATCGCGCACCGCCTCTCGACCATCGCCGGCATGGACCGCGTGGTCTATCTCGACAACGGCAAGATCCTGGAAGACGGCCCGCACCGCGTGCTGCTGGCGAACAACGGGCCGTATTCGCGGCTGTGGAATAGGCAGATGGGCGGGTTTATCGACGCGGCCTAATTTCGCCAACTAGCCCCAAATCAGTGCAACGCCACTGCCGACAAACGATTCGACCATTCCGTCGATCAGGATGGTGATAGGCCCGCCCGCGAAGCCGTGAATGCTTCCGGCTATACCGCTAGCGACATCGGCTTCGCCGACATGTCCCCAGTCGCGGCCGCGGAGCCAGCGGAGGAGCCGGTCGAGCCAACGCCAGTCCGTGCCCCCTCCGGAGGGCGGAGGAAGGTGCGGACGGCCGGGACTATCGGGATTGCCGGCGCGCGCGAGTTGCGCCACCCAGCCGTCGCGGGAACTGTGCTGTTCGAACCAATACTCCGCACTATGCCGCGCGATAGCGGCGGCGATCAGCACGGTCTGCGACTGGATATCGTCCTCCGTCGCGGAGTAGGTCTTCGCCAGCGCCGCCGAAATTTGCCGGACTTTCTCCAAAGATCGCTGGTCCGTCAACTTTTCCATTGCGACGGTCAGCACTTCGAGATCATCGACGACGGTTCTGTCCAGCTTTCGGCCGATCACCCGGCGGAGCGAAAGACCGCGCGCGCGCGTCACACGCACCAGTGCGTGGTCGATGTCCTTGTGGCTCAATCTTCGACCCACGACCTCGGGAAAATAGATATGTGCGCTTTTCAGCATGTCCTTCGCGGCGTCGAGAAAAAGACCCTTCGCGAAATCCAGGGTACCGGCGCCGCTTCCCTGCGTTTTTACGGCATCGAGCAGCGACTTCCCAAAGCGGTCCATCGCTTCGTTGTGCAGGATGCCGACGGCATCATAGCGATTGCTCCGGCCCGCAGCCTCGCCCGCGAGTCGGGCAGTTTGTGCCCAGAGGGGCAGGGGCGCCGACACGGCGACGATAGTCGAACTAATAAAATGACGTCTGTTTATCAAGTATATCCCCATACTCACAGAATAGATCAAGATAAAAACATTACATATTTGCAATGATACAGGTACGATAAAATAAAACTATCCACATATTCCGTATCCAGTTGTTTGACGGTTTCGGTGGAGCGCGACCTGTCGATAGCGAGCGTCCGACATCGGCCGCGCGATGCAAGCGGAATGTCGACCAACAGATCGCCAATGAGGCACCGGCATGGCCTGGCGGCCGGCAAGCGCTCTAAGCGGGCACGTTCACCCGCGCGATTTCCAGATTGCCGGTGATGGCGCCGGTGTCGCCGTGCGATTGCGAGGTGGCGATCACCAGGCTCCGGCCGTCGGCGCCGCCGAGCGCGCAGGCGAAGGCGTTCATAGAGGTCTCGACGCGTTCCAGGATTTTGCCGCCTTCGCCGACGCGGAGGCATTCCTTGCCGAGCGCATTGGCGGCCCAGATGGCGCCCTCGCTGTCGGCGCAGATGCCGTCCGGCGCAATTGACGGTGAGTCGGTCGCCAGCGACGCCCACAGCCGCCGGTTCGACAGCGTGCCGTCGGCGGCGAGATCGAAGGCGGTGAGGCCGGGCAGGAAGGTTTCCGCCACGACCAGCGTCCTGCCGCCATCGATGATGACCGTGCCGTTGGGAAAGCGGTTGTCCGCCGCCGCGACGGAGGCCTTGCCGTCCGGCGTCACGCGCAGGAGCGGCGCCCGGGGCGGGCCCTCCGCCGTCCATAACGCGGCCGCCCCGTGCTCCGCGATGTAGGTGTCGAGGTCGAAACCGAAGCAGCCGACGAAGGCGTTGCCGCGCGCGTCCACCGCCATGTCGTTGCAATGGAAGGCGGCGAGCCCCGAGAGGTCGGCGTGCTGGACGATGCGCCCATCCGCCTCGCGCCGCATAAGTTTCTGGCCCTTCATCGCCACGAACAGCAGCCGTCCGTCGGGCAGCCAGCCCAGTCCCGAGGGCTGGTCGTCGATTTCGAGCTCGACGCGCGCGTCGCCGTCCGGGCCGACGCTGGCGATGTGGTGCTTGTAGAAATCGGAGTACCAGAACCGGCCCTGATGCCAGCGCAGGCCTTCGCCGAAGCTGAGGCCGGTGACGAACGGTTCGGCTTTCATGGCGTCTCCTCGCGGCTTTGCCCCGGAAATTGCGCCGGGCGCGGCAGGCTCGTCAACGCGGCGCCGATCTGTGCTAGGACGGCGCGGAACGAGGGGAGCCTTCGCCATGGACCTGACCAAGATTCCCGCCGGGCGCAATCCGCCGACCGACGTCAACGCCCTGATCGAGATCCCGGCCGGCGGCCAGCCGGTGAAGTACGAGCTCGACAAGGCGTCGGGCGCCCTGTTCGTCGACCGCTTCCTGCACACCGCGATGATCTATCCGGCCAATTACGGCTTCATCCCGCAGACCCTGTCGGACGACGGCGATCCCCTGGACGTTCTTGTCCTGTCGGCATCGCCCGTCGTTTCCGGCGCCGTGGTGCGCTGCCGCCCGGTGGGCGCGCTGATCATGACCGACCAGGCGGGCCAGGACGAGAAGATCATCGCGGTGCCGACCGACGACCTCTTTCCCTATTACAAAGAGGTGCAGAACTATTCCGAGCTGCCCGACATCCTGCTCAAGCAGATCGCCCACTTCTTCCAGCACTACAAGGATCTCGAGCCCAAGAAATGGACCCGGATCGGCGACTGGCTGGACGCGGCCGGCGCCGAGCGGCTGATCCTGGAGGGCATCGCGCGCGCCGCCGCCAAGGGCGGTCACGGCTGACGCTGCGCAAGTTACGCTTACAAACCGGGCCTTGGGCGCATGTTGCGACTGCAAGCGTCCCGCCGGTGCAAAAAACCCCGTATTTATCGCTATTTCCGTAGACAGCGCGTGCTATGCGCGCGGCAAATGCAGTAAAATCGGGCGTTGTTTGATTCGCAAAAGGAGCACTACGAATGGCAATAGCTGGAACGGCCGCCCCGAAGGCCGCCAAACCGAAGGTCGACACGGTGAGCACCCGCCAGCTTGGCGCCGCGCTGGCCGAGAAGCATGAGATGTCCCACAAGGCTGCCAATGGCATCCTGGAAGACATCATCGGCCTGATCACCAAGCACCTCAAGAAGGGCGCCCGCATCCGTCTCAACGGTCTGGGCATCCTGGTCGTGCGCAAGCGCGCCGCGCGCATGGGCCGCAACCCGGCCACGGGCGAGGCGATCAAGATCAAGGCGTCCAAGAAGGTCGCCTTCCGCGCCGCGAAGGAGCTGAAGGAAGCGGTCTAACCCCCGCGGCTTTCGGAAGAAAAAGTTCAGGCCGGGCCGATGCGCAAGCGTCTGTCCGGCCTTCTTTTTGCGTGCCTGGAACCGGCGCGCCGTCAGGGGCGCGTCAGGAGAAAAAAGACGTCTGCCGTGACGGCGCCCAGCAGCGGCGCCGCCATGCCGATCAGGGCGCCCCAGCGGAACAGCCCGGCATTCTTCGTGATGATGTCATTGTTTTCGAGAATGTGCGTGTTGTAGCTCGCCGTCAGCTCGCCCAGCGCGACCACGAGCGCCTTGTTGTTGCTGATATCGTCGTACCAGGCCTGCGGTTCGTAGCCCGGCGTCCATATGCCGACCGGCAAGGTCGTCAGGATGCACAACAGGCCGCCGAAAATGAAAACCACCGCCATCACGATGCCGCCCGCCAGCAGATAGGGCTTGGGGTCGGCAGCACTCGCCAGCGCCGCGATGATGCCGGTCCCGATGGCCGCATAGATTCCGGCAAGAACCGACGCGCGCTGATCCGCCGAGATCGCCAGTTGCATCTGCGCGGCGAGGCGCGCCTCGCCGCATCTCAGAGCTTCGCGAACCAGGCAAATATTCGCCGAACTCCAGTCGGGTACTTTGCTCATCTTGCTTGATTATTTCCGGTATTGTTCCAATAATCCTACAGCGATGCGGGGATGCTGAGAATGGTCGGCGATGACAGGAAGGTGACCAAAATCGACACGCTGAGCACCCGCCAGCTTGGCGCCGCGCTGGCCCAGAAGCACGAAATGTCCCAAAAGGCCGCGAATGCGATCCTGGAGGACACCATCGGCCTGATCACCAAGCACCTCAGGAAGGGCGCCCGCATCCGTCTCAACGGCCTGGGCATCCTGGTCGTGCGCAAGCGTGCCGCACGCATGGGCCGCAACCCGGCCACCGGCGAGGCGATCAAGATCAAGGCGTCCAAGAAGGTCGCCTTCCGCGCCGCGAAGGAGCTGAAGGAATCAATCTGAACCCGCGCAGTTCGGAAAAGGTCGGCCGGGCCGATGCGCAAGCGTCCGCCCGGCTTTCTTTTTGGGGTGGCGGCGCTCGCCATCCATCCTTCGACAAGCTCAGGATGAGGTCCCAGTCTCGGTCCTCATCCTGAGCTTGTCGAAGGATGGACGCAGCTGCGATTTCATTCCAGCCGAAAAGGACCTTACCGTGGCGCCATGTCCGGGGCTGCACATGTTTCGACACGCTTTCGCGCGCTGGACGGCTGGCGCGGCGTCTGCGCGCTGCTGGTGGCGGCGCATCACATCGAGGTGCACGGCTTTGTCTATTGGCAGCCGCTGGTGCGCAACGCCTGGCTGTTCGTCGATTTCTTCTTCGTATTGTCGGGCTTCGTCATCGCCCACGCCTATGGCGCACACCTCGAAAAAGGCGCGGAGATAAAGGCTTTCGTGGTCCGGCGCTTCGGCCGGCTGTGGCCGCTGCATGCGGCGATGCTACTGGCGCTGATCGGGCTGGAGCTTGCCCATCTCTCCATCGCGCACTGGCATCCGATTGCCGGCGAGCGCGCCGCCTTCACCGCCGACCGCTCGCCGTTTGCGATCCTGACCAACCTGCTCCTGATCCAGTCGCGGGGCCTGCACCCGTATGAGACCTGGAACGGCCCGGCCTGGTCGATCAGCACCGAGTTTTACACCTATCTGATCTTCGCCGCGGTCTGTTTCGCCGCGCCGAGATGGCGCCTCCTGCTGTCGCTCCTGCTCGCGGTCCTGGGCGTCGTGCTGCTCGCGCGTTTCTCGCGCTACGGCATGCGCGAGACCTTCGACTGGGGCATCGCGCGCTGCGTCTATGGCTTCTTCACGGGCGTGCTGACTTATGAGGTCTGGAAGATCGGCTCGGGCAAAATCCCCGGCGGCACACTGGTCGAGATCGCGATGCTTGTGGTGGTCGTGGCCTTCCTGACGTTCGTGCCCGGCCATTTCACGCTGGAATATCTCGCGACCCCATTGTTCGCCGCTGCCGTGCTGGTCTTTGCCGGCGAGCGCGGCGCCGTTTCGCGCGTGCTGGTGAGCCGCCCCGCCGCCGCGCTCGGCCGCTGGTCCTATTCCATCTACATGGTCCACACGCTGGTGCTGGCGTTGCTGTTCTCAGGCCTGCATGCGGCGCAGATCGTGTTTCACCGCCAATGGCTGGTCGTGCTGCCGGGCGGCGACACCGTCATCGACCTCGGATTCAAGCATTTCGCCAGCGGGTTGATGGTTCTTTATCTCGCCGCCGTCATCGCCCTGGCGGCGCTCACCTGGCGCGTCATCGAGCGGCCGGGGCAGCGCTATTTCAACCGCCTGGCCAGGCCTGAAACCGCCGCAATACCCGCTTAAACACCGTGACCGGATATGGTTTTTTGCTTCCTTGCCCGCCGCCGCTCGCCGCGCTACTTAGCGCCCGGCTCTTTCCGGCAAAAGGACACCTTCCATGGCCCGCAAGAAAATCGCGCTCATCGGCGGCGGACAAATCGGCGGCACGCTCGCCCATCTCATCGCCCTGAAGGAACTGGGCGACGTCGTCCTGTTCGACATCATGGAAGGCCTGCCGCAGGGCAAGTCGCTCGACCTCTCCCAGTCCGGCCCGGTCGAGGGCTTCGACGTCAAGCTGAGGGGCACCAACACCTACGCCGACATCGCCGGCGCCGACGTCGTCATCGTCACCGCCGGCGTGCCGCGCAAGCCCGGCATGAGCCGCGACGATCTGCTCGGCATCAACCTCAAAGTCATGTCGGCGGTGGGCGAGGGCATCAAGGTCAATTGCCCGAACGCCTTCGTGGTCTGCATCACCAATCCGCTCGATGCCATGGTCTGGGCCCTGCGCCAGTTCAGCGGCCTGCCGCATCACATGGTCGTCGGCATGGCCGGCGTGCTCGACAGCGCCCGCTTCCGTCACTTCCTGGCCGAGGAGATGAACGTCTCGGTCCAGGACGTCACCGCCTTCGTGCTCGGCGGCCATGGCGACACCATGGTGCCGATGCCGCGCTTTTCCACCGTGGCGGGCGTGCCGCTGCCCGAACTCGTCAAGATGGGCTGGATCAAGCAGGAGCGGCTGGACGCCATCACCCAGCGCACCCGCGACGGCGGCGCCGAGATCGTCGGCCTGCTCAAGACCGGCTCGGCCTATTACGCGCCGGCCACCTCGGCCATCGCCATGGCCGAGAGTTACCTTAAAGACAAAAAGCGCGTGCTGCCCTGCGCCGCCTATGTCAACGGTGCCTATGGCATCAAGGATCTCTATGTCGGGGTTCCGGCGGTGATCGGCGAGAAGGGCATCGAGCGCATCGTCGAGCTCGAGCTTACGGCTCCGGAGAAGGAGCAACTCGCCAAATCCGCCGACTCGGTGAAGGGACTGATCGACGCCTGCAAGACGCTGGACCCCAGGCTCGCCTGACGGCGGGGCGTGCGGGGCAGAAAAGGACGAACAGGTGTTTCGATATCTGCTCGCGGGCGCGTTCGCGCTTGCGGTTGGCCCCGCGCTCTGCGCACCGCTCGCCACTCTGACCATCAAGGTCGAGAAGGTGAGCCCGCGCGGCGGCGACGTGCGCGTCGCGCTCTATACCGAGCAGACCTACAGCGACGACAACGCCAAGGACGTCAATGACGGCGTCGTCCCGGCCAGGACCGGCGAGACCATCGTCACGCTCACCGGCATCAAGCCCGGCATTTACGCCGTCAAGCTGTTCCAGGATTTCAATCGCAACGGCCAGTTCGACATGAATTGGATCGGCCTGCCGCTGGAGAAGTTCGGCTTCTCCAACGACGCCCATCCGGCCTTCAGCGAGCCGCCCTTTTCCGCCACCAAATTCGAAGTGCGGCCGGGCGCGAACACCATTACCATCCAGCTGCAATAGCTCTGCAAGGGAAGCATGACCGGCCAGCGCCCCTTCGATCTCGGCGGCTGGCGCGTCGATCCCGCGCGCGGCGTGCTGGTCCGCGATGGCGCCGAGACCCGGCTCGAGCCGCGGCTGATGGACCTGCTGCTGCTGTTCGCCGCCGCACCGCTGCGCGTGGTGTCGAAGGACGAGATCATCGCCAGCGTCTGGAGCGGCCGCGCCATCGGCGACGACACGCTGGCCGCCGCGGTCAGCCGGCTGCGCGCCGCGCTCGGTGAAACCAAGGACGCGCGCTTCATCGAGACGCTGCCCAAGCGTGGCTACCGCCTGCTGATCGCGCCGGACGGCGCGGCGGGAGCGGACGCGCCGGCCAGCGAGGACGATGTCGCCACGCTGCTGCGCAAGGGCCGCGCCGCGCTGGCCGTGCCGCTGCCGCAGAGCCTCGCCCAGGCACGGGTCTATTTCGAAGCAGCCGTGGCGCGCGATCCCGCATCGGCGCGCGCGCATGCCGGCCTTGCCGAAGCGATGCTGACGAGCCACGCGGTCGGGCAGGGCGCGAGCTTCGCCGCCTCCGCCAAGGCGGCGGCGCAGGCCGCCATCGCGCTTGATCCCAATCTCGCGGAAGGCTGGGCGCTGCTCGGCGCCGCGCGCCTTCTCGCCGACCGCGATTTCGCCGCTGCCGACGCAGCGCTGCTGAAAGCCGTGGCGCTCGATCCCGATCTTGCGCGTGCCCGCCGTGCGCGCGCCTTCGCGCTCGCCGCCACCGGCCGCTTCGTCGAGGCCGAGCGCGAAGCGCGCCGCGCGCTGGACATCGATCCGCTGTCGGCCGCGGCGCATGTCGACGTGATTCAGATACTGTTCGCCGCGCGGCGCCTGCCGCAGGCGCTGGCCGAGGCGAAGAAAGCGGTCCAGTCCGGCGCCGGCGCCTCCGACATCTGGGCCGCGCTCGGCTGGAGCCACGCCTTCCTCGGCGCGCACCGCGATGCGGCGGACGCGCTGCTCGAAAGCCTCCGCCTGCTGGGCACCGACGCGGCAACCCTCGCGCGTCTCAGAGCGGTCTTCGACGCCGAAGGCTTCGACGGGTTTTGCTCGGCCGGCGCCAAGCTGTTCGAGCAGCAGCGCGTGATGTTCGTGGCGCGCCCGATGGACCTCGCCATGCTGCACGCCAATGCCGGCGAGGCCGACGCCGCCTTCGCCGCGCTGGAAGAGGCCTTGCGCCGGGACGATCCGGCGCTGCTGTTCCTCGCGCATCTGCCGCATCTGGACCGCCTGCGCAACGATCCGCGGTTCGCGTCGATCCAGTCGCGCGCGCGGCCGGTGCGCTGAAAAGCAAAAGCCTCCGCGAGCGGCGCTCGCGGAGGCTGTTTGCAGTCCAGGGACCACAGTTCAGAAGCGAATCCAGATGCCCGGCTGCCACGCCCACTGGTTGTGATCCCAGTTCCAGGCGCCGGCGCGCCAGCGGTAATGGCCGTGCGGCTGGCGCGAACGATGCTCGGCGCGGGCCGGCGGACGATGGTTGCGGTCGTGGAAGGCATCCATGTGCCCCATGCCGCCGCCCATCATGCCGCCGCCATGCGGCGCGGCTTCGGCGGGTGTCGCGCTCAGCGCCAGCGGCGCGGCGAGCGACAGGGCGCCCACCAGTGCCAATGCCAGTCTTGTCGTTTTGATTTTCATGGTCGTCTCCTTCAGTTATCCGAGCCTCGCTGGCCCATACAGAGAGATCGGGTCTGTCCCCCACCTTTCTCAAGGATGAAAGCATCGAAACGCGGTACAGTTTCCGTGAACATTGTCCCGAACTGTCGCGAGCATCGCGGCGCACGCACACTGCGACCGCAATGAATGGAGAATGAACGCATGATCCCGCGTCTTGAGACCGAACGGCTCGTTTTGCGCGCATGGCGCGCGACCGATTTCGACGCGCTGGCCGCGATCTATGCCGACGAAGAGGTGATGAAATTTCTCGGCGGCGTGATGGAACCAAATGACGCCTGGCGCGCGCTCGCCGTCCTCATCGGCCACTGGCAGTTGCGCGGCTATGGCGTCTGGGCGGTGGAGCGCAAGGCCGACGGCGCGCTGGTCGGCCGCGTCGGCATGATCCATCCCTATGGCTGGCCGGGCCTGGAGGTCGGCTGGACGCTCGGCAGGCCCTATTGGGGCCAGGGCTACGCCGTCGAGGCGGCCGCCGCGGCGCTGCGCTATGCGTTCCTGACGCAGCCGGTGGAGCGGATCATTTCGTGCATCGATCCGGACAATGTGGCGTCGCAGGCCGTGGCGCTGCGGCTCGGCGAAACCAAGGGCGAATTGCGCCAGTTGCGCAACGCCGGCAAGGATTTCGCCGTCGACATCTGGAGCATCACGCGCGACGAATGGCAGCGGCGCGCCGCGGACGCTTGACGCGCGCAGGCCAATCTTGCTCCTTGGCGAGATGACGGACGCCGCGCCCACGGTCTATCGCGACCGCGATTTCTATGTTTTCGCCGGCGTCCGCTTCATCGTGACGATCGCCAGCAACGTCCAGTCGCTCGCCATCGGCTATCTCATCGTGTCGCTGACGCATTCGCCCTTCGCGCTGGGCATGGTGGGGCTGTGCCAGTTCTTGCCGATGTTCCTGCTGACGCTGCCCGCCGGCGACCTCGCCGACCGCAAGGACCAGCGGCGCCTGCTCAGCGCGACGCAGGCGATGCAGAGCGTCTGCGCCGGCCTGTTCCTGCTGCTGGTGCTGTTCGCGCGCCACACGGTGTGGCCTTATTATATCGTCCTCGTCCTGCTCGGCGCGACGCGCGGCTTTTACGGCGCGACCTCGCAATCGCTGATGCCCTTCCTGGTGCCGCCCGAGAAGCTGCCGCGCGCCATTGCGCTGTCATCGTCGGTGTTCACCACCGCGACCATCGCCGGACCCGCGATCGGCGGGCTGCTCTACATCCTGGGCCCCTCGGTGACGTTCTCGGTGAGCCTGGCCTGCATGCTGCTGGCGTCGGTCCTCACTGCCACGCTGGGCGGCCGCCGGCGTCCGGCGCATGTCGACACCGGCGCCTCGCGGCTGGAGCGGGTGATCGAGGGCATCGACTTCGTCCGCCACCGCCCGGTCGTGCTGGGCGCGATCTCGCTCGACCTGTTCGCCGTGCTGCTCGGCGGCGCCACCGCGCTGCTGCCGATCTATGCCGCCGACATCCTGCATGTCGGTGCCGACGGGCTCGGCTTCCTGCGCGCCGCCACCGCGGTCGGCGCGGCGCTGATGGCGTTCAGCCTGGCGCGCTGGCCGATCCAGCGCCACACCGGCATCATCATGTTCGGCGCCGTCGCGGTGTTCGGCCTCGCCACCATTGTCTTCGGCGTCTCGACGAGTTTCTATCTCACGCTGGCGGCGCTGGTGGTGCTGGGCGCCTCCGACATGATCAGCGTCTTCGTGCGCTCGGCGCTGATCCAGTATGCGACGCCCGACGCGATGCGCGGCCGCGTCAGCGCCGTCAGCATGCTGTTCATCGGCGCCTCCAACGAGCTCGGCGAGTTCGAATCCGGCGTCACCGCGGACTGGTTCGGCACCGTTCCCGCCGTGGTCATCGGCGGCCTGGGCACGCTCGCCGTGGTGGGCGCCTGGATGACGTTCTTCCCGCCCTTGCGCAAGGTCGACCGCCTGACCGACGTCGCCGTCCCCAACCTTGCGGCCTGACCTGTTCTTCGCGACACTGCGGGCAACAAGACCGCTCGGGGGGAGCATTCATGGCATTGCAGGTCATCGGCGCCGGTTTCGGCCGCACCGGCACGCGTTCGCTGAAGGAAGCGCTGGAGATGCTCGGCCTGGCGCCCTGTCATCACATGATGGAGGTCTTCATCCATCCCGAGCAGGCGGCGTTCTGGGACCGCGCCGCGCTCGGCGAAACTGTGAACTGGGACGAGATGTTCGCGTCCTATCAATCGGCCTGCGACTGGCCGAGCTGCAGCTTCTACCGCGAGCTGATGGCGCATTATCCCAAGGCCAAGGTCATCCTGTCGCTGCGCGATCCGAAGTCCTGGTACAAAAGCGTCAGCAACACGATCCTGCCGGCGATGAAGAAGCGCCAGCTGGGCGCGGACGGCAAGCCGGTTGGGCCGGGCCTGCCCGGCATCTTCGCGCCGCTGCTGATCGGCGAGAAGACCTTCGGCAACGATTTCAGCGAAGCGCATATGATCGAGGTTTATGAGCGCCACAATGCGGAGGTGAAACGCATCGTCCCCGAGGACCGCCTCCTGGTGTTCGAGGCGAAGGACGGCTGGGGGCCGCTGTGCGAATTTCTCGGCGTGCCCGTGCCGTCGGCGCCCTATCCCAACATGAACACGACCGAGGAATTCCAGGCCCGCGCGGGCGCGCGGCCGGCGGCGCATTGAAGTTCTACCCTCCCCTTGAGGGAGGGTCGAAAAAGCCGAAGGCTTTTTCGGGGAGGGGTCGGGCGTGGAGCCCGGCGCCGG